>Ga0307374_10009861_pt1 | contig 13989 bp, 12 predicted proteins | sample OX3MG_FD_202532 | JGI IMG/M metagenome (GOLD analysis project Ga0307374, IMG submission 202532) | Soil microbial communities from Risofladan, Vaasa, Finland - OX-3 | ecosystem: Environmental > Terrestrial > Soil > Coastal area > Acid sulfate soil | place: Finland: Risofladan, Vaasa | collected... | reverse complement strand
GCTGACCTTTGGCTTCAGCGCACTCTATACCGGGATCGCGGGCGCCCTTGGTGCGCTCGCGGTGCAGTTTGTCGCCCCGGACAGCTTTAGCCTGTTCCTGTCGATCTCGTTCCTCGTCGGTCTCATACTCGGCGGCATGGGTTCGCTGCCGGGCTGCCTGTTCGGCGGCTTGTTCGTGCTCTATGTGCCGAACATCGCCGAAAGCGTTTCGCGGGGGTTGGCTGGCGCGGTCTATGGCGTCATCATGCTGCTGGTTGTTTTTGCCATGCCGTCTGGCGCCGCTGGATTTACGCGGTTTGCGGTTGCGTATCTGTCGCGACTGCGCAATCGCTAGTCATCGGGCCGCGGGCCACATTCCACGAGGGGAGATTCGCATGAAGCATCTGACGCGCCGCACCATCCTGGCCGCAGCGCCGGCCGCGCTGGCGTTCGGCGTCCCGATCCTGAGCGCGCGGCCGGCCCGCGCCGCCAAGCAATACGGTCCCGGCGTCACCGACACCGAGATCAAGATCGGCAACACCGGACCCTATAGCGGCCCGGCTTCGTCCTACGGCACGATCCCCAAGTCGATGAGCGCCTATTACAAGATGATCAACGCGGCGGGCGGGGTGAACGGACGCAAGATCAATTTCATCTCCTACGACGACGGCTATACACCACCAAAAACCGTCGAGATGACGCGCAAGCTGGTCGAACAGGACCATGTCCTGATGATCGCCTCCGCCCTCGGCACCCCGACGAACAGCGCGATCTGGCACTACATGAACCAGAAGAAAGTGCCGCAGCTGTTCGTCCTGACCGGCGCCACCAAATGGGACGACCCGAAAGGCCACCCCTGGACGATCGGCTGGCAGCCGAACTACCAGAGCGAGGGGCGCATCTATGCGGCCTACATCCTCAAGGAAAAGCCCGACGCCAAGATCGGGGTGCTCTATCAGGACGACGATTTCGGCAAGGACTATCTGAAGGGCGTCGTCGACGGGCTTGGCTCGAAGGCCGAGGCGATGGTCAAGGTCAAGGCCTCCTACGAGACGACCGACCCCACGGTCGATTCGCAGATCATCGCCATGAAGGCGGCCGGCTGCGACTGCATCGTCAACACCGGCATCCCAAAATTCGCCGCCCAGGCCATCAAGAAGGCGGCGGAGATCGAGTGGAAGCCGCTGCATGTGTTGAGCAGCGTTGGCAATTCGGTCGCCGCCACCTTGAAGCCGGCCGGCCTGGAAGCCTCCAAGGGCATCATATCCGATTTCTACCTGAAGGACCCGACCGATCCCGAGTGGAAGGATGACGCCGGTTTCAAATGGTGGAGTGCGTTCATGGACAAATACTTTCCCGGCGGTGACAAGAGCGACGCCGGGAACGTTGTCGGTCCCTCGGTCGCGGCGACCGCCGTGCAGGTGTTGAAGCAGTGCGGCGACGAGTTGACTCGCGAAAACGTGATGAAACAGGCCGCCAACCTGCACGATTTCTCGGTGCCGATGCTGCTCCCCGGGATCACGATCAACACCACACCGACCGACTTCGCACCGCTCAAGCAAGTCCGGATGGGCCGCTTCGACGGCGAGCGCTGGCAGCTGTTCGGCCCGCTGCTCAAGGGCGCCGTCGGCTGAGAGCATGACCGTCCACGCGGCAACAAACGGCGGCGCGGTCCACCGCGCCTGACATCAGGGCTGGCTCCGGGCGCGGCCGCGCTCGGAGCCATCCCGACAACCGCGCCCCGCGCGCGGCAAAAACAATAACCGTACCCAAGAAAACGACTGAACAGCAGGTTTCACAACGGGAGGTCACCATGAAGCGTCTTACGCGTCGCACCATCCTGGCCGCGGCCCCGGCCGCGCTGGCGTTCGGCGGGCCGATCCTGGCCGCTCGGCCGGCTCGCGCCGCCAAGCATTACGGCCCCGGCGTCACCGACACCGAGATCAAGATCGGCAACACCGGCCCCTATAGCGGTCCCGCCTCGTCCTACGGCACGATCCCTAAATGCATCGCCGCCTATTTCGACATGATCAACCAACAGGGCGGGATAAACGGCCGCAAGATCAACTTCATCTCGTACGACGATGCCTATACCCCGCCCAAGACCGTAGAGATGGTCCGCAAGCTGGTCGAGCAAGACAACGTTCTCCTGATCGCCACCCCGCTCGGCACCCCGACCAACACCGCGGTGTGGAAATACTTGAACGAGCACAAGGTGCCGCAACTTTTCGTCGGTACCGGCGCCACCAAATGGGATGATCCGAAGGGCCATCCCTGGACGATTGGCTTTCAGCCAAACTACCAGAGCGAGGGGCGCATCTATGCCGCCTATATTCTGAAGCACAAGCCTGACGCCAAGGTTGGCGTGCTCTACCAGGACGACGATTTCGGCAAGGATTATCTCAAGGGTGTCAGCGACGGGCTCGGGGCCAAGGCGGCCTCGATGATCAAGGTCAGGGCGACCTATGAGACCACCGACCCTACCGTCGATTCGCAGATCATCAGCATGCAGGCGGCGGGCTGCGACGTCATCGTCAATACCGCGATCCAGAAATTCGCCGCGCAGGCGATCCGCAAGGCGGCGGAGATCGAATGGAAGCCGCTCCACATCTTGAGCGGCATCGGCAATTCGGTCGCCGGCACCCTGAAACCGGCCGGTCTCCAAGCGTCGAAGGGCATCGTCTCCGACTTCTTCCTGAAGGACCCCACCGACCCGCAATGGCACAACGATGCCGGCTACAAGTGGTGGCTCGGGTTTATGAACAAATATTATCCGAGCGGCGACAAGAGCGACGGGTCCAATGTCTTCGCCCCCTCGGTCGCGGCGACGACGGTGCATGTGCTGAAGGAATGCGGCGATGACCTGACCCGCGAGAATGTGATGAAACAGGCGGCGAACCTGCATAAATTCAAGGTGCCGATGCTGCTCCCCGGGATCACGATCAACACCAGCCCGACCGATTTCGCTCCGGTCAAGGAGGTCCAGATGGCCCGTTTTGACGGCGAGCGCTGGCGGCTGTTCGGCCCCCTGATCGCCGGCAGCGTCGGGTGAAACCGCGGCGGCGCTGACCGGCCGGACACCGGCGCCGGGACGTTACCCGGCGCCGCGACGCTCCGGCGGCTGGACGCGCTTGCGCCCGCTATGCCAAGCTCGCCCGCCCGGAACGCGGCTGCCGATCGCAGCCGCCGCGGAGAACGTGGTGGTCGAACTCGAACAAATCGGAAAGCGCTTCGCTGATGGAGCGCAAATCCTGTCCGAGGTTTCGCTGCGGCTGGAGCCGGGCGGCTTTTATTTCCTGACCGGAGCGAGCGGCACCGGCAAGACGACGCTGCTGCAGATCATCTGCCTGGCGCAGCCGCCGTCGCACGGCAGGCTGACGCTGTTCGGCACCGATACCGCCGGCCTCGACCGGCCGGCCCGCGCCGCCTTGCGGCGCCGGATGGGGATCGTGTTTCAGGATTTCCGGCTCATCGACGAAATGAGCGCCGGCGATAATGTTGCCCTGCCGCTGCGCGTCACGGGCGCCACACCGCGCCAGATTCGCGACAACGTGCCCGAGCTTCTGGCCTGGGTCGGGCTGGCAGAGCGGGGCGAGGCGCCGGCCGCGACATTGTCGGGCGGCGAGCGGCAGCGGCTCGCGATCGCCCGCGCCGTCGTGCGGCGGCCCGAGCTGTTGCTCGCCGACGAGCCGGCCGGCAATGTCGATGACGACGTCGCGCTGGGCCTGATGCGTGTCTTCGAGCGGATCAACCAACTCGGCACGACGGTGCTGATCGCGACCCACGATCTAGCCTTCGCCCGCCGGTTCGGGCATCAGCACTTCCATCTGGACCGGCGAGAGCTGCTGGATGCCGGCGGTGCGCCGGTGCCATGATCGCGCTGCGATGGGGCCGGCAGCGCCGCGATCTGCCGCTGCGGCAGAGCGCGTCGGCGCGCTGGCTGCCGTGGGTCCTGGCGCTGATGGTTTATCTTGCCGGGCTGGGCGGGGTCGGATTGACGCTGCTTCACGATACGCTGCGCGCCGCGCGCGGTTCGCTGGCTGCGAGCCTCACGCTGCTGGTGCCGGCCGAGGCATCGCCGGCCAGGCTGGAGACGGTCCTCGCCGTGTTGCGCCAGACGCGGGGCATCGTCTCGGCCCGCCTGCTGCCGCCGGCGGAGGTGGCGCGGCTGCTCGAACCCTGGCTCGGATCCTCGGTCGTGCTGGCGGAATTGCCGGTGCCGCGGCTGATCGATATCCGCGTCGAGCCCGATGGCGGGACGGATTTTGCCGTGCTGCGGCAGCATCTGGCGTCGGTGGTGCCGGGCGCACACCTCGAAGATTACCAGCCCTGGCTTGCGGGGATGCGCGCCGCCGCCCGGCGGGTTGACGGCGTCCTCGTGGCGGCGATCGTTGTCGCGCTGCTGCTGATGGCGGTCTCGGCGGGGTTTGCCGCCCGTTTCGACCTCGTGGCGCAGCGATCGGTGATCGAGCTGTTGCTGCTGCTCGGCGCGGATGACGGCGATATCGCCCATCCCCTGGCGATGCGATCGCTGCGGCTGGGACTTTGGGGCGGCGCGCTCGGCGCCGCTGGCGTGCTGCTGACGACGATCGCGCTGGGCGATGCCGGTTCGCTGATCCGGTCGCCGGCGCCGCCGGCGGCGATCGGCATCGCCGATTGGCGGCTTTGGGCGATCCTGGTGGGGGCGGTGGTCGCCGCCGGGCTGATCGCCATGGCGAGCGCCCGCGCCACCGTGTTGCGGCGCCTCGCCAGGATGGTATAGGCGGCGATGCACCGGCCGCCGCCAACGCTGCGCCGACTGGGTTGGCTGGCCGCCGCCGTTGTCGTGCTGTGGCTCGGCGGCCTCGGGTGGTTTGTCGCCAGCAGCCTGTCGCACCGCGCCGACCCGGCGACCCGAACCGACGCAATCGTCGTGCTGACCGGCGGTCGCCTGCGGCTCGAAGCCGGTCTGGCGCTGTTCGCCGCCGGCACCGCCAAGAAACTGTTCATCTCGGGCGTCAACCAGCGGGTCGACCGCCATGCGCTGCTGCGCGCGCTCGGCCCCGCCGCGGAGTCCGCCGCCTGCTGCATCGTGCTCGGCCGTGCGGCCGACGACACGTTCGGCAATGCGCGGGAGACCGCGGCGTGGATGCACGCCGAGGGCTATCGGAGCCTGCGCCTTGTCACCAGCTGGTACCACATGCCGCGCAGCCTGCTGGAATTCGGCCGCGCAATGCCGGGCATTGCGATCGTCGCGTACCCGGTCTTCGCGCAGCACCCCGACCCGGAGCATTGGTGGGGCTGGCACGGTGCGGCGCTGCTGGTGGTCGGCGAATACGCCAAGTACCTGGCGGCCTGGCTGCTGCCGGTGACCGGCCCGGGGCTGCCGCAACCGCAAGCCACAGAGAACGCCCGGCGATGAGCTGGCTGCGGGCATTGCTCTTCAACGTCGCCTTCTACGCGATCACCGCGCTGCTCGGCGTCCTGGGATTGCCGCTGCTGCTGGCGCCGCGGCACCTTGTCATGGATTTTGGCCGCTTCTGGGCGAGGAGCGTGCTGGCGCTGTTGCGCGCGATTGTCGGGCTCGACGGCGAGATCCGCGGCCTCGAGCATCTGCCGCGCGGTCCCTGCCTCATTGCGATGAAGCACCAATCGGCCTGGGACACGCTGATCCTGCCGATCGTGCTCGGCGACCCGGCGGTGGTGCTGAAGCGCGAGCTCTTGTGGGTGCCGTTCTATGGCTGGTACGCGGCGCATGCCGGCTCGATCGCGATCGACCGGCGGGGCGGCGCCGGTGCCTTGCGCGGGATGGTCGCGGCCGCCCGGCGCGCCGCGTCATCGGGACGCAAGGTGGTGATCTTTCCGCAGGGGACGCGCGCCGCGCCGGGCCAGCCGGTGCCCTATCAGCCGGGGGTCGCCGCCTTGTACCAGGCGCTCGACCTGCCCTTGGTGCCGGCCGCGGTCAATTCCGGGCTCTATTGGGGCCGGCGCGCCTTTGTGAAGCGCCCCGGCCATATCGTCCTCGAATTTCTCCCGCCGATCATGCCCGGCCTGCCGCGCCGCCGGCTGATGAGCGAACTGGAAGCCCGCATCGAGAATGCAACCACGGCGCTGGAGCAGGAAGCAGACCACCATCGACGACAAAACGAGAACGAGCTAAACTTGACCGAATGCAGTAGGAACCCGCGCTGATGCCCACCATTGCCTCGATCTCGACGCAGATCTGGGACATGAAATACCGGCTGAAGGGCCCCTCGGGCGAGCCGGTCGACAAGACGATCGAGGAGACCTGGCGGCGCGTCGCGCGCGCCTGCGCGGCGCCGGAACAGGACCCGGCGCATTGGGCCGAGCGGTTCTACGCGGCGATGAGCGACTTTCGCTTTCTGCCGGCCGGGCGCGTCGTCGCCGGCGCCGGCGCCGGGCGCGACGTCACACTGTTCAACTGCTTTGTGATGGGCGCCATTCCCGACGACATGGGCGGCATTTTCGCGCATCTGCGCGAAGCTGCCCTGACGATGCAGCAGGGCGGCGGCATCGGCTACGATTTCTCGACATTGAGGCCGCGCGGCGCCTATGTCAAAGGCGTCGGCGCCGACGCCTCGGGGCCGCTCTCGTTCATGGATGTGTGGGACGCGATGTGCCGCACGATCATGTCGGCCGGCTATCGCCGCGGCGCGATGATGGCGACGTTGTCGTGCGAGCACCCCGACATCGAAGCCTTCATCGAGGCCAAGCGCGAGCCCGGCCGGCTGCGAATGTTCAACCTGTCGGTGCTGGTGAGCGACGCCTTCATGCAGGCGGTCGCCGAGAATGCCCCCTGGCAGCTCTCGTTCGGCGGCCCAGGTGAAACCAAGACGGTCGCCAAGGTCCTTCCCGCGCGCGAATTGTGGGACAAGATCATGCGCGCGACCTACGCCTATGCCGAGCCGGGCGTCATCTTCATCGATCGCATCAACCGCCGCAACAATTTGTGGTATTGCGAGACGATCCAGGCGACAAACCCTTGTGGTGAGCAGCCGTTGCCGGCGTATGGCGCGTGCCTGCTCGGCTCGTTGAACCTGGCGCGGTTTGTCGATGAGCCGTTCACCCCCGAGGCGCGGCTCGATACCGGGCGGCTGGCCGGGCTGGTGCCCGACGTCGTGCGGCTGATGGACAATGTCATCGACATCTCGCGCTTTCCGCTGCCGCAACAGGCGGAGGAGGCGCGGCAGAAGCGCCGCATCGGGCTCGGCATCACCGGGCTCGCCGACGCGCTGATCATGTGCGGCCTGCGCTACGGCTCGCCCGAGGCGATCGCCGCGACCGAAGCCTGGCTCGCCGCGATCCAGCGCAACGCCTATCTCGCCTCAACGGCGCTCGCGGCCGAAAAAGGCGCCTTTGCCCTCTACGACCGCGACCAATACCTCGCCGGCGAGACCGTTGCCGCGCTCGACGAAGAGGTGCGCAGCGCGATCGCCCGGCACGGCATCCGCAATGCGCTTTTAACCTCGGTGGCGCCGACCGGCACGATCTCGCTGTTCGCCGACAACGTCTCCTCGGGCCTGGAACCCGTGTTCAGCTTCCGCTACACCCGCGGCGTCCTGATGCCGGACGGGACGCGGCGCGAGGAGGAGGTCAGCGACTACGCCTATCGCGCCTTCCGCCGGTTGCACGGTGAGGACGCCAAGCTGCCCGATTATTTCGTCGACGTGCAGACGCTCGCGCCCGACGACCACCTCGTCATGCAGGCGGCGGTGCAGCGCCATATCGACAGCTCGATCTCGAAGACGATCAACGTCCCGGCCGACATCCCGTTCGAGCGCTTCAAGGACGTCTACACGCGCGCCTATGCGCTCGGCTGCAAGAGCTGCACGACCTACCGGCCGAACGAGGTCACCGGCTCGGTGCTGGAGGCGCGGCCGGAGAATGCAGCCGCCCCGCCGCCGCCGCGCCAGGCCGAATTGCCGCTGCCGGCGCCGGCCGCTGCCGCGACCCGGCCTACCCCCATGGCGTCCCCCATGGCGGCCCCCACGGCGTCCCCGATGGCGGCCCCAATGGCGGCTGATGTCTTCGAGGCCGGCGGCGTCGTCTATATGACGCAGCCCTTGTCGCGCCCGGAGGCCCTGCCTGGCCAGACCTACAAGGTGCGCTGGCCGGACAGCGAGCACGCGCTCTACATCACGTTGAACGACATCATCCAGGATGGCAGGCGCCGCCCGTTCGAGATCTTCATCAACTCGAAAAACATGGAGCACTACGCCTGGACTGTCGCTTTGACCCGCATGATCAGCGCCGTCTTCCGGCGCGGCGGCGACGTGTCGTTTGTCGTCGAGGAGATGAAGGCGGTGTTCGATCCCCGCGGCGGCGCCTGGATGGACGGCAAATACGTGCCCTCGCTGCTGGCCGCGATCGGCGACGTCATCGAGCGCCATATGATCGAGATCGGCTTCCTGCCGCCGAAAGAGGCGCACCAGGGCCACGCGATCGAAGCCCAGATCGTCAATCTCGGCCCGGAGCCGCGCGCCGGAAGCGCCCTTGGGACCGCCCTCGGCCTCGCCGGCCCGCGTCTCAGGCAATGCCCGAAATGCGGCGAAGCGGCCCTGATTCGGCTCGAAGGCTGCGACCAATGCACCAGCTGCGGCTACTCCAAATGCGGCTGAGGCGGTATCAGCCGGCTCGCTATCGAATTCTCAATCTCGGCGCTGTATGAGCTTCCCGACAAGACAGCTAAGCGAGCCCTGCCGACATGCTGCAACGCCTCTACGCGCGCGCCCTCGAGATTGCCGCCGGTCCCAATGCGATACCGGCGCTGGTGGCGGTCGCGTTTGCCGAGAGTTCGTTCTTTCCGCTGCCGCCCGACCTTCTCTTGATCCCGATGATCCTGGCGCGGCCGAGGCAGGCGTTTCGGCTGGCGGCGCTCGCGACAATCGCATCGGTCCTCGGCGGTCTCGTCGGCTATGCGATCGGCTATTTCCTGTTCGACGCGATCGGCCGGCCGGTGCTGGAATTCTACAACGCGATGGCCAGCTACGAGGCGCTCAAGGCCGGCTTTGCGCGGTGGGGCGTGTGGATCATCATCATCAAGGGGATGACGCCCATTCCTTATAAGCTGGTGACGATCGCCAGCGGCGTCGCGCATTTTCCGCTGGTCTCGTTCATCGGCGCCTCGATCGTGTCGCGCAGCCTGCGGTTTCTGATGATCGCCGCGCTGCTGCGGTGGTTCGGCGATGCCGCGCGCGAGTTCATCGAACGGCGCCTGACCCTGGTGACCAGCGTTTTTGCCGTCTTGCTGGTTGGCGGCATCGTGGCGGTCGCCATCTATAAATAATGACCCCGAGCATCCGGGCCTTTGCCGGTTTCGTGCTGGCGGCGAGCGCCGCCATCCTCGGCGCGGCGCTGCTGTCGCAGTACTGGGGCGGGCTGGCGCCTTGCGAATTGTGCCTCAAGGAGCGCTGGCCGTGGAGCGCGGCGATCGCTGTGTCGCTGATCGCGCTCGTCGTCGGGAAGCGCCCGGCATTGCCGTGGGTCGCCTTGCTGCTGGCGATCGTGTTCGCCGCCGGCGCGGCACTCGCTTTCTACCATGTCGGGGTCGAGCAGCATTGGTTCGCCGGGCCGAGCGCCTGTACCGCGAGCGGCGGCGGTGCGATGACGCTCGCGGAGATGAAACGGCAGATCCTGGGAACGGCGGTGGTGCTGTGCGACCGGGTGCAGTGGGCGCTGTTCGGCATCTCGCTGGCCGGCTGGAACCTGGCGGCCTCGCTTGCCATGACGGCGATCTGCGCCGCCGTGTTCACGCGCACGCGCCGCGCGAGGTCGCGGGCGGCGGCGCCGGCATGACCGACACATCGTCCTCGGGGCGCCCACCCTATCTGCCCGGCGATCCGGTCCCCACAACCGAGATCGAGCGGATGATCCGGGTCGATCACGCCGGCGAATACGGCGCGACGCGCATTTATGCCGGCCAGCTCGCGATTGTCGGGCGCGGCCGGGCGCGCGACGAAATCCGCCATATGGCCGAGCAGGAAAAGCGGCACCTCGCCGCGTTTGACGAGCTGGTGCGCGTGCGGCAGGTGCGGCCGAGCCTGTTGCAGCCACTGTGGCATGTCGCGGGATATGTGCTGGGGGCCACGACGGCGCTGCTGGGCGAGCGCGCCGCGATGGCCTGCACCGTCGCGGTCGAGGAGGTCATCGACGAGCATTACCACAGCCAGGCCGAACGCCTCGGGGCATCCGACCCGCCGCTCAGAGCGACGATCGAGGCGTTCCGCGCCGACGAGTTGCGCCATCGCGCGGTGGCGATCGAGCGGGGCGCGACCGAGGCGCCTGGCTACGAACTGATCTGCGCTGTGGTCAAAGCCGGCTCGCGCCTGGCGATCCGGCTGGCGACGCGGCTCTGATATTCGCCGCCGGTCGACCGGGGCGATTGAAACCGACTGCGGTGCGCCGTTATCCTGTATGCTGACGATGCCGCCAGTCCACGGTCGGCCAAGCGAAAAGGAGCGCGAAGCGAAATGCCACAAAAGCTCATTTCCGGCGACAACCATATCGACCTGACCTATTGCCCGGCCGATCTGTGGTCAGCGCAGGCGCCGGCAAAGTGGAAGAAGCTGACGCCGCGCGTCGAAGAGCGCAACGACGGCCAGCACTGGTTTGTCGACGACAAGGACCGCGGCATGTGGAACGGCGTCGGCCCCGGCTTTCTGCCCTACACCAAGGGCGCCTTTGACCACATCGACGAGATGAAGGGGCTCGGCTTCGAGTGGGATTGCTTCCCCGGCGCGCAGCCGCGTCCGACGACCCCGGAACTGCGCCTCGCCGATCTCGACCGCGACGGCCTCGAAAAGGAGATCATCTACGGCTGCCTGATGGTCAACGACCTGATCGACGACGCCGATCTGCGCGTCTGGGTCAACGCCCGCTACAACGATTGGGTGGCCGATTTCGCCAAGCGTTCCGACCCCCGCCGCGTCTTTCCGCTGGCGATCATCCCGAACACCGATCCCGCCGCCGCCGCTGCCGAGGTGCGGCGCTGCGCCCGGATGGGCCTGAAAGGCGGCGATCTCGCTTTCAAGCGGATGACCCCGCCGCTCTACCATCCGGCGTGGGACGCGCTGTGGGAGGCGGCGGCCGAGTGCAAATTCCCGATCTCGTTCCATTCGACCGGGTTCAAGGCGGTCCGCGCCCCCGACACGCCGGAGATGGAAAAAGAGGTGTTCACGCAGTGGCGGCTGGTGCGCTCGGCCTTGTTCCAGCTCGACACGATGGAGGTGCTGGTCTCGGTCCTCGCCTCGGGCGCCTGCGAGCGCTACCCGGAACTCAATTTCGTGCTCGGCGAATCCGGCGTGACCTGGCTGCCCTACGTGTTCGACCGGCTCGACACCGAGTACGAGGACCGCGCCCGCAGCCTCAATTTCAAGCTGAAGCCGAGCGATTATTTCCGGCGCCAGGGTTTTGTCACCTATCAGCAGGACAAGTATCTCGAACCGATCGTGCCGCTGATCGGCGAGGACAATATCATCTGGGGCGCCGATTATCCGCACCCGGACTGCATCTGGCCGAACTCGCACGAGACCCTGAAGCGCAACCTCGCCGGCTTCTCGGAAAGCGTCCAGCGCAAGATCACCTACGACAACGTGACCCGGCTCTATGGGCTGAACTAGCAAGGATCGCGTCTCAAGTCGTCATCCCCGGGCTTGTCCCGGGGATCCACGTCTCGATCCACGTGGATGGCCGGGACAAGCCCGGCCATGACGGGCGGGGCGGTTCGGTGTGAGCCCCGGAAGGGCGAGGCGTCGCCAATCAGCGAGGTGTCATGCGCCTGTCCCAGTATTTCCTGCCGCTGCTGCGCGAGAACCCGAGCGAGGCGCAGATCGTCTCGCACCGGCTGATGCTGCGCGCCGGGATGATCCGCCAGTCATCGGCCGGGATCTATTCGTGGCTGCCGCTGGGGTTGCGCGTGTTGCAGCGGGTCGAACAGATCGTGCGCGAAGAGCAGGACCGCTCGGGCGCGCAGGAAATCCTGATGCCGACGATCCAGCCCGCCGAATTGTGGCGCGAGAGCGGGCGCTACGAGGATTACGGCAAGGAGATGCTGCGCCTTCAGGACCGCCACGAGCGCGAGATGCTGTACGGCCCCACCAACGAGGAGCAGGTCACCGCGATCGTCCGCGACGCGATCAGAACCTATCGCGACCTGCCGAAAAACCTCTACCACATCCAATGGAAATTTCGTGACGAGGTGCGGCCGCGCTTTGGCGTCATGCGCGGCCGCGAATTCCTGATGAAGGACAATTACAGCTTCGACCTCGATGCCGCCGCGGCCAAGCATTCCTATAACAAGATGTTCGTCGCCTATCTGCGCACCTTTGCGCGGATGGGGCTGAAGGCGATCCCGATGCGCGCCGAGACGGGCCCGATCGGCGGCGATCTCAGCCACGAGTTCCAGATCCTCGCCGAGACCGGCGAATCCGAGGTATTTTGCGACCGGCGCTGGCTGGAAACCGCGACGCTCGCCGAGGATGTCGATTACGACAGCGACCTCGAACCGCTGTTTCAGCACTGGACGAGCCTCTACGCCGCCACCGGCGATATCCACGACCCGCAGACATGCCCGATCCCGCCTGACGAACTGGTCTCCGCGCGCGGCATCGAGGTCGGCCAGACCTTCTATTTCGGCACCAAGTACTCAAAGCCGATGGGCGCCGTCGTGACCGGGCCGAACGGCGAGGAGGTGGCGCTTGAGATGGGGTCCTATGGCATCGGCGTGTCGCGCCTGGTCGGCGCCCTGATCGAGGCCAACCACGACGCGGCCGGCATCATCTGGCCCGAGAGCGTCGCCCCGTTCCGCTTGGGCCTGATCAATCTGCGCGTCGGCGACGCGAAATGCGCCGCCGCCGCCGGCGATCTCTACGGCAGATTGTGCAATGCCGGGGTCACGGTGCTGTACGACGACCGCGACGAGTCGCCCGGCGCCAAATTCGCCGCGATGGACCTGATCGGCCTGCCCGACCAGCTGATCATCGGCCCCCGCGGCCTCGCCGCCGGCACGATCGAAACGAAGAACCGCCGCACCGGCCAACGCCAGGATTTGCCGATCGAGGCCGCCGTCGCCCGGTTCGCGGCAGGCTGAGCGTTTTGGAAATGCTCCCTTCGGTCGTCATTCCGGGGCGTCGCGCAGCGGCGAACCCGGAATCCAAGAACACCGGACTCTGGAATATGGATTCCGGGTTCGCGGCATTGCCGCGCCCCGGAATGACATAGCGACGATGATCTTCAACGCCTTCGAGCGGATGGTGGCGTTCCGCTACCTGCGAGCACGGCGGCAGGAGGGGTTTGTCTCGGTCATCGCGATCTTCTCGCTCCTCGGCATCGCGCTCGGCGTCGCGACGCTGATCATCGTCATGTCGGTGATGAACGGGTTCCGCAACGAGCTGGTCGGCCGCATTCTCGGCCTCAATGGCCATCTCGCGGTCTATGGCGCGGGCGCGACGCTGCCCGATTTCGATGCGGTCGCGGCCAAGGTGCGGCAGGTGAAGGGCGTCGTCAGCGCGACGCCGCTCGTTGAGGGGCAGGTCATGGCGACCAGCGCCGCCGGCGCTTCGGGCGCCGTCGTTCGCGGCATCCGCCCGGCCGACATCCGCGCCCGCAAGCTGATCGCCGGGCATATCGTCGCCGGCTCATTGGCCACGTTCGGTGATGACGGGGTGGCGATCGGCGACCGGCTGGCGCACCGCCTCGGGGTCGGGGTCGGCGGCAAGGTGACGCTGATCGCGCCCGAAGGTACCGACACCGCGTTCGGCACCCTGCCGCGGCTCAAGACCTACCACGTCGTCGCGCTGTTCGATGTCGGCTTCTACGAATACGACAACAGCTTCATCTACGTGCCGCTCGCGGCGGCGCAAGTGTTTTTCCGCATGCCGGACGCGGTCAGCGACCTCGAAGTCTTTGTCGCCAACGCCGACGCGGCGAGCCGCGAAGGCGTGATGATCGCCGCCGCGCTGGGCGGCGGGGTGCGCATCCTCGATTGGCAGCAGGCCAATTACAGCCTCGTCA
>Ga0307374_10009860_pt1 | contig 13990 bp, 11 predicted proteins | sample OX3MG_FD_202532 | JGI IMG/M metagenome (GOLD analysis project Ga0307374, IMG submission 202532) | Soil microbial communities from Risofladan, Vaasa, Finland - OX-3 | ecosystem: Environmental > Terrestrial > Soil > Coastal area > Acid sulfate soil | place: Finland: Risofladan, Vaasa | collected... | reverse complement strand
CGAGCCAGGCTGTCCTCGACGCGGAACTGCGCGGCAGGGTACCGCCCGGACAGATGGAGGCCCTCCTCAAGGCGGCCGAGTCGCCCTGGTTCCGCTACTTCCTCACGTGCGATCCGGCGCTGGCGCTGCGGCGCGTCCGGTGTCCGGTTCTCGCCATCACCGGCAGCCTGGACGTGCAGGCGCCGGCGGACCAGAACCTGCCGGCGATCCGCCGGGCGCTCGATGCCGGCGGCAACCGGCAGATCACCATCGAAGAGATGCCAGGGCTCAATCACCTGCTGCAGACGGCGCAGACCGGTGACGTGAACGAGTACGCCGCCATCGACGAGACCATCGCGCCGGCCGCGCTCGAGGCGATCGCCTCATGGATCCGCGCGCAGGTGGAAGCGGGGGCGTGACGATGACCGACGCACTCCTCGTCCGGCTCGATCTCCGCTCGTCGGTGGCCATTTACGAGCAGATCGCCAACGGCATCCGCACGCACCTGGTGAGCGGCCGCCTCCGCCCCGGCGCCTCCCTGCCGCCGGTCCGCGACCTGGCGCTCAACCTCGGCGTGCACCACAACACCGTGGCCGAGGCCTATCGGCTGCTCGCCCGCGAAGGCTGGCTCGATCTGCGGCGCAAGCGCGGGGCCGTCGTGTGCGATCGGGAGGCGCCGCGGGCCGACCCGGCCTCCGAGGCGAAGTTCGCGCAGGGGCTGAGCGAACTGACGGCCAAGGCACTGACCGACGGGCTGTCGGGCACGGCGGCGGCGCGCCATCTCGAACGGCTGGCGGCCCAGTTGAGGAAGGACTGAGGAGGCGTTCATGACCGCATCCGGCTTCGTCCTGTTCGCCCTCGGACTCGAGGCGTTCATCGCGGTCTGGGCCCTGGTGGTCCCCGACCGCACGCGTCCCGATCTGCTGTTTGCCGTCACCGTCGATCCGGCCGTGCGGCGGACGGCCAGGGGACGGGCGATCCTGGCGGCCTACCGGCGCGGGGCCGCGGTCGTCGCCGTGGTCTCGATCGCGTCGTGCCTCGCCGGCGCGGTCGGACACGTGCAGACCGCCTTTCTCGTGAGCCTGGTCGTCGAGCTGGCCGGCCTGACGACGGTCTACTACCGTGCACACCGGCGGACCCAGCCGTTCGCGGCGGTGTCCGGCACCGTTCGCGAGTCGGCGCTCGATGCGCCGCCGCCCCGGCTCCCCGCCCTCTGGGCGCAGCTCGGACCGTTCGCCATTCTCGCAGCCGCCGCCGTGTATCTGCACGCGCACTGGAGCCAGATCCCGGTCCGCTTCCCGGTCCACTGGACCTTCGACGGCCGGCCGGACCGCTGGGCCACGCGCACGGCGCCGGGCGTGTACGGCGAGCTGGCGGTCGCCGCCGTCCTGTGCGCCGGGCTGCTGCTGACAGCGTGGGCCACGGCACACCGCACGCGCCAGATCCATGCCACCGGCAGGCCGGCGGAAGCCGAGCGGCGGTTCCGGCGGACCGTGCTCCGGCTGCTGCTGGCGGCCGAGTACTTCGTGACCGGCACCTTCGCGCTGGTCGCGCGGGCGCACGTCCACGTGACGGCCGGGCCGCCGGCGGCCATTCCGGCGGCCGCGCTGGTGTTCGCCGGCGGCACGGCGTTCGTGCTGGCCCGCATGGGCCAGGGGGGCACACGCCTGGCCGGCGCCGCCGCCCCCTCCTCCGACGGCGAGGTGGTCGGCGACCGCACCGACGATCGGTACTGGAGGGCCGGCGTGATCTACATCAACCGGGCGGATCCGGCGCTGCTGATCGAGAAGCGGTTCGGCGGCGGCTACACAATGAACTTCGCCCGTCCGGCAGCGTGGGCGATCCTGGCGCTGATCCTCCTGGGCGTCCCCTTCGTGGCGTGGCTCACACGCCACTGACAGACTCATCCATTCGAGGATCGGTAGAATGAGGGAGCGGTGCGCGCGTGCCGTCCGCCGCTCGACGCGTCTGTCCATGACCTCGACACCAGCATCTCCCGCCCGCCCCACGGACACCCCGGATGCCCGCGCCCAGCGCGTCTAGCCTCCGCACGGGCTCGGCCGGCCGCTGGCTGATTGCGATTGCCGTCATGGCCAGCGCGATCATGGAGCTGATCGACACGTCGGCGGTCAACGTCAGCCTGCCGTACATCGCCGGCAACCTCTCTGCGTCGGTGAACGAGGCGACGTGGGTCCTGACGTCGTATCTCGTGTCGAACGCGGTCGTGCTGCCGATCGCGGGCTGGCTGGCCAACTACTTCGGGCGCAAGCGCCTGCTCATGATGGCGGTGACGATCTTCACGCTGTCGAGCGTCCTGTGCGGGCTGGCGCCGACGCTGCCGCTGCTGGTCTTCTTCCGGATCCTCCAGGGCCTGGGCGGCGGCTCGCTGCAGCCGGTGACGCGGGCGATTCTGCTCGAGACGTTCCCGGCCGAGGAACGCGGCAAGGCGATGGCGTTCTGGGGGGTCGGGGTCGTCATGGCGCCGATCCTCGCGCCGGTCATGGGCGGCTGGCTGACGACGAACTACTCGTGGCGGCTGATCTTCTTCATCAACGTGCCGATCAGCATCGTCGGCCTCCTGCTCGTGCAGGCGTTCATCGTCGATCCGCCGTACATCCGCCGCACGTCGAATCGCATCGACTACTGGGGGCTCGGGATGCTCGTGACCGGCATCGCGGCGCTGCAGGTGATGCTGGACAAGGGGCAGGAAGACGACTGGTTCAGCTCGCACCTCATTCTCGTGCTGGCGGTCGTGGCGGTCGTCGGACTGGTCACGTTCGTGATCTGGGAGCTCCGGAGCCCCGATCCGATCGTCCGGTTCCGGCTGCTGAGGCACCGCACGTTCGCCGTCGGCGTGGCGCTGTCGGCCGTCATGGGGGTCGTCCTGTTCGGCAGCACGGTGCTCATCCCGCTGTTCATGCAGGAGCTGCTGGGATTCCCGGCCGTGACCGCCGGCCTCTGGAGCGCGCCGCGGGGACTCGTGACGATGGCGTTCATGCCGATCGCCGGCATCCTGATCACCCGCCGGTGGGACATGCGGGCGCTGCTGTTCTTCGGCGTGCTGTCGGCGGCGCTCGGCACGTTCACCCTGTCGCTGCTCAATCTCTCGGCCGGCCCGCTGAACTTCGTCCTGCCGCAAATCGTGATCGGCATGGGCATGTCGTTCACCTTCGTGCCGCTGGCCACGATCACGGTCGACCCGATCCCCGCCGAGGAGATGGGGTACGCCACCAGCATCACCTCGCTCATGCGGAACATCGGAGGCAGCATCGGCATCTCGGTCGTGACGACGGTGCTCGCGCGGCGGCAGCAGTATCACCGCGCGATGCTCGCCAGCCACGTCGCGGCGCTGAACCCCGTCACCGCCGGCGTGCTGTCGTCGCTGAGCCGGAGCCTGATCCAGCGCGGCACCGCGCCGACCGACGCGACGCGCGAAGCGACCATCCTGCTCTCGAACATCGTCAACCAGCAGGCGGTCGTCCTGAGCTATCTGGACGGGTTCCGGCTGCTGGCCGGGCTGTTCCTCCTCGTGTCCCCGCTCATCTGGGTGATGCACAAGTCCCGCCCCCACGTGCCGTCGCAGACGTCCCGGGCGGCTTGAGGGACCAGCCCGTTCGCCGGCCCCGAGAGAGGCCGGGCTGAAGCTCGGCGCCACGAAGCCCCCGGGCGAGATGCGAGCCCGACAACCTGCGGCCGCGCGCGGCCGTCCAAGGGGCCGGCAGGCCGCCACGGACGTGCCGGCGCGGCGCGCGGACGCGGGTCGATCCGCTGGTGGCGCTGCAGGAGGAGTGAAGGCCGGAGGGCGGGCGCCGCCGGCGCCTCATCGCCGCTTCGGGCGCATCCGCGGCGGGATGATCAGGAGAATCGGACAGGCGGCATGCGCGACGAGGTGCTGCGCGGTCGTGCCGAAGAACCGCTCGCCCGCCGTCCGCTTGTGGTGATAGCCGAGCACGGCGAGATCCATCTTCCGCTGCGCCAGCTCGTCGAGCAGCGCGTAGCTCGCCGAGTGCGCCCGGATCACGAGCCGCGCCGTGTTGAGGCCGCGCCGCCGCGCTTCGCGTTCGGCAGCCTTGAAGATCCGGACGGCCTCGGCTTCCAGGTCGGGCACCTCGGCGTCGAGCGGCGTCATGTCCGGCAGCTCGATCACGTTGACGAGCAGCAGCGACGCGCCGCGTCCCGCCACCTGGCAGGCCACCCGCGTCAGCTCCGCGGCATGCTCGACGTCCTTCAGGCCGACGAGAATCCGTCTCGCTTGCGCCATCGTGCCCTCCCTCGCGCGCGGACGGCCGACCGCACCGGCCCGCCCGCTATGTCCAGTACAGGATCTCGGGCGGCTTCCTGGGCACGGACGGCGTCACGCCCTTCGGCACGCCGACGATGATCGGCGCCACGGCGGTCACGTCGGGCGGGATCCGGAGCGTCGCCTTGATGTCGGACTCGTTCAGCATCGACACGGCCGACCCGATGCAGCAGGTCCCGAGCCCGAGGGCGGTCGCCGCCAGCATCAGGTTCTCCGCCGCCAGCCAGCAGTCGGCCGCCGCGAACGGCTCGCGCGCCCGGCCGCAGATGACGATCAGCGTCCCCGCGTCGTAGAAGACGGAGAAGCCGGGACTCGCCATCCGGTCCGCGAACCCGCCGGCCGGCCCTTCGCCCTTCGTCCGGTGCAGATCCTGGAACCGGCGGGCCTCGGCCGCCCACGCGGCTTTCGCCCGGTCGGACAACTGCTCGAGCAGCCTGCCATCCTGCACGACGACGAACATCCACGGTTCGGCGTGCATCGCCGTCGGCGCCCGCACCGCGGCGTCGAGCAGGCTGCGCACGACCGACCGGTCGAGCAGGTCGCCGGTGTACGAGCGCACCGAGCGGCGTCCGTAGATCGCGTCCATCACGTTCATGGTCGCCGGCAGGCAGTCGGTCATGGCCGCGTTCCTCCAGTGGGAAGCCGGATCACTCCAGGATGAGCAAACCGGATGCCGGACGTCGGGATCGGACCGCCAGCGCCACCCGGCGCGGGATCTGGCGCCGGATGGCAGATCTGCCCTGCAGCCGGCGCGAACGGGCGCTTCCGTCCGACGGCGTCCAGTTCACGAGCACGCGCAGTAATTCGCGGCGGGCCGCACGATCGCACCCCTCCGAGGCCTTCACCCCGGCTTTTTCCTCGCCGGCGGGGATCGGGAAGCCGCGCAGGCCGCCGGCACAGAGGTTGCTCCAAACTTTCGTGTGGGAGCGCCAATGCGCCGGCTCATGCAACCTGAAGGGGCATTTGCGGGTCCGTACGAGGGAGGCCCCGCCGTGGCCGGGCGACTCCAGGCTGCGGCAGCCGCTCGAACGTGAAATGCAGGCGTTGAGGGCTGAGGCGGCGCCGAAGGGAGCGCGCCACCCGACCCTGCGGGACGTACACACCAGAGCGGCGGTGGAAATCCGAGCCCGTGGGGGTCGGTCCGGGCGCGGCATCCGGCTGGAAAGGACGAGCTGATGGATTCTTCTTCGCGTCTCGAGGCGGCCCCCCACGTACCGGCGGCCCCGGGGCCGTTGACCGGGGCGACGGCCCCGGCCGATGCGTCGCGGACGGCGGCCGCAATCATCGGGCGCAAGCGCCGGCGGCGTGGCCGGCGTCTGCTGCTGATGGGGGTGGTGGTGCTGGCAGTCGTCGCGGCCGGTGTCTTCTGGTGGCAGGACAGACAGGCTCCGATCATGATGTACACCACCGTCGCGGTGACGCGCGGCTCGGTGGCAAAGGCGGTCACGGCGAGCGGCACGGTCAACCCGGTGCTCACGGTCGAAGTCGGCACCTACGTCTCGGGTGTCATCCAGGCCCTGTATTGCGACTACAACACCGAGGTGAAAAAGGGACAGTTGTGCGCGCAGATCGATCCCCGGCCGTATCAGACGATTGTCGAGCAGGACCAGGCGAATCTCGCGACGGCCAGGGCGCAGCTGGCCAAGGATCAGACGAACCTGACCTATACCAAGCTGACCTACCAGAGGAATCAGGATCTGGCCAAACGCGGGGTCGTCTCGCAGGACACCTACGACAGCGCCAAGAATGCGTACGACCAGGCGGTGTCACAGGTACAGCTCGACCAGGCGGACATTGCCCAGCGAAAAGCGGCGCTCGACGCCTCGCAGGTCAATCTCGGCTACACGCGCATCCTGTCGCCGGTCAATGGGACGGTGATTTCCCGGAACGTCCAGGTCGGGCAGACGGTGGCCGCCAGTTTCCAGACGCCGACGCTGTTCATCATCGGGACGAATCTGAACCAGATGGAAGTCGACGCCAACGTGTCGGAGAGCGACATCGGACAGGTCAAGGCGGGCGACCGGGCGTCGTTCACGGTCGAGGCGTATGCCAACCGGCCATTCGTCGGCGTCGTGACGCAGGTGCGCCAGGCGCCGCAGACGGTGCAGAACGTGGTCACCTACGACGTCGTCATCACCGTGCCGAACCCCGGCCTGCTGCTTCGCCCCGGCATGACGGCGACGACGCGCATCATCGTCGATCAGCGCGACGGTGTCCTGCGTGTGCCGGATCAGGCATTGCGGTATACGCCCGGCGGGTTCGTCGGGCAGGCCGGGGAGGCGGCGGCGCCGGCCGGGGGCGGACGACGCGCGGTCCCGCAGGCCCACCTGTGGGTCTTGCGGGACGGCCAGCCCACGCGCACGCCGGTCACGTTCGGTCTGGACGATGACACCTATACCGAGGTCACGCAGGGTCTCAAGGAAGGTGATCGCGTGATCGTCGCCGAGCACGCCGACGGGTCGACCACCGGCGGTGCGCGCACGACTTCGGCGCCCCGGATGTTCCGCTTCTGAGCATCCCGGGAGGAACCAAAGGACGGCCATGGCAGATCCGGTCATCGATGTCAGAAATGTGACGCGCACCTACCACATCGGCGACATTGACGTGCACGCGCTGCAGGGCGTGAGTCTGGTCATCGAACGGGGCGAGTTCGTGGCCATCGTCGGCGCGTCGGGCTCCGGCAAGTCGACGCTGATGGCGATCCTCGGGTGTCTCGACCGGCCGACGAGCGGCGAGTACTTTTTCGAGGGGGTCGACGTCGCCGGGCTGGCCGAGCCGGATCTCGCCCGCATCCGGAGCGAGCGGCTCGGCTTCGTGTTCCAGAGCTTCAACCTGCTGGCCCGGACGAGCGCGCTGGAGAACGTCGCCCTGCCGCTGTTCTACTCGGAATCGGGCCCGACCCGGCGCTCCCGCCGGCTCGAGCGTGCGCGGGCGGCGCTGGCGATGCTGGGGCTCGGCGAGCGGGAGGCGAACACGCCGGCGCAGCTGTCTGGCGGCCAGCAGCAGCGGGTCGCCATCGCCCGCGCGCTCATCAACGCCCCGGGCCTCCTGCTCGCCGACGAGCCGACCGGCAACCTCGACACCCGGACGTCGCGTCAGATCATGGACGCGCTGGTGACCCTCAACCGGCAGCAGTCGGTGACGGTCGTCCTCGTGACGCACGAGGCGGACATCGCGGCGTACGCCGACCGGGTGCTGACGATGCGCGACGGCCAGATCGTCTCCGACGAACGGCGCCCGGGAACCGTCGTGGAGGCCGGCCCGGCGGCCGTCGAGCGCCAGGCTGCCTCGGCGCTCTTCCACACGCGCGCCGCCACCGGCGACGCGGCGGAGGCCGGCAGCTCCCCCCTGGCGTTCAGCCTGATGCTGATGGCTGCCGCCGTTCAGGCCATCGGACGGAACAAGCTTCGGTCGGCGCTGACGATGCTTGGCGTGTTCATCGGGGTCGCGGCGCTCATCGCCATGGTGGCCGTCGGCCAGGGAGCGAACGAGGCGGTCCGGAAGCAGATCGAGAGCCTCGGCACGAACCTGCTGGTCATCATGCCGGGCGCGACGACCGCCGGTGGGATGCGGAGCGGCGCGGGCAGCGCGTCGACGCTCACGGTCACCGACGCCGACACGATCCGCCGCGACGATCAGGCGGTCGCCCAGGTCGCCTACCTGAGCCGGCAGTCCGGCCAGGTCCAGTACGCCGACCAGAACTGGACGACGAACATCCAGGGGGTGTCGCCGAACTATCCGCCGATCACGAACTGGCAGATTGCCGCCGGGCGCGGCCTGACGGACGCGGACGAAGCCGGAGCCGCGCTGTCGGTGCTGATCGGCCAGACCGTGTATCACCAGCTGTTCAGCCCGTACGAGAATCCGGTGGGCGCGACGATTCTCGTCAAGGGCGTCCCGATGCGGGTCGTCGGGCTGCTGGCGGCCAAGGGCCAGACGCCGTTCGGGATGGACCAGGACGATCTGGTGATGATTCCGTTCACGACGGCCGAGCGGAAAGTGCTTGGCGTCACGACGCCCACCAGCCAGTCGCAGTCCACGATCACCACCCTCTACCCGCCGCCGCCGAACCCGCTTGGCGTGCCGCCGCGGCTCATCGGCTACGTGAACGTGATCTACGTGCAGGCGGCCAGCCCTGCTCTGGTACAGACGGCCCTGCGGGAAGTCACGGACACGCTGGCGCGCCGGCACAACATCCAGCCCGGCCAGCCCAACGACTTTTCGGTGCGGAACCTCAGCCAGATCGCCGACGTGGCCCAGGGCAGCAGCCGGATCATGGCGCTGCTGCTGGCGGCCGTCGCCTCGATCTCACTGCTCGTCGGCGGCATCGGGATCATGAACATCCTGCTGGTCTCCGTGACCGAGCGGACGAGGGAAATCGGGCTGCGGATGGCGATCGGGGCGCGGCGCCTGCACGTGCTGCTGCAGTTCCTGGCCGAGGCGGTCTTCCTGAGCGTGACCGGCGGCATCCTCGGGATTGCGGGCGGCATGCTGGCGTCGGCGATCATTTCGAGGGTGGCCGGCTGGCCGACGCAGACGCCCGCCGAGGCGGTCGTGATCGGGTTCGTGTTCTCGGCGGCGGTCGGCATCTTCTTCGGCTTCTACCCCGCCCGCAAGGCGTCGCAGTTCGATCCGATGGAAGCCCTCCGGTACGAGTGACCGTGCCGCGGCGCGACGGAGGTCAGGAGCACCCATGGCTGGTCCGGCCCCGCAGGCGGTCCGCGTCGCCTACTTTTCGATGGAGATCGCCATCGCACCCGACCTGCCGACCTATGCGGGCGGGCTCGGCATCCTGGCCGGCGACGTCCTCCGCTCGGCGGCCGATCTCGAGCTGCCGATGGTCGGCGTCACCCTCGTCTACCGCGAGGGGTACTTCCGGCAGCGCCTGGACGCGGACGGGACGCAGCGCGAGGACGCGGACACCTGGCAGCCGGCGGCGCATCTCGAGCGCGTGGCCGATCATGTCGTCCTCGCGATCGACGGCCGCGACGTGCATCTGTGCGCGTGGCGGTTTCTGATCCGGGGCCTCTCGGGCTACGCCGTCCCGGTGTACCTGCTCGACACCGCACTGCCGGTCAACATGCCGGAGGATCAGCGGCTGACCGATCGGCTCTACAGCGGCGACCGGCGCCACCGCCTGTCCCAGGAGGCCGTGCTCGGTCTCGGCGGCGTCGCGATGCTGGACGCGCTCGGCCACACCGGCATCCAGGTCCATCACATGAACGAGGGGCATTCGGGCCTGCTGGCCCTGGCCCTGCTCGAAGCGCAGCTGCAGGCGCGCGGGGCCGCGCATCCCGCCGAAACGGACGTGCAGGCGGTGCGGCGGCAGTGTGTCTTCACCACGCACACACCGGTGCCGGCCGGACAGGATCAGTTCGACGGACCGACCCTGCGGGCGGTGCTCGGCGAACCGCGCGCCCGTCTGCTCGAAGAGGCGGACTGCCTCTATCAGGGGACGCTGAACATGACGTATCTGGCGCTGCGGTGCTCCCGCTACGTCAACGGCGTCGCGATGCACCACGGCGAGATCTCGCACGGCATGTTCCCCAACTATCCGATCCGGGCGATCACGAACGGCGTGCACGCAACGACGTGGACGGCGCCGCCGTTCGCCGCGCTGTACGACCGCCACATCCCCGAATGGCGGTCGGACAACCGCTACCTCCGCTACGCGATCGGCATCCCGGTGGCGGAGATTCTCGACGCGCACAACGTGACCCGCCACGCCCTGATCGACGCCGTGAACGCGGCCACCGGCGTCGCGCTCGGCCGCGACGTCATGACGCTCGGCTTCGCACGCCGGGCCACCGCCTACAAGCGCGCCGGCCTGCTGTTCTCGGACCTCGACCGCCTGCGGCACATCGCGCGGACCGCCGGGCCGTTCCAGCTCATCTTCGGCGGCAAGGCGCATCCCGACGACCAGGACGGCAAGGCGCTGATCCGGCACGTGGTGGAGGCCGGCCGGGCGCTCGCCGATGCGGTGAAGGTCGTCTACCTGGAGAACTACGATTTCCAGTGGGCCCGGCGGCTGACGAGCGGCGTCGACCTGTGGCTCAACACGCCGCACCGCCCGTACGAAGCGTCCGGCACGAGCGGCATGAAGGCGGCCATCAACGGCGTCCCCAGCCTGAGCGTGATGGACGGCTGGTGGATCGAAGGCTGCCTGGAAGGGGCCACCGGCTGGGCCGTCGGCCACGACCAGGACCTCGAGGACCCGATCGCCGAGCTGGCCTCGCTCTACGACAAACTGGAGCAGGTGATCCTGCCGATGTTCTACCAGCGCACCGTGACGTTCGCCGGCATCATGCGCTCGACGATCGCCATCAACGGCTCCTTTTTCAACACCCAGCGGATGATGGAGCAGTACCAGGCCCACGCCTATTTTCCGGAGTCGCCGAACGGGGATGCCGCAGCCGCCCGGAGCGCGCCTGCGGGACCGCCCGGGTGAGCGGCCGGCGGCCACCGGATTGATCCGGCGGCCGGTTCGTGCGATGATCCCCCGCTTCCTGCCGTCAATTTCGCATCAGCCACCGACGAGGCCACCGATGAACATCGCTCAACGCGCCGCCGGCAACGTGATGATCGTGGACGTCAACGGACAGATCAAGCTCGGGGACGGCGACATCCTCCTGCGGGACAAGCTGCAGAGCCTCATCCAGCAGGGCCACAAGCAGCTCGTGCTGAACCTGGCCGGCGTCAACTACATCGACAGCTCCGGCCTCGGGGAAATCGCACATGCGTACGTGACGGTCAGCCGTCAGGGCGGCCAGCTGAAGCTGGCAGGGCTCACCAAGCGCCTGAAAGACCTGCTCACGATCACGAAGCTGCTGACCGTCTTCGAGTCGTTCGACACGGACGCCGAGGCGGTCGACAGTTTTGCGCCCTGAGCGCCCCGGCGCGGCGGAGGGCCGGCCGGCCCGCGCGGCGGCGATCGGCGCGCGCGGCGATGGGAGTCGACCGGCCGGTGGGCCGGGCTCCGCTCCGTCGAACTCGATTCAGTGGAATGACGCGGACGAAGGCAGGACGCACGCACGTCTCGAGCCTGCGGCTCGAGACGTGAAGAGTCACGCAGGCGTATCGGAATCCTTCCGAACGTAGAGCCCCGACGGCGTCCGGCGCAGGAACCCGACTGTCACCAGCTCGCCCAGCACCAGTTCGGATTCGCCTGGCGACAACTGCCACAGGCGAGCCGCCTGCGCCGTCGTCAGTCGCAACCCCGGCATTTCGATGTATTCGCTCCTGATCTGGGCGCGGGTCGTCATCGGTCCTTCGGCGGTCAGAGTCGCGCTCATCTGCATCCCTCCTTGCTGAATGAAAGACCGCTGCAAATCAGACGCCAGTCGCACCATGTGCAATCGTTCGAACATCCGGACGCCCGCCGTCGGCCCAATCCGGCACCATGCGGAATTACCCGCAAGGTGACGCGAACTAAGACACGTCGTCCACGTCTCAAGTGTTTAGACGCCGCCTCGCACGAGCCGGCTTGAGTCGGCGCGCGCGATCGCTCGCGCGCGGCAGGCTGATCTCACACGCCAGGACGACGTGACACACATCGAGGAGCGGGCTTGACAGCCGGGCCGAGTGATGCTAGAAATTTAGCATATGCTAAATTTCTAGCATATAGACACCTGCCACGTGCGGCCCGGTCCATTGTTCCGAGGTTCGTCCATGTCGAAACGCCCCGCATCGCCGTCACTCTCCCGCCGCGAGCGCCAGCTGATGGACATCGTGTACGAGCGTGGCCGGGCGACCGCCGCCGAGGTCGCCGCGGCCCTGCCCGATCCGCCCAGCTACTCCGCGGTCCGCGCCATGCTCCGGATCCTCGAGACGAAAGGCCACCTCCGTCATGAGGCCGACGGAGTGCGCTACGTCTATCTGCCGACTGTGCCGCGGGACCAGGCGAGCCGGTCGGCCCTGCGCGGTCTCGTCCGCACGTTCTTCGACGGCTCGACGACGCAGGCCGTGGCGGCGCTGCTCGACCAGTCGCGCCTCTCGGACGCCGAACTGGAGCGGCTCGCACACCTGATCGATGAAGCCAGAAAGGAAGGACGCTAATGTCTGCCGTCGCCTTCCTCGTCGCCCTTGCCGCCCGGGTCACGGTGCTGCTGGCCTGCGCGGGTCTGCTGACGTTCCTGCTCCGGCGCGCCTCAGCGGCATGGCGCCACCTGGTCTGGTCCGGCGTGCTGATCGGCATCCTGGTGATGCCGGTGGTCATGGCGCTCGGACCGCGATGGTCCGTACCGCTGCTGCCGCCGGCCGCTGCGCCGGCGAGCCTCCATGTCACCGACCCGGCGCCGGTGGGCCCCTATCTGGCGGTCAGTCGCTCGCCGGTCCTCCCGCCGGCGGCGGCGGTCGCGTTGAACCTCAGTGAAGCGCTCTGGACCGCACCCTCTCCAGGCACGGTGATGATCGGCGTCTGGTTCGTCGGCCTGGCCATGTTCGCCGGCTGGCTCCTCATCGGCATGCTCCGGCTGCGGCGGCTGGCCGAAGAAGGTCGCCGGGTCGAGGACGCCGGGTGGCGCACCGACCTGGACGAGGCGCGGCGCCGCCTGTCGCTGACCCGCGAGGTGACGGTGCTCTCCGGCGTCGGCACACCGGTGCCCCTGACGTGGGGCACGCTCCGGCCGGTCATTCTGTTGCCGGACGATGCCGGCGCGTGGGTGGCGGGGCGGCGTCAGGTCGTGCTGCTGCACGAGCTGGCGCATGTCCGGCGGTGCGACTGCCTGACGCAGACGATCGGCCGCCTGGTCTGCGCGGTCCACTGGTTCAATCCCGTCGCCTGGCTGGCGGTCCGGCAGCTCGCCTCCGAACGGGAGCGCGCCTGCGACGAGCTCGTGCTCGCCTGCGGCACCCGCGCGTCCGACTACGCGCAGCATCTGCTGTCGTTTGCCAGGCCGAATGCCGCCGCGGGATGGCCGGCGGCGGTCGCCATGCCGATGGCGCGGTCCTCCCAGCTCGAGAGCCGCCTCCGGACGATCCTGAAGCCGCGCGTGCCCCGGCCGCCCCGCGGCACGATCACGCCGGCGATGATGACGGTCGCGCTGGCCGGCCTGGTGCTCGCGGTCGCCACGGCGCAGCCGGCCGCCCGGGCGGCGGCGCCTGCTCAGGCGGCCGCGTCGTCTGCCGTGCATTCGCTGCCGGCTGCACGGCCGGCACTGGCGGCGGAGCCACAGCCGGCGGTGTCACCGTCGCCTGCGCCACAGCCGGCGGCGGCGACCGCCCGGCCGCACCAGCCGGTGGCGGCGGCGAAGCCGCAGCCGGCGAGTCCCCCGGCCACGCCGGCCTCTTCGTCGTACCCGGCCCGGCTCATCGCCGAATTGGGCAGCCCCAGCCGGGACGTCCGTGAAAAGGCGGCCATCCTGCTCGGGCTGACCGACGCCGGCCCGGCCGGGGTCGACGCGCTGATCCGGGCCGCGCGGGATCCCGACCCGCAGGTGCGCGAGAAAGCGGTCATCAGCCTCGGGTTGCAGGGCAACCGCCGCGCGTACGCGACGCTCATCGCGGCCTTGAAAGATCCCGACGCCCAGGTGCGCGAGAAGGCCGCCATCGGGCTCGGCCTGCTCGGCGATCGCCGCGCGATGGACGCGCTCGTCGAAGCCTCGCACGACGACGACCCGCAGGTGCGGGAACAGGCGCGGGCGGCGATGGTGATGCTGAAGGCCGGCGCGCAGCGCGGCGCCGGCGTCGCCCGGCTCGTCTCGACGCTGCTCG
>Ga0307374_10009859_pt1 | contig 13990 bp, 10 predicted proteins | sample OX3MG_FD_202532 | JGI IMG/M metagenome (GOLD analysis project Ga0307374, IMG submission 202532) | Soil microbial communities from Risofladan, Vaasa, Finland - OX-3 | ecosystem: Environmental > Terrestrial > Soil > Coastal area > Acid sulfate soil | place: Finland: Risofladan, Vaasa | collected... | reverse complement strand
CTGGTGCCGGAGCTGGTGCCGGAGCTGGTGCCGGAGCTGGTGCCGGAGCTGGTGCCGGAGCTGGTGCCGGAGCTGGTGCCGGAGCTGGTGCCGGAGCTGGTGCCGGAGCTGGTGCCGGAGCTGGTGCCGGAGCTGGTGCAGAAGAAGAGTCACCGATGACAGCAAGGCGGGCGCCGACGTCCACAGTTGCTCCCTCTTGAACCAAGATCTCAGTAAGTACTCCTGCGATAAAAGAAGGAACCTCGGAGTCAACCTTGTCTGTGGAGACCTCAAAGAGCGCCTCGTCTTGAAGGACGTTGTCGCCAACCTTTTTCAGCCAACGAACTATTGTGCCTTCGGTTACCGTCTCGCCAAGCTGCGGCATGATGATGTCAGCCAATGTGGAGACCCCTTCCTGTGAGAGCTAAAACCGTCTCGCCGAAAGTTTCGGAGAGCGACGGGTGTGGCTGTATGAACTGCGAAATCTCATCTGGCGTAGCCTCCCAGTTAATCGAGAGGTAGGCCTGCCCAAGCTGTTCTGTGACCCAGGGTCCAACCATGTGTACGCCTAGGAGTCGCCCGGCACGGCCATCGAAGGTCTTCTCGGCAATAACCTTAACGAGCCCGTCAGTTTCGCCAACAATGCGCGCTCGGCCGTTGCCGCTGAACGGATCCTTCTTCACGACGACTTCAAATCCGGCGGCCCTTGCGCCCTCTTCGGTCATCCCACAGAATGCAACTTCAGGATGGCAATAGATACACCATGGGACATTCCGATAGTCAACGGGAACAGCGGGCTCTTGCATGATCTCTTTGATGACAAGAACACCCTCAGCGAATCCGACGTGAGCGAGCTGTGGTGTCGCAACTACGTCACCGACAGCAAAAACCCCTTCGATGCCGGTGCGCATCCACTCGTCGACGCGGACAAATCCGCGTTCGTCAACTTCAACGCCGGTACCTTCGGCAAGCAAATTATCTGAATACGGCCGACGGCCGACAGAGACGATCACCGCGTCAACATCAACGCGCTCGTTCTCTCCAAAAATCACCGTTGTGCCGTTCGCGCGCGGCTCATGCCCCTTGACCGCAACTCCGGTTCGGACAGAGATCCCACGCTTTTCAAACGACTTGACCACCACATTCGCAACATCCTTGTCGCACCCAGGCAAGATCGCTGGCATTGCCTCAAGGAGAGTCACCTTCGACCCAAGATCTGACATCATCGATGCGAATTCACAGCCGATTGCTCCGCCACCGATGACAACTACCGACGATGGGATCGCGCGCAGGTCAAGAACTTCATCAGAGGTCAGAATGACCTTTCCATCGGGAACAAATCCAGGAATTGATCGCGGAGCTGACCCTGAGGCCAAGATAACGAACTCACCAACCAACTTTGAAACGGTTCCGTCTTCGCCGGTCACCTCAACGCTTCGATCAACAAGCATCTTGCCAGTTCCAGGAACGATGGTCACCCTTCGCCCGCGTAGCGTGCCCACGAGTCCGCGGAAAAGCTGCTCGACGATTTTGCCCTTTCGATCCTGACTAATTCCAAAATCAACCGATGGATCCGCCGCAAAGATTCCAAATTCAGCGGAGTTTTTTACGGAGCGGTAAACATTTGCCGTTTCAAGAAACTCTTTTGCAGGAATACAACCCCTGTGCAGGCAGGTACCACCAACCTTGTCTTTCTCCACCATTGCAATCGACAGCCCCGCGGCAGCCCCATAGAGCGCCGCTGCGTATCCACCGGGGCCACCGCCAATGATGACGACGTCATACTCCTCGTCCACCACGGCACCTTCTGGCGTAGGGATCACCTCCAGCGACTTGGGTTCATCGCTGCCAAAGACAGCGCGAACGAGCTTGACCCAACGCCGACCCCACCCGCCGAGCTGAGCTTCGTTCAACAGACTACCCATTAGAGCACTATCTCCTACAAGTCGAGAGGCCAAATGCCTGATGGGCAAAGTCCTCGAATGCCAAGCTTGGACTCAAGATCGCCATGGGCAAGATTCGTTTGATTGCTAAAGCACCTCGCCGGTCAACATCCCAGCAGCTACCGTCACGTTTGAACTCTCGTCAACGATGATGAAGCTACCCGTCGTTCGGTTGCGCTGATAAGGATCAAAAAACAGAGGTTCGGTCGTCTTCAGCGTGATGCCTCCGATGTCGTTGAGCGCGAGCTCGCTTGCCTCGGTGTCATGCAAGAGCGTGTTCACATCGCGCTTGAACTGGACCTCTTGGACAACAGCGCGGACCCAGCGTGTGGTGTGCTTGATCGCAACTCGTTTTCCCGCCCGAAGCGGTGCCTCTGCCATCCAGCAGACAACGGCCGCAAGATTCTGGCTGATCAAAGGCTGGTTTTCAGGAGTACAGATGAGATCTCCCCGAGAGATATCAAGGTCATCTTCAACTCGCATGACGACCGACATCGGGGGGAATGCTTGGAAAAGCGACCCATCCATCGTCTCAAGAGCTTGAATCCTTGTCGTTTTTCCTGATGGCAAAACAAGCACCTCATCGCCAACTTTCAGGACCCCTCCCGCTATCTGGCCGGCGTAGCCGCGATAGTCATGGAGGTCACTGGTGTGCGGCCGAACAACCCTTTGCACTGGAAACCGAGGGTCTTCAAAGTTGTGGTCCGAATCAATCTCCACATCCTCAAGATGCTGGAGGAGGGAGGGTCCGACATACCAATCCATCGCATGCGAATTTGTGACCACGTTGTCGCCCTCAAGTGCGCTGATCGGAATATAGGTAATCTCCTCCACTCCAAGATTTGCGGAAAAGTCCGAAAACTCCTCGCGGATCTCGATAAAGCGCTGCTCTTGGAAGCTGACAAGATCCATCTTGTTGATACACACGACGAGATGAGGAATACGCAAGAGTGCTGCTATCGATGCGTGTCGACGGGTCTGTTCGGTGATACCACTTCGCGCGTCGACCAGAACCAGCACGAGATCTGCAGTAGACGAACCAGTCACCATGTTGCGTGTGTGCTGGATGTGACCGGGCGTATCGGCAATGATGAATTTCCGCTTCGGGGTAGCAAAATACCGGTACGCGACATCAATGGTGATTCCTTGTTCACGTTCCGCGCGTAACCCGTCGGTCAAAAGCGCGAGATCGACGTAGTCATCTCCCCTCGCGGCACTCGTGCGTTCGACCGAATCGATCTGATCCTCGAAGATCTGTTTTGAGTCATAGAGCAGACGGCCAATCAATGTGGACTTCCCGTCGTCGACTGATCCTGCAGTCGCGAAACGCAGCAACTCCATCAAAAATAACCCTCACGCTTTCGATCCTCCATAGCTGCCTCGGAGAATCGATCGTCGGTGCGCGTTGCTCCGCGCTCGGAAAAACGGGCCGTCATCGTCTCGGTAATCACCATCGCTGGATCTTTGGCATCAGACTCAACTGCCGCAGTGCAGGTCATGTCGCCAACTGTGCGATAGCGCACAAGTGCCTCAAAGACCTCTTCGTCTCCTTGGGGTGCGGTGTAAGGACCAACGCCAATCAACATGTCATTGCGACGGACAACCTTGCGCGTGTGGGCGAAATAGATCGAGGGGAGTTCGATGTTTTCCTGCGCGATGTACTGCCAGATATCGAGTTCAGTCCAGTTCGAAAGTGGAAAGATCCGAAAATGCTCTCCAGCGCGGTGACGTCCATTGAAAAGATTCCAGATCTCTGGTCGCTGTCCGCGCGGATTCCACTGTCCAAACTCGTCGCGGAAGGAAAACACCCGCTCTTTGGCCCTTGCCTTTTCCTCGTCTCGCCGTGCTCCACCAAACACCGCATCAAAGCGTCCGGCTTCGATGACTTTCAGGAGACTGTGCGTCTGCAGGCGATTACGCGATGCGCCAGGGGTGGGATCATCGGTGACATCTCCACGATCGATCGCGTCCTGAACTCTTTCGACCACGAGCCGACAGCCGAGCTCTTCCACGCGTGCGTCACGATAGGCAAGGACCTCTTCAAAGTTCTGTCCGGTATCGATGTGGACGACCGGGAAAGGGATCGATTGGGGCCAGCAGGCCTTGATTGCAAGGTGCAGAAGTACCGCTGAATCTTTCCCTCCAGAAAACAGCAGGGCTGGCCGCTCAAATTCGGCAACAACCTCGCGGATGATCTGAATCGATTCAGACTCGAGTACATCAAGGTGGGTGAGAAGGACTGTCATGAAACTATGACCATATTAGTCGGATTTATAGATTTCATAGATTTCGTTAAGTTCCTAACAACCACCTAACGAATCTCAGCTCCCAGAGATCACCGCGCTCTGCAGGCGGGCTGCTGTCGTGGCGAGCTCATCGACGACATTGTTCATCGCGTCGTCTGAATGACCTTTGACCCAGGTGAAGATGATCTCACCGGGCCGTCTATCGACGACCTCGGCGATGAGTTCAGCCCACAGATCCTGGTTTGCCACGGGTTTGCCCTGCGAGTTGCGCCAACCCCGAGCCAGCCAGTTCGCCCACCAGCGATCTCGAAAACAGTTCACGACATAGGTCGAGTCGCTGCGGATCTCGACTGGACCGAGATTTGCGGCAAGCGCCTCGATCACCGCGAGCAACTCCATCCGTTGATTGGTCGTCTCGTGATCGTGTCCAGCGGCAAAGTCCTGTGGAGTCCTTGCCCAAGCCCAACCACCTGGACCCGGGTTCCCAAGACACGCTCCATCTGTCCACACGATGGTCGTACCCGGAGCGACCTCGGACGCCACCGCAGGAACGACCTCGAAGAGCGACATGACTTGATACTACCTACGCATGCCAAACATCACGGTCTCCCTCGTTACGCTCGTCTGAGTCAAAAATGCCCAACTACCGCAATGACTGATCTAGCGCGAGACTGTGGAGCGTGATATTCGACGGATTCTCCCATCAGCTTCCAGACATCGACCCCGGCGAAACTGAGGAGTGGATTGATTCACTCGATGCCGTTGTCGACCAGCGCGGCAAAGCGCGGGCCCAGTATCTCTTGATGAGACTGCTCGAACTCGCTCGGTCGCGCCAAGTTGGCTTCCCTGCAACCGTTTCGACTCCCTATGTCAACACGATCCCACCGGACCAGGAGCCGTGGTTCCCGGGTAATGAGGACATGGAGCGGAGTATCAGGCGATACGTGCGATGGAACGCTGCAGTCATGGTGACTCGCGCGAACATGCGCGATGCAGGTATCGGTGGCCACCTCTCCACCTATGCCAGCTCTGCATCGCTCTATGAGGTGGGTTTCAACCACTTCTTCCGAGGAAAGGATGAGGACGCTGGCGATCAGATCTTCTACCAGGGTCACGCCTCGCCCGGAATTTACGCACGTGCCTTTGTCGAAGGTCGACTTGATGAAACCCAGCTCGACAACTTCCGATTCGAGGTTGATGGAAACGGGCTTTCGAGCTACCCCCACCCCCGACTCATGCCCGAATTCTGGGAGTTCCCAACCGTATCGATGGGGCTCGGTCCAATCAACGCGGTCTATCAGGCCCACTTCAACCGCTATCTCGAACATCGCGGGATTGTCGACACCAGCACCTCGCGAGTCTGGGCATTTGTCGGAGATGGCGAATTTGACGAGCCAGAATCAAAGGCAGGACTGAGCCTCGCCGCACGCGAGGGTCTTGACAACCTGGTCTTTGTCGTTAACTGCAATCTTCAGCGCCTCGACGGTCCGGTTCGTGGAAACGGCAAGATCATCCAAGAGCTTGAGGCTCTGTTCCGTGGAAACGGATGGAACGTCATCAAGGTCATCTGGGGAACACGCTGGGATGAACTTCTCGCAAGAGACGTGGACGGCGTTCTTCTCAACAAAATGAACATCACGCCAGATGGTGATTTCCAAAAGCTTGCAACCGAGTCTGGTGCCTATATCCGCGAGCACTTCTTTGGACCGGATCCAAGGCTGGGCGCACTCGTCGAGCATCTCAGTGACGCCGAGCTTCAAAGCCTCCCAAGAGGTGGGCATGACTATCACAAGCTCTATGCGGCATACCGGGCAGCGACAGAACACCGTGGATCGCCGACCGTAATCCTCGCCAAGACGATCAAGGGTTGGACCCTAGGACCAGGGATCGAGGCGAGGAACGCCACGCACCAGATTAAGAAGATGACGACAGACCAGCTTCGAACGCTGCGCGACACCTTGCATCTCACCGAAGAGATATCGGACGAGGCGCTAGAGGCCGAGTACCCGCCCTATCACCGTCCCGATCCCGGTTCAGCGGTCTATGGCTACATGATGAACCAGCGTCGTCAGCTTGGAGGATCCGTTCCAAGGCGCGTCGTGCGCGGCGAGGGGCTCACTGGGCTCGTACAACCAGAGCCGGCAGCATTCGCCGAGTTCTGGGGCGGCTCTCGTGGCCAGTCGGTGTCAACGACAATGGCATTCGCGAGAATGCTCAGAAACCTGTTGCGAGACCCCAATCTCGGCAAATTCGTCGTACCAATCATCCCCGATGAGGGCAGGACCTTCGGCCTTGATGCGCTCTTTGCCGAGGTCAAGATCTACGCTCCTGGCGGCCAGACCTATACCTCGGTCGACGCGGGACTGCTCTTGCAATACAGCGAGAGTCAGCAGGGCCAGATCATGGAAGAGGGCATCAACGAGGCAGGTGCAATGGCTAGCTTCATCGCCGCGGCCACCTCATATGCCACGTGGTCAAGGCCGATGCTTCCCTTCTATCTCTATTACTCAATGTTTGGATTCCAGCGGACTGGAGATGCTATCTGGCAGTTGGGCGACCAGCGCGGTCGCGGGTTCCTGCTCGGTTGCACTGCGGGACGCACCACGCTGAACGGCGAAGGACTCCAACACGAGGACGGACACTCGCTCGTACTCGCCGAAACCGTGCCGAATGTCTGCTCCTATGACCCTGCCTTTGCCTATGAGGTTGCAACGATTGTTCAATACGGCATCAACGACATGTACGGCCCGGAGGGCCGAGATGTGTTTTATTACGTGACGCTCTACAACGAGAACTACCCGATGCCCGAGATGCGACCAGGGCATGAAGAGGAGATCAAGAACGGGATCATCCGTGGCCTGTATCGCTTCGCGGAGCGGGCAGTGGTCAATGACCAAAGGAGAAAGTCAAAGGGATCACGTAAGGCAACGATCCTGTTCTCTGGCAGCGCATGGCATGAGGCAATGCGCGCCCGCGACATTCTGGCCACAGATTGGAACGTTTCTGCCGAGGCGTGGTCTGTCACGAGCTACAAATCCCTCCGGGAGAATGCTCTCGAGACCGAGCGATGGAACCGTCTCCACCCCACCGAGACTCCGAGGATTGCCTATGTGCGCGAGGCACTCTCATCATCTGCGGGACCGATCGTTGCCGTTTCGGACTTCATGAAGGCAGTGCCGGACATGATCTCCCGATTTGTTGAGAGACCGTTCGCCACACTCGGTACCGACGGTTACGGACGTTCTGACACGCGTGAATCGCTTCGCCGCCATTTCGAGATCGACGCCGAACACATTGTTGTCGCTGTCTTGAGCGAACTCTTCGCGATCGGGTTTGTCAGCGCCGAAGAGGTCGCCAATGCCATCAAGATGTACGACATCGACGCTGAGGCGATTGATCCCCGACTCGCATAGCGCCGATTGCCGGCGTGCAAGAGAAACGAGATAGTTCGAGTGTCATTTGATGTTGCCTGTTGCTCGCTCTACCTCTGCACTCCCGACCGCAAAGATCTTGAACACTTTGTCAGTGAGTGCATCGCCGGGGGCATTGATATTGTCCAGCTCCGCGAGAAGAATCTCGAGGCGCGAGAGCTCATCAAGCGCGCAAAACTTCTCAAGCGCGTCTGTTCTGATCATGGTGTTCCTTTCATCATGAACGACCGGCCAGATTTGGCACTTGAGGTGGACGCAGATGGAGTACATGTCGGTCAAGATGACGCGCCGGTCGCGCTTGCGCGACAGATCCTTGGTGATGAAAAGATCATCGGGCTCTCGACTCACCACAGCGACGAATTTGTCGCGGGACTTCAAGAACCCGTCGCCTATCTTTCGGCTGGCCCGATCGTAGAGACGCCAACGAAACCAGGCCGCGAAGCAACGGGTATCAGATTCATTACGAATGCTCGCAGCCTTGCTGATGGGTCGTGCAACCGCACCGATCCTCTGCCATTTTTCGTCACCGGCGGAGTTACCCCAGAGATCATTCCCGCGATTGTCGCGGCGGGTGGAACTCGGTTCGTTGTCGTGCGATATCTCACCGAATCGGAGAATCCACAACGCAACGCGCGAAAGCTGCAAATAGCACTCGAACGCGCGACAGGATCTGGTGCGCAATAGGTCATACGTGCCAAAGGGGAGGCGCAAGCGCCTCCCCTTTGCAGTCTTTTAAAAGACTGTACATTCCTGCTGAAATTGGCTTGATCTATCGGAACTCTTCGGGTGGGACGACCTCCCGACCGATGACAATCAAGGGTGTCTGGTTGGATTCACCAGGTGGTCCAGCGAGCCGCCTAACGGCCAGCCACCTCCAGGGTCCCAAAACGTTTATCTGACAAGTTTCGACCACCTCCTCTCTCTGGTGAACAAAGAATATCTACCCACCGGCCGCGAGGCCAGCATTTGTCGAACGGGAACTGGGGCTACTTCGCCCGATCTCTGTTTGAAAACATCCGAAATCGTCTTTTTGTCAGGACACCGCCGCGCGTAGCTGCTATTGCAACGACAGAGGCGCCCTTATTCGAGAGCATCTGGATCATTCCTCGTCCATACGAGGTCAAGGGAACACGAATGACACGGGTGCGAGTCGAGGTATCCCTGTAGAACACGCGGGCAACTACAGCGTCCTCGAAGACCGAAATCGAGCCAGTCCGTCCGCTCAGTTTCACAAGATGACGGGCAGTCACAGTCAGCGAGCCCCTGCAGATTGTGCTGCTGCAACGAACCGCGAACGATAGACCGCCCGCGGCAACTTCAACAGGAGCGCTGAGCATCGATATCCGCGGATGAACCATCGAAGTCAAGACCACGTTTGCCTGGGGTACGACAACCCCAGAAGCCGCCACCGGTGCCGGCGTTGGCATGCTCTTCACCGGAGGTGACGCCGGTGTTGTTGAGGTGGTCGGTGTTGTTGAGGTGGTCGGTGTTGTTGAGGCGGTCGGTGTTGTTGAGGTGGTCGGTGTTGTTGAGGCGGTCGGTGTTGTTGAGGTGGTCGGTGTTGTTGAGGTGGTCGGTGTTGTTGAGGTGGTCGGTGTTGTTGTGGTGGTCGGTGTTGTTGTGGTGGTCGGTGTTGTTGTGGTGGTCGGTGTTGTTGTCGAAGTTGTTACAACCGGTGGAGAGACAGGTGCTACTGGAGTACCAGAGACCTTGGCACTATTGGCGCTCGTTCCGATGGCATTCTGTGCAATGACCGAGAAATCATATGCGACGCCATTGCTGAGATTCGATACCGTCAGCGTTGTTGCGATTGAGCCGAGATCATCTGTTGTGATCGGAAGTGATTGGCCGTGGTCATAGACGTACACGACATAGTCGGTTATGGCACTCCCACCGCTGCTCGCGGGCGCGGACCAACTGAGCGTGACCGCTGTATCCGTTGCCATCTCGCTGAGCGATCTCGGCATCGAGGGCGAGAGGATCAGACGATCGAGCAGCTTGGAACTCTGGTCAACCAGCGAGAGGCTTCCATCGGGAAGCATCGCGGCCCCAACGGGAGCATAGAGAAGGCTCTGATTGGCAATCGTCCCTGAGGTGCTCACATTACTCAGTCCTGTGCCGGCGATGACATAGAGATCACCCATGGTCCAGGTAGCCGAGCTGGCGAGCGCATAACCAGGGTTGTCCCGGGCGAGCGCAAGCACATCGACGGTGGCGTGATTGACCTCAGCGACGATCAGGTCACCGCTTGCATCGAAGGTGACACCCTGGGGTGCATTGAGTTTGCAGAGCGTAGATAAGACGCCTCCGGTGCTCGGAACACTCGTTCCTCCTCCGACGACGCGATAGATGTTGCCGCTCGACCAGGAGGAGCCGATGCCATATCCAGGATCAACAGCGCTCGACGCGAGAATGTCGACCGCGTTATGGCTTGAATCAGCGATCGCGATATTTCCCTGCGCATCAACTGCGACGCCATCCGGCTGGTTCAACTGTGCGCTCGTCGCCGGCATCGCTAAGCCTGTTGGACTACCCGCGGTCCCGCCCCCAGCGATGACGTAGAGGTCGCCCGCGGTCTTCGAACCTCCTGAACCGGTGCCTGCAAGAGAGAGCAGATCGACCTCATTATTTAAAGCGTCCGCGATGACGACATCTCCGGCGCTGTCGACGGCAATGCCTCGTGGCTGACTCAAAGCTGCAGAGGTCGCGACTCCTCCACCTACGGTCGGAGACGTTTGACCTCCACCGACGATGACATAGAGATCGCCAATGGCCCATGTGCCCGAAATCACATAGCCCGGATTGAGAGCACTCTCGGCGACAACGTCGACCTCATTGTTGGAGGTGTCCGCGATCAGCACGTTTCCCGAAGAATCGTGAGCAACTGCACTCGGACGCAACCCGCTCACCGAGGTTGCGGGTGCGCCGGCCGTAGACGGCGAGGAGGCTCCGCCTCCGGCAAGCACATAGGTATCACCGGTGACCAGACTCGCAACACCGCTCACCGAATAGCGCGCAGTCGACGCACGCACGACGAGGTCCACCTCGCCGTTGCTGGTGTCAGCTACGAGCAGATTTCCCGAAGGGTCTGCCGCGACTCCGCTGGGACTGGCAAACCCAACCATTGGTGAGGATGTTCCCGTCGACCCGGGAGGGTTCGGCGTACCCCCGCTGCCGGCGATGAGATAGAAGTTGTTCGATGAACTCGCGAGAGCACCCAATTCGTTCAATGAGCATGCAAGTCCACAGGCAAAGACCATGACTGCGAGTGCTGCATATCCTCGCCGTGCACAATTGGGGACTCGGGCATTTCGCTCTCTCGTTGGCTGCACACCGCCCACCACAGTCTGTACTCCTACCCCCATACCTACCGGTCAAATCGAAAATCTCACAGAGGATCGGGGTGGCTCGCATCATGAAAGCACGCCGTCTGTCTCCCGAGATTGCTGGCTTGTTATTTCGGCCAACACCGTTAACCTCGTGGTTTGTCCCAAATTCCGGGTTGGTGACGGTATCGTGACGAGATGGCTCTCCACTTTGAAAACTCGCGACTTGAAATCCATAAATTTATCGTTGGGCCGATCGCCAACAATGTCTTCGTCCTCCGCTGCAAAGAGACCGGGGACGCGTTGCTCATCGACGCTGCAAACGAACACGAGAGGTTGCTTGAGGTCTGTCGTGAACTCGGCGTCCGCCGCGTCCTTGAGACGCACGGCCACTGGGACCATATCCAGGCCGTTCCCGAACTTCGCGATGCTGGATACGAGGTAGCAGTCACCAGCGCTGATGCTGCGATGCTTCCCTCATATGACCTGATTCTCGACGATGACCAGGAACTCGTCGTTGGCCGCGTGAAGCTGCGTACGATCCTCACCCCGGGTCACACACCCGGTTCAATGTGCTTTTCCGTGGTCGATACGCCGATCCTCTTTTCGGGAGACACCCTCTTTCCCGGGGGACCAGGGAATACCAAAACAGACCTTGGGGACTTTGATTTGATCATTGATTCGATCGACACGAGGCTTTTCTCTTGCCTTGGCGACGAGACGATCGTGCTTCCCGGCCACGGGGATGACACCACCCTCGGCCGGGAACGACCACACCTTGACGAATGGGTTGCCAGAGGCTGGTGACGGTTTTCTGCTCGAAACCCTATTAGCACTACCGACGTAGGGGAAATCGAAATCTCCGCCTAACATGGTGTCTATGGCTGAGCAAAGCTCCACACCAAGTTCCGCATCCCTCCTCGTCGTTGAAGACCTCTGGGTAGAAACCGAGGGAAAGACGATTCTCAAGGGGATCAATCTCACCGTAAACACCGGCGAGCTCCACGCAATCATGGGCCCGAACGGCTCGGGCAAATCGACATTCGCAAACGTCCTGCTTGGTCATCCCAGCTATGTCGTTACCAAGGGAAGGATCTTGTTCAAAGGTGACGATGTAACTCTGCTGGCCTCTGACGCGCGCGCAAAGCTCGGAATGTTCCTCGCATTCCAATATCCCGAAGAGATCTCTGGAGTTCCGCTCTCACAGTTTCTCCGTCAAGCGGTCGCCGCTCGCCGACAGACCGAGGTGTCGGTCCTTGAGGTGCGCTTCCAGATGCGCGAGTGGCTCCAGCGACTCGGGATGGACCTCTCCTTTGGAGAGCGCCACCTGAATGACGGATTCTCTGGAGGCGAGAAAAAGCGAAATGAAATCTTGCAGATGGCGCTTCTCGATCCTGAGATTGCCATTCTCGACGAGACCGACTCTGGACTTGATATCGATGGCCTGCGCGCCGTAGCGCGCGGAGTCGAAGAGGTCCGCAAGTCGCGTCCCGATCTCGGTGTCGTGATCGTGACCCACTATCGCCGAATCCTTGATGAACTGACTCCCGATTTCGTGCATGTCCTCATCGATGGCAAGATCGTTGCAAGCGGTGGCGATGAACTTGCAAGTCAGCTTGAAAGCAAGGGGTATGAATCATGGCGGCAATAGTCCGCCCTGCCTTTGACGTCGGAACAATCAAGAGCGACTTTCCCCTACTTGATCGAATTCAGGCCGGGCGCAAGATCGTCTTCCTTGATTCTGCTGCATCATCACAAAGGCCACGCGCAGTTCTACGGGCAATGGATGACTACTACGAGACAACGCATGCGAACGTGCATCGCGGCGTCTATGCGATCGCTGAAGAGGCAACCCGGCGTTACGAGGAGGCAAGACTTCTCGCTGGACGTCTCATCAATGCTCCAGATCCCGCGCGCGAGATTATCTTCACGAAAAATGTCACCGAGGCGTACAACCTTGTTGCGTACGCATGGGGTCGAAAGAACCTCCACGACGGAGATGTGATCGTTCTTACCGAGACTGAGCACCACGCCAATCTCGTCCCCTGGCTCATGCTCAAGAACGAGCGCAAGATCACAATCCGCTATATACCCATTGACGACGAATACCGGCTCGATCTCAGCAATCTTGAGGCCCTTGTCGACGGCGCAAAACTCGTGTCGGTGACCGCTGCATCGAACGTGCTCGGGACAATCACTGACCTCAGGCCAATTGTGCAGGCGGCACATCGCGCCGGTGCGCTCGTCATGGCAGATGGGGCCCAACTCGTTCCTCATCGCAGCGTCGATGTACAGGCGCTCGAACTTGACCTGTTTGGCTATACCGGGCACAAGCTCCTGGGCCCGACCGGCATTGGTGTGCTCTGGGCACGCGCCGAGATCCTTGAAGAGATGCCGCCGTTTCTCGGCGGGGGCGAGATGATCAGCGATGTGCGCCTCGATGGATTTTCCACTACAGACATTCCCTGGAAATTCGAAGCAGGCACTCCGCCCATCGCAGAGGCGATCGGTCTCGGTGCCGCGATCACCTACCTCGAGAACATCGGTCTTGACAACATTGCTGCTCACGAGCGGGAGCTCACGAGCTACGCGATCCGGTCCTTACAGGATCACTTTGAAGAGATCAAGATCTTGGGTCCCGGTGCAGATGCTGAGCTCCGTGGCGGAGTCATCTCATTCCGTTTCGGCGACATCCACCCGCACGACGTCGCTCAGGTACTTGACGAATATGCGGTCTGTGTGCGAGCTGGACATCACTGTGCCAAGCCTCTGATGCGTCGCCTCGAAGTAAATGCGACGACCCGAGCCTCAATCTATCTCTACAACGACGAACAGGACATCGATGCACTGATTGCTGGGCTTGATGGCGTTCGAAAGATGTTCACCTGATCGCAGCGTCGTTGCTTGCGCTTGATTACCACCAGACACGAATGAACAAATAAAGGAAGATAGGAAATGGCGGGACTTGAAGACCTCTATCGAGAGATCATCCTCGATCACTACCGTTCACCGCGCAATCGCGGTGAACTTCCAACGCCTCCCGCAGTGCGCGTCGAAGGCTTCAA
>Ga0307374_10009858_pt1 | contig 13991 bp, 13 predicted proteins | sample OX3MG_FD_202532 | JGI IMG/M metagenome (GOLD analysis project Ga0307374, IMG submission 202532) | Soil microbial communities from Risofladan, Vaasa, Finland - OX-3 | ecosystem: Environmental > Terrestrial > Soil > Coastal area > Acid sulfate soil | place: Finland: Risofladan, Vaasa | collected... | reverse complement strand
CCGAGCGCGAGTGGCAGGAAACTCTGAACAAGGGCGAGGCGCTGATCCGGGCCGTGGCCATGACGAGAGGGGCAGCTGTATGAGGCGCAATGCATGTTGCTCATGATTGATAATGAGCATCGGCGTTCCGCGAAGTCCTGAAACAGCCGATACCCGCATAAAAACGCTGTAGATCAAGCAAGTTAGCGTCCTACAATAACCGGCATCATCCATTGCCATCCGGTAGAAGTGCGGGTATCGTTGCGGGTATCAAGCCACCGATACCCGCATCTCATGGCACTGACCGACGCGAAAATCCGCAACACAAAAGCAGCCGAAAATCCGGTCAAGCTGACCGATAGCGGCGGGCTGTATCTGGAAGTCCGGCCCAGCGGCGCGAAGCTGTGGCGTTACCGCTACCGCGTCGCCGGCAAGGAAAATGTCTTTGCCGTCGGCGAATACTTCAACGACAGGCGCGCCGGCCATGTTTCCCTGGACGACGCGCGCGGCGCGCGGGACAAGGCGCGGGTGCTGGTGAAGCAAGGCGTCCATCCGGCGCACCAGCGCCAGACACAGCGCATGGCGCAGCTCGCGGACGCTTCGAACACCTTCGAGGGCGTGGCGCGCGAGTGGATCGGCAAGAAAAAAGCGGGCTGGACGCTTTACTACACACGCCAAGTCGAGCGGTTCCTTGAGACGGACGTGTTCCCCTACATTGGCAATCTGCCCATCCGCAGTGTGACGGCGGCGCATCTGCTGGAAATCGTGCGGCGCGTGGAAGGGCGCGGAGCCGAAACCGTGGCGCTGCTGGTGCGGCAATGGAGTTCGGCGATCTTCCGCTATGCCGTGGCGACCCTGCGCGCCGACGGCGACCCGGCGGCGGCATTGAAGGGCGCGATTCACCGGCCCAAGACCGTGCACAGCAAGCCACTGTCCCGCGACCAGGTAGCCGCTTTCGTGAAGGCGCTGGATGCTTATGGCGGGTATCGGACTACGGTTATCGCGCTGCGGCTCAAGCTGCTGACGTTTGTTCGCACCATCGAACTGCGCGCAGCGGAATGGCCGGAGATTGATCTTGAGCGCGCCGAATGGCGCATCCCCGCCGGCCGCATGAAGATGCGCGAGCCGCATTGCGTCCCGCTATCCCGCCAAGCCCTGGACCTGCTGCGCGAACTGCAAACCCTCACCGGCGGGCAACGCTGGCTGTTCCCCAACTACCGCCGCCCGCAAACCTGCATGACGGCAACGACGCTGAACCGTGCGCTGGAACGCATGGGCTTCAACGGCAAGGGCAGCATGGGCTTTGCCGCGCATGGATTCCGCGCGACCGCTTCCACCATCCTGAACGAGGCCGGATACCGGCCCGACGTGATCGAGCGGCAGCTTGCCCACAAGGAGCGCAACAAGGTGCGCGCCAGCTACAACCAGGCCGAATATCTGGATGATCGCCGGGCGATGATGCAGCAATGGGCGGACATGACGGACAGCATGGCGAAGGGCGGCAAGGTAACCCCGATCAAGCGGACGGGCACCCTTGGACGAACAGGGACAGCCGTGGATGACCGAAAGGGCCGTTTGAGCTAAAATACGCACTACTACCCCGGTGGCTTCGGCTGCCGGGCGCGGGGCCTCCTCTGGAGGCCCTTGCTTTTTGTGGGACCAGAAGACCATGCCTAAGCCACCCTACCGCACCATCGTCTATGTGGACGGCTTCAACTTCTACTATGGCGCGGTCAGGCGCACGCCCTGGAAATGGCTGGACCCATCGGCGCTGTTTCAAAAGCTCTTGGGGCCGCAGAACTCGCTGGTCAAGGTCAAGTATTTCACTGCGCGTGTGCAGCCTTCACCCAGCGATCCCAATGTGAACGTCCGGCAGGATGCCTACCTACGCGCCGTGCAAGCGCATTGCCCGCTGGTGGAACTGCATTACGGGCATTTTCTGCGCCACAAGATTTCAATGGAGCATGCCAATCCGCCGCCGTCCTCGGTCGAGGTATGGAAAAACGAGGAGAAAGGTTCGGATGTGAACCTGGCCCTGCACGTTCTCAACGATGCGTGGCAAGACGCCTACGACTGCGCCGTAATTGTTTCCAACGACTCTGACCTTGCAGAGTCGCTGCGGCTGGTGAAGCTCCAGCACCGAAAGCTCGTCGGCCTGGTGACGCCCGGCGCGCCCACGCGCAAGACTTCGCGGCAACTCAGTCAGCATGCGGATTTCGTCAAGCCGATCCGCACCTGGATGCTGCAATCAAGCCTACTGCCCAATCCTATTCCGGGCACGACCATTCACAAGCCGGCGAATTGGTAGGGCTTTTCAGGGAGCCCCTTGGGGGCGGACGGGAGGATGGCGGCGAGCACGCGGGCGAGCAACGCAGTGCGAGCGCGGGCGCAGCCGACAGCCTGGGCGGGCGGGGCAAACATGCGCTGCGAAGCAGCGGCCTTACGCTGGCCGCAGGTCAGCGCGGCGGGCATTTACACATAACGCAAAATATGCGGGCGCAAGCCGGACCGTTTGGCGGCAGCGCCGCGCATCTTTTCGCGCGAGTGCTGGCGCCAAATGGCGCATATTTTCCAGCGTTATGTTGAATGCCCGCCCATAGCCCCCTTGAGGGGGATGGGGGGTGAGCCTGCGACACAGGACGCGGCTGTTTGCGTGCTGTGGCGCAGGCCAGCAAACCTCAGCACGCGCGCAGCGGGTGCTGGCAAGACCGACAAGGGTTATCGAAGGCACCAAGCGTGAAGCGGGCACCGCCGCAGCCCGGCGCGCCGCTTGCGCTGCGCGTGGCCCGCGTAAGACGCGCAGCGGCTGGAGCGGCCGGCCGCGCGCAGCCTACGCAAGCGGCGTGACGGGCGGTCCGACGAGCGCGACTACTTGAGCAAATCGTCCAGCGACTTCACTGTGCGCGGCTTCCGTGCAGCGCCGCTTTCAAGCCGCTCCAGTCCCTGATTTTCGGCGAACAGCGCACCCCGGCTGTTCTCAATGAACCGATAGACCATCCCCCGCTGCTTGCACCAGATGTCTGCGGCGCGCCGCTTGGCGTGCGTCTCCAGCCATGCGAGGAAACCTGCGCCTTTCGTCTCGTGCAGTTCCTTCGAGCCGTCCGCGAACGTGACCAGGAAGTCCGGGAGGTAGTTGCGGGAGATAAAGCCCAGGATGCGATAGGGAATGCGGATGCCGTGATCCTTCGTCCACGTCACCACGCCGCCCACCTGCTCCAGTTCCTGCATGTAGTTGCGCTCCAGCAGGCTGTCGTAGTTGCTTTCGCCTCGTGGATTGCGCCTGAGCCCTTTCAGAACTCCGCGCTTGGACTGGATCACGTCTGCGTCACCTCGCCCAGAATCCCCATGACCACTTCAGGGCGGCGGAATTCCTCAACGATCTGCGGCAGGCAGAATCGTAGCCTCTGGAGATTCGCCAGCTCCGCCGTATCCAGCCCGGCGAGGCCGTCAATCTTGAACACATCCGACATGATCCATTCCAGCGCCTGCATCAGCGTGAGCGTCTGATTCGCTGTCTCCATCTTGAAGCAGGCGGTCAGCGCGTAGTGCGGCTCGTTGACCAGCTCCGTCCGCAGTTCCGCCGCCAGCGCCTCCCTGCTCATTGCCGTCACCGTCTCGACGGCAGATTGGTTCAGCTCGGGGAGGTTGATGGCATCGTCCGGCAGCTCGTGCGCGGTCGTCTCGGAGCCTAGCCGCTGGCTCTTGATGTTGGTGATTTTCTGCAAGGCGGACGCGATTCGCTTGTCGAATTTCAAATCACGGAAATGCTTCTGCCAGTCCGCAACCGGCGTGATTCCGGCTGCTGTCGGCAGATCAGCGATGATGTCCTCGATGTTCAGGTCTGGCTTGTCGTCTGCCTCGTCCGCGTCCTCATCCGATTCGGTCGGCAACGGCGGCTCGAAGGGCAAGTCCTCCATTGTTTTGTCATCTACCGCATCGCCCGGATTCAGCGGCTTTGCATACTCCTGAGCGGAAAGCAGTTGCCACAGCCAGCCGTGATTGAAGGCCGGGTGGTCAATCGTGAACAGATGATCTCGCTCGCTGGGCGGGCGAATGCGGCGCAGGCCGCGCCCGATGATCTGCGGCCCATACACCGTGTAGATGCGGTCGCCCTTCTTCTGGAAGCTGAACTTGCGGAACAGGCAGATGACCGCGATGTTGCGCACGTCCCAACCCTCGCGCAGCATGCTCACCGCGATAATCACCCGCACCTGCCGGGCCTGCTGCCACAAGGCTGCATCCTCGGCACTCAGGCCGTCTGGACTTTTCCGGCCCAGCAGAAAGGCTTTCTTATTCTCCAGCTCGTCCTGCTTGCTGTGCACCAACAACAATTGTTCACGCTTGTAGTTGAACGGCGCGGCCTGGAGCGTTTCATACATCTGCCAGGCATCCTTCTGCGACAGCGACACCACCAGCAGCAGCGGTTCCCAGGTTCGCTCGTTCTTCTCGTTGAGCGGCACGCACTTGCGCTGGTAGTCCAGGCAGCTTTGTGCGATCTGGAGTTGCTGCTTGCGCGCGTTCTTCGCCGTGACGAAGCGCACCGCGCCGCCGCGCCTTAGCTCCTGCTCGATCTGGTCCCAGGGCACTTCCTCGGCATCCAGCGTCTTGATGACCTGATCGTTCTCGTCCCACTCCTCGTATTGCAGCTTCACGCTGGCGATGTCCGGCTTGGTCACGACCACCTGCTTGACTACACCTTCCTTCATCGCCTGCTGGACGTGGTATTCGTAAATTGGCGGGTAGGTGTCCAGGTCCTGCTTGTCCAAGCGGAAGGGCGTCGCGGTCAGGTCAATCCGCGCCTTGGTCTTGCTCCGCCCCAGCAGCTTCAGCACCTCGCGGTATTGCTCCGCCGCCGCGTTGTGCGCCTCGTCGTTCAGGATCACCAGGTCATGCACCGCGCCTGACAGCAGCACTTCCAGCGAGGGTGACTGCCGGTTCTCGTAGAGCTGGTGGATGTTGGAGACGATCACATGCGCATCGCGGATGCCGGCTGCATCGCCGCTGTCGCGCAACACGTTGCACACCAGCCGTTCCGGCGTGCGCTGGTGGCCGTTGAAGAAGAACGGAAACTCCTTGTAGGCGTAGGCCGGATTGCGCACCTCGAAGTCATCCTTCACCCGCTCGCGAACGATGGTGTTGGGCACCAGGATCAAAAACTTCTCATTGCCGCGCACCTGCCAGAAATAGGCGATCAGGCCGGCCATAATCACGGTCTTGCCGCCGCCGGTCACGATGTCCAGCAGGCTTTCCCACTTGCCCAGCTTCTCGCCGGTATAGATAACCTTGGTGATGGCCGTATATTGGTGCCGGTAGAGCGGCTTCTCCCAGTCGTGGCCCTTGATGCGCTCCAGGAACTGCTTGGCGATGCCCGCCTGCTGCGGGGTCAGTTTGGGAAAGTCCGGCTCCTCCAGCCACTGCCGGTAGTCCAGTTCAGCCTGCGTGAGCATCGGCGCGCTAGACCTGCTGATGCACGACGGGCTTCAGCTCGCAGCGCCCATCGGCAACCGTCACTTGCGCCACGGCGGTTGCCTGCCCATCCAGGTTGTCCTGCACCCGCGCGGCAATGGTGTAAGTGCCGGCCCGTGAAAACTCGTGCTCGACTTCCAGCACCGCCTTGAAGTCGCCGCTGCTGCCGGTGCGCTGGAGCGCGTATTCGCGCTGCGAGAACCGCTGGCCGTTGTAGTCGAAGTCCCACTGGCAGTTGATGAGCTTGCCGCCCGCGCCCATCGTGCGCGCACCTTCCAGCTCAAACTTCACCTTCAAGCCGGACTGCCCGCGCACCACGATCTGCCCCGCAAACGGCGCGCTGGTAAAGCTCAGAAGCTGGTTCAGGCGGTTGAACTTCAAATCAATGTTGCTTTCGCCGACGTTGCGGAAGATTTTCTGGCGGAAGTTTTCACTGGCCAGCGACACCAGCTCGATCTGCAACGGCACGCCGCGCTTGTTCAGCAGCTCCGCCGTCTTGCGCCGCCAGCCGTCCACGGCCGGGTCAAAGCTCCAGCCGATGATCTGGAGAATCTTTTCCTCGCGCTCGCTGAACTGCTTCTGATACTGGCGCAGCGTTTCCTTCACCGCGCCCTCGACATGCGTCAGCCCCACCCGCTCGTCCGGGCTGCCGGGGCCGATGGACAGAACCAGCTTGTTGTTGGCCGTGCCGTGAATGAACTGCGTCTGCGTGGTAATCGGCATCGCGCCGTAAACGCCCAGGATGAACTTCACAAACTCGTCGTGCTCGATGCCGCGAAACTTCTCCATCGGGTAGCTGCCGACGTAGCCGACGCGGATGTCGGCGACTTCGCCGGTCTTGAAGCCAAGAGTTTCTTTTAGACCACCTTCCGCATTGATGGTCACACCGGAAAGCTGCTCGCCAATCTCGATGAGTCGGCTTGCAGTGACTGAGACCGCAACGCGAGATACATCGGAACCAATGAACCTGCGTCCGAGCTTGAGTGCTGCTGCTCCTGTCGTGCCGCCCCCAACAAAAAAATCGGCAACAACCCCGTCCTCCTTGCTGCTGGCTTTTATGATCCGCTCAAGGAGCGCTTCCGGTTTCTGGGTCGGGTAGCCCATTCTCTCCTTAGAGGTAGCGTTAAGAACATTTACGTCCCAAACGTCTGTCATAGCCACGCCGGAGTTCAGGTAAACCTTCGCGCGATATTTGTTGCCTTGCGAATCACGCCGCGTAGTCAGCCTGTAGCTGCCACCCTCGTCAGAGTGTTTGTATCGAGTGTCGCGTTCCTGTAGCGAGCCTTCGGAATACTCCTGCAAGAGCGTGTTGAAAACGTAGTCTTCAGATTTTGAATAGAAAAGGATTACGTCGTGCTTCCTTTGAAAGTGGTGCTCGTTCTGCGTAGCTTTCGGCCCGTAATACCAAACGACTTCATTGACGAGACGGTCATAGCCAAAAATCTTGTCCATCTCGCATTTGATGTAATGCGAAGCGTGCCAATCGCAGTGCACGTAAATGGAGCCGGTGGGCCTGAGCACGCGCTTCATCTCCCACAGCCGCGCATTGAGCCAGGCCATGTAGCTGAACATGCCGTCCTGGAAGATGTCGCCGAAGCTGCGCACCTCGTTGTCGTCACCCCAGATTTGCGTGTAGGTGCGGTTGGAGAAGAACGGCGGGTCTATGTAGATGAGGTCAATGCTCTCGCTCGGCAGCCCGCGAAGCACGTAGAGGTTGTCGCCGAGGTAAAGCTGGTGCGGCGGCAGCTCCGGCGAACCGAAGCTCACATGGTCGTCCGGGTGCAGCCGGCCCGGCGGGAACAGCGCCGGCAATTCGAGGGCCGGGAACAAGTGATTGAACCGCGCTTTGGGGTCGTAGCCATACGGCGCCATGGTCGGGTCCGGCAGGTTGGTCCCCGCCCGCGCCGAGCGCCGCAGCTTTTCGGTTGAAAAGAAGGTGTCCTGTTTGGGCAGGACGATGTCGTTTTCTGGTTTTTTCACGCCCCTCTATCCCCTTGAATTTGGACGTTCTCGGCCCTATTTACATCTTACAGGCCGAAAGCGGCGGGGCATACGCCGCGAGCGCAAATTAAACAGCCCTGACTGGCCGGACAGGGCAACTGGTGCTGGGAGACAGGAAGCATGGCGCAGGAATACCAACCGAAGCGGTTTTTCCGGCACGCGCCTAACCGCTTGCTGCAAAGATATTTTGCCGAGCGCGACGTTCTGGCTGACGTGGATTTCGGCAAGCTGGCGGAAACCCAGGTCGAACCGATCTACGAAGCCTGGCTCAAGCTGGCGGAGGAAGTCTGCAAGCCGATGGAGCAGGACTTTCAGGACATTGACGAGCTGGCAACCGAGGGCGGTTCAAAGGCCATCCGCGACGAAGCCGATTTCCACGGCGAGAGTCTGGCCGAGCAGTTCTCGAAACTGGGCAGCTTCCATGAGCACGCGTTCTGGACGCTGCTGGAGCGACCCAAATACTGGCCCGGCGCGCTGGCGTTCCACCATGCTGACGCGGTGTCTCCCCGCTACTGGCGCAAGCGGAAGAATCTGCCGCGCCAGACCGCGAGCGTGGACGATGCCAGCATCCGCGAGCTTGAGCAAAAGATCAGTGGTTACTTTCATACCAAGCAGGGGCGCGGGCACAACTGCAAAGTGGACTGCTACAAGCGCGCCGATCTCGATTATTTCTTTGCCTACCCGGAAGACTACGCCCAGGCGGAAATGAACTGGAGCGAGAAAGGGCTGCGGCGGCTGCCGCGCCGCCCGGCCTTCGAGGTCATCTTCGTTTACTCGCAGGAAGATGGAACCCTGGACACCTTCCTGTCTGGCGACCGCAAGCCGGTGCCCGACCTGCAAGCGATCTTCGCCGAGGCGATTCTGAAGGCGAAGCTGGGTCCGGACGCGAAGGACGAGCGCGTTTACGATCTGAACCCGGTGCGCGCACGGCAATTCCAGTTTGTCTATGGGCCGGAAACGGGCATCGCGGATGTAGCCGTGAACAAGCTGCGACTCAGCGTTTACGGCAGCCGGAAACAGCGCATCGTCCTGGAGGCCGATCCCTCCTACAATAAGCAAGCGGTGTTCGATCTGCTGGACAAGGTGACGAAAGGAATCCCGCTGACACAGATGGGCGTGACGCAAGTCGGTATCAAGGTCACGTTTGCGCACAACCCGACGGCGCGCAGGCCGGGCACGCGGAGCTTTGACATCAACTGGCCGAATTCCTGTTCGCTCCGGCATGACGGACGCGACGGCATCATCCGCAAGATGCTGGCGGATTCCGGCATCGAGCCGAAAGCGCCTCCGCCAGACGATAGCGCCGCGCCATGACTGAAAGCGGCCTGCTCGAACAGATCCTTGAGCGTCTGGGCCGCGCGGAACCCGATGGGGAAATCATCGGTGCGGATGAGGCCGGGCAATGGCCAGACGGTGCGCTTGCCAGCCTCATCAAAGCGGAAGTCTTGCGGCCCGCGCAGCCTGCCCGCGTAATTGAGTGCGATGGCTGCGAGCGCAACTGCTTCATGCCGGTCATCGTCCGGACCGCAGAGGATGGACGTGTCGCGCGCGCATTCATTTCCTGCGACAAGCCCGACGTAAATGCGGGGCGCATCGGCGTGGAAATGAGCCGTCTGGATCAATGGCAACTCACGGGCGAAACGCTCGCGGGCGCGGTGGCCCGGCTGCTGGGCTTCAACAAACCGCCGCAGCAAAATGGCACGGGCAATCATTGGACGCTGGGGCTTCTGGCGGACAAAGAAAGCAAAGGCGCAGTCACGCTTTCAGTCGAGAACGGCGCATCGCTGGCGGTGGCCGGGCAAAGCATTCCGCTGGCTCAGGTTCTGACGCTGGGCGAAAGCGGATTGAAGGCCGACAAGGACGCGCTGCTCCGCGTGGTGGATGGCGATACGCAGGAACCCGCATCGGGCGTGGGCTCGCAGGCATGGCGTAAGCAAAAAGCGAAGGCCGCAGCGCAAGCGAAGCATGGCAAACCGGGCGGCAGCCACGACAAGCAAGAGCAGATGCGCGCGGCATGGGCCGGTGGGAAATACGATTCGCGCGACCGCTGTGCAGAGGAAGAATGTGCGGCGCTGGGAATGTCCTTCTCCGCCGCGCGCAAGGCGCTGAGAAACACGCCTGAGCCAAAGCGCGCCTAGCCGCTGCTGAGCAACGGCTAGCCTCTGCCCAGCACAGTGCATTCGCAGCGGGGGGTCGTGCACTAAGAATTCTTAACCATGTTCAACGACGCCTCAGGAGGCGCAAACATGGTTACCTCAATCCTCCGGCTTCCCGCCGTCAAAGCCCGCACGGGCCTTTCCCGCAGCACCGTTTACCTTCGCGTTTCCGAAGGCACGTTCCCGAAGCCCGTGAGCTTGGGCGGGCGCGCCGTTGGCTGGGTCGAATCTGAAATCCAGCAATGGCTGGAACAGCAGATCGAGTCCAGCCGCAAGACAGCGGCGTGAGGGGCGGCGATGAGCGAACACATCGAGCAATTCCGCGCCGCGATCCACAGCGCCGGACTGAACCCGCCGGAGGTGATCGAGCCGGACGGCAAGCTGCACCGCTTCGCCAGCAACGGCAAGCGCAGCGATGACGCGGGCTGGTATGTCCTGCACGATGACGCCATCCCCGCCGGAGCCTTCGGCGATTGGCGCACGGGTGCATCTGAGACCTGGCGGGCGGACATAGGCCGCCGGCTGTCGCCGCAGGAAGAAGCCGCGCACCGGGCGCGCGTAGATGCGATGCGGCGGGAGCGCGAAGCAGAAGACGCCCAGCGCAAAGCGGAAGCGCGCGAGAAGGCGGCGGCGATCTGGCAGGCCGCAAGGCCCGCACCGGACGATCATGTTTACCTGCTCGGCAAAGGCGTCAAGGCGCACGGGCTGCGCGTGCATGACGGCGCGCTGGTCATCCCGATGCGCGACGGCCAAGAGCTGCACAGCCTGCAATTCATCGCGGGCAATGGCGAAAAGCGGTTCCTGGCCGGCGGGCGGGTGAGCGGCTGTTACTTCCCCATCGGCAAGTCGGATGGCGCGCTGTGCATCGCCGAAGGCTATGCGACGGGCGCGAGCCTCTTTGAGGCCACGGGCTGCGCGGTAGCAGTCGCCTTCAACGCCGGGAATGTGCTGCCGGTGGCGCGGGCGCTGCGGGCGAGGTTTCCCGATCTGCGCCTGACGGTCTGCGCCGACGATGACGCCAAGACGCCGGGTAATCCGGGAGCCACGAAGGCACGCGAAGCGGCGCAGGCGGTGGGTGGCCTGTTTGCAGTGCCCGACTTCGGCGCGAATCGGCCCGATGGCGCAACCGACTTCAACGATCTGCACCGGCACGCCGGACTTGAGGCGGTGCGCGCCTGCATTGAAGCGGCGCAGCGCGTTGAATCCGGCAATGTTGCGACAGCGACACTTGCGACATCTGCGACCGATTGGGCGGAACCGCAGTCGCTAGACCGGCAGGCCGCGCAGCCGGAAGCCTACCCACTGGATGCGCTGCCCGGCGAAATCGGTGCGGCGGTGCGCGAGTATCAGGGCTACGGTCAGCAGCCGATGGCGCTGGTGGCGTCGTCCGCGCTGGCCGTGGTGTCGCTGGCGGCGCAGGGCTTGGCGGACGTGGCGCGCGATGAACGCCTCACCGGGCCGCTGTCGCTGAACTTCCTCATCATCGCTCAGAGCGGCGAGCGCAAGACGGCAGCGGACAAGGCGCTGGGCGCGGCCCTGGGTGAGTGGGAACGCGAGCGCGCGGACGCGCTGCGCGAGGACATCCAGCGCAACCGCGCCTCGCTGGACGCCTGGGCCGCCGAACAGGACGGGCTCAAGGCCGCGATCAAGTCAGCGGTGCGCAGGAAGCCGGACGAAGCCGAGAAGATGCGGCAGCGGCTCATGGAACACGCTCTGACCAAGCCCGCCGAACTCATCGCGCCGCGTCTGCGCTATGAAGACGTGAATCCGCAATCGCTGGCCTTCATGCTCGCCGCCGGGCATCCGTCCGCCGCGCTGTGGAGCGATGAAGGCGGCATGGTCACGGGCAGTCACGGCATGGGCAAGGATTCGCTGCTCGGTTTCATGGCGGGCCTGAATCGTCTATGGGATGGCGGCGCGATTCATCACGACCGCAAGCAGGCGCAATCCGTCCACCTGGAAGGCCGCAGGCTCACGGTCAGCCTCATGGTGCAACCGCTGGTGCTGCGCGAGCTGGCCCAGCGCGGCGGCGGGCTGACGCGCGGCAGCGGCTTCCTGGCGCGCTATCTGGTGACCGCGCCGCTGTCCACGATGGGCGCGCGGCTGTATCAGGAAGCCCCGCAAGGGATGCCGCGCTTGGCGGCATTCCATCGGCGCATCCGTGAGCTGCTGGATAGTGCCTTGCCGCTGGACGATCAAGGCCGTCTCATGCTGCCGATGCTGCGGCTGTCGGCAGGCGCGTTTGGTATCTGGCGTGAATATCACGATGAAATTGAGCGCGAGCTAAAGCCGCTGGGCGACTACGCCACGGTCTGCGACTTCGCTGCCAAGAGCGCGGAGAACGCGGCGCGCATGGCAGGCTGCATCCATGTCTTCGAGGGCGCGCAGGGTGCGATCCCGCACGAGACGATGCAGCGGGCGGCGGCACTGGCGCGCTGGTATCTGCGCGAGGCGCTGCGCGTGCTGGATGTGCTGGACGAGCCGCAAGCCTGGGCGGATGCGCGCCTGCTGGATGCGTGGCTGGCGGCAGCGGGCGACAGCCCGATCCGCGACGTGCTCCGGCTCGGTCCCGGCCCGCTGCGCGACAAGGCGCGTCGCAACGCGGCGGTGGACGTGCTGGCGGAGTTGGGCCGCGCGCGGATCGAACGCGACGGCAGGCGCGAGACGCTGGCGCGCAATCCTGCGCTGAAGCCCACACTCAGAACGGGTGCGACTGCGACATCCGCGACATTTGCGACAGATGGGGGCGACGGGGCGGGAAGTGTCGCAGGAGTCGCAACTGTCGCTGTCGCAGATAACCAGAATCCAGATATTGAGCGAGGCGAACTGTGAGCGCCGCGCAAGTGCTGGAGCAGGTCCGCGCTCTCGGCGTCGTGCTGTCCGGTGCCGGCGGCAAGCTGCGCTATGAGGCTCCCGCTGGAAGCCTGACGCCGGAACTGCGGGAGTCGCTGGCCGCGCACAAGGCGGCGATCCTGGACCTCCTCGAAGCGGAGCGTCTGGCGGCGCGGCGCATCGTGCACTGCCGCGACTGCGAGCATTACATCCCGTCCCCGCCCATTCATCGCGTCGGCGGCGCGGTATGGGAAATGCCGGGCAGCTGCGAGCAAGGCCGGACATCCCCGGACAGAAAACCGCCGATCTATCCCTGCACCGGCTGGTATTGCGATGGCTGGATTTCGAGACGGACACACTGAGGGCGAGACATGGCACGCGAGAAACAACCTCTCATCAAAGGCCGCTTCACTCATCGGCGCACAGAGAGTGATTACATGGCTGCACTGCTCGACGCGGTGCCGCTGGAAGACTGGCGCAGTGTCATAACGGCTACTGTCGCGGCGGCTAAAGCTGGCGATCCCAGCGCGCGGGCGTGGCTTGGGCAATACCTCGTCGGCAAACCGGGCACGACTGCGCCAACCCCGCTGACCGTTGTAGTGCAACAGTTGTCGGGCCGCGATCCGCTGGTTGAAAAACTGGCGAAACCGCACATTGACCGCGCGGAATATCCGTCGCTGCACGCTGGCGATGACTTTAAAGACGCTGTGAAGGCACTCGTAGCGGGCGAAATACGGGCACTGGAAGCACAGAAATCAAACACGCCTGAAACCGGCGCAAACGCAGACGGCACAAGGGTTTCGGCGGAACCGCCACCGTCTTGAGCATGCAGGTTCGCCAAATGATTACGGGAAAATGTTTGCGAGGGGCGGATGGGCGGATCGGGTAGCGGCAACCACTGGCGCTACGGCGCAAAGTCCACGACGGACGACTACCGCACGCTGGATGTGCGCCGCTGGGCGCGCGCGGGCGTGCTGAGGCCGGGCTACTGGGGCGGATGGCAGTGGACACGCGACGGCGAAACATTGGCGTCCATCAAGATGCGGACCGAGCATGACCGGGTGGTCCTGATCTACAAGCATCGTAGCGGTGGCGCTGAGTGGAAGGACGAGCAATACCCCGTGCGGATCGTGCGCACGGCTTGTCACCTGGGCGGTTCGCGCCCTTGGTTCATCTGTCCGGCGCTCGGCTGCGGTCGGCGAGTGGCGATCCTCTACTGCGGCAGCATCTTCGCGTGCCGACGCTGCCACCAGCTCGCCTACGCCAGCGCCCGCGAGGATGCGGGCGGACGTGCTACGCGGCGCGCAGACAGGCTCCGCGTGCGTCTGGGCTGGGAGCCCGGCATCCTGAACGGCGAAGGCGGCAAGCCCAAGTGGATGCGCTGGCGCACCTTCGAGCGGCTCGCCGCGAGGCATGACGATCTGGTGGGGCGATCCATGCAGGCGATGATGTGGAAGCTCAAGCTGCCGATGCCCACAGATAAAGATTCATAGAAAGCGCGATATAGGTGAAAATAGCGCCGTAGTGCTTTGGGTTCCTTCTCGTCGGGTCTGTTCA
>Ga0307374_10009855_pt1 | contig 13995 bp, 16 predicted proteins | sample OX3MG_FD_202532 | JGI IMG/M metagenome (GOLD analysis project Ga0307374, IMG submission 202532) | Soil microbial communities from Risofladan, Vaasa, Finland - OX-3 | ecosystem: Environmental > Terrestrial > Soil > Coastal area > Acid sulfate soil | place: Finland: Risofladan, Vaasa | collected... | reverse complement strand
AACCTCCAAACGACGCCGCTCCTTGCCGCTCATCCGAATTGTCTCCATGAACACCTCCTTTGAAGAGGTGATTGTGGGGACATTTCTACCTGCGCCTTAAGGGGACATTTCTATCTGCGCATTACACAGCGCGGGGGGGCGGGTTCACGAACCCGCATCGCCTCGACGCGGTTCGCCGCCAACGGTGCTATCGCCTCGATGCACGCCGCCGGGCGCGATTCCGCCGTGGGTGCGGCCCCCTCTGGTCCGTTTGCCGGCCGGCGTGCCACCCACCGCGCCGCCGGCGATGCCGGTGTAGGCATCCTCCTCGTCGGCGTCTGCCGCCACGTCGAATGCGCTGCTGCCGGCTGCGGCGTCGATGTCGGCGTTTTCCGGGCTGCCCCCGCCGACGTTCGTGCCACCCAGCCCTCCAACGGCGGAGCCGCCGCCCGTTGCGCCGACCGCATGAACGTCGCCGGCAGCGCCGGGATCGGGTGGTTCGTCCGGGGCCCGTTCATCGGGGCGGTGCCGGGCCGCCATCGCTTCTTCTTCCAACCGCTCTTCCTGATCAAGTTCCTGGCGTGCCTCTTTTGCCATAACCGTAGTGGTTTTCGCGTGTGCCATTGCTCGCTCCTCCGTTTTGGAAACCTAAATTCAGGAGCCGCAAAGGTCATTCCCGCGGCACTCCCTTGGAACACCCGGCGGTATTTTTCGCATATTGGGTTGCCAAATATGTGTTAATAGCTATGATTCCCTTAGTTCAGCCAATTGAGCGAGTGCGGCTAATGAGTACTGTCAGCGAAACATCCGACGCCCAACTGCTTGATCTGCTTCGGCAGACCGGCGCTATGAATGTGTCGCAACTCTCTGATGACATGGGAGTTACGGCGACTGCGACACGGCAGCGATTGAGCCGGCTGATGACGCAGGGCTTGGTGGAGCGGGAAGCGGCCAAAGCGGGTCGCGGACGGCCAAGCCACCGCTATTCGCTGACCGAAAAGGCCCGTCGGCAGATCGGCAACAATTACGGCGACTTGGCGATCATGCTGTGGGATGAAATTCGCGCGGTCAAAGATCCTGAAATCCGCCGGGGGTTGTTCCAGCGTTTGGCCAGTGCGATGGCCCGATTTTACGCCGGCCGTGTGAAGGGCGCCACGCCGTCGGCCAAGATGGAATCGCTGAAGGATCTGTTTGCCGAGCGGCGTGTGCCGATGGAGGTCGCCTCGAACGGTGGTCTGCCGGTGCTGACCGTGGTCGATTGCCCCTATCCGGAGCTTGCCGAGAAAGATCGTGGTATTTGCGCAGTCGAAAAGATGTTGTTTGCCGAGCTGCTGGCCTCGCCCTTGAGGCTGTCGCAGTGCCGGCTGGAAGGGCATTCCTGCTGCCAGTTTGAAACGAGTTGAGGAAAGGTTACACTGGGCGGTTTTAATCGGTGAAGAGAATAATGACTGCGGCAGTTCAACAGTTGCTCGAATCGTTCGACCGCCTATCGCGTGCGGAACAGATTGTGGCAATAAAGGAGTTCCAAGTTCGAGTCCGGACGCCATCGATTGACGAGGACGACTTGGATTTTACGCCGCTAACTGACGAGCAGTTAGCCCAACTGGCGGACGAATTATTCCAGATGTCGGATGCCGAGGAGGCATGCCGGAATTTTAGCTAACTAATTCAACACGGATTTTCGGATACGAGAAACATGACCAAGCCCTGGATTGAAGGCCGTTTTGAAGAGAACGTGATCACCACCTCGGTGGAGCAGGCGATCAACTGGGCGCGACAGGCGAGCATCTGGCCGATGACCTTCGGCCTGGCCTGTTGTGCCATCGAGATGATGGCCGCCGGCGCCAGCCGCTTCGATATGGACCGCTTCGGCGCGGGCGCATTTCGCGCCACGCCGCGGCAGGCCGACTTGATGATTGTGGCCGGCACCGTGACCTACAAAATGGCCAGCCGCGTGCGGCGACTCTACAACCTGATGCCCGACCCCAAATTCGTGATCGCCATGGGCGCCTGCACGGTCGGCGGCGGGCCGTACTTCAAGTGGGGCTACCACGTGTGCAAAGGCGTCGATCTGGTGGTTCCGGTCGATGTGTATGTGCCCGGTTGCCCGCCACGGCCGGAAGCGTTGCTCGAGGGCCTGATGCGGATTCAAGACAAGATTCGCGGGCACAAGATTGCCAAGCAGAAGAGCGGCAACGGGGCCATGTTGAAGATCGACGACGAATTGCCGATCCCGCATCATTCGGGCTACGTGGACGTGGAAGAGAAACAACCGCTGTTCGATCATCAGAAAATTACGGGGTAATAAGCAGTGACCGATACACTCAAAATCACCGACCTGCACGTCTCCGTCGAAGGCAAGCCGATCTTGCGCGGCGTGAATCTGACGATTCGCCGCGGCGAAACGCACGCCTTGATGGGGCCGAACGGCTCCGGCAAGACCACGCTGGGCTTCGCCATCATGGGCCATCCCGGTTACGAGGTGACCGGCGGCTCGATCATGCTCAATGATCAAGACGTGCTCGCCATGGAGCCGAACGAACGGTCGCGGGCAGGCGTGTTCATGGCCTTCCAGCGGCCGATGGCGATTCCCGGCGTCAAGATGGCCGACTTCCTCCGGCATGCCACGACGAACGTCCGCAAGCCCGAACGAAAGGAAGGCGAAGAGTTGATTCCCATGCGCGAGTTCCGCAAGGAGTTGAAATCCAAGATGGAACAGCTCCGCATGGACCCCGAATTTGCACGTCGTTATGTCAATGAGGGTTTTTCGGGCGGCGAGATGAAGCGGGCCGAAATCCTGCAAATGGCGATGCTCCGGCCGAAGTTCGCCGTTCTCGACGAGACCGACAGCGGCCTGGACGTCGACGCCGTGCGACTGGCGAGCCAGAGCATCGCCGAGATCGGCGGGGCCGAGATGGGCATCCTGATCATCACGCACCACGACAAGCTGCTGGAGCACAACACGCCCGACTACACGCACGTGATGTTGGGCGGCCGGATCGTCGAGACGGGCGGGCCGGGCCACGAGCGCAGCGGTCCGGAACTGGCCGCGGAATTGCACCAACAAGGCTACGACCGCATTCGCGCGGCCCATCCCGAGGCCGCCGCCGATGAGGCCGATATGACCAAACTGACCGAAGCCGTGGCCTGAGAGATTTTGGATTTTGGATTCCAGCAATCCAAAATCCAAAATCGAAAATCCAAAATAGGCACGGGCAATAACTACCGAACCGAACAAACGAACCATCATGGCCACTGACCTAGCAACCGACGTCGGCTTCAGCGAAATCAACAAGTACGATTTCCACACCGACGAAAAAGAATACGTCTTCAAGAGCCGCAAAGGGCTCGACGCTGATATCGTCAGCCAGATCTCGGAGATGAAAAGCGAGCCTCGCTGGATGCGCGACTTCCGCCTGAAGGGGCTGGAAATCTTCAACTCCAAGCCGATGCCGCGCTGGGGCGGCAAGATCGACCTCAATTTCCAGGACATCTTTTATTACATCAAGCCGTCGGACCGGCAGGGGCGCACCTGGGACGAAGTGCCCGACGAAATCAAGAAAACCTTCGATCGGCTGGGCATTCCCGAAGCCGAAAAGAAATTCTTGTCCGGCGTGAAGGCCCAGTTCGAGAGCGAAGTCGTCTACGGCTCGCTCCGCGAAGAATTGTCGAAGCAGGGCGTGATCTTCACCGACACCGATTCGGCGGTCCGCGAGTATCCCGACCTGGTGCGAAAGTATTTCAGCACCATCATTCCCTCCACCGACAACAAATTTGCGGCCTTGAACTCGGCGGTCTGGTCGGGCGGATCGTTCATCTACGTGCCCAAGGGCGTGAAGATCGACTTCCCGCTGCAGGCCTATTTCCGCATCAACGCCGAGAACATGGGCCAGTTCGAGCGGACGCTGATCATCGTCGACGAGGGCGCTCAAGTGCATTACGTCGAAGGCTGCACGGCCCCCATGTATACCACCGAAAGCCTGCACTCGGCCGTTGTGGAGATCGCGGTCCACAAGCATGCCCGCTGCCGATACACGACCATTCAGAACTGGGCCAACAACATCTACAACCTGGTCACGAAGCGGGCCATGGCCTACGAAGGGGCCACGATGGAATGGATCGACGGCAACCTGGGAAGCAAGCTGACGATGAAGTACCCGGCCGTCTATATGATGGAGCCGGGCGCGCGGGGCGAGATTCTTTCGATCGCCTTCGCCTCGGCCGGCCAGCACCAGGACGCCGGCGCCAAGCTGGTCCACGTGGCCCCCAACACATCGGGCCGCATCATCTCCAAGTCGATCTCCAAGAACGGCGGCCGGGCGAGCTATCGCGGCCTGGTCAAGGTCGAGCCGGGCGCGAAAAAGTCGAAGTCGACCGTCGTTTGCGACGCCTTGATTCTCGATCCCCGCAGCCGCAGCGACACCTATCCCTACCTCGAAATCGACGAGCAGGACGTGTCGATCGGCCACGAAGCGAGTGTCTCGCGGATCGGCGAGGAGCAGCTCTTTTATCTGATGAGCCGCGGGCTTTCCGAGGCCGAGGCCAGCACGATGATCGTCAGCGGCTTCATCGAACCGCTCGTCAAAGAGCTGCCGATGGAATACGCCGTCGAGATGAACCGGCTGATCGAGCTGCAGATGGAGGGTTCGGTAGGATAGAGGCTTCAGGCGTCAGGCGTCAGGCTTCAGGACCTGCTTCCGGCGCCTGAAGCCTGATTCCTGACGCCTATCGTTACGCCCATGACTGAGACCGTAGCTACAAGCGGTTTTACCCGCGACGCCTTCGACGCCTTCTTGAGCAGCCGGCAGGAGCCGATCTGGCTGAGCGAGACACGCACGGCGGCCTGGGAAGCGTTCGAGAAGATGGAGCTTCCCTCTCGCCGCGACGAAGAGTGGATGCGCACCGACATCCGGCTGTTCAGGCTCGACCGTTTTGGCATGCCGGTCGACCTTGTGCCTGGGCTGGTCCTGCCGCCCGCTCTGCTGACGGAGAGCGTCGATCTGGCCGGTCGAACGGTGTCGCTCAACAGTCGGCCTGTGGAAGACGACGTCGATCCTGATCTGGCCAAGCAGGGCGTGCTGTTTGGCAATCTCGACGAGATGCTGGCCGAACATGCCGACCTGCTGCGGCCCCATCTGTTCAAGGTCGTCAACGCTCGGGCCGACAAATTCGCCGCGTTGCACGCCGCCTGTTTTTCGGGCGGCGCCGTGGTGTATGTGCCGCGCGGCGTGCGGGTCGAAAAGCCTTTCCACATGTTTTCCGGCTTGGCCTCCGGAGGGGTTGATCTCAGTCACGCGTTGATCGTGCTTGAAGAAGGGGCCGAAGCGACCGTGCTGGCCGAAACGGCCGGCGACGATCAGGCCAGCTTGCACTGCGGCTCGATCGAGATCGTCGTCGGCTCCGGCGCCAAGCTGCGCTACGTGAACCTGCAAAACTGGGGCGCCGGCACCTGGCACTTCGCGCATCAGCGGGCCGTGGTGCATCGCGACGCCGCGTTGCAGTGGACCATTGGCGCCCTGGGAAGCCGCTTGGCCAAAGTCAACCAGCACGTGGTGCTCGCCGGCGAGGGGGCCGAAACGCAAGTCAACGGCGCGATGTTCACGGAAGGCAAGCAGCATCTTTCCTATCACACATTGCAGCATCATCGGGCGGCCCATTGCCGCAGTGACCTGCTCTACAAAGGCGCCTTGCAAGATCATTCGCACCTCGTTTGGCGCGGGATGATCAAGGTCGATCCCGGCGCTCAAAAAACCAACGGCTATCAACGCAACGACAACCTGATTCTCACCGAGACGGCGCGGGCCGACTCGATTCCTGGATTGGAGATCGAGGCCGACGACGTGATCTGCACGCACGGCGCGACGGCGGGCCGCGTCGACGACCAGCAGATTTTTTATGCCCGCTGCCGCGGCCTGACTCGCAACGAGGCGGTGCGGATGATCGTGGCCGGGTTCTTTCAGCAGGTGTTCGACCGCATCACGATCGAAAGCGTCCGCGAGGCGCTGGGCCACGCCATTGGCCGTCGGATTCGGGAATACGATTAACGCTCTCCCTCTTCTATTATGATGCCGCCGGCCCAATAGCAAACCGTAACCACCGTCACGAGGTCTGGAGGTTTGGGCGACGCCTTCCCGCGGCTTCAATCAATCGGGTAGAATGGTATGGCGGACGCGAAGGACTACATTGGGAAGCGGGGCGAGTTCATTGTCGCGGAGAAGCTTACCGATTTTTGCGGGCGGCCGTTGCCCTTTTTCGATCCCCACCCGCTCGGCGAGAAGTGCGGAGTTTTTGACTTCCTGGTTGAGTTGGTGACGAACGACAAGACGCCGCCCTACTTCCTCGTCTCAGCGAAAGCCACCCGGAAAGGAAGGACAAAGAAGTCGCTCGATCTCAAAGTGGGCGTCAAGGCGAAGGACGTGCAAGCAATGGTACGATGCCCGGTACCTGCCTATCTGATCGGCGTAGACGAGCCCGCTGGCGAGGCATACATCGTTTCAATGCACGGCAACGTTAAAGGACCGATCTCCTCCATACCCACGGCGCATCCTGTGAATACGGAAACTCTCGCCATCCTGTGGGCCGAAGTGCGTTCATATTGGAAGACGCTGAATTACAGGTCAAAGAATTCCAAGTTCCAAATGTAGGTGCGAACCATGGCGGAACATGCTACCGAACGAGCGCGATTTACGGAGATGCGGGCGCGTGCGTTGACGAATGTTCTCCTTTCTGGGCGCGAAGACCTGTTGGTTCAAGACCAGAGCGGGTTCGACTACGGGATCGACTACCTGGTCACCCTCCTTTCTGACAAACCGGGGCTGAGGCAGTTTGCCGTGGAACTGCGGGCCACCTATTCGCCCGTGACCGCCGACACTGCGAACAAGGTGCTCGAGCCGGCGCTTCAGGGGATGGCTCGCTTTGGGCCGTTCCCGTACCCCACCACGCTCTTCTATTTCACGATGATGGAACCGCAGAGCTGGTATACATGGGTTATGGAGCCTGCTGAGCGCAGTGACGGGACGATGGCCTTGGAGATGCGGGAAAAGGCCGATAGTCGGCCTCTGAACGAGGAGACCCTCGACGACATCATCGCACGCGTCCATCGTTGGTACGATTTTTCTTTCGGGACGAAGCTTGAAGGTAAAGTGGCGCGTCCCGCTCGGACCACCAAGAGCGGGGCGAAAGCGGCGAAGAGCGAAGTCGTGATTACCGAAACGGATAGCGTGACGTTCGACTATTCGGAGGCGTTGCTGCAAGCGCCCGAGCAACTTGCCGCCGCCAGGCGATGCTCCAGTTATATCGTCAAGACGCACCCTAATCCGCTGCCCACGGTGACAGGGTGGTGGGATTTGGAAGAAGATCGCCGGAAGATAATTACCCTGATGATAACGGATTCGGTGACGAGGAAGTCCGCCACGATGCGTTTCACGCTACGAGACGTCCAGAACCCCGGCCACGTCTACCGGACCATCAACGAGCATCTCGGTCAGATACTTCGGCCCGGTTGACTCTCGTGAATGTCTTGACGGCCTTTCACGGCCATTCGCCATTTGGCTCCGGCCAGCGGCTATCCGGGACTGGTTTTGCAATTGAACGGCGCTCGTGGAATAAGCGTATGGCAATCGATCTTCAGAAGCAAAGCGAGCCGCAGGACGTTTCTTGTCGCTTGCTCCGGCGAGTCCCCATGGCCGAGCACCTTGTATGTTGCGGGATCGACCGTGACCCATTCTCCGAGGTACGCGGACACGTCGAGCACCAGCGGATGGTTTTTCGGCATCGGTTTCGTCTTCCGGCGAGTGGCGATCTGTTTCATGGTGGCAAACCCATTTTCGTCGGCTTAGCACCGCTACGCCGCATATCAAAGGCCGGCACGGCCCCCACAGCACGAAGCTTCACGCCGCTTCGCGGCAACGGCAATTTGCCCTGAGTGAAACAGCACTGCACCATGCGGGAAAACCGCGTACAATAGAGAATCCCGGAGGCGTCGCCCGCGGATCCCTTTGGATGCGAAATGCACCGGGGCACAAGCATTTTTCCGAGTGGCCGATTGGCTCACAAAGCGAAGTACGACTGATGGATTTTCAACGCGTGGCTCGACTCTCTGAGATGCCCGACCCCGGCCGGATCGTGGTCGAGGTGGACGACCAGTTGGTGGTCGTCCTGCACGTTGGGGGCGAGCTGTTCGCCATCGACGATGTATGCACGCACGACGGCGGTCCGTTGGGCGAGGGCGAGCTGGAAGACCACATGATCGCCTGCCCGCGGCACGGCGCGAAGTTCGACGTCCGCACCGGCGCCGCCTTGACCATGCCCGCCACGAGGCCGACGAAGGTGCATGAGGTCAAGGTGGAAGGGGACGAAATCTTCGTCAAGTTGAGTGAATAGGGCCATCGCGCGCGAATCCGTCGTTGACGTTGCCCGCTCGTCCTCGATGTTTGACGGTCGCAGCCAAGCGGCCATGCTATAATGGCGAAGAAGGAAGAAGGATTTACCCTCCAAAGGATCCAGGGCAGCAATTTGAGGAGATTGAGGATGCGCAGCGAAAACGGCGACGGTGGCGGAGGCGCCGGCAAGGCGACGATGCCGGTCAGCCGAAGCCAATCGACAGTATCAAGAAATCGAGGCAGCGAGCTAAGCAGGAAGACGAGCAGCTTGGCAAAGAGGCGCTCGAGGGTCTCCGTCAAGGCAAAGCGAGCGAGAACGAGCCGTGAGGTCGGAACGGCCTCCTTCCGCGAGCTTGAAAAAAAATACAGTGCCGCCGATAAGGCGCTGCGTGGCCGCAAGCCTACGCAGGCCGTACGCTTGCTTCAACAACTGGTCAGAACCGAGCCTCGCGAACCACTTTTTCACTGGCGGTTGGGCAGCGCGCTGAGCGAGCTAAAGCAATACACGCGCGCGATTTCTCAGTTCAAGCAGGCTCTTGACCTCGATCCCCAAAACATCGCCGCACTCGGCTTGCTGGGTAGGGCGTATATCGAGGTGGGCGAGTGGCAACGCGCAGAAGAAGCGATTCAAGCCAGGCTAGCTCTGCAAAAGAGCCCACATTACTACGTTTTCTTGGCACATGTTATGATCGAGACGCGGCGGTATGCTGCGGCGATGGAATACTGCCGCCAAGCGATTGAGCTTGATCCATCGTTCTCGGAGGCGTTCTTGAACCTGGGCCTCACATATCGGCACGAGAAGCGGCTCGAAGACGCCGTCGCCGCATTTCAAAAAGCAATCGAGCTCGATGCAAAATACGCGGCTGCCTTCCGAGAGCTGGGATTGACCTATTACGATCTGGCCAAATTCGGCCTGGCCGAGGCAGCTCTGCGCCACTGTTTGTCGTTGAACCGCCACGACGGATGGGGACACCTTTATCTGGCTCTTTCACTACAGCAGACAGGCGACTTCACCCGTGCGGCAAGGCATTTTGAGAAAGCTCGCAAGAACGATCCAAAGAACCAGTTCATCAAGAAGAAGCACGACGAGTTCCAGCGGCTACGTTCAAAAGCCGGAAAAACGAAGCCTGCCCGTGGAACAAGAGATGCAAACACTCCTTGACACTGCCGATGTTTGCGTGATGCTTGACCCATCGTCACGGGGCAATGTCTGTCCGTCAACACAACTTTCCAAGTAACGCTCATGCCCATCAACGAAGACACCGTTCGCGAAGCCCTGAAGCAAGTCATCGATCCCGAGCTGTTCATCAACATCATCGACTTGGGCCTGGTCTACACCGTCACGGTCGCCGAGGCGGCGGAAGGCAAGTCGGACGTTGCGATCGAGATGACGATGACCAGCCCCGCCTGCCCGGCCGGCCCGCAGTTGATCCAGAACTCCAAGGACGCGCTCTCGCGGCTCGAAGGCGTCGGGCAAGTCGAGGTCAAGCTGGTGATGATCCCACCTTGGACGCCCGACCGCATGACCGAAGACGCGCGGGACCAGTTGGGCATCTTCTAACGGCCATCGCACCATGATCAAAGCAGCTTCGGTCGCGAAAGCGACGATACTGTTCATATTGGCAGGCACCGCCCAAACGGTTTGCCTGGCGCAGACGTTCATCGACACCGATTTCTCCAAGGGCAACTTCGCCGATCTGGGCTGGCAGCCGAAGGGCGATTGGGACGTGTTCCGCTACCCGACGCCAGCCGCCAACGATCCCGGGCTGTTGGCCCGTTTTGCCGCCAATAAGCCCAGCGGCTCGCTTTCCAAAACGTTTGCCGAAATCAAAAACCCTAGAAAACTGGCGCTCTCGCTGGATTACGGCTGGGGCTGGGGAGACGCCAATCAGCCTGCCGACGGAATCGCGTTTATGCTCCTCGATTCCCAGGGCGATGGCTATATCTTTGAGGTTCACCGCTGCAAGGCGACGTGGGCCGTGCAGTGGGCCAGGGTCAAGGGCAACCTACCGCCGAAGGACAAGACCTGGGCGCGCGAGGAGATTGACGCCACCCACGCCTCGGTCCGCGACGGCGGCAGCGATCTGGCGAAGCTCATCGAAACCGCCCGGCAGTTGGCGGCGGCCGATGCCCTGCTCGCCTTTGAAAGCACTAACGAGCCGAACAACTGGGGCGTAACGTATCAGGACGAAGAAGGCGGCGGCCGTGCGCCTTCGTGGCTGGCCGTCGCCAAGCTGCAACGCGACCTGTACCGCGCCGTGAAAAGCGATCCGCTGTTGAAGAAGTATCCCGTCTGGTCGATCAGCGAAGGAGGCGCCGAGGTCCACAACGTCGGCTTGCAGTTCCTCACCATCCCCACGGGCGCCGGCAGCGTGATGCCCGAAGGAACTCGGTACGCCGACTGCGCCAACGTTCATAACTACATTTATCATCCCAACTCGCCCGGCCTGGAAAACAACAAGACGTGGAACGCCGCCGGTCCGACTGCGGCGTGCAAGGTGGACGGCCTCTTCGGCAACTACGGCGTCACCTGGGCCGGCGCTCGCAAGCTCGCTGGTCCCACCCTACCACTGCATCCATCAATCGACGAATGACAGAGCGCTAGCTCGTAAGCGCGGCCCCGCGGCCTGTTCTGTTTCGTGACGATCTTGCCGTCCCTATGATCCAACAGCTTCTCGGCGATTTTCCGCTCCGCCAGTTCATCGGCGAGTACTTTCTGCGGCAGCCGTTTTCGCTGCCGCGCGGGGCCGCGGCCCTCACGCAGCTTGGCAGTTGGCCGACCGTCGAGTCGGTTCTCTCTCAGCCCGACGCCGACGTGTTGGTCGTGAAAGAGGGCCGTCGCTGGGAAGGCAACCGTCATCCCTCGCCCACGGAAGCTCGGCAACTGTTCGACGATGGGTACACGGTCCTGGTCCGCCACGCCGAGCGCGGTCACGCCGAAATCGCCGAACTGGCGGCCGGCTTCGAGCGCGACTTTCGCGCCGCGGTCGACGTTCACATCTATTGCACTCCCGCCGATCAGCATGGCTTCGGCTGGCATTACGACGCCGAGGACGTCTTTATTTTGCAGACCGCGGGCAGCAAGGAATACTCGCTGCGCAAAAATACGGTCAACCCCTGGCCGCTGGTGGAAGCCTTGCCGAGCGACATGCGCTACGAGCGCGAGATCATGCCGCTTTCGCGGTGCCTGCTCTCCGCCGGGGATTGGCTCTATCTGCCGCACGGCTACTGGCACAAGGCCGAAGCCCGTGAGGCCTCGCTTTCGTTGGCCGTGGGCGTGATGAGCCCCGCCGCGCTCGACGTGCTCGACTTTCTTCGCCAGCGGCTGCCCGATTCGATCCGTTGGCGGCAGCGCTTGCCCGTTGTGGGCGAAGCCTCGCCGCTGACCGCAGAGGAGCTGTTGGAGCAGCACTGCGAGATGTTTGCCGAGCTCGGGGCCGACCTGGCGGTATGGCTTGGCAACGAGCAATTGGTGCGCGATTTCATCGCGTCGCGCGGGAAATCGCTCGATCCTTTGAGGCGGCATTAACGCACCTGAACCTCGTATACGGGCAACGGTCCTATCGCCCGCGGCGGCGCGCGCCCGCGGCCGCGCGTTGAACAAGCCACTTCTGAAACGACTGTTGGCTTTCGTTCGAAGCCTGGCCGGCGAGCAAGTTGTCGACACTGATGTCTTCATCGAGAGGCATCCTCGTCAACGCGGACGCCGACGGCGCTTACCGCTTGAGGCCTGGCCTCGGAGGTACTCATTCCAGCCTTCTCACTCATAGTCCCATTTCAATAGCCAGGGGTCGCCGGTGCGCTTTTGGAACGCCCTGAGCTTGCCTTTCAGGCTTTCCAACAGCTCTTGGTGGCCGGCGTCCGCAGCCAGGTTTTGTATTTCATCGGGATCGCTTTCCAGATCGTACAGCTCGAACGGCGGGCGATGGATATAGGCGGCCACCGTCCGCCGGCCGTAAAGCGCGTCGCCACCTTTCGCATACATGTCTTGCCAGGTGGGCGCTTCCCAGAGGTCCGAGGCGAAGGGATACGGCAGCGGATGGGCGATGTTCCAGATCAGCTTGTAGCGCCGGCCGCGGACCACGCGCATCGGGTAATACATCGTCACTTCGTGGAAGGTGTGCGAGGCATAGACTTCGTCCCAGCCGTCGGGGCGGGCCTCTTCCAGCACCGGCAGGAACGTACGGCCGTGAAACGCCGCCTGCTTGGGCGTGGCACGGGCGAAGTCGAGAATCGTCGGCGTGAGATCGACCCAGCTCACCATCGCCTCGCTCACCACGCAGCGCTGTTTGGCGTAGGGATTCCGCACGATGCATGGCGATCGCAGCCCCGGCTCGTAGGCCGTCGTCTTCGCGCCGGGAAACGCAATGCCGTGGTCGGAGATGTAGACGATCAACGTGTCGTCGTAGACGCCCGCCTCTTTCAGCACCGCGATCAGCCGGCCGAGTCCCTGGTCGACGCGCGAGACCGACTGGTAGTATTGCACCAGTTCCGCCCGGCAGGTCGGCGTGTCGGGCAAGAAGCGGGGCACGACAACCTCCTTCGGACCGTACTTGACCGGCGTCACGCCGGGATATTCTTTGCCGTCCGGTTTATTGCCAAACCGATCGGGCCGATGTGCAAGTTCGTCGGCCTGGCCGCCGCCGCGGTGCGGATCGGCCGTGCAGAAATAGAGGAAGAACGGCTTGTCCGACCCGGCCACGAATGGCCGGCAGTTCTCCGCCATTTCCAGCGGACTTCGCGCGTTGCCAGGCAATGCCTCGTCGAAATGATAGACTGCTTCCGGCGCCACGTGATATTTGCCCACGCGACCCGTGCGGTAGCCGGCGTTGCTCAGCATCACGGGCAGGCTCTTCACCTTGTCGAAGCTGCTGAAGTGGTGATAGCTGTGCTCGTGGCCGTAGTGGCCGTTGGCATGGTTGTGCATGCCCGTCAGAATCACCGAGCGGCTGGCGCTGCAGCTTGCCGTGGTACAGAAGGCGAATTTGAACAGCGTCCCCGCGGCGGCCAGCCGGTCGAGGTTGGGCGTCTTGATGACGGGGTTGCCGTAGCAGCCCGCGTCTTGGCCTTGGTCGTCGGTGACGAACAGCACGACGTTACGCGGGGCGGCTTGCGCGCTGTGGCAAATGCCAATCAGCAACAGGACCGCGAAGCATTGGAACCGCTGATTCATGGTTGAACGTGGGCGTGCGAAATGATGGTGAAAACAACTCCCTAATCGCTCAGGGGGCTTTATTCTGGCTGACACAAAGTTGGCGAGCAATAGCCGCCGCTTAGGCACCGGGCAGAAATTAACCTACCGTGAAAACGTGGACTGTGGTAAATAGTTGGGCGGCGGCAGAGAAACGAGGGCCCTGCGGTCTCACGGAGGAGACGGATGCTTAGCGAATTGACGGAATCGGTTTTGGCGACGATCAAGTCGGCAGCCCGGAAGCTGACCGGCTTTCGGCGGCGGCAGTTTCAGGCGGAGATGGCGGTCAAGTATTGCGACGGCAATCCTCGGCGAGCGGAAGAGTTGTTTGGCTGGAGTCGCGACACCGTGAACACCGGGTTGGGCGAACGGCGCACGGGTATTCGCTGTCAGGAAAACTTTACCGTGCGCGGCCGAAAGAGGACGGAGGAGCAGACCCCCGAA
>Ga0307374_10009853_pt1 | contig 13998 bp, 8 predicted proteins | sample OX3MG_FD_202532 | JGI IMG/M metagenome (GOLD analysis project Ga0307374, IMG submission 202532) | Soil microbial communities from Risofladan, Vaasa, Finland - OX-3 | ecosystem: Environmental > Terrestrial > Soil > Coastal area > Acid sulfate soil | place: Finland: Risofladan, Vaasa | collected... | reverse complement strand
ATTTTGGATATGCTGCAAAACGACTCTAAAACTATCGGCCTGTTCTTGATTGGGTTCCTGCCAATATGAATTTTGCTGGGCCGCTGTAAAAAGCGGGGATAAAAAAAGCAGGATTATTTTTATCAGAAATTTCATAAAAAGAATTTAAATAATTGGTAATTGAATAATAAACTCACTTCCCTCTCCTTCCTTACTTTCCACTTTTATCTCCCCGCCATGTGCTTTTACAATATCATTATTAAAGATAATGTCAATTCCTGTCTTTCCTATGGGTTTCTTACAATGGGGTAAGCAATTATGAACAATACTATTTTTCTGGAATCAAACGTCTACAAATGGCGGAATAAAAGTAGGGATATTTAACGTGAAACCTACTTTACTTTTCAATGGGTTTTGGGTTAATGAATCAAAATTGCATTTATACCCATTTATACGTATAATGGAAAATCCAGGTGGCAGGGAAGGAGAATATAAAGTTATAATAATTTACCGATCACGATTCACATGCTGATTTTTGTTATTTTCGGTTTTCCCATCGGAAAATTTCATCACTATTACCCTTGTCTCGGAGGCCCCGCTAATGCGGTCCATCTTTAGAAAGGGACTTTTTATCAGGTACCAGAATGTTTGCTTTTTCTTATCGTCGAATTCATCGAGGCCATAAGGGATTTGCTTTACCGGAACGTAGGTATAGGTTCCGAAAAGCCGGTCCCATATAATGAAGATATCGGCATAATTGCTATCGGTATATTCCTGGTCTTTGTGATGATGTATTTTATGCATATTGGGAGTAGTAAAAATAAATCCAACCGTATTGTTGAGCCATTCGGGGAATTCTATGTTGCTATGCTCTGCAATCTGAAATGGTAATAATATTAAAAAATATAACGTAAGAATATTAATATCCAGCCCAAAAACAAAGGCTCCTATAATATTGGTAGCTGCAAAGGTTAGTTCAAGCGGATGCCCCCTGAAATAGGTAGAGGAATCCATAGTGGTATCGCTGTGATGTACCCTGTGGAGCCGCCATATTAACGGTACTTTGTGCGAAAGGCAGTGCGTCCAGTAAGCAAAGAGATCAAAACAGGCAACACCAATTATAACCTTTGCCACATAAGGAATTTTCAAAAAATAGAATAAACCGAGGTGATAGCTATTCAATTCCCGGATGCTCCACACCTGGAAAGAAGCTACAAAGAAAAATACGATTACAAAGAGGATCTCAAAAACAAAATTATTCAACAAATGGATCCCGCGCTTTTTAAACTGATGTGGTGTTTTAAATATTTGTTCCACCGTATAAAAAACGGTTATCAAAATAATCGTAAGGAGATTTTGATCCAGGTTGATCAGTTTTTGAAAAAAGTTATGCATAAAAGAAACGTTGGTTTGCGTTGGTTTATGAGTTAAAATTCACTTTATTGGAATAAAAAGGCTTTCTGCAATTGGACAAATGTTACCAGATTCAGGACATCTTTACCCGGATCAGAACATTGATTTTTCCAAATAACCTTTTATAATAAAAATTCAATAATCTATTCCAATACCTGGTACATCGCCATCATACCCGCTTCCATATGATCATCTACATGGCAATGAAACATCCACATGCCGGGATTATCGGGAATCATATCGGCAACCGCCATTTGTGCCGGAGAAAGTGCTATTACATCTGTCCGATTCCCATTATATAAAATTGTATTGCCATGCCAATGTGGTGTATGAAAATTTATTCCGTTCCCGAGAGATAAGAGATACCACCGTACTTTTTCCCCTTTTCTCATTGTCATCATAGGCATACTGCCAAAACTGTAACCATTGATGGTAAATCTAAAATTAGCAGCTGCAAAACCTAATCCTAAAAAAGTAGAGGCATGTACGGATTCCAGAATGGATAAAATAGCGGATGGCGTGGGAACATCTAATTTTACTTTAATGAGGCTATCATTTCTTCCGCAATAGGATCTGATATTCTGATCAATATACCAACTACTGTTTTCATCAAAAATCATAAAGAGCGCAATAAATTCTTTATCTACCCCTTTCGGAGTACCATCCGGTTTTGTAGTTCCCCTGGCACTAATTATGATAGGGCCGACCAGCCCTGAATTGACATCCTTTGGTTCATTTACGTGAGAATGATATAGCCATACAATAGAATTGGGGTCATTTGGTCCTGGACCGGCTCTTTCCGGAACTTCCCATACGTAATTAAAAATACTGCCGGGCATTACGGAATTGCCATCCACATTTTTATTGACATCATCCTTATTGTACAAGGCTCCTTCCGAAGGCTTCTCATACAATACCCCGTGAGGATGCATGCTGTAAGGAATATGGGCATTGTTCTTAAACATTATATGAATAACATCCCCTACTTCAGCACGGATAACCGGGCCCAAAATACCCAGGTATTGCAGCTCCGGAGGCCTTTGTTTTAAGTATGTAAAAGTTGAATCTGTATATTCCCTGTAAATTGCTTTTAGGTATACTTTTCCGATGCGAACAGAATCCCGGATAGCAAATAACTTTTCCACGCCTGTATAAGGCTTTCCAGTCATTGCATCAGTGTCTCCGGGCATATAATCCCAGGGTATTTCATCTGCAGCGATGTAATAGGTACGTATTTTTCCAGTAACCGGGTAGACTGTGTTGCCCGTCTTTTTTGATGGAGCCTTCTTATGATCCATTGCCATATGTTCCATTGATGCATTCTGGGCCAACAAAGAACCGGCCATAGAAAAAAGGGAGAGGGTAATCGTAAAAATGAATTTTTTCATGAGCTGTTGTTTATTTATAATTTGAAAAAAGTAAAGTATAAGTCCAATAAAAAAGCAAAGCCTATCATCAATTGGTCAATTTTATCTCAAATGGGTGAATCTTAAAATTTAATTATGCACCCGTCCCTTTTCTTCCTCGGCTCCCGTTGAACGATTTCTGGTGCCTTTCACTTTTGAATTACCGAAATTATGCGTATAGGTAAGCGAGACTGAAGGGTATTCAAAAAGAAGCTTGCCCCTTACTATAAGGTTCTGTTGCGGATAATTAATAGAAGGATTAAATTTCATCGAATTCAAAATATTGGAGGCATTAAGGCGAAGGTTAGAATGTAGCTTTGAAAACTTTTTTTGAATTCCCAAATCAAGCTCGCCAAACGCCGGTACTGTATATATCCCAAAAGTTGCTTTGGTGCTGTAAAATCCTGAAAGTTCCACTGAATAATTTTTTGGCAGATTAAAGGATTGCTGGGTGGTGAACTGCAAATAATCCTGCTTTAGCGTAATAGGGCTCCCTGAAACACTGCCTGAGAGTGCCTGGCTGTTTCCAACCAGGTTGTATTGCATCGTCCACCATTTGTTTACATTAACTGGAACAGATAATGTCGCTGCCCAAATAATATTACTTTTTTGATTAGCTGCTGCCAGCGTTTCAATATTAGTAACAGGATTCACTGAAGGTGTGAAATCTGTAATCGTATTGGTTTCATAGCTATAAGAAAGAGATAAGATAATCCTTTTGAATGTGTAGGCTGCATTAGCTGAATTGGTAATCGCAGGCTGCAGGCCCGGGTTACCCGAAAAAAATGTCGAAGGGTCCATAAATATTACGAAAGGCGCCATGTCATTAAAAGTGGGCCGCGTTATTCTGCGGCTGTACGATAAGTCCCATGCGTTATTATCATTAATCTTGTGCGACAGGAAAAAACTTGGAAATAATTTTCCGTAGTGCTTGTCCACAATATTTTTTTCAGTTTGAGAACCCAGGTTAGAATTGGTATATTCATAACGCAGTCCCAGTTTCATATTTGTTTTTGGAGTTATAGAATAGGTGAAAGAAGTATAAGCTGCGAGAATACTTTCTTTTAATGCAGCATTTGACGAAAATGCGGAATCTGTTATCCAGTTATTTTGCAATAAGTTTTCTACACCAACATCATTGTTAAACCTGGAGAGGCTTGCTTTCGCTCCTGCTTGCATATCTACCTTGGAGGATAATTTTTTTTCATAATCCAAGGCGCCTACCCAAAAATGTATCGGCGTGACTTTACTACTCCTGGTATTTTGTGTGTGTACAAATTTACCATTGGCATCATTATAATTATATGAATAGGTTATAGGATCATCATCCTTATAATAGATATAGTCCGCATTAAAAGATAATTTTTCACTATCAGAAAATGAATGTTGGATATTGAAGTTACCACTTATGTTCGACCAGTTATTATTTTCATGATTTTTAATGTCAAGTAAACTATCCAGTTTACTGTTAACAGTGATAGTACCGTCATTATCCGCATTCATCGTCCAACGGGTATCGTAACCTGAGATCAAAGCTCCCACAACCGTTTTCTTTGATAGCTGGTAATCAAGTCCAAGTCTTGCATTCTGGTCAAGTCGTTGATAGTTGCGATGTGAAACAGAATTATTTTCTGTAACGGTATCCTGGTAGGTTACTTTGTGATAAAACGAAAAAAGCTGGTATCCATGTGGGTTAGAAAATGTATAATCTCCATAAAGATTTACTTTTCCCTTTCTGTGATTGAAATTTATACTTGCTCCTGTAATGGCTCCGCCCTTGTTGTATCCACCAGTTAGCGAATAAGAACCATTAGTGCCATAGCTGTTGTTTGTTTTTAAAACGATATTGATATAGCCGGCATTTCCCTCAGCGTCAAGGTTGGCAGGAGGCGTGGTTATCAATTCAATCCTTTCAACATTATCGCTGTTCATTCCAGAAAGCATCTGCACAAGTGCATCCATCGGCATGTGAGAAATTCTGCCATTGATCATGACCACGATTCCATTTTTGCCATTCATCGAAATAGTATTATTCTGACGGTCAACGATAATACCCGGAGAACGTTCCAGTACTTCCAGCACAGTGCTGCCTGCGCTGGTGATGCTATTGGCAACATTGATCACCATCCTGTCTATCTTTTGCTCAAACAGGGGTTTTTTAGCGATGACTGTTACAGATTTCAATTGTACATCAGCACTTTCCAGGGAAATAGTTCCCAGGTTTTTTTTGATATTATCCTGGGTAAGTTCAAATACTTTGGTGTATACCTGCGGCATTCCACTAAAAGATGCTGATACCAGGTATGCACCTTTCGGAATATTTTCAAAAGTATATTTCCCTACCGCATTGGAAACCATCCCTTTCACCAGTGAAGAGTCGGAAGATTTTAATAAAAGCACAGATGCATCTTTTATGGGCTTGCCACCGGCGTCAGCAATAGTTCCGTGAATTTCAGATTGCGCCATAAGTTGTACGGTACTAACCAGTAAAAAAGCGAGTATTAATAATGTGGTTGTTAGTTTCTTTATCATTTTGATTTATATTGATTGATGTACGCAAGATCGTGAGGCGATATATCAACGGCTTTCTGCATTTGGACAAATGCTTGCTTGATTTGGACAACCGGGAATCAATGTTTGGAGTATATAATGCGGGATAGGATCTTTTAATAAAAAGACTTTCTGAAAATGGACAAATGATTTCGGATTTTGGCCAGATCATGCCTGATCCAAATAAAATATGCTCATTGCAGCATAACTTATTTTAAGATTTATTTATCTCCTTTTGTTTGCATGTATGAAGTTGGTGTAACACCAAAAAAGGACTTAAAGGAAGTGGAAAAATGAGAGTGCGTTTCAAATCCAACACTGTAAGCTGTTTCAGAGACATTGCTTCCTGCCTTTAAAAATTCTATTGACTTTTTTAAACGGTATTGCTTAATCACTTCACTTGCAGATAGTCCTATCAATGAAGTAAGCTTCCTGTTCAATGTTCTATGGCTCACCGTCATTAAAGAAGAAAGTTTAGCTACATTCAGCGTATTATCATCCAAATGTTCGTCCAAAATTTTATAGAGGTTGGTGATAAATTCATGCTGAATTTCTTTAGGCTCCAGTCCAATTTCCGGGTTACTTAATTGAGCCTGAAAAAGGAGTCTTATTTTTTCCTGCCAGAGTAATAAATTATGAATTCTTAAAAGCAATTCATCGGTATGGAAAGGTTTGGTAAGATAGCCGTCTGCACCTGCTATCAATCCTTCCATCACACTATGATGAGATGCTTTTGCAGTTAGCAGTATTACAGCGATGTGATCTGTCTGGACATTCGATTTTATTTTTTTGCATAATGCATAACCGTCCATTTCAGGCATCATTACATCGCTGACGATTACATCCGGGTTTTCCTCAATGGCAATTTTCAGGCCTTCTGCTCCATTTGCAGCAGTTAGTGACCGATAGTTTTTTCCAAGGCTCCGGGAAATAAATTCACATAACTCTGCATTATCTTCTACTACCAATATAAGCGGCAAATTATCATTACGGAGAATAGAAACTTTTAATGCTTTAACCATAAGAGGATCTGTTTCCTGCTCATGCACGATCAAAGGTTGCTCCAATTCAGTGTCAGTATTTCCTGTTGCCTTTTTTACAGAGACAGAAACCCTAAAAACAGTTCCTTCACCAGGTTTACTCTCTGCCTCTATTGAGCCCTTCATTAATTCAATAAGTTCTTTTACTATTGAAAGCCCAATTCCTGTGCCTTCATATTTTCTCGTTCCGGTTTCATCTGCCTGGTAAAAGCGATGAAAAATAAAGGGAATTTTTGCCTCCGGTATGCCGATGCCTGTATCACTAACCTCTAAATGCATTAAGAAATTGTCTTTATCTTTTTCCGAAGCAAAAAGCTTCACTTTTACTTCCCCTTTTTCAGGTGTAAATTTTAGTGCATTCGAAACAAGATTGAACAATATTTTTTCCCATTTTTCTGTATCAAAAAGATAAGTCCCTTCAGCATTGTTAGTATCTACTGTAAGTTTTATATGCCTTGTTTCGGCTGTTTGACTGAACGACTGCACGATTTCTTCCACAAAAGAATTTAACTCTCCGCGAAATAAAGCGAGCTTCATATTACCGGACTCTAATTTTGACATATCAAGCAACTGGTTTATCAGCCGCAAAAGATGCTGCGCATTTCTTTCAACAATGGATAATTTTTTGCTGAGTTCAGGTGTTAATTCCTTATCCTGAAGCACTTGTTCAAGTGGCGAAATGATCAATGACAAAGGAGTCCGGAATTCATGAGTAATATTGGAGAAAAAGCGGCTCTTCATTTCATCTACTGCTTTCAAATGCCCTGCCTCTTTTTGTATAATTTCTAATTGGTGTTTTGCCCGAATCCTGTTAAGCCTGTAAAGAAAAAATAAAAATATTAAACCGGCTATTGCAGCTAAGTACAATGCATAAGCCCACCATGTTTCCCACAAAGGAGAAATTAGTATATAACTGATTCTTATATCCCGGTACCCGATAACTGAATTGGTAATCTCAATCAATTTAAAAAAATAAAACATCCAAGGTACTGTTTTATTTTACTGTTTAATTATTTGGGCTTTAATTTTTTAAATAGCCTCAAATACAAATTTTAGTTGTCCAAAATTTATTTTGCTTTTTTTTCAATCAATGGATCAAGCTAAAATATAATTCTTGCCTGTTTTAGATCAACAGGGTCTATGCACTCGGGCAAAAGTTATTGTATATTATTCTAAAGAATTATAGTCGAGTAGGCAACGGCATTTCAGCCCAAGCCTCTCACGGAACCGTACGTGAAAGTCTCCTCTCATACGGCTCTTGTTATCCAATCATGCTTTTACTCCCAATCGCCAATGATAGAACAATTCAGGATTTACTGCCTGTATCTGACGATACTTTTTATATAGCTTTCCCCTGTTGCGTATTTTATATGTGTTCTTTATCCATTTACGTATCAGTTCATTCAAATAATAAAATACACCGTATGCTTCATCGCGATTAAATTTTGTGTAGTAGTTTACCCAGCCCCTTATCTTAGGATTTTAGTATTTGGGGAATACGTTTGACTAATAAAATTATAGATACGTCTATTGACATAAATCATTTCGATACATTATTAAACAAAACAGATAGTTCTCTTTCAGACCAAACAAAATTACTTTCAGCTAATAGCATCTTGGTTAGTTTATCGCAAAAGCAAATAGATTCATTAGTTTCTATAAATAAAACACTTACGAAACAATTTGAGGTTTTATCTAAGCAATACGCGCTGAATGAATTACAGGAATCAGATATAAAAAGAGAAAAGCAGTTTGAACGTAATTCAAACTGGAACCGTATTTTAATATCTAATAATTTAATATCCTCCGGGATTCAATTCTATCTACATTATTATGATTACGATTCTTTAAGAGGGAGGGCGGCCTTTCTGCCAATACGCACCACACGATAGATCTGGTCTTTATTCCTATGAAACGCATCAAAGCTTTTCTCGTATCGTATCACAAGGAATATCAATAAGAAAGCAGCAAAGCCAACAACGAGGCCTGCGATATTTATAAAGGAATTGCCTTTGTGTGCCCTTAAATTCCTGAGGGCCGTTTTAAAATAATTTTTAATCATTGGGATGTGATTTTAATTTTACAGTAAACCAACAAATTTTAAAGTTTCCTATTCAGAGCTCACAACTGACCATTCATAATTCACTTATTCACTTCTCAAACTATCCACCGGGTTGGCAATCGCTGCTCTTATTGCCTGGAAACTGATCGTTGCCAGAGCAATAACAATCGTTAACAATCCTGCTGCAATAAATATCCACCAACTTAGATTTATCCTGTAAGCAAAATCCTGCAGCCACTTATTCATGGCCCACCAGGCCACAGGAAATGCAATAAGGGCAGCAATCAAAACAAGCTTTAGAAAATCCCTTGCGATCATTGTCACAATATTGGGCACATTCGCACCAAGCACTTTTCGTATCCCTATTTCTTTGGTTCGTTGTTCTGCTGCATAGGTGACCAGGCCAAATAAACCCAGGCACGCGATTACTATGGCCAGCAAAGCAAACATGATTATTATTTGTCCGGTTTTTTGTTCCGCAGCATATATATTATTGAATTGCTCATTCATAAAGGAATAATCAAAAGGCTGTTCAGGCGCCATTTTCTGCCATTTATTTTTTATCTGTGTTATTAAAGAAGTGGCATCAGCGGAATTGATGCGAACTGAGATGTTGCCGGTATTGTTTCCCAGGAGTAATGCCAAAGGGGTAACCACATCGCGTAATGAACTAAAATTGAAATTTTTTAGAACACCAATAATATGATAGTCACCCGGCTGTTTTGTATTAAGGTCTTTTATCCAGTATAATTTTTTATCCAGAATATTTTTTCCACCTAAAAAATTAGCAGCAGCTTCATTAATAATAATACCGGATGAATCTGTTGGAAATTGCTGCGAAAAGTTTCTTCCCTGCATCAATTTCATATCCAATGTGGGGATATAATTTTCATCCACTTGCCATATTTGCATGGATATAGCACTTTTAGGATCCATGGCAGGTGAAGTAAAAAAGGCATCATTGCTCCTGTTATACCCTGTGGGCAAATACCCGGTCATCGTAGCATTTTGTACGCCGCTGATCTGTAATAATTCATTTCTGAATGTGTTGGCCTGGTTTCCCAGCGCATCCGTATTATTAATAACCAGCACATGATTTCTGTTAAACCCAAGATCCTTTGTTCGTATATAATTAAGTTGCTTATAAATTACGAGGGTACCAATGATAAGAATGATAGAAATCACAAACTGGAAAACCACTAATGTGTTTCTCAACCAGGATCTTTTAAAACCTGACGCGAGCTTCCCTTTCAAAACATCAATTGGTTGAAAAGCTGAGAGGTAAAAAGCCGGATAACTACCGGCGAGCAAACCAACTATCAGCATAAGTATAATGAGAGATAGTAACATGCGTGGTTGAAATAATATTGCAGACTGAATATTTCTTCCTGCAAGCTGATTAAAATAAGGCAATAACAACCACGCAAGCAAAACAGCAAAAATCAAAGCAATAAAACTTATCAGTACACTTTCAATTAAAAATTGCTGAATCAAATTACTTCTAAGTGAGCCTAATACTTTTCTTACGCCAACTTCTTTTGCACGATTCGATGAACGTGCTGTTGCAAGGTTCATAAAATTTACACAGGCTATAAGCAAAATGAATAAGGTGATTGCTGAAAAAATATAAACAAACTCTATGCTACTATTGCCTTCCAGTTCGCCTGTTTTATTGGAATGCAAATGGATATCGGTCAAGGGAGTGAGGCTAGCACGAATAAACCCTCCGCCTTTTTTAAACTGATCCATTGTGAGGTGTGCAACACCCTGTATTTCAGGCCCGACATACTGATCCAGCATTGCATTCATTTTCGGCACCAGTTTTTTTACATCCGCATTTTTATTTAATAGAATATAGGTGTTCCAGTTTTCGCTGATCCAGCTATCATTCCGGCTGTCAGGGTCTTCAGATGCATCTACAAAAAAATCGAAATGGAAATGTGACTGCACAGGTATGTCCTTAATAACTCCTGTAATCTTATAATTAGCAGTATCATTAATCAGCAAAGTTTTACCTACTACATCAGTGCTGTTAAAATATTTCTTAGCCATGCTTTCAGTAATCACCAGGGAGTTCGGTTCACTCAACGCTGTTTTTGGATCACCATCAATCATGGGTAAAGTGAATACTTCGAATAAAGTTGAATCACCATAAGCCACCCTGTTTTCACGCAAATTTCTATTCCCTTTCCTCACCAATAAACTGCCATGCCATTGAATTCGGGTGTATTGTTTCACCTCCGGAAAATCCTTAACCATGGTTGGGCCCATCATAGCCGGCGCTACGGCAAGGTCAAAATGATTACCCCCGAATTTTACCTCGTTATTTACACGATAGATCCTGTCTGCATTTACATTATACCTATCGTAGCTCATTTCATTCAATACATATAAAAAGATGAGCAAACACGTGGCAATGCCCACTGCCAGCCCGATAATATTTATGGAAGTATAAAACTTATTTTTTACTAAGCTTCTATATGCGGTTTTGAAATAATTTTTAAACATTTTATTTATATTTTGGTTTGAAACGTAACCGGTATTAAATCGACAAATATTAAAGATTCCTATTCAGAGCCACAACTGACCATTCATAATTCACTTATTCACTTCTCAAACTATCCACAGGATTAGCCACCACCGCTTTTATAGCCTGGAAACTTACTGTTATCAAAGCGATTAAAATAACAATAACTCCGGAAACTAAAAATATCCACCAGTCTATATTTATTCTATAGGCAAAATTTTGCAACCATTTATTCATTGCCCACCAGGCAACCGGAAATGCAATGAGTGATGCTATTAAAACTAATTTTAAAAATTCTTTTGAAAGCATTTGTGTTACCTGTGCTACACTTGCACCCAATACTTTTCTTATACCTATTTCTTTTGTCTTTACCTGTGCCGTGTAAGTTGCCAAGCCGAATAATCCAAGGCAGGAAATGAAAATGGCTATAGCTGCAAATGTTGTAAATAATGAACCAGTACGTTGTTGTGCCAAATAATGTGATTCAAAACTTTTATCTAAGAAGTCATAAGAGAAAGGCGTTTTATCGGCATACTTTTTATATTCCTTTTCTACTGCGGCAATTGCCTGTTGTGCTTGTGCGCCGGTAGTTCGTACATATAAAATATTTTTAAATCCATTTGATGTTATTACCAAAGGCGCAATAGGGTCTTTCAGCGATTTAAAATTAAAATCTTTTATTACACCTGCGATTTCTCCATCGGATTTTTCATAACCGATTTTTGTACCAACATAAGGAGGTTTTAACCCCATGGCTTTTACGGCAGTTTCATTCAAAATATATTTATAATCGTCGGAAGGCATTCCGTTAAAATTTCCACCTTCAATAAAGTGAAGTTTCATTGTCGGTATAAAATTTTTATCAGCACAAATTCGCCAGGCCATCAGTACCGTTTTATCGGGCTTGCGTTGCCATGTGATGTCTCCATTGACTTTAGTGATATCTGCTATGTCTTTTGAATCGCTGAATGCAACATTTGATACGTATTGTTGGTTTAATAATTCTGTCTCAATTGCATCCGAATATTTTACTGCATCTTCGGGAAATGAAACTGTAAATACATAGCTTTTATCGTAGCCTAAATCCTTGTTTCTTATATATGCCATCTGTTTTGCCATTACAATTGTACCTACTAATAAAATAAATGAAACGGTAAATTGCAGTACGACTAATGTTTTTCTAAATGAGGATGTTTTAATTCCCAGAAAACTTTTGTCACGAATTACTCCCAAAGGTTTAAAAGACGACAGTAACAATGCGGGATAAACACTTGAAATAAGTAAGGTTCCAAAAAGTGCAGTAAGTAATATTTTTAAAGAAGAAAAATCGAAGAAAGAAAAAGATAATTGTTCCCCTGTAATTTTATCATATACAGGCTTCAGTAAAATGATTAATGCTGTAGCAATGGCAAATGCGAGCACAAACGTCAACAATGTTTCACTTACGAATTGTAGAAACAATTGTCCTCTTTTTGCGCCGATAATTTTTTTAATGCTTACTTCTTTTATTCGAATTATAGAACGTGCAGTAGAAAGGTTTACATAATTAATGCTTGCAATAATCAATATTAATATGGCAACAAGAGCCATTATTTTTACCATTTGCAAAGCAGAATTATCGCCGTCAATTCCTATAAGATGAAGGTCTTCTAAATTCTGTAATCGAAAAGATGTTGGAGTTTGACCATTTCTTGTTTCATTAAATAAATAGGTAAGTTTTGTTTCGATATTTGAAGTGTTGGCATTTGAATTTATCAGAAGAAAAGTTCTAAAACTATAATCGTTCACATCTTCATCGATTGTCTTCCAACCATGATTGCCACCATTAGCCGTGAATTGTTGGGCATAATAATCTATCGGAAAGATAGCATCGTAATGTAAGGAAGAATTATTGGGAAAGTCTTGCAATACTGCGGTTACCGTAAAATTATTTTTATCAAACCGGACAACTTTGCCAATGGCATCATCTGTATCAAATAATTTTTTGGCTGTTGATTGTGTAATTGCGACGGAGTTCGCATTCGGCAAAAAAGCATTACGCATACCATGCAACAATTTGTAGTCGAAGAAGTTTAGAAAATTGCTGTCTGCATAAATAATATTGTTGTTGTCAAATATTTTTGTCAGAGTAATATTGGACAACACTTTATCAGACAACGATGGGTTTTCATTATCACTTACCATTCTCAGAACAGAAATTACATCCGGAATATTTTTTGCCATCGTAGATAATGGTGCGGGTGCTCCTCGCCAAGACAACGATTTGCCATTTAAAGTAATGTGTGAGTTTACCTGATAGATATTCTTATACTGTTTATTAAACTTATCATAACTAAATTCATTCTGCACCCAAAGCAATAGCATAATTCCCGTTGCCAAGCCCACAGCCAAGCCGCTTATATTAAGAATACTATAGAATTTATTGGCTTTTAAATTTCGCCACGCGGGTTTGAAATAATTTATAAACACGATATCTTTTTTTGAATTATTAAATTGATTACAGTAAACAAACAAATATCTCAGATTCCTATTCACTTCTCAAACTCTCCGCAGGGTTAGCCACCGCCGCTTTTATCGCCTGGAAACTGATGGTAACAAATGCAATAATTACTGCCGCAATACCTGCAAACACAAACATCCACCAACTCAGCGCGGTGCGATATGCGAAGTCAGTCAGCCATTTATTCATAAAAAACCAGGCAACTGGCACGGCAATAATAAATGCTGTAAGTACCAGTTTTAAAAAATCAATTGATAGCAGATTAACTATGTTTGAAACGCTTGCGCCTAATACTTTTCGCACTCCAATTTCTTTTGTACGTTGGATGGTACTGTAAGATGACAAGCCAAGCAAGCCAAGGCATGAAATGAAAATGGCAAGCAGGGCAAAGTTGAAAAATAAACTGCCAAACCTTTCGTCGGCGCGGTATTGCTTATCAAAACTTTCATCCAAAAAAGTATAATCAAACGGGCGATTCGGAATGACCTGGTTCCATTTTGCTTGTATTGCTTTTATAGTTG
>Ga0307374_10009850_pt1 | contig 13999 bp, 9 predicted proteins | sample OX3MG_FD_202532 | JGI IMG/M metagenome (GOLD analysis project Ga0307374, IMG submission 202532) | Soil microbial communities from Risofladan, Vaasa, Finland - OX-3 | ecosystem: Environmental > Terrestrial > Soil > Coastal area > Acid sulfate soil | place: Finland: Risofladan, Vaasa | collected... | reverse complement strand
TACCGCTTCCTCGACGACAACATCGAGGCGGCCGTGTTCCCGCTGGTGGAGGTGCCGACCGGCGATGCGGACCGCGGCCTTGGCAGCGGCCACACCGACGTGTTCCTGCCGCTATGGCTGCAGAAGAGCTTCGGCAAGTGGCTCAGCTATGGCGGCGGCGGCTACTGGATCAATCCCGGTGCCGGCAACCGGAATTACTGGTTCGTCGGCTGGCTGTTGCAGCGCCAGATCACGCACGATCTGGCGCTGGGCGGCGAGATTTTTCATCAGACCGCCGACGTTGCCGGCGGCGCGGATACGACTGCGTTCAATCTCGGCGGCACCTACGACATCACCGACCACTATCATGTGTTGTTTTCCGCCGGGCGCGGCATCGTGAACGCGTCCCGCACCGACGCGTTCTCGTACTATCTCGCGCTTCAGTGGACGTTCTGATCCTGCGGTGGCGTCAAGCGCCGCCGCCCTCCGGCCAGCCGGCATGCTCGCAAGCGGCGCGCGCGGCCTCGTCCGCGGGCAGGTCGTCGCGCCAGCGCGTGGCGGTGAAACGCTGGCCGGTGACGCCGTCCGACCGCGCCGAGGCGAGCCACAGAAGCGGCGGCACGATCACGTCCGGATCGAGCAGACCGGTCCGCAGCGCCTCCGGAAACGACGCCGAGATCATGCCGGTTCGGGTGGCGCCGCCGGGCAGGAGTGCGTTCACCGTGACGCCCGTGCCGGCGAGGTCCTGCGCCCAGATGATGGTCTCGGATTCGAGCGCCGCTTTCGACGGGCCATAGGGCGAGAACCCGGCCCGGCGCATGGTGCTGTGCGCCATCGAGATATTGACGATGCGCCCCCAGCCGGCGGCGATCAGGTGCGGCGCCGCCGCGCGCGCCATCAGGAACGGCCCGTTGACGTTGGTGTCGATCACCATGCGCCAGGCGTCGGGCGCGGCCTCCCAGAACCGTGTCGGTTGCGACATGAAGGTCTCGCTCACATATTTCATGCCGCGCCCGGCATTGTTGACGACCAGATGAAGCGCACCAAAGCGCTCGATCGCGGTCGCGACCGCGCGGCGGCAATCGTCCTCGCGCGTCACGTCGGCGACCAGCGGCACGACGCTGTCCTTGCCGGTGGACGCCTTGGCCGCGGCGGCGACGCGTTCGATCTCCTGGCGCTCGCGCGCGGCCATCGCGACGACCGCCGCGCCCGCCCGCGCCAGGCCCAGCACCATCGACCGGCCGAGCCCGCGCCCGCCGCCCGTCACGATCGCCACTTTGCCGTTCAAGGTGTCCGTCATGCTTCCTCCTGTCGCGGCTTGTTCCGCGCTGCGGCGATCAGCGCGACGAGCCGGGGCGGGGTGAGCGGCGTCTCGTCGATCATGACGCCGAACGGCGCCAGCGCATCCTCGACCGCCGCGAGAACGGCCGCGGCCGCCGGGATGGTGCCGACCTCGCCCACCCCCTTGGCGCCGAGCGGATTGACCGGCGAGGGCGACTGCCGGTAGCGGGTCTGGAACATCGGCAACGCCGGCGCGGTCGGCAGCAGATATTCGGCGAGCGTGGTCGTCACCGGCTGCGCCGCGTCGTCGTAGCCCATGAATTCATAGAGCGCGTTGCCGATGCCGTGGGCGATGCCGCCCTGGACCTGGCCGTCGACGATCAGCGGGTTGATCAGCACGCCCGAATCCTGGATCGCCCAATAGCCGAGAATCGCGACGCCGCCGGTCTCGATATCGACCTCGACCTGGGCGACGTGGCACGCATTGGCATAGGCGAGGGCGTCGGTCAGGAAGCTGCGGTTCGCCTCGAGCCCGGGCTCGACCCCGGGCGGAAAGCCATAGCCGGGCGCGCCGCGCAGGATGCGCGCCAGCTCGCCGAGCCGGATCGCATGCTGGCGCACGCCGACGACGCGGACCTCGCCATCGGCGAGTTCGAGGTCCTTCTCGTCCGCTTCGAGGATGTGGCTCGCGAGCTTGCGCGCCTTGTCCGCCACCGCCTGCGCGGCGATCAGCACCGAGGAGCCCGCCGTCACGAGCTGCCGGCTCGCGAACCCGCCGAGGCCCAGCGGCACGACCGACGTGTCGCCGGCGATGACGGAAACCTGCTCCGGCGTGACCCCCAGCACGCCGGCGCAGATCTGCGCCAGCGCGGTGGCGAGCCCTTGGCCCATCAAGGCCGCGCCGGTGAAGACCGAGATGCGGCCCGATGGCGCGATGCGCACGATCCCCGATTCGAACGGCCCGCGCCCGGTGCCCTTCACCGCATGGGCGAGGCCGATGCCGATATGGCGTCCCTCGGCGCGTGCCGCCCGCTGCCGCGCGGGAAACCGGTCCCATTCCGCCGCCGCCAGGATCTCCGCCTGGCAGCCGGGATAATCGCCGCTGTCGAGAGCGATCGCCGCGCCCGAGCGCGCGCGCAGCGGCTTCTCATAGGGCATCTTCTCGGGCGGGATCAGGTTGCGGCGGCGGATCTCGGCGCGGTCGAGCCCGAGCGCGCGCGCCGCCCGGTCCATCAGCCGCTCCATCGCAAAGCACGATTGCGGATAGCCGGCGCCGCGCACCGACGAGGCTGGGCCCTTGTTGGTCGTGGCGATGACGACGTCGAGCGCGAAGGACGGCACCACATAGGGCCCCGTCACCGAGGTCGCCGAATTGTAGGGCAGGTTCACGTCCTTCAGGGCATAGGCGCCCTGATCGTGCAGGAGCCGGCCGCGAATCCCGCGAATGCGGCCGTCCCGGTCAAGCGCCATCGCCATCGACCAATACTGGTCGCGCTCCTGGATGGCCGAGAGAAAGTGCTCGCGGCGATCCTCGATCCATTTGAGTGAGCGGCCGAGGCGTAGCGAAGCCGCGGCCGCCGCCACTTCCTCGGGATAGACGCAGTATTTGGGCCCGAAGCCGCCGCCGACATCGGGCGTCGCGACCCGCAGCCGGTTCTCGTCGAGGCCGAGCGTGTCGGCGATCGCCTGGAACAGCTCGTGCGCGAGCTGGGTCGAGGACCAGACCGAGAGCGCGCGCTCGGTGTGTCGCCACTCGACGGCGATGCCGCGGCCCTCGATGGGATGGCCGCCGCCGCGGTGCTGGAACAACTCGCAGTCGACGACCTCGTGTGCCCCGCGAAAGGCCGCGTCGATGTCGCCGAACGCCACATTGAAGCGCGCCAGCACGTTGGATTCGGTATCGCGCCGCGCCCGTTTCGCGTCGGCGGCGATGGCCGCGCGGCAATCGGCGACCGCCGGCAGCACGTCATAGGCGACGGCGACCAGCGCCGCCGCGTCCTCGGCAACGGCACGGCTGCGCGCCGCGACGAGCGCCACCGCCTCGCCGACGAAGGCAACCTCGCTGGCGGCGAGCACGAAGGGCGTGCTGCCTTCGGGCTGGCGCGTCGCGCGGGGATTGCGCGGCAGCCGCTCCTGCGCGAGGACGGGCCGCAGATCGTCGAGCGTCAGCACCGCATGCACGCCGGCGAGACGCCGGGCCGCTGCGGCGTCGATGCCGCGGACGAGGGCGTGCGCATGCGGGCTGCGCACGAACGCAACGTGCAGCATGCCGGGAAGGTCGATGTCGTCGACGAAGCGGCCCTCGCCGGCGACCAGCGCCCGATCCTCGATCCGTCGCAGCCGCGCGCCGATCATGTCCCCTCGCTGACGTCGTTCGCGGAAAGCCTACACCAGGCCGCTCGCGTCGCGAAGCGCGGGGAACAGATCGCCGATGAGCGACGGCGGCCAGGGCAGCGAGAAGGTGCGATCGAACAGCGCATAAAGCAGGATTGCGGCGAGACAGGAGGCGGCCGTCGCGTGCACCCAGCGCTCGCCGAATTCGAGCCGCATCTGCAGCAGGATGAAAAGAAACACCGCCGGCAGCAAGCCGATCACTGCCGCTGCTACGAGAAATCCCGCGATCCAGGCGAAATAGTGGAGCGCGCGCCGGCGCAGCAGCGCGGGCGCGATGTCGAGGGCAGGCTCGGCCGGCACGGCATGCGCGGCAGGGGCGGGCGCCGCGCCGCCGCGCGGCGTGAACAATTCGGTCACGAGGTTGAGCGCGGCGAAGAACAGCGCGGCGAAGGCTGCCGCGTGCGGCACGTATTTCGCCGACCACGGCCAGGGCTGCGAGAACCACAGGGCGACGAGGATGGTGACGATGATCGCGAGCGTGAAGAGCGCGTGGTAATCGCAGCGCATCGCCGCGAGCCGGAACGTCGCAAACGTCCTCGCCACCGCCGCGAGCTGGCGCGCGAGCGGCGGCACCACCACCCACAGCGCCGCCGCGAACACTGCCAGCACGACCGGACGCAAAACCCAGGCCGCGCCATAGATCTGGGTCGAGATGAAGAAATACCGCTCGAAGATGCTGCCCAGCACGAGGCCCAGGATGAGCGGCGGCCGCGGCCAGCCGAGATGCTTCATCACCCAGCCGAGCGCGCCGAAGATCGTGAGCGAATAGAGATCGCCCCAGCTTTGCGAGCCCTGATAGGCGCCGATGAAGATGACCGCGAGCACGAGCGGCAGCAGCACGCCCGCCCGCACCGTCGCGAGCCGCGCGAACAACCCGCTCGCGACGATGCACAGCCCCGCGCCCAGGATATGTGCGAAAGTCAGCGTCCAGATGATCGAATAGGTGATGTCGAGATGCTTCGTCAGCATCTCCGGCCCGGGCACCAGCCCGTGCATCAGGAAGGCGCTCAGCAGCAGCGCCATCGACGCGCCGGCCGGAACGCCGAAGGCGATGGTCGGGATGAGGTGACCGCCCTCCTTGGCATTGTCCGAAGCGATCGCCGCGATCACGCCGCGGATGTCGCCGTGGCCGAAGCCCTCGGTGTTCTTCTCGGTGCGGATGGCATGGCCATAGGCGATCCAGTCGATCACCGCCGCCCCGAGCCCCGGCACCGCGCCCAGCGCCGCGCCGAGCCAGCTGCAGCGCAGGATGAGCCACCAATGGCGCATCGCGTCGCGCACGCCCGCCCATTGGTCGGCGAAGCGGATGTCGATGTGCGTCGCGTTCCCGGCGATGCTGGTGCGAGCGATCGCCATGTCGGCAAGCTCGGGAATGGCGAAGATGCCCAGCGTCACCGGCACCAGCGGCAGATGATCCCAGAGATAGAGCGCTCCGAAGGTCCAGCGCAGCGTGTCGCTCTGCGAATCGCTGCCGATCATCGCCAGCATCAGGCCGAGGCAGGCGGCGGTGAGGCCCTTCAGCGGCGCCCTCCCGCTCAACACGCCCACCATTGACAGGCCGAAGATGCAGAACGAAAGCAGCTCGGGCGATTCGAGATAGAGCACGATCGGGCGCAGCACCGGGATCGCGACCGCGAGCAGCGCCGCGCCGAATATGCCGCCGATGAGCGAAGCGGCGTAGCCGGCGCCGAAGGCGCGCGCCGCCTGGCCTTGCCTCGCGAGCGGATGCCCGTCGAGGATCGTTGCTGCCGCGCCGACCGTTCCCGGCACGCCGAACAGGACCGCCGGAATGAGGTCCGACACGGTCGTCACCGAGGCCATGCCCAGCAACAGCGCGAAGGCGGTAAAGGAATCGAGATTGTAGGTGAAGGGAATGAGGATCGCGAGCGCGACCACGCCGCCCAGCCCCGGAATGACCCCGAGCGCGAGCCCCAGCACCACGCCGCCTGCCATGATGAGGAGCCGCGTCGGCTCCATGATGATGACGAGCGCGTGGAGCGCCGCATCAAGCATGGCGCGACCCGGCGTCGGGACCCTTCGGCTCCCGCCGCAGCAGCTCCCGCACACGCTGCGGCGTCACCGGCAATTGCGTCACCGCGCCCGGCATCTCCAAGGCGTCGTCGATGGCGCCGGCGATGGCCGCGCCCGCGCCGGTGACGCCGGCCTCGCCCGCGCCCTTCAAGCCGAGCGGGTTGAGCGGGCTCGGCGCGTCCTCGCGCAACAATACCGCGACCGGCGGCATCTCGGCGAGCGTCGGCACGAGATAATCGGCGAAGGTCACGGCCAGCGGCTCGCCGCGCCGGTCGTAGACGAATTCCTCGTAGAGCGCGCCGCCCAGCCCTTGCGCCACCCCGCCGACGATCTGGCCCTTGACCAGCAGCGGATTGACGGCCCGGCCGATATCGTAGGCGGCAAGATAGCGCTCGACTGCAACCTGCCCGGTCGCGCGGTCGACGCGCACGACGGCGATATGGACGCCGTAGGGGTAATTCATGTGCGAGGTTTCGTGCCAGCCTTCCGCGGCGAGGCCGCCGGGCGCGAGATGGCGCGCGATCGTGCCGAGCGGGATCGAGGCGCCGCCGCCGCTGCGGATCACCTGCCCGGCGACGATGTCGAGCGCGTCCACCGGCGTCTGCAACAGCTCCGCCGCCGCTGCAAGCGCCTGCGCGCGGAGCTTCGCCGCGGCGATCGCCGTGGCCGATCCCGTCATCACCGTGGCGCGCGAGGCGTGGGCGCCGATGCCGTGCGCGATGCGGTCGGTCTGGCCGTGGATGACGCGCACGCCGTCATAGTCGCAGCCGAGCGCATCGGCGCAGATCTGCGCCATCACCGTCTCGAAGCCCTGGCCCAGCGACGCTCCGCCGGTGATCAGCTCGACCGCGCCCGTCGGGTCGACCGCGACCGTCACGCCGTCGCGCGGCCCGAGCCCGCTCTTCTCGACGAAAAAGGCGATCCCGGCACCGACCGCTTCGCCGGCCGCCCGCCGCGTCGCCAGTTCGGCCTGCAGCGTCTCCCACGCGCAGGCCGCCAGCGCCTTGTCGAGCAGCGCGGCGTAGTCGCCGGAATCGTACACCACGCGGTCGCCGAGCGCGGGTAGGCCGCGGTCGAACGGCATTTCCGCGGCGGCGATGAGATTGCGGCGGCGCACGACCACGCGATCGAGCCCGAGCCGCGCCGCGATCGCATCGACCAGCCGCTCGCGCACGAAGCTGCCTTCGAACCGCCCGGGCGAGCGGTAGGTCGCGGCCGGCGTCTTGTTGGTAAGGCGGAAATGCCCGGCGATCGCGAAGGCGGGCACGCGATACGGTCCCGGCAGCATGCCCGCGGTCAATTCGAGGACGCGGGCGCCATGGGTGCGGATATAGCCGCCCTGATCGAGAAAGAACGTGTCGTCGATGCCGAGGATGCGTCCCTCGCGATCGACCGCGGCCTGCACGCGATGGCGCTGCTGGCGCGAATGGTTGGTGGCCATGAGATGCTCGCGCCGGTCCTCGATCCACTTGACCGGCCGGCCGAGCCGCAGCGCCGCCGCACCGACGAGCACGTCCTCGGGATAAAGCTCGCCGCGCACGCCGAAGCCGCCGCCGACGTGACCTTCGTACAGATGCACCCGGTCCGGCGCGCGCCCGAGCATGCGGGCGAGCGCGTCGCGGGTGCGGTGCGGCACCTTGGCGGCGCCATGAAGCTCGAGCACGTCGCGCGTCGCGTCGTAGCGCGCGATCGCGCCGCGCGTTTCGAGCGGCACGCCCGAATGCCGGCCGACCGAAAGCTCGAGCGCGACCACGGCGAAGGCGTCGCGGAACGCCGCCGCGATATCGCCATAGGATTTCCGCTCGACCGTGGCCTCGGTGGTGCGGCCGGGCGCGAATTCGCCCGGCGCCGCGGCGGCATCGAGCAGCGGCGGCAACTCCTCGACCGTGACGGCGACGCGGTCGGCCGCATCCTCGGCGGCGTAGGGGTCTTCGGCAAACACCGCCGCGACCGGCTCGCCGACATAGCGCACCCGGTCGCGGGCGAGAACCGGCTGCCGGTAAGCGGCGAGGGTGGGGATCGGTCCCTCGCGGAAATCGATCGGCGGCAGGTCGGCGATGTCCGCATGGGTCCATACCGCGACCACCCCCTTCGCTTCCCGCGCCGCTTGGGTGTCGATCGCGAGCAGCCGTGCATGCGCATGGGCGGAACGCACGATCCGCATGTGAAGCTGGTTCGGAAATTCGATATCGGCGGCAAACCGCCCCTGCCCGGTGAGGAGCGGTTTGTCTTCGAGGCGCGGCAGCGCGCGGCCGACCAGGCTTGGCGTGTCCGCCGGCAGGGGCGGAACGACGAACCCGCGCCGCGGCGGCGAAGGCTCGGCCCTGCCCATCGCACGCTCGAGCGCCCGGCGGGTGAGGGCGCGCACGAGATCGCGGCGGTAGGCGGCGCTCGCTTGCGTGTCTTCGAGCGGATCGATGGCGGCAGCGGCGGCGTCTGCCGCGGCGGCGAAGGTGGCGCCGTCCGGCGGGCGGCCGTGCAGCGCCGCCTCGGCCATCGCCATCCGGCGTGGGCGGGCCTCGGCGCCGCCGATCCCAAGCCGCGGCGCCGCGATCACGCCGTCCTCGAGGCGAAAAACGGCAAGCGCCATCGCCAGCGCGTAATCGTCGGCGCGGCGGCTGAATTCGCTGAAGCCGAACCGCGTCCCCTCGGCGAGGAGCGGAAGGCGTGCCGCCGTCAGCAGCTCGTCCTCGGCGAGCGCCGTGGTCATGGCCCCGGCGAAAAAGTCGCGTGCAACGATCGAGCGGGCGCCGCGCCGGCTGCGCCCCTGCATCTCGGCATCGAGGGTCGCCGCCACGAGGCACCATTCGGCGGCGGGATCGGCATGGGCGAGGCTGCCGCAGAACGTGCCGCGCGCGCGAATCGCCGGATGGGCAAGGTGGCGCACGACCGCGGCGAGAAGCCTCCCGAGCGGACCCGGCGCCGTCGGATGGTGAAATGCCGCATGCCGCACCGAGGCGCCGATAACGAGCGTGCCGTCCTCGACCGCGAGCCGGTCGAGCCCGGCGACGCGGTTGATGTCGACGAGATGGGCCGGCCGGGCGAGCCGGAACGCCATGGCCGGCATCAGGCTCTGGCCGCCGGCGAGAATGCGCCCGTCCTGCGGCGCGACCGCGGCGAGGGTTGCGACGGCCGCCTCGACCGTCGCGGGGGCGTGATAGTGGAAGGGGGCGGGTTTCACGGCGCCACTTAGCGCCGGATCGGCCGTCCGGTCAACGCGCGCCGCGGAAAATCAATTCTTGATTTCCCGGCCGTTCCGCCGTCACATGCCGGCGAAGAGGGAGGACATGAAGCCGCCGCGTTTTTCCTATCACGATCCCCGCAGCATCGGCGAGGTGACGGAGCTGCTGTCGCGGCTCGAGAATGCGCGCCTGCTCGCCGGCGGGCAGTCGCTCATTCCGATGCTGAACATGCGCTACGTGCTGCCGGACCACGTCATCGACATCAACAAGATCGCGGAGCTGGCCTATCTGCGCGAGGACAAGGGCGCGCTCGAGCTGGGCGCGATGACGCGCCAGCGCGATCTCGAATTCTCGGACGTGGTGCGGACGCGCTGCCCGATCCTGCACGAGGCGATCCTGCAGGTTGGCCATCGCCAGACGCGGAACCGCGGCACCGTGGGCGGCTCGCTTTGCCATCTCGATCCCTCGGCCGAGATCGTCTCGGTCGCGGCCGCGCTCGACGGGACGGTCCAGGTCGCGGCGAAGAAGGGGTCGCGCACGGTCGCGATGGCCGCGTTCCCGCAGGGCTACATGACGCCGGCGATCGAGCCCGACGAGATGGTGACGGGCGTGCGCCTGCCGCTCTGGCCCGACGGGCACGGCTATGCCTTCGTCGAGTTCGCGCGCCGGCACGGCGATTTCGCGATCTGCTCGGCGGCCGCGCTGATCACGGTCGATGGCAGTGGCAAGATCACGCGGGCCTCGGTGACGATCGGCGGCGTCGGCCCTGCGCCGGTGCGTGCGCGCGAGGTCGAGGCGGCGATCACCGGGCAGGCACCGTCGGCGGCGCTCTTTCGCGACGCGTGCGAGAGCTGCCGCAAGATCGAGGCAATGAGCGACGTGCACGCCCCCGCCGATTACCGCCAGCACCTGGCGGCGGTGCTGTCGCGGCGGGCGCTCGAGAAGGCGCATCAGCGGGTGCGCGCGGCGGGATAGGGCCATGGACGAGAAACGCAAGATCGCTCTCACCGTCAACGGCACGCGCTACGAGGAAGAGGTCGAGGTGCGGGTCACGCTCGCCGACTTCCTGCGGCATCAGCTCGGCCTCACCGGCACGCATCTGGGCTGCGAGCATGGCGTGTGCGGCGCCTGCACCATCCTCATGGACGGCCGCACGGCGCGCTCGTGCCTGATGCTGGCGGTGCAGGCCGACGGGCACGAGTTCCTGACCGTCGAGGGCATCGCGCCGAGCCCGACCGAGCTGCATCCGCTGCAAGAGGCGTTCCGCGACAATCACGGCCTGCAATGCGGCTTCTGCACGCCGGGGATGCTGACGACGCTGCTCGAATTCCTGCGCGACAATCCCGACCCCACCGAGCAAGAGGTGCGGATCGCGATCTCCGGCAATCTGTGCCGCTGCACCGGCTATCAGGGGATCGTGGCCGCCGCGCTCGACGCCGCGCAGCGGCTGCGCGGCACGTCGGCCGGCGGGACCAAGACGTGATCGGAATGGCGGCGACGCTGCATCGCTTTGCGCTCGCCGCGGCCCTGGTCCTCGCTGTCGTCGCCCCGGGCCGGGCCGATGACATCCTGCGCGTCGGCAAGGCCTCGCCCACGGCGATCGCGATGATGCCGCTCGAGGTCGGCCTGCATGAGGGCATCTTCAAGAAGCACGGCATCGACCTCAAGATCATCGACTTCGAGGGCGGCGGCAAGATGCACCAGGGCATGGCCGCCGGCAGCATCGACATCGGCGTCGGCGCCGGTCCGGAGATGGCATTCGTGGCCAAGGGCTCGCCGGAGCTGGCGGTCGCCAATGTCGCCGGGCCGCCGCTTTTCATCGGCATCATGGTGGCCTGGAATTCGCCGATCCACGCGGTCGATCAGCTCAAGGGCAAGAAGATCGGCGTGTCGAGCCAGAATTCGATGACCTATTGGATGGCGCTCGAACTGGCGCGCCACGAGGGCTGGGGGCCGGAGGGCGTCACGCCGGTCACCATCGGCGGGCAGTTCGCCGCCGTCATCGCCGCCTTCAAGACCCATGAGATCGACGCCGAGATCAGTTCCACCGCCAATGCCTTCGAGCTCGAACTCAAGAAGGAAGGGCGGCTGCTCATCCCGGTGTCGGATTATCTCGGCAATATGGGCGCCGACATGATCTTCGCCTCGGACCGCATCATCCACGCCAATCCCGGCGCGGTCCGCCGCTTCCTCGTCGCCTGGTTCGAGACCGTGGACTTCATGCGCCATCACCACGCCGAGTCGATCAAGGTCATCGCCGGCGTCACCGGCCTCAATCCCGAGGTGCAGAAGCGCGAATTCGATCAATCGATGCCGATGTTCAACGAGGATGGCCGGTTCGACAAGCAATCGCTCGACAACCTGGAGCGCTCCTTCACCACGCTCAAGCTGCTCGATCATACCCCCGATATGTCGAAGCTTTACACCGAGGCGTTCCTGCCGAAGCACTAGCGACCGACATCGGCCTATCCGGCGTCGGAAAAAAAGTCACAACGAGCCGGCCTGTTGCCGGCGAAACAGGGAGAACACCATGCGCAAGATCGCATCACGCGGCCTCGTGCTCGCCGCGTTCGTCATGGTAATCGGATCGCCGACCTCCGGATCGCCGGCCTATGCCGCCGAGACGTTGCATGTCGCCAAGGCGGCAGCGACCGCGTCGCCGATCATACCCGTGAATGTCGGCTACAAACTGGGCATCTTCGCCAAGCACGGGCTCGATCTGAAGATCGCGGACTTCGCCGGCGGCGGCAAGGCGATGCAGGCCATGACCGCCGGCAGCATCGATATCTCGATCAGCGCCGGACCGGAAATGGCGCTCATCGCCAAAGGGGCGCCGGCGAAGGCCATCTGCGATGCGGCCCCGCCGATCACTTTCATCGGTATCGCGGTGCCGTGGGACTCGCCGGTCCATAAGATCGGGCAGCTCAAGGGCAAGAAGATCGGTATCTCGAGCATCGGCTCGCTCACGGACTGGCTGACGCTTCAGCTTGCGCAACATGAGGGCTGGGGCCCGCACGGCGTCACGCCGGTCGCGATCGGCAATGGGACGGCCAGCATCATCGCGGCCTTCCGCACCCATGCGGTCGATGCGGACGTCGCCGTGACCTCGCTCGTCTTCAACATGGAGGCGAACAAGCAGGGGCGGCTTCTGATTCCGGCCTCGAAATTCGTGGGCAATCTCGCTGCCGGCACGATCTATGCGAGCGATCACCTGATCGCGACCGATCCCGGAGCGGTCCGCCGCTTTATCGCCGCCTGGCTCGAGACGATCGATTTCATCCGCACGCACAAGACCGAGGCAATAAAGCTCGAGAGCGAAGTGACCGGTTTCCCGGTGAGCGTGCAGACGAAGGAATACGATCTGACGATCGGCATGTACAGCAAGGACTGCAAATTCGACGCGGAGTCGCTCAGCACCCTCAAGCGCTCGTTCGTCGATCTGAAGCTCCTCAGCGCGCCGCCGGACATGTCGAAGCTCTATACCGAGGCGTTCCTGCCGAAGCGGTAGCGACCGACCGCGTGGCGCGGCGCGGCGCGGCGCGTCAGGGGATCGCGTAGAGCGTCAGTTCGTCGGCGATGCCGCGCAATGCCGCGCGCTGCGGCGTGAGCGTCAGGCCGCTCGCGGCGAGCAGATTCGTCGTGCCCGGATGCTCGATCACTGCGCCCGAGGCGAAGATCGCACTCGAATCGGCGAGGCTCTGCACCCGCGCGGCGATGTTGACGGTCTGGCCGAAATAGTCCTGGCGGTCGTTGAGCACGACGGCAAGGCATGGTCCTTCGTGGATGCCGATCTTGACCAGCAGGTCCTCGCCGTCCCGCCCGTCATTGAAGCTGCGCATCGCGTCGCGGATGCGCAGCGCCGCGGCCACGGCGCGGTCCGGCGTCGAGAAGGTCGCCATCACCGCATCACCGATGGTCTTGACCACGGCCCCGGCCTCGGCCGCGACGATGTCGTGCAGCACCTTGAAATGCGCCCGCACGAGATCGAAAGCGACGAGATCGCCGACGCGCTCGTAAAGCTCGGTCGAGCCCTTGAGGTCGGTGAACATGAAGGTCAGGCTGGTGATCTTGAGCCGCTGATCGACGTCGAGCGTGTCGGCGCGATAAATGTCGCGAAAGGTCTGGTTGGTGAGCAGCCGCTTTGCGGTCAGGAACGGCCGGCGCCGCCCGAGGAGCGCGTGCAGCGCGTCGCCGGCGATCCACACGCCCGGCAGCACCCGCACCCCGCTCTGGTTCTCCAGTGCCAGGCGGATCGGGCCGGGGCGAAGCTCGATCGTTTCGACCGTCTTGTGCGTCTTGCTGAGGACGAGCGACAGGTTGCGCCGCTCGCGCGTCGGCTCGCCCTTCACATCGAGGAACTGCGTTGCGTGCGTGACCGGATCGAACACGATGAGGAATTCGGCAGGAAGCTGCAGCGCCACGATCGCTTTCTCGCCGGGCGGCAATTCAATCGCCTCGAGCGTGATTTCCTGGAACACACCCTCGATGTCGTCCGGCACGTCGAAGCCGGAGCCCCAGAAGATCTGGCGGAAATATTCGACGATCGGCAGCGAGTCGGGATCATGCGCGGCGATGCGGCGAATGCGCCGGCTGACGGTGAACGTGACCTCGACGATCTCGTCCAGCGTCGGCTCGTAGCCCGAGCAGCACAGCGCGCAGTTGTATTCCTCGCGCGCGACCGTCTTGAGCGTGTCGTTGGTGTCGAGCACGCCGCCGCAGCCGGGGCACAGCACATTCCACGACAGCTCGAACAGCCCGAGCCGCGCGGCGTGGAGGAACGCGGCAATGGCGGCCTCCTCGCCGATCCCGTTCCTGGCAGCGAAATCCAGGACGTTGATGCGGCAGAGCGCAGCGTCGGGCGCGTCCCGCACCAGACGCTCGATCGCCGCCACGGCGGCAGCGTCGGCTGATTGCCGCAGCAGCCCGAACAGGGTCTCGGCTTCGCTCATGGATCGAGCTTAGCGCAATTCCGCCGCTGTTCCATCGCCGACCGCGTCCGGTTTCGGCGCCTCTGTCACGACCCGACGGCGGACCAGCGCAGAGAGACAGGCCGATCGGGCATTGCGCCCGCGCCCGCGCCAAGCTAATTCGCGCCTTCGTCCCAGGCGGCACCGAGGCGGAGGCGCAGGATG
>Ga0307374_10009849_pt1 | contig 14003 bp, 7 predicted proteins | sample OX3MG_FD_202532 | JGI IMG/M metagenome (GOLD analysis project Ga0307374, IMG submission 202532) | Soil microbial communities from Risofladan, Vaasa, Finland - OX-3 | ecosystem: Environmental > Terrestrial > Soil > Coastal area > Acid sulfate soil | place: Finland: Risofladan, Vaasa | collected... | reverse complement strand
TCGGGCACGAGAGCACAACGACGACTCATCGCTACGTCGAGGCAGACCTCGCGATGAAGGAGAAGGCGCTCGCCCGGCTGGAAGCGCCCGACACCAAGATGCGTCGGTTCAGAGCACCGGACTCGCTCATGCGATTCCTGCAAACGCTGTAACTATGCGTAGGCTTCACCGACTCAGATGGCTCTCCGCCATAGGCGGCCGACGCTACCCGCCTCCGATCACCTGCGCATAGTTGCGACCTGCGCATAGGGGTCGCTATGCAAAGCTTTACATAGCAACCCGAAGCGGCATTTCCGATAGGCTCCTAGCCTCGAACTAGTTGAAGAACGTCCCTCGTAGCATCGGCTAGATTGCCGCGAACGGCCAACTCATTGATGGCGATCACTTCGATTCCGTCGGGGTTCTTCTCCAGTGCACGGGCAAGCGGATCGGCTGGGTGATCGATTTCCAGTGCACCGTGGACGATAACAACGAAGGAGGCGCCGTCCGGCCGGGTGATCTTGATCGGAGCCGTGAGTCGGCCGGACTTGGGCAGGGTGATCGCAGCGCTCCGCTCGACTCGCAATAAAGCATCATTTCGTTCGATGTCGTTGGCAAGGAGTTCCGCCGACCGCGCAAGGCGGCGGCCATCGAAAAGCGGAAGATCGCCGGCTACCAGGTATTCAAGCAGCTCCGCGCCGACGTGCCGGTCAAGCAGGCTGTGCTCGAACTTGTTCTTGAAGCTCCGCAAACAGCGATAGCACGACGCATCGCAATCCTCAGGACAGGTCTTCATCAGGTTCAGAGCAAGACGGAAGAGTTCGTCACCACGCCCTGCTAGTTGGCTTGCGAACCCGGCGCCGCCCGGAAGCGTGTCGTAGAGGAATATCTCTGCCTCCAGCCCGCTCGCGCCCCTCTTGGTCAGCGCCGGGCGAAATTCGGCCAGCAGCTCGCTGGGTTCAATCTCCAGCAGCTTGGCGGCGGCTTTCGCCAGGGCTTCGCTGGCCGTGCGGAGCGCAACGTCCGTCGGGTAGTGGCCCGGGCGAAGTCTCATTGGCGCATCGACGCGCATCGAGAAAAGCGCGATGTCGGTGATGAAGTCCGTGCCCAGGACAAGGTGCTGCGTGAGACCGTTCCCTTCGCAGGCTTTCTTGTTGTCGCGCTCCGGGTACGGCTTTTGATGCGGACCCAGGAGTTTCTTGCCCGGATCGGTGCTCGCTTCAATCCGACCGCACTTCGTGCAGTAAAGATAGCCTTCCTTCTTCGGTCCGGTGTTTGAAACCAGCAGGTGCTGGCGCAAACCCAGTGCGCGTATGCGCTCATTCACATCCACCCAGCCGGGATCGGTGGATGGCGTATCCATCGTCAGCTTTGCGCGCGTCGCGTAGCTGGTTTCGGGAATGTCCTCGGGCGATGTGACTTCCTGTAAATCTATGGGATGCGCGAAACCCGGCGGGCGCATCCAGTTACGCGCCGGCCCGAACGTCCGCTCGGCGCCGCAGGCTTCGCAATCTCCTATCTCTCCGACATCGACCTCCGCCACGGGAAAAGTCTTGGCAAAGCCGCAGCGGCGGCACTCTAGGTATCGTCGCCTCGCCTCCCATGCGTTGAACCTGTCATCCGACATCACGGAGTAGATCGCGCCCGAGGTATAGCACTTGCCGGCAATCCACACTTGCTTGCTCGGCGCGTACTGCGTCAAGGCAACGGGCAAACCCTGGGAAGGAGCGAAGCGCATCACCGGATGAAAATAGGATGAGCGGTCGAGATCAAAGACGTGGAACGTGGCCACGTCGGTCGGGAACGCATAGCGGGGCAGCTTGCCGCAGTAGAGCAGACGGTCGAGAAGCGTGCCGATATTCTCTGTGGGTTTCGATTCGTCTTCGCCGAGTTCGGGTTCCACTTCAACCGTATCATGTGCGCTCTCTGCTTCCGCCTTGCTCGGCTTGATCGCATCGTCTATGGCGGCAAGGCAATCCTCCTTCATCGTCGAGAGGAGTTCGTCGCGATCGTGCCGCGACAGCTCTTCGGGAATCCAGGCGGTGACGCGGCTGCGCATTTCCGTCTCGTTGTCGTTCAGCCACGCGGCGAAGTCATCCCGGTTCAAGAGCCCTTTGCCGGTGCGGAATTCGGATACCGTTCCGAGGACGGAAAAGAGGTCATGGCGCTGGCTTGCGTCCACTTCCGGCAGGCGATCCTGGTGGTAGCACTGAAGGAGAAACGCGCGGATATGTCGGCGCGCGATGTCGGGGTTGTCAAGTGTGAGACGCGGATCGACCACATCGCCGCAGATCATCCCGTCGGGCTCGGAGAAATAGTGTTCGTCATGCGTATCTGCACTGCCGAATGCGAGCACGGTGGCAATCGCGTTCCCGCGGCGCCCCGCTCGTCCGGCGCGCTGCTGGTAGTTCGCCCTAGCCGGCGGCATGTTGCGGAGCGCAACGCCGGATAACGCGCCAAGATCGATCCCGACCTCCATCGTCGTGGTGCTTGAAAGCACGTCGATGGCTGTTGCCCGTGTTCCCCTTGCGCCCCAGATGAGGCGCACATCCTGGAACAGAAGCTCGTTCTCCTCGGCTTTCGAGAATATATCCTCGTTCTGGGGCGCATTGAGCTGCGCCGTATGTTCGGCCGCGATGAGAGCCATCGGCTGTGTCGGCGGCTCCGCCAACGCGGCGACCGCGGGGCGCCGGTAGTAGCCCTTTCTCGCGGTGAATACGCGATCCGTGTCGGGATCCAGCGCCGCAACGTTCGTGCTGCTGCAATCAAGGCAGTGCTTTATACCGATGACTGGGCGATGCACGGATTTGCAGCTCATACAGCGAACCCAATCGCCTTCGAGGCACAGCGAGAGTTGATTGCCGCGCAGGCGCTTGTAGCCGCTTTCCACATCCTGCGTAAATATCTTGAGAAGTTGCGGCGTCCAGTGTTCCTCGAAGTCCTTGCGCGCGCTCTTGTCGAGAAGGATTTTCTCCATCGCCCTGATCTTGCCCTTGCGCGGGTTGACGCTTGGCCCTTCCGAGCGCGGCCGGTTCGCCCAGACGAGAGGCATCGAGTTCAGCCAGAAGCCGTTGTTCTGCCAGCAACGCAGCCATGCGCGCGCCAGGGAGACCTTCGCCGCGGGAGTTTCGACCACGCCCGGAATTGCCGGCAGGCGCTCCAGAGCCGCGTTGTGCTTGGCGCATTCCGCGATGGAGGCCAGCGCCAGCGCCTCGAGGCCGAGGAAGCGGTCCCGTATCGTCTTGAATATGTTTTCGAGGAGCGCTTCCGGCGGGCTTTCCGAACGGAGTTCCATGCAGAGATCTTGCAGGCCCATTTCGGTCCGCGCGCTGCCGTCGGCGACGGCGGCGGCCACTGTGTCCTCGGCATTGAAGGTTTCGCCGCCCTTGAGTTCGGGGCGAAGGCGCACGCCGAGTTCCTGCGAGGCCAGTAGGACGGCCAGATAGAGGTCTTCCAGGCTCAGATGCGGCCGCAGGGCCGCGCAGTTTTGCAGCCGCTTGTAGCCGTAGAGAATGAGCGGCCGCAACGAGTCGCGCACGGAGTAGTTTTGCAAGTTCGGCGCAAGGCGCGCCGCGACCTGGCGCGAGTCCGAGAAGGTCAGCACTTTTCTGCCGCGCAGCGGTGCAAATGGCGTTGCTTGCGCCGTCGCCGGCGGTTGAATCTGAATCTGGCGGGACACCAGCGCCTGAAATGGCTCGTCGCCCTTTGTCTGGTGATCCTGCACGTAGGACCGGCCGAAGCTCGCCGTCTTGCCGCAAACGCCGCACGGAATGAACTGGCCGCGAGTCTCAAAGGATGAATCCGTTTCGTCGTCGTCCTCGGATTGCGCCACAACTGCGCGGTCGCTGCGCAAGTAGACCTGTCGCATGCGCCGCCCGGTCTTGGCAGGGTTCACGTTGGCGGTTTCCAGGTCAAAGTCCGCGGGTTCGGCGACAGATTCATCGGCGGGCTGTTCCAAGAGCAGGTCGATGGGCAAGAGAGGCTGCGTCTCGTGATCCGCGAAACGCAGGCGCCGGCCCGGCATCGACCAGAGCGTGCCCGGAGCATCGACATCGTCCGTGTACGCGCGCGCGTAGGCCGAGCCGCAATTGCGGCACGTATAGAACTCCAGAACGCGCGCGTTGCACACGCAGAATTCCCGCGGCTGGCTGTACATCTTTCCGCAGATGCCGTCGCGCGCGTCTCCGGCGAGTTCCGAGCAGTTCGGGTCCATGCAGACCCACAACCCCGGTAGGCCCCGGAAGAAATTGTGTATGCGGCACGGAAGAAGGCCCGGCGATCTGGGGTCGGGGCGTGCCATGCTGCCGAGCGCCATGAGCACGGTAACCGCCGCATCCGCTGTTGGCGCGGGCGCCGTCGGAAATACATCCGAGCCAAGCTGGGCGATCGGCGTTGCCTTCTTCATCGTCGAATTGATGAGAAGTCCCATCGGCGCGAAATCCGCGAGCGCCTTGTAGAGAGATGTTTCAGGAGACGCTTCCGGCGCGACGCGGAGATATTGAAGGAGCGGGCGGATGACTTCCGTGCGATCGGCGTCGGTTGCGGCCTCGTAGTACCTTGCAGGATCGATCTGCGCGAGTACTTCCGCATCGTGCGCGGAGCCGGCGGCGGAGTGAGGGCGCAGGTCGAGATTGCCCTGGATGGGGATGAAGGTCGCCGCGGGCACGCCGGAGAGCTGGGCGCCGAACTTCGGCGCGTACTTCGCGTCCTTGAAGCTGGCTGTCGCGCAAATCACCTGGAAGCGATCCGTAGTGATGGCGAGACGGTCGCGCAGGCGTCGGAGCAGCAATCCCACTTCCGCGCCGGCGGCGCCCCGGTAGAGATGCGCCTCATCGAGAACGATCAGGAACTTCTCCGCTGGATTGTTCTTCAGCCACTCGCGCGTTGAATCGAAGATCGACCGCTCGATGGGGCGCATGAGCATGTATTCGAGCATCGAATAGTTGGTCACGAGGAGATCGGGCGGAAACTCCTGCACCTCGTGCCGCGTCAGCAACTCGGAATCGTCCGGCTGTGTGACTGCGCGAATGAATTCGCCGGTCTTGCTGTCCTGCCAGCGTGTCCCCTTCTGCCCGAACCATGCGGCGAGATCGGGCTTGGCGGGCCATTTCCCGCGCTCTTTCAGATCGCGGAGAAGGCGCTGCGCCTCCGCTTTCTCCTCGGGCTCGCCGTCTTCCGCACGCCGCTGCAGCGAGACGTAAAATCCCTCGAAGCCCGCGAGCTTCTGGGAATCTTTTTCGCTCGTGCGGATTCCCGCATAGGGCGTGCGGCTCGTGTAGCGCGCGAATCGCGGCGGCCGTCCCGCCCAGCTCTTGAAGCGGCCGGTGACGCGCGGATCGGAAAAGAGCGAACGGAGCCGGCCAAGCTGGTCATTCACCAACGCGTTCATCGGATAGAGAATGAGCGCGCGCATGCCGGCGTGTTCAGCGAAGGCGCGTGGGTTTGCTTTCGCTTCGCGCGCGAGCTTGCCGAGGATCGGCAGCAGGAACGCTTCCGTCTTGCCCGAGCCCGTGCCGGTCATGACGACAAGGTTTTTGCCCTGGATAAGGCTGCCGTCGATGGACTCCGACTGGTGGCGGTAAGGAGGATCGTAAAGAATCCGCGGCAGGTCGCCCTCGCTCTTCGAGAGAGCCTGAAAAATCTCAAGAGCGGCCTTCGGTAGTCCTGGCATGTCGGCAAACGCTTTGCCGGTCTCGTAGCGCGGTGTCGATTCCAGGTAAGGAATCTGATGAATCACCGCGGGCTTTTTCAGTAACTCCTGTCGTTGCGCGATCAGAGACGGAGCACTGATGTGGTACGTCGCCTCGATGTACTCCGTGAGCGCTTCGTGCAGCCGTGCGATAGTTTCGTTAATCGTCTGCACCTAGTGGTCTCCCGAATTGGCGGCTGTCGCGGGCGCAAGCCAGAGGTGCTTCTGCAGGAAGTCTTCTTCGACCTCGAGTTCTTTCGCACGCACGCGGTAGGAAAGCAGGCACTTCTCCGGCTCTTCGTGCCGTCCGATGAGCATCAGGCGCCTCTCCGCCCATAGTGGAAGCGGCGAAAAGAAATCCAGATACACATATTCGCCCGCGGAGCGCGCCCGGTAGACCTGCGGCGTTCCGTTTGCTCGATCCATCGCCATCTGGAGCCGCCATGCTTCATCGCACCCGCGCCAGCGCGTCCGCGGCGTTGGAAGGTCGAGGAGCCTTCTCGGCTGTCCGTCCTCCAGCTCGACGGCACACCAGATCGGCGCGCCGTATTCCTGCGGCCTGCGCGCCACGAACAAACCGTTCTGGCGCTTTGGCTTGAGCCAGCGTCCGCGGTAGTAGGTGACTGTCCGGGAAGGAGCGATGATCTGAAGGTCCGGGATATCGCCGCTGCGCTGCTGCGTGCGCAGCTTGCCTGCTATCGCATCCCGCAGCTCCTCAGCCTTCTGGGCCTTGGGAAGTTTGAGCCAGTTTTCCTCGGAGAGTTTCTGCAATCCGAGCGCCATCAGCTCTTCCGGCAGCCCCTCGTTCAGCGCCGGCATGATCGCGCGTGTGTAACCGTCATAGTGGATTCGGGACATGAGTTCGGAAGGCAGATAGGTATCGCGGTCAGCGACAATGCCGATAAGAAAGATGCTGCCGCTCGGGCGCATGACGAAGCTGGGTGGCGCGGCGAAGAGCCACGTTCCTTTCACAGAAGGGTCATCGGTGGTGACCTGACTCAGCTCAAGAAGATCGCCGCCCACGACGAGACCTTCAATCGCATCGTCTATCTTCGAGGCAAGCTCGCCGTGTTCGGAAAGGTATTGCATGCTTTCGAGGACCGCGGCGCGCAACGTTGCCGCCGAGCACGGGCAGCAGATGCCGGCCGTGTGGCGGAGAAGCGCGGCGAAAAAAGCGCTGTCGATGGCAACATCCTGTGGCGAGAGGCCGAGCATCCGGCGGCACCCCGCAAGCACTTCCTCGCGCGTGATAACCGCTACCGCCACCGCTGCCTCCTTGCGAACTGCTCGCTCTCTGCCGGCGCCACCTGCGAGCACAGCAATGCCGCGAACCTTGCACCCCGGATCACTGCGGGATCAGCTGCGGCCTGCTTTGCAAGTGCGTCGAGCGAGCTTCCATAGTGCTTAGGCAAGCTTTGCGGGACGGTAGCCAGGCGGACAGCAAATTCACAAAGATCGGAGTTGGAGCACACCCTAAATCTGTGTGCCAACTCCTTATACCAAGCCACTGAAGCGTCGCCGAAAAGTCGACTCCAATCTCGCTCGAGCACAATACTAAATCCATCAATGTGATGGTGCACTTTGCGGCGAAGCTCTTCACGCACTGAGGGTTCTTTCGGATTTTCAAGAAATGCCCGTTCTGTTGCTGCCCAGTTGCTACCACAGAGCTTCGCGTATATAGCAGTTACGAGTTTGTCTGAAATCTGCTTTCTTCTGATTTCCGCCAGTGGGCCGACGAGACGCGCATTGAGCCATAGGCTCAGCGCACTAATCGCACTTACGAGAGAAGTTTGCCCGCTCGCCACGTCGCAAATGTCTGGAGTAACTCCTAGGCCTCGAAGTCCCTTCCCCGCAAGACCATCGCTGGCGACGAGAGCATCCTGATGTACCCCATGGCGAGCAACAATGAGTATTCCCGGAGGCTCAAGCGAAATGCCGGCGACGACCTCGGCCGCACTAGCTGTAATTGGCTGGGTCGGGTTCTGCATGGAGAACATCTCGCACTCAGCATCACCCTCCAATCCTGTGTCGTCGAGCAGCCGGAGTCGGACACGACCGTCCTCGCGCTGCGTCAGCCAGCGGACGGGCTGAATGTCGCGATGGAAACGAACGCTGTACTCACCGAGTTCGCCGGCTTTGATGCACAACCGGCCGGCCGCGGCTTCCGGGTAGCGCCAGCTAGCCGCTTCCTCGTTTCCCTTTAGAAACACCGCGAAGCGCTTTTGCCAGGTCTCGGGCGCGACCGGGAGTGCCATACGGGAATCCACAAGTCCGGTGAAAATTTCTTTTCCATCGCTCCTTTCAAGGGCAGTGGAGCATTCGACCGCATGGCTTTCCGGGCCAGTGATGGTGATGGAAAGCTTGTTCTGCCAGAACTCGTCGAGATCGGCATCGTGGGGATCGATCCGAACGATCAGTCCCGTGTGTGCGGGAATCCCTGGGGTCCAGGGCTCTGGCTCTCGGACCAAGAGTTCCACGAAACCTTGTGGAGGAGCGCTGCGCGCGATATCCGCGATGGAACCGTGACGCTCGGCGGCGATGTCGAGCCGGTGTTTGCCCGCAAGCAGAGGGCGCAGACGTACGAACGTGGGCATGCCTTCGGCCGGCGCCGCAATGGTGCCTTGACTTACACCGTCAAGCTGGATCGCGTATGACGAGACAGGATGATCATGAACGATGCCAAAGCACGGCTCTTCGGTCGTGAGCCATTCGCTTCTGCCCTCTCCGTCCCAGGCGCGGCATGGCAGGCCGGCAGGCCACACGCTGATCGAGCGGGCAATCTGAAGGTCAGCATCGTTCAGCCAACGAATGTGTTCCGCGGAAAGCTGTTGCGGCAGCGCGATCCGAAATGCGTGAACACCCGTGCACTCGACGGTGCATTCGCGCGAGAACGCGCTGGCGACTGGCAAGTGTTCGGCTGAAAGAACTATGTACTCGAAACCAGGGCGCACGGCGCGACCCAGAATCTCTCGTGCAATACCATCGGGGCCGATGCGAAAAAGCCAGAAAGAGCCAGATGAGAGCACACAGTCTATTTTGAGCAATTGGTCGAGAACCGGGGGGCTCTTCTTGTCGAAGACGAGCAGCGGAGCGCCGGGATTCGGCCAAGATTTCAGGATTACGACAGCGTTCTTCGAGAGCACCCAACCAGCTGGCTTCGTCTCGGAAGTGCCGGCCATGCGGCATCTCGCTTCCTTGAGAAAGGAGCGAAGATCGGCGCCAAGGGCGGCGACGGGCGCAAAACTCGGTATACCCAGCACTGCGGTCCACGTACCTCCCCCGATATGGCGAAGAAACACTCTTGGCCTGATGTCGCAGTGGACGGATGAATCAAGGCTTCTATTTGGGTCGCTTCCCGTCCGCGGCCGATTGCCCGTGGCGCCACTGCCCTGGCCGATGCCCTTGAACCTGTCAACGACGGTGCGAACGTCCTTGAGCCAAGCCCGCGTGGCGCTCACCGCATTGAGGTCGGCGACGATCCTCTGGAGCGTCGGCTGGTAGATCGGCTCAGGCCCGCCCGTGGGCGAGAGGCCAAGCAGGCCGAGCAGGATGCGGCCGGTAAGCTCTTCCTGCTGGAGGAACTGCTGGAAGCGCGTGGACGTGTCATCGCCGTAGCTCGCCAGGAGTCGCCCGGCGGAAAGCGAGTCGAGCGTATGCAGTCCTGCAAGCTGGAAACGGAGCTGGTAGATGAGAGACGCAAACTGATACTGGAGAAGCTTGGGCAATATCGCATGCGTGATCGGCCATGCGATGAGCCGAAAAAACTCGGCCCAAGGGCCGGAGGGTTTCACACCGTGGTACGTGGTCTGGAACTTTCCGAATTGGTTGCGCAGCGAGTATCGATAGTGCGGTTCCCATCCCGGTGTCTGTTCCTCGAAGGAGTGCCAGTACTCGTCGCCGGTATATCCATAGCCGATCTCGGTGGCGTAGACGACCCACGGCAGCCAATGGTGTCCGAGACCGTAGCCGGACGCCATGTGTTTTCGCGCATCGGAAGAGAGCTGGGTGACCTCGGCCGGGGTAAGCGGGTGCTCGAGCGCGAAGACCGGCAATCCCGATCCGCGGCCATCCGCTAATGCCCGAAAATGCCTGTCCAATCGATCGTGCCAATGATCCAGAGGCAAAGGCGCAGCGCGTTCTTCCTCCCCAATCACCGCCGTTTCTCACCCCATCGACGCATGCTTCTTCGGTTCGGCACGGTCGTTGTTGTTTAGCAGTCTCTTCAGGTCATCTGTCGTCCATGCCGAGAACTCTGGTCGCCGCTGGGCGCGGGGCACAACCCAACGTTCCAAGGCCATTCCCGCGACATCCTTGGCGGTTGCGAGAGTCTTGAGGCTCGGCCTTCCTCTTCCTGTCTTGAGCACGCGAATTGCGTTTGCCGCGAGTTCGCACAGAAAGACTTCCCGCTTGATCCCATGCTTGAGCAAGTCTTCCTTTAACCCTATTGCCTCTAGGGCAGCTCGCGTAGTGCGCAGTCGCCAGTTCGGTCCTTGGCCGAATTGATGCAGGTCGGCGTAGGGGTGATTAATCGCGCGCAGGTAGTCGCGTAGATCGGCGAAAAGCTTGTCAGGCACGTGAAAATGCCCCCAACCTGATGTGTAGCCGATAGAGCTGAAGTATTGAACGCCGCCGAGTTTGAGGCGGTTATAGACGGAAGATCGACCGAGGGAAGATGAAGTCGTCACAGCAAGAAGCTTGGCCTTCTTCTCCTTGCCGGAAATGATGCCGCTGGTGTTGCCATAGGTCTGCTGAAAATCGTTGTAGACATCCCTTGTCCTGACTAGGCAGGCGACGAGCTTTCCTCCGAGCAGGATGTTGTAAGGCGCCACAGCACCAAGAACGTAGGCATCCATCACGTTGACGAGCCTCTCACCGCGGGCTTCAGAGTCCCAGTCGATCAACTTGTCTCGGACGGAAAGGTTAAATACTGGGTCGCCGATGGCGATGAGTCCGATGAGCTTCTCGTTGTGCTCGTCCCAGACGAGATAGCGAATGCGCCGGCCGAATCCATTTGAGACCGGAACAGACCAAGTTAAGGCCGCCAGACGAAAGAGATCGCTTTCCTTGGTGTTAGAACGCACACGCTGAAGCACCGGCGATATTTTTGATGGATCAACGTCCAGACCCGTGGCGAAGTACTTGAGCAGGTCGGCCGAGCGCTCCTTGATGAAGTGCCTGTTCTGGGCCAATCGGTCCGATCGCTGGCTGGCGTGCAGCGAACGGATAACGTCCTTGCCAGAAAGGGCTGTCTCCAGTAGCCCGTGCGCGTTTTTGTGGAATCCGAGCTTTGTCAGATGTCGCCGGAGCCGGCGCTTAATTAACGCTTCTCGTGTTTCTATTGCTATGATTTTGGCCATCTATGCGAACGCTCCCCCGAGGAAACCGTCTTTCCCACAACTATAACAACAGAGCCGATTACTTCGAAAAGCGCCAAACCCATCACTGTGGGCAGGTGGATTTCTTGGCGCATGCTCACGTGCCTTACGGTTCGCTCCTGGCCGAGAGCGGCGGGTCTCCGCACCTTCTGAGAGAAGACAATCACAAAGGCAGGTGGATTGACGTTGGGATCCTTCGCAGGCGCTCTACCCAACGAGGGCTCCCGGCCAGTAGCGGCCATCGGAGACGGCGGATCAGATCGATCCTCATGTGGCGCCGAAAAAACGTGGCGCGGCGATGGCGCCCGCTGACTTTTACCCACTTCAGGCCGCCCGGTTCTGCGCTGCAGCTAGGCTACAGAAGTTCGGAGATCGCCGGTGGGTTATTGGCCTCACGGGCAAACCTCACGATGGGTTCGGGCGGCTCGCGCAGACGACCACCGGAAAAGAAAAAGAAGCGCACAGCGGCGCCGATCCGATCGCCCGCCAGGTCCTTCTCACGGCAGCAGTCGCCGTACAACTTGTTGCTCTTGCCGCAGCCGCAGTACTCGTCGGGCCGTAGCTCGAGTAGCCGCTCGTATGGCTGAGCGACGGCTTGATAGCCCGGCCACCGCCCAAGCAGTTCTAGGTGCAGGTGCCGAAGCGCCCACACGGTGTAGAGATCCAGAAGCACGACGAGCGAGTCCCCGAACGACCAAGTGCCGTCCGTGGGCTCAAAGGCACAAATCGAGCCGTCAGGGAAGTTTGTGTGCCGCGGGCCGATCCACCCCGGAGCGGCCAGGGGATCACCCCAGAAAGCCCAACTCCGCGCCACCTTGCGGGCGAAGGACACGCACGTGACGAACATCGCGTGTCGCCTGAGCCCGGGAAGCAGTGAGCTTCTGGTCATCACCCACAAGCCCTGCTCCTGGCGCCAGAGTTGGGTTCCGGGGTACGCCTCGGCGAGCGCACCTAGCTCTTCTTCGTAGTGCGCTTGAGGCTCTGCGCCGAAGACCGGTGCGGCGGCACCGGCCGGCCGTGATCCACCGGCCTGCCCGTGCCCTCCGGCGGCCCTTGGCCCCGATCCGGTTTCGGGTCTTCTCTCTGCTCGTTTGCCATCTGGCTTCTCCGCGCCCAAGGTTAGGGAGCTCCCGGCAGGCTCGCTGGGCTTCACGATCCCGCCGTCCCAGACTTTCGGGAAAACCCCCCGGTCGAGCTGCCGCCCGATCACCTTCAGGCTTTCCAGGACCCCTACGCCCACAGCGGCCCGCTGGCGCGCGCATCGAGTTGCGCCCGGGCGCAATCGATGCGATAGTCGCTGTCCGACGGGACACCGATACCGCTTGACCGAGTGCTGCGAGCTGTCATGGGCGTGCTCGCGCTTCTGTTGTCCACACAGACAACATAATAGGCGGCGAACATTTTCTTGTCAAGGAGGGCACAGTGCAACAATGGGCGTTTGGCTTCCTGCTGAAGGTTCTGCGCGAGCAGCGAGGGCTGTCAGCGCGCGAACTGGCGCGGCTCGCCGAGGTGGACCATGCCTACATCTTCCGCCTCGAGACGGGGGAAAAGGAATCGCCTTCAGACGAGGTGCTGGGGAAACTGATCCGCGCCCTGAAGGCAGGAAAGCGCGAATCCGACATGCTGCGGTACCTGGTGCAGCACCGCGCCATCGATCCAGTGCTCGTCAAACACGTCCTCGCCGATCGCACGGTGACATTCGACGTGTTCGCCTCAGTCGCGGGCGCCTCTTTCCGCGGCTCTGCACGTCCCGACTACGCCAAACTCATAGAGCGAACGCGCCGTATCCTGAACGAAGAGAACGGTAGTGGATGACATAACGGCGGAGTTTCGCGCACGCCAGCTTTTGGCCGCGGTCAAGCCGGCGGCCATCCCCGTCTCCGTAGAGGCGTACGCAGCCCACGTCGGCGCCGTGATCCGTCTCCAGCGCGACCTCGGCCCCGAGGAGCCCGGCTGGTCCTTCCAGAACAAGGGCAAGCACTACATCTGCATCAACGCCAACGACCTGCCGGAACGGCAGCGATTCACCGTCTGCCATGAACTCGCGCATATCGTTCTCGGTCTGCCGTCCGAGCACAACGGAACGCCGAGCTGGAGCTCGGTAAAGCGCGCGCCAAATGAGATTTACTGCGACATCTTCGCGGCGGAATTGCTCTTGCCCGCCAACCTGACTCAGCCCCTCATCGCGCAAGCAGATATCGGCTTCCGGAGCATCGACGATCTCGCGGCACGCGCCGAAGCATCGTTCAGCATGACTGGATCTCGCTTTGCTGTACTCGCGAGAGGACCGTGCGCGTTCGTGTTCTCGGAGCGCGGCACGATTAGATACGCCGCAAGGTCCACATTCCTGCGCGATGCCAAGGGCTGGATCGCGCCTCGCAGCGCTATTCCCCGAGGGTCGGTCTCCGAAAGGGCTCGGGCGGGCGACACTTGCGAGGGCCCCGGGGAAATCGCAGCCGATATGTGGCTCTCAGACTGGAGCCGCGGCGGCAGTCTCCTGGAGCAGGCCCGCCACCTGCAGAAATGGGATCAGACGCTGACGCTCCTTTGGTTCGAGAACGAGGAAATTCCTGCTCCGGGGACGGCAAAGCGCGACGAACAAGATGGAGAGGGCCTTGCCGAGCTTGACGGCATCCTGCCCTGGCCCGACAAGAAGCGCCGTAGATAGGTAATTGGGGCATTATCGTCGCCGAGGCTCTGACTAGACCACCGCTCAGGGTCGGATGTGTGAATTCATCGGTGCTGGAAGCCGACGTTCGGCCGCACGGTATTGCCAAGGGCAGCAACCGGCCACATTGCTGACGTGGGACGGGGGTGTCCCAGGGACAGCAATGGCCGATGAGCGGACTTCTGCCTTTCTTTAGGATTGTTCTACGCCTGCCCTCACGCGCAGGCGTGCGATGATTCGGCGACGCCAGTGGGCAGGCGGCGGACAATCCAGAAGATGAGCGGCGACTCGC
>Ga0307374_10009847_pt1 | contig 14004 bp, 5 predicted proteins | sample OX3MG_FD_202532 | JGI IMG/M metagenome (GOLD analysis project Ga0307374, IMG submission 202532) | Soil microbial communities from Risofladan, Vaasa, Finland - OX-3 | ecosystem: Environmental > Terrestrial > Soil > Coastal area > Acid sulfate soil | place: Finland: Risofladan, Vaasa | collected... | reverse complement strand
GGCGAGTCGTGCAGGATGACGGAGATCGCCACCGTCGGACGCAGCACGTGCGGTGACGGATAGTGCAGGTCCCACACGAACCGGTGCATGCCGGCCTGCGCCGACAGCACCTGCGGCGGCCGCAGCCAGAAGGTCGGGAAATTCAGTTCCTCGGGATTCACCGGTGCCGGCTTGTCCGTCGAGGCGTAGCGGCGCACGAGCTTGCCCGCGGCATCGAAGATCTCCAGCGTCACCGGCCCACTGGCCGGCGCCTTCAGGTCGTAATCAATGATGGCGCCGCTCGGCGGGTTCTGGCCCGCCGGAAACTCCGGCTCCAGCTGGGTGTCGCTGTAGGTGTTGCGCGGGATCTGGTAGGCGGCCTCCGGTTTGTAGAGGAACGCCCGGGTCGCCGCCCTGGCCGCCGACAGCTGGCGCAGCGGAGTGATGTCGTCCAGGATCCAGTCCGAACGGCCGTGGGTCGCGAGCACCAGGTCGTTGTCATGAACGACCAGATCGCGCATCGAGTTCACGGGCAGGTTCAGCTGCAGCGACTGCCAGTGATCCCCGTCGTCCGCCGAGAACCAGACCGCGCGTTCGGTGCCGGCAAACAGCAGACCCTTCTCCACCGGGTCCTCGCGCACCACGTCCACCGGGGCGTCGTCCGGCAGTCCATTCACGATCAGCTTCCAGGTCTTTCCGCCATCATGGGTGCAGTAAATGTAGGGCTTCAGATCGTCGAGACTGAAGCGGCTGACGGAGGCGTAGGCGGTCTCGTCATCGAAGTGCGAGGCGACAATCTGCGTGACCGTGCTCCAGGGCGTCACGCCTGGGGGCGTCACGTTGTGCCAATGCGTGCCACCGTCGCGGGTGACCCAGATCAGTCCGTCCGTGGTCCCGACCCAGATGGTGTTCGCGGTCTTGAACGACGGTCCGATGCTGTAGATCACGCCGCGGTGATGGGGCGCGTCCACGCCGGCGCCGAAGGGGCCGAGGGTGGCCGGCATGCCGGGGTTGGCGCGTGAGAGATCCGGGCTGATCGCCTGCCAGCTGTGGCCGCCGTTGGTGGTCTTCAGCAGAACGTTTCCCCCGAGATACAGCACGTGCGGATCCGCCGGGGAGAACAGCAGAGGAGCATACGCACTGAAGCGGTACTTGCCATCGAAGCGCTCGACCTGGGGACCCACGAACTGACTCTCTCCCGTGACCCAGTCATAGCGCACGACGTGGCTTGAATAGATGATGTTCGGATGCAACGGGTCCGGTGCGATATAACCGTCTTCGTCTGCCCCGACCGGGTGCCAGTCACGGAACGTGATCTCACCGTCGTTGCTGCGGCTCAGGATGCCGAACGAGCCGCTATCCTGCTGTGAGCTGTAGACGCGGTAAGGGAACTGATTGTCGGTGATGACGTGATAGGCCTGAGCGGTCGGCTGGTTGTACCAGGTGCTCCAGGTCTTGCCGCCGTCCACGCTCAGCGTCGCCCCCTGGTCGACGCCGACCGCCATGATTTTCGGGTTGGCGGGATTGATCCAGACGTGGTGGTAGTCGTTCCCGCCGGGGGCGCCCCTGAAGGCGATAAAGGTCTTGCCGCCGTCCATGGAGCGGTACAGCGCAGTCTGGCTGACATAGAGTTCGTCGGGATTGTCGGGCGCGACCGTGATGTAACCGCCGCGAGTCCGCCGGTCATGGCTGACGAGCTGGAAGGTCCGGCCGGCATCGTCCGAACGATAGATCCCGCGACCCGCGCTGGCGTAGATGCGGTTGGGATTGCCGGGCGCGATGGCGATCCGGATGCGACCCAGGCCCTCGGTCACCGTCGGCAGCCCCTGGCCGATCTGGTGCCACGTGTTACCGCCATCGGTTGATTCGAACAAGCCGCTTCCCGGGACTTTGGCCGTCTGCAGACCGGCAGCGACTGCAGGCACGTCGCGCGCCGCCCACAGCACGGCGTAGACAGTGTTCGGATTCGACGGGGCGAAGGCCACCTGTGCGGCGCCCGTATTCTCGTTCTTGTAGAGCACCTTCTGGAACGTCCGTCCACCATCCGTGGAGCGGAAGATGCCGCGCTCCGCGTTCGGACCGTACGGGTGACCCAGCACGGCGACGAACAGCCGGTTTGGATTGTGCGGGTCCACCACGATCGATGCGAGCTGCTGGCCATCGCGCAGGCCGAGGTGCTGCCAGGTCTTGCCCGCATCCGTCGATTTGTAGAGGCCGTCACCGATGGACAGGTCCGGCCGCATCGTCGCTTCGCCGGAGCCGGCGTAGATGATGTTGGGGTCCGACGGGGCCACGGCAATCGAGCCGACAGAGTTGTTCTCGTCGCCCGTGAACAGCGGGACCCACGTCATGCCGTCGTTGACCGACTTCCAGACGCCGCCATTCTCGGCGTTCATGTAGAACACGTTGGGCTGGCCGGGCACGCCGATGACGACCGACACGCGCCCGCCGCGGAAGGGACCGATGAGACGCCAGCGCATCCCACCGTAGAGAGCGGCGTGTGTCTCAGCCAATGCCGGCGCCACGCAAAATGCCATTGCAGCAAAGGCCAGCAACATGAACCATCTCGACCCGACACGGCTGTGCGATCTCATGAGCATACCTGCATGAAATTGGACGCGCCGCGCTGGCCGAAGCCGGCCGGCGCGGCGCGCCCCGTTCATCGATCGTGCCTCAGCGCTTCATCACCGCCTTGGCCTTGGCAATGTCGGTGTCCAGGCGCGCGACACCTGCCTGTTCCTCGCTGATGCGCTTCATCGCCACTTCCCTCATGGCGGGGGTGGGGGCCACGAAGGCCAGACTCACCCGGCTCTCGATTGCGCTCAGCCAGGAGCGCAGCCTGGGGGGGTACACGAGCGCGCCTTCACCGGACTGGATCTTGAGGTCGACCAGATCGTCGATGTCGTGGTTCAGGGCCGCCAAGGCCGTTTGTGCGGTAGCCGCGGAGACGCTCTTCCCGGCCACGGCCTTGTCCAGTGCGCTGCGGGCATCGATCGCCTCGTTCAGCTTGACGTCCAGGCTGTTGATGGCGTCGTGAATCTTCATCAGCAGGTCGAACCGCTGCTGCAGCTCCGCCTGCGTGGTGGTCAGCCGCGGATCGAGCTTCACCTGGAACGGCTGCTTCAGCGTGGTGCCGCCGTAGGTGAGCACGGCGTCATAGGTGCCGGGCACCACCTCGGGGCCGATCGGCACGGCGGCCGAGAACCCCGAATTGAAGATGCCCTTGACGTCGGTCCCGGTCGGGTAGCGCAGGTCCCACAGAAACCGGTTCATGCCGGGATGGAGCGGTTCACCCTTTCGGGTCACCGGACCGAAACCAAAGTTGACCGTCCTGGGCTTCAGCGGGAGGGTGAAGCTGCGGATCACGTGGCCCGCCTCGTCGGTGAAGCTCAGCTTCACGGGGCTGTGGCCGTCGTAGCTGGCCGGCAGGTGGAAGAAGACCGTGGCGCCCGCAGGGAGATTCTGTCCGCCGGCCGACGGTCCGCCGAATCCCGCGCCGCGCGTCACGAGCCACGTCTGCTGCGGCTTGAACAGATAGGGGGCGCTCGCGTCCACGCGCGCGGAGCCCAGCTGCTCCAGGAACTGCAGGTTGTCGAGCACCCAGAAGGCGCGGCCGTGCGTGGCCAGCACCACCGCGTGCTGGGCCGGCTGGATCCCGATGTCGCTGACCCGCACGGCCGGCAGGTTGAGGCCCAACGGCAGCCAGTTGGCGCCGCCATCGAGGCTCATGAACACCGTCTTGCTGGTGCCCAGGAACAGCAGATTGGGATCACCAGGATCCTGGCGCACGCTTTCCACGTACTGGTCATCGGGCACGCCCGAGGTGAGCGCGGTCCAGTGCTTCCCGTAGTCCGTGGTCTTGTACACGTAGGGGTGGAAGTCGTCCCAGTCGAAGCGGCTGGCGCTCAGGTACGCCGTCCCCTTGTCCGTGTGCGACGGCTCGATGCAGGTGATCGTGGACCAGGTGGGCAGCTCCGCCGGCCGCGCCTCCGTCCAGTGAGCGCCGCCGTCCGTCGTCACGTGCACCTCGCCGTCGTCGGCGCCGGCCCAGATGATGTCGTCGGTGAGCGGGGAGACCGCCAGGGACGAAATCGTGTCGAACATCTCCTCGCCGGTCACATCCGCGCTGATGGCCCCCCCCGGCCGCTGCTGCTTGCTCTTGTCGTTCCGGGTGAGATCCGGGCTGATCTGCTTCCAGTGGATGCCCGCGTCCAGGGTCTCGAACACCACGTTCGCGCCTGTCAGCAATTCATGCGGATTGCCGGGTGCGAACAGGATCGGATGGTGAATCCAGCCGTAGCGGTATCTGATCTTGTCCCCCGCCAGCCCGAACTTGTAGGCCGGCCACGGGCTCACTTCGGTGATCAGACCGGTTCGCCGGTTGTCGCGCCAGAGGTCGTCGTAATAGCCGCTGGCGAAGGTGATCCAGGGTTTGCCGGGCTCCGGCACCACCCAGCTCGCCTCGCCGCCCCGCACGGGCGTCCACACGGGCGGGATCCCGCCTTCGGCCACCGCGCTCGGCCCCTCGGCCGAGGCCTCATCCTGCTGTGCGCCGTAGATGTGGAACGGGAACTGATTATCGAGACCCACGTGATACATCTGGCCGGTCGGCTGATTGTGCTCGGTGCTCCAGTTCCTGCCGCCATCGCGGGTGACCGTGGCCCCGCCGTCGTTGGCTTCGATCATGATCTCGGGATGATCCGGGTTGATCCACAGCGCGTGGTTGTCGCCGTGCGGGGGACGGAGCCGGCTGATCTTCTTGCCGCCGTCGTGCGATACCCAGAGCGCCGCGACCTGCGGGAGATAGATCGTGTTCGGATCCTTGGGATCGACGTACACCGTGCTGTAGTAGAACGCGCGCTGGGTCAGGTCCATGCTGTTGTTCACCAGCGTCCAGCTCTTCCCGCCATCGCTCGAACGGAACAGGCCTCCGGCCTGCCCCTTGTACTGGGCCTGGACGATCGCGTACATGACGCTGGGGTTGCTCGGCGCGATCGCGAGGCCGACGCGCCCGAAGATCCCCGTCGGCAGCCCGGTGCTGTGCGTGACGTTCGTCCAGTTGGCGCCGCCGTCGGTGGTCTTGTAGATGCCGCTGCCCGTCCCGCCGCTCGAGAACGTCCAGTGCGTGCGGTACGCCTGCCACATCGCCGCGTACAACGTCGTCGGATTGGCCGGATCCATGATCAGATCGATCGCTCCGGTCCCCGGATCCACGTACAGGATCTTCTTCCAGGTCTGTCCGCCATCCGTGCTCTTGAAGACCCCGCGCTCCGGATTGGACGCGAAGACGTGGCCCATGGCCGCCACGTAGACCACGTCGGGATTGCTCGGATCCACGACGATGCGGCTGATGACGTGCGTGTCGGCCAGGCCGATCTTCTTCCAGGTCTTGCCCGCATCCGTGGACTTGTACATCCCGTCGCCGGTGAGCATCGTGTTGCGGATATCGGGTTCACCGGTGCCGACGTAAATGACCTTGGGATCGGACGGCGCGACCGCGATCGCCCCGATATTGCTGTTGTCGAAATACTTGTCGGAAATGTTCTTCCAGTGGAGGCCGTAGTCGTCGCTCTTCCAGACGCCGCCTCCCGTCGAACCCATGTAGTAGACATTCGGTTCCTGCGTCACGCCGGTCACGGCCACCACGCGGCCGCCGACATACGGGCCGACGCTGCGCCACTGCAGGGCGCCGGTGAGCTGCGCAGGCGGTACCGGGGCGGCAAACGCGGCCAGCGGAACAAGGCACAGACCGGACAGAATCAGTCCAATCAGAAAACGTTGTGTTTTGTACATGCGGAAGTGCCTCTCAAGTGAATTCAGCCCAGCGACCGACACTACTCTGTCACATTCAATGGCCTGTACTGCGCGATTCAGGATTTCGTACGTGCTCACGAGGCCCTGCCTCAAACCGTTGAGCCTGTGAGACGTGAGGCCCCCAGCGTGGCGGCCTGCGGCAGGGCTTGATGTATCGGCCGCGCTCTCCGGCAACTGCATCACCATGGTACTCAAAAGCGTTACAGAGATCCTCCTGGTGGTGGTGGCCGCCGATCGCCTCCTGGTGAAACGGCTTTTATGGTCGAGCTGCATCCAGGAACGTCGTCGTCATCGCCGAATGGCCGGCCCCTTCGTCCACGCGGGGCGGCGTCGAGTCGCTACCGCTGTTCGTACGCGTCCGTCAGCGTCGCGATATCGAATTTCTTCAGCGCGAGGAATGCCTGGGTAACCCGGGCGATCTGCTCTGTCGTGCCCCGTTGCTGCATGCCGCGCATGATCGTCGGTACGATCTGCCGTTCGCGATTCCCGCGCTCCAGCTTGCGCGTGCCGGAGAGGACCGGGTAGACTCCGTATCCATTCGTTCGACATGCGTGACCCGCGCGTCCGCGACATTATCACCGCGGGTGCCATTCCCCACGTCGAATGAGCCGACGCGGATGCTGGAGGCGAACCTCAGCAGTTGATTGCCGACAGAGGCAAGGGAGCCGTTTGCGCGCGGAGGCAGGGCGAAATGGCCGGATTGCCGGCTGGGCGGGTGACGCCGCCACGGCCAGTGTGTTCCTGACGCGGCACATCGCGCCAGCTCGACCGTAACGGGCGGGTGGTGCGTCGAGCGGCGCTGAAGTGATGCCGCACCCGGAACCGTGCGAATGACGATCGCGGGCGAGTTTCCCTCCTTTCGGCTTCCAGCCCGGCGCCCGGCACGAACGGCGCGCCCACTCTGCGGGACGTGTCGGCCATGAGGATCCTGGTCACTGGTGCGACCGGCTTCGTCGGCTCGGCCGTGGTGCCCCGGCTCGCCCGGGCGGGACATACGGTCCGGTGCCTCGTCCGCCCGTCGAGCGACGTCCGACGCATCGCGTCGGTCAGCTGGGAACGGGCGGAGGGCGACGTGCGCGACGCCGACTCGGTCCGACGCGCCATCGAGGGATGCGACGGCGTGGTCCACATGGCGAGCCTCTCCGCCTGGGAGCTGATCGACTCCCCCTTGATGGGCGAAGTCGTGGTCGGCGGGACCCGGAACGTGCTCGACGCCGCCCTGGCCCACGGCGGCCTCCGCATGGTCTTCGTGTCCAGTGTGCTGGCGGTCAACGGATCGATCGAGCCGCGGGTCTGCGCTGAGACCGACACCTGGACGCTGCCGGACCGGAATCTCCGCTATTCCGACGCCAAGCGGGCCGCGGAGGCGCTGTGCGGCGAATACGTCGACCGGGGGCTGCCGGTCGTCATCGTCAACCCGGCGGAGATCTACGGCCCGCAGGACACCGGCTTCATCACGGCCGGCACGCTCGTCGACTTCGCCCGGAGCAATCCGGTGCTCGTGTGTCACGGCGGCACCAGCGTCGTCCACGTGGATGATGTCGCGGCCGGCATCGCCGCCGCCCTGGAGCGCGGGCGGGCGGGCGCCCGCTACATCCTGGGCGGCGAGAACCTGACGGTCCGGCAGCTGGCCGAGCTCACGCTCGAACTGCTCGGCGCGCGCCGCCGGGTCGTCACCCTGCCGAACGGCGTGATCCGCTTCGTGTCCCGGGCCGGCCTGGCCCTGCGGATCCCGCTGCCGTTCAATCCGCGGGTCATCCCGTACGCCACGCGCTTCTGGTTCGTCGACGCCAGCCGCGCTCGTGACGAGCTGGGTGTGACCTTCCGACCGGCGCGCGACGTGCTCGCTCCGACGCTAGAATGGCTCCGATGCGAAGGTCATATCCGATAGATTCGGCGATTGCGATCGTCGGCATGGCCTGCCGCTTCGCGGGCTCCGAGGACCTCCAGGGATTCTGGCAGACGGTCGAACGCGGCCGGGTCGAGATCGAGGACGTCCCGCCGGACCGGTGGGACGTCAATCGGTTCTGCGATCCGGATCCGCGGGCGCGGGACAGGAGTTACAGCCGCCGGCTGGCCCACCTTCGCGACGTCCGATCCTTCGCGCCGCGGTTCTTCGGCATCACGCCGCGCCGGGCGCGGGTGATGGATCCGCAGCAGCGGCTGATGCTCGACTGCGCGAGGCTGGCCATCGAAGACGCGGGCTACGCCAGAGGCGGGCTGCCCGCCCCCGCCACGGGCGTGTACATCGGCGTGTCCGTCTCCGAGCACAAGGACATCGTCACGGGCCGCGTGCATCTGTCGCAGCTGATGGATCGGGCGGGTGACCGGGGTCTTTCCGATTCGGGCACGGCGGTCGCGCTGCTGGACGGCCTTCCGCGCTTCCAGGCGCACACCATGGTCGGCCAGATGCTGAACATGAACGCCGCGAACGTGTCGCAGGCCTTCGACTTCGGCGGGCCGGCGCTGGCCGTCGACACGGCCTGCTCCTCGGCGCTGGTCGCGCTGCACGAGGCGGTGCTGCACCTGAGGATCGGCCTGACCGACGCCGCGGTCGCGGGTGCGGTCTACGTGAACCTGGACCCCGGCAACTTCATTGCGTTCAGCCGTATCGGGGCGCTGTCGCGCCACGGCCGGTGCGTGCCGTTCGACCGGCGTGCCGACGGCTTCGTGATCGGCGAAGGCGTGGGAGCCGTGGTACTCAAGCGCCTCGACGACGCCGTCCGCGACGGCGATCGGGTCTGGGCGGTGATCCGGGGCATCGCCGTCAACAACGACGGGCGCGGCGCCGGCCCGATGACGCCCAGCCGCGACGGCCAGGCCCGGGTGATCGAACAGGCCTGGCGGGACGCGGGCGTCCCTCCGGCCTCGGCCGCCCTGATCGAAGCGCACGGCACGGCGACCGAGGCGGGCGATCTGGCCGAGGTCCTGGCGCTGAAGACGGTCTTCGGGCCGCCGGCTCGGCGGTGCGCGCTGACGTCGGTGAAGGCCAACATCGGGCACACGCTCGCGGCCAGCGGGATGGCCAGCGTGATCAAGGCGTCGCTGGCGCTCTGGCACCGGCGGATTCCTCCGCACGCGTCCTTCGAGGAGCCGCGGCCGGACCTCGGCCTGGAGGCGAGCCCGTTCTTCGTGCCGCGCGAGGCGCAGCCCTGGCGGACGGCTGCGCCCGAGCCCCGGCGCGCCGGCGTCAGCTCGTTCGGCTTCGGCGGTACGAACGTGCACGTGGTGCTCGAAGAAGCACCGCCGTCCGCCCGCCATGCCGCGGCCGGCGACACGGCCACGGTGTGCCCGGCCGGGTCATGGCCCTTCGTGTTCTATGCCCCCGACGCCACGTTGCTCCGCGGTTATCTGGACGGCGTGCGTACCGCGCTCGATCGCAGCGCCGAGCCGCTCGCCGACGTCGCCTGGACGGCGTGCATGACGCGGAGGCCGGACGCCGCACGCGCGGCCTTCATGGCGTCCACGCGGGAGGAACTGCTGGCGGCGCTGGACCGCGCCCGCGCCGGCGCGATCGACGAGCCGGAGGACTGGCCGGCGGACCTCGCAGCCTGCTTCGAGCACCGCCGCGGGCGGTGCGTCGCCCTGCCTCCCTCGCCCCTGAGGACGCAGGAGTTCTGGCTGCTGTCCCGGCCGATCGCCTCTGCCGGGGAGGAGGCCGCCCCGGCCGCCGACGGGCTCGAAGACGCCGTGCTGGCGACCCTCGAGCGCGTCAGCGCGTACGGACGCGACCACCTCACGCCGGAACGCCGGCTGACCGCCGATCTCGGCTTCGACTCGCTGATGACCGCCGACCTGACGGCCGGCCTCGCGACGGCGATTGCCGGCCTGGCCGAGGGTTTCGCGCTGCCGGACGGACCTGACCTGTCGATCGCCGAGCTCGTCGGCTACGTCCGCCGGTCCATCCTGGAGCACCCGGCGCCGGACGCCGTGGCGGCGACCCCGCCTGAAGCCCGGCCGGTCCGGCGGTTCGTCGCGGGCTGGGTCGATCGGCTGCCGCCGAAGGGGCTCGCGGGCGCCGTCCTGCCGCTGGAGCCGCCGGTGGCGATCCGGCCGGACCGCGGCGGTCTGGCCGGCGCGCTCGCCGCCAGGCTCGAGGCGGAGGGGCTCGCGGTGTATCTCACCACCGGCGAGCTCCGGCGGGAGACGCGCGCGGTCATTGACCTGAGCGCGGTGGATGGGGCCGGCGAGATTCGCGACGCGCCGCTCCGGCTCCTGGCCTGCCTCCGCCGCGTGCCGCTCGACCGCCCGCTGGCCGCGGTGGTGGCAGTCCACCGCGGTCTGGCCGGTGCAGGATTGCCAGGCTTCCTGAAGGCGCTTGCCGGGGAGTGGCCGAGTTCGCTGGTGAAATCCATCCGGCTCGACGCCGTGACGGACCCTGAGCTGGCCGCTCGGCAGATCGTTCAGGAGCTGACCGGTGGCGACCGCGCCCCGGAAATCGCGATGGTGGGGGCGAGGATCCTGGCGCCGGCCCTGCTGCCGGCACCGGTGGCGCCTGCCGCGATCCGCGACCGGGCGGTCGTCGTGATTGCCGGCGGGACGGGCGGGATCGGCGCGCGGGTGGCGCGCGCCCTGGCCGCCGCCCACCACGCGCGTCTGATCCTGCTCGGCCGGCATGCGGCGGCGGATGATCTCCTGGCGGACATCCGTCGCGCGGGTGGCGATGCGGTCTGCCTCACCTGCGACGTCCGGGACCATCCGGCGGTCGCAGCGGCCGTGGCCCGGGGTGTCGCCGCCTTCGGTCACGTGGACCATGTGCTGCACGCCGCCGGCGTCATCGAGGATGCACCGCTGGCGCGCAAGGATCCGGACTCGTTCGCCCGGGTGTTCGACACGAAGGTCACCGGCGCGTCGTCGCTGGCGGCCGCCACCGCGGACGAACCGCTCCGCTCCTTCGTGATGCTCTCGTCGTGGGCGGGCCGGTTCGGCAACGCGGGGCAGACGGATTACGCGGCGGCCAGCCACGCACTGGCGGAGCTCGCGGTCGACCTGGGCGCCCGCCGGCCGTCCGTCCACGTGTGCGCCCTGGAGCTGCCGCTCTGGCTCGGTACGACGATGGCTGAACGCGTTCCGGCGGCGGCGCGCGGCGCGATGGCGGCGCGCGGAGCCTCGTTTCTGTCGGACGACACCGGGATCGCCGCGGTGCTGGCGGAACTCGGGCAGGTGGGGCCGGGCGGCGCGGTGCTCCTCGCCTCGAGCCCGGTCGTGCCGGCGCGCGAGATCGTCCAGGTGGTGCACCTCACGCTCGACGCCTGTCCGTGGCTCGCGGCGCACCGGATCGACGGCGTCATGGTGGTGCCGATCGCCCACGCCGTCGACCTGTGTCTCGCCGCGGCGAAAAGGCTGCTGCCGGCGTCGGACGGCCCCCTGCGCCTGGCCGATCTGGAGCGGCGGCAGGGGATCCGGCTCGGCGACGATGGCGTGTACGTCTGGGTGCGGGCCCGCGTGGACGGGGCCTCGGTCGCCGTGGACCTCTCGTCGGCCGGCTCGCTGTCCGGCACGCGGGTGCCCGGCTATACCGCCAGCGTCTTCCCCGGCGCCGTCGAGGCCGCGCTGATCGCGGAGCCGGACGGGACGGCGAGCGGTCCGATCTCGGCGTCCGACTTCTACGCGCGGCACACCTTTCACGGCCCCCAGCTGCACGTGATGGCGGACACGCCGCGCGTCGGCGAGCGCCACGTGTCGGGCACCGTGCGGTGTTCGGGCAGTCCCGGGGAGGACGTGGACGTGCCCGCGCTGGACGGTGTGCTGCAGACCGCGGCGTACTGGGCGGTCGTGCGGCACGGGCGGATCCCGCTGCCGACGGCGATTCGCGACATGCGGGTGCTGCGCCCGATCGGCGATCCGGAGCGGATCCGCTGCGTGGGCGCGCTGGAAGCGCATGTCGACGGCGCGACGATCAGCGGGCAGTTCGACATCTTCGATTCCGCCGGCACGCTGATCGCGCAGCTCCGGGGGCTCGAGGCGCGGTTCCGCGCGGGGGAGACGCCGGTGCCGGTCGATGAGTCCTCGTACCGCATCGAGCGGTTTCCGGAGGTCGTCGCCCTCCGGCAGCGGATGGCCGACGCGGCGGCGGCCGGGCTGTGCATCCCGTACTTCACGATGCACGAGGCGGTGGCCCGGGACACGTCGCGCGTCGAAGGACGGGAGGTCATCAGTTTCTCGACCTACAACTATCTCGGCCTCAGCGGCTCCCCGGAGGTGACCGCCGCCGCCGCGGACGCCGTCACCCGGTACGGCACCTCGGTGTCCGCCAGTCGGGTCGCGGCCGGCGAGCGGCCGATCCACCGGCAGCTGGAGGCCGGCATCGCGCGGTTTCTCGGCTGCGAAGACGCGGTCGTGTTCGTCAGTGGGCACGCCACCAATGTGACGACGATCGGCCATCTGGTGGGTCGGGGCGATCTGATCCTGTGTGACGCGCTGTCGCACGACAGCATTTTCGGGGGCGCCCGGCTGTCCGGCGCCCGGTACCGGACGTTTCCGCACAACGACTGCGACGCGCTGGAGGAGATGCTGCGCGCGATGCGCGCGCAGGCGCGCCGCGTGCTGATCGCCGTCGAGGGGACCTACAGCATGGACGGCGACGTTCCGCCGCTCGATCGGTTCATCGCCCTCAAGCGGAAGCACCGGGCGCTGCTGCTCGTGGACGAAGCGCACTCCCTCGGCGTGCTGGGCGACACGGGGCGGGGCGTGGGCGAGCAGTTCGGCGTCGACCGCTGCGACGTCGAGCTCTGGATGGGCACGCTGTCCAAGACGCTCGCGAGCTGCGGAGGCTACATCGCGGGGTCGGCCGCGCTGGTGGAGTACCTCAAGTTCACTGCGCCTGGATTCGTCTACAGCGTCGGGATCTCGCCCCCGAACGCCGCCGCGGCGCTGGCGGCGCTCGAGCAGCTCGCCGCCCGTCCCGACCTGCCCCAAACGCTGCGGCAGCGGTCCGACCTGTTCCGCCGGCTGTGCCGGGAGCGCGGCGTCAACACCGGCGCCAGCGCCTACGCCGCGGTCGTGCCGTGCATCATCGGCGACTCGCACGAGAGCCTGCGCATGGCCGCGGCACTCGGCCGCCGCGGCGTCAACGTGCATCCGATCGTGTACCCGGCCGTCGAGGAGCCGCTCGCGCGCCTGCGCTTCTTCATCTCCGCGCTGCATTCCGAGGATCAGCTCCGGTACACGGTCGAGGCGCTGCACGCCGAGCTGGCCGCTGCCCGGGGCGTGGGGCCGCGGTGACGCCGATCCTGGTGCGCCGCGCCGGCGATCTCCCGCCGATCGAACGCAAGGCGCTCGCCGGCACGCGCGTGCTCCTGTTCCTGTCGCCGTCCGGGCACGCGGTGCAGGAGACGCTGGTGCCGGTCGCCGTGCTGCGGGAGGCCGGCGTGGGCGTGCACCTCGCCACGTGGGACGCGCGCGCGATCCGGTTCGAGCCGGTCGGGAATCTGATGGCGTTCGCCGCCCCCTGGTCCACCTCGCTGCGCAGCCTGTGGGCCGCGTGGCGGACCGGGGAGCTGCGCCACGTCACGCCGCTGCGAAACCTGGAGGACGACGGCCTGCTGGGCGGCTGCCTCAGAGGGTTCGACGCCCTCGTCATCCCCGGTGGGCACGGACCGGTGTTCGCGGAGTTCCTGCTCGGCGAGCCGGTCCGCGCCCTCCTGCGGACCTTCGCGGAGTCCGGCCGCATCGTCGGTCTCGTCTGCCACGCGACGGCGGCGGCCGGCGAGGCGGGCAGGGGACGTGAGATGACGTGCTGGCCGCGCCCCTACGAACGCGTGCTCGGTGCCCTGCCCCTGCTGGGCGACTACTTCGCGCCGCTGGGCCGGCCCGCCGAGGATTTCGTCGCGGCCGTCGCCTCTCGCGTGCACACGAGCGCCCGGCCGTGGAAGATGCCGCACGCGGTCATCGACGGCAATCTCGTGACCGCCTGGGGGCCGTGGAGCGCACGTCTGTTCGCGCTGGCGCTGATGAACCGCCTGGCCGCGCGTCCCGCGCGCGAGGCCTGTCCGGCGCCGGAGGTGCTGTCATGAGTGACCGTGTTCACAGCCGCCGGTTCGCGTCATGGACTAACTGGGGGCGCAACTTCCGCTGCCGGCCGGCGTGGCTCCACGCCCCGGACAGCGTGGAAGGCGTGGCGGCCGTGGTCCGCCAGGCGCGCGAGGCCGGGCACCGTGTTCGCGCGGTCGGGTCCGGCTATTCGTACACCCGACTGGTGCAGACCGATGA
>Ga0307374_10009845_pt1 | contig 14006 bp, 16 predicted proteins | sample OX3MG_FD_202532 | JGI IMG/M metagenome (GOLD analysis project Ga0307374, IMG submission 202532) | Soil microbial communities from Risofladan, Vaasa, Finland - OX-3 | ecosystem: Environmental > Terrestrial > Soil > Coastal area > Acid sulfate soil | place: Finland: Risofladan, Vaasa | collected... | reverse complement strand
GAGTACAACGATGCATGGGATCGGGGTCAGCGCCAGGGATCTCGCTATGAGAACGTCTGCTGTCCGGCGCTTAATACCGGGTTGTTTACCGCCTTCTACGAGCAGAGCGACGTGAGCGGCGTGTTCGTCGGCCACGATCACGTGAACGACTTCGAGGGCACGCTGCATGGTATCCGCCTCTGCTATGGACGAGCGAGCGGTTACAACACCTATGGTCGAGACGGTTTTCCTCGCGGCGTCCGTATGATCCGGCTGGATGAAGGACAGCGGGAGTTCACAACCTGGATGAACCTTGACGGGCAGGCGGAACCGATCAGCGCCGAGAGCCGGGCGAATGTCGACGCGTGAATTAACTGGAGTTCAGGCGATGGGCCGCGTCGGTAACCGGAAGGAAGAGGCTCATAGGTCGACTTATCAGTTGTCGAAAGCCAAAATGCCGGTAGAAATTTAGAGCGGTGTCATCTTTTGCATCCACAATCTGGGCGAAAATCGCCGGTTCTGCGCGCATCGCTCTCTGAATAGCGTCTACGATCAGAGCGCCGCCCAAGCCCTGTCCCTTAAACCGCTGATCGACGGCCAACCTCCCAATCAACCCGGCTGGAAGAACCGGATAACGTGGAAGACGTTTCACTTCGTCTGGTGACAACTCGGTAACTGGTAGACTTGCTGCGGCAAACGTATAGTAACCTGCCACTATGCCCCCGGCATCGAGAGCGACGAAGCAGTTGGTGACGCGCCGGCGGATATCCTGTGTGACCTGTTCACGAAAATAGCGATTTATCCCCTCAATCCCAGAGTCGAATGAGCTGCGAACATGACTCGTAGCGAGAGACTCGACAACAAACGAACCGTTCACTGCGACGACTTTATAATCGACCTGTGTCGCCGGATGGCTCGCTGAAGTGCGGAGTTAGGGGGCGGTTGATTAAGGATGGCATCCGCAATCATTCGTTGATCTTCGACCGAGAGGCGGATGATCTGGGCCTCCTCAATGGCCCGGTGGGCGGCTTCCTGGGCGGCGGCCACAACGAAATCGCTGACGCTGCGGCCCTGGATTTCGGCGGCGCGTTTCACGATGGCAAGTGTATCGGGCGCAATGCGAGCCTCAAAGGGGGGCCGGCCCCTCTCGTGGCCTGCGGCCGATATCGCGGAAGGGATTCCGCTCCTACGCGGCCCCGGGCCGCGACGGTGGCCCGCGCGCATGCCGCCCTCCAGCGCTTCGGATGGCGCGCCTGCCCCGCGGCGCGCGTTCGGGAACCCTCGCACGAGGATTTTGCTAGCCAGAGTGGTAATTTAATGCCGTGGACGGCCGGGCGAGGTATCATGGGGTTCCGGCAAAATGCCAGGGGAGGCTGGTTGAGTTGGCCGGTCCGATTCACCAGGAGATCCTGTCCGCCTCGCTCGCTCAGAATCATTAACAAAGCATCCCGCCAGCGTATCGGCACGTGGGGTAAGACATTGCATGGACGCAGGCCTGCTTGACGACAGGTGGGAGGCGTCCTCCGCCATACTCGAGTACCTTCTGCTATGATGTTGGCATGGAATTTGCGTGGGATGCTCGCAAGGCAGAGACAAACCGGCATAAGCATGGCGTTACGTTTGAGGAAGCAGCCACCGTATTTGCTGACCCAATGTCCTTGACAATTGCCGACCCGCTGCGCTCGGAGAATGAAGCGCGATTTATCCTGATGAGGAATTCGGCGCGTCAACGGTTGTTGGTCGTGGCGCATTTCGAGCGGGATGATACTATCCCGCCGATCAGCGCACGCCCGGCGACGCCACGAGAAAGGAAACAGGATGAGCAAGGTGGTTGAAAAGAAGCAGCCCGAGATGCTGCCGGACTATGATTTTAAAGGCGGCGTGCGAGGTAAGTACGCGGCGCGGTATGCCGAGGGCAGCAACATCGTCGTTCTGGCCCCGGATGTGGCAGCGGCGTTCCCAACGGAGCAAACGGTCAACGAGGCGTAACGCTTGCTGATGCGCCTGGCCCAGCAGACCGCAAATCCTTCCGGCAGATAAACCGGTAGGGCGTGTCGGCCCAACCATCGCCTGGAGCGGCTCCGTGAGTAACTGTCGCAGTTCCGGCGCCCGGTCCGTCTCGCCTTCGCTTCACGTACCCTGATCTGATCCCGGACGAAGCCTACGTTCTTCGCTCACAATCTGTGAGCTGCCGCGTGAATTCCGATAGACCAAACACCATTTGGTGGAGAGGCACAAAGGAGCCGGGCGATATGCCGCACATTCATGCGTCGCCGTTTGTTATAATAGCGGCATCAATTTGCGAGAGGAGGATCTATGCATGCTGTTACGGTAAAGGAAGCCAGGGATGATCTGGAGCGGTTGTTGACGCAGGTGCTTGACGACGCCGAACCGACGATTGTCGTGCTCGAAACCGGCCAACAGGTCGTCGTCGTGCCACTTGACGAATACACCGCCTGGCAGGAAACTCGCTATCTGCTTGCGAACCCGGCAAATGCCGCATATCTTCGGCAATCGATCGCTGAGGCCCAGGCGGGCGCCTGCGAGGAGCGAGAATTGCTGGACGTATGAAGCTCTGCTTTACGCCGTCGGCGTGGGACGATTACCTCTGGTTTCAAGCACACGATCGCAAACTGCTCAAACGGATTAATCTGTTGATTCAGGTTACGCTGCGCTCCCCATTCGAAGGTATTGGCAAGCTTGAACAACTCAAAGGTGATTTGGCTGGTTACTGGTCGCGACGGATCAATGACGAACATCGACTGGTCTATAGCGCGACCGCGACCGAGATCATTATCATCGCCTGCCGATACCATTACAGCAAATAGCTCGGCCGGGTGTACCACTGTCTCAAAGGCCCCCGGGACGTGTGTCCCTTCCGCGCGATGCGTTATATTGAAAGCCAGCGTCTCGGCGCTCAGTCGTAACGCGCGAATTGACAGGACCGATAACGGCCTGTCCTCCCCGCTCGCTCGGGATCAGCAACAGAACATCCGGCTGCGGCTCATCTTCCGGGCCGAGACGCACCGTGGTATTGTCTCCGGCAAGAAGCCCAGGAGTCGCCAATAAGTAGGTGCCGATCCAGGTGACGAGCCTGACTTGTGGGTCGCCATGCTGCTTGAGTCGGACAGGTGATGGCATATAGACAACTCCCCTCAGGAGTTCAGCCTTCTTCAGGCGCCGCATTACCGCGTAGCGCCGCTCGAATTCCTCACGGGTGAGAGAGTCGCCGTTTTCGAGCGGCAGGAGAGATTCCGGCGGCGCAGCAAGTCGCGGCAGCGTTCTGGTTGTCATGGCAGTTGACCTCTCGCGACGATGATATGCAGATTATTCGACAGCCACTGACCATTCCAATGGCCGAAGGCCGGCGCCTGCTGGGCGAAGAGATTCAGGCAAGTAAATCGGGCGGCACTTGCGCATACTGCGTCCAGCGGTTCCAAATGCTCAAACGGATCGAAACTGGTTGCCGATCATTGGCAAACTTCGACAACATGGGCTAGGATATTGATCAAAACTACTTTTGAAAAAGAGAACTCGATGAATGTAAACCTTACCCCGGAACTCGAGCAGCTTGTTCACAGCAAGTTGAAGACGGGCCGCTACACTCCGCCAGCAAAGTCGTGAGGGAAGCCTTGCGGCTGATGGAGGAGCGCGATCAGATTAAAGCAAAAGTCCGAAAGAAGATCGCGACAGGAGCAGAATCGCTCCGCCAGGGCAAAGGCATTGACGACGAAGCCTTTTTCGCCCAGATGGAAGCGGAACTGGATGAAGAAATAGCGGCGGAGGATGAGCAGGGCGCGTCCGAGTGAGAGCTTACATTCTGGCGCTGGATAGCATTTGCCTGACCTGGCCACGTTGGACTATCCCGCGATCTTATACAGGTGCACCTCGTAGCCGTTGAAATTGTCGCCGAACTTCCCGCCGGTCACCGCGATCTTCCGGTTCTCACCCAGCGCCTCGGCGGAGGCATGGGCTGGGAGTCCTTTCACCTGGAACTGCGCGTGCGTATTGTCGTTCCGCATCGCCACGGCGAAAACGTACGTCGCTCCTCGGTAACGCTTGATCATCACGTCTACGGGCACGAGCTTGCTGCTGCTTGCAACGGCGCCTCCGCCGCCAACATTGGGTGAGTTGAGAACCGGCGCGAGATCCATAATCTGCTTGTTGATCCTGGCGACGGCTGCCGACATCACTTTGTCTGATAGGAGCGCGGCCTCGATGAAACCACCCGCCTCCTTGAACTGGTGGACGAAGTAGATGATCCCGTGCGATCCGTGAATTAGCGACATCCACACCTCCGCTCGCACCTGGGCGGGAGTTGGCTTCGCGTTCGGGTTGCTGATTCTCGTACACTCGAGATCGTTCCAGACCGGTTTCTGCCCATCCGTCCACTTCACGAGTCGCTCTACGCCGAACGGGACCTTCCAGAGCTTGCCCTTAATCTCCGCGTTATCGTTCACGACCGGGTAAATATCGAACGAGATGATGTCTCCACCTTTCGCGTAGAGTGGATAGTCATCCGGCTTGTTCGTTCGAACTCCACGGCCAACCCAGTTGTCCCACGCCACGCCCTGCCCCAATCCAAGATAGACCGGACGCGTCGGGTCAGCGGCGTGCATCGCGTTATACCGGCGTACGATTTCCGCGGGAGTAGTGGGTGGGCCATAACCGCCCTTGCCGTCAGCCTGCGCGTTGTCCGGCTCGTCGTCCTGCAGCCACGCGAGAATGGTAGGGTCATTCAGGTGCTTCAGAGCGACTGAGTTCTGCGCGCAGATGACGGGCATTCCTGCCTTCTTGAGCGCCGCCAACTGATCTTCGGTTGGACCGTCCCAGAGACCAACGTAAAGGTCAATTCCAATGGCCTTAAACTCTGCGGCCCGGTCGGGATTTTGCAGCCAGACGCCTATGGGGAACCAGTTGGGGTCTTTCGGAGGACCATTCGTCCATTTTGCGTAGTAGCCGCCGGGTGGTACCGGGATCGTGCTCATGACTCTGCTCTCCGGCACTCCGGTATTGGTCAGCGGACCGGTGACGTCGACTGTTACGTCGTCCACCCAGAGCGTCTGTGGATGGTCGGCGCCCGTGTCACCCGCGAACCGGATCGAGGTGAAGCCCCTTGCCTTGACGTTATCCTCAATAATGCGCGGGCTATTCGCGTTGACATCTTTGCCGTCGTAGAAGAGGGTCCAGCCCCTGGTGTTGTCAAAGACGAACGTCCACTCGTGCCATCCCTTTTTCCGATTTATCCCCAGGTAGACGACGTTGCGATAGAGAAACTTGCCGTCGGGAGACGTGCCGACGGCGTAGCTGTCACCGCCGGAAAGATACGCCGCATACAGTACGCCGACGGTCTCCACAGTCCCATCCGCGTTCTGAATCCCCCAGGTCGGGCCATCGCGAGGCGCCTTCGGATCAGCGGGCGCGGAGCCGTCGTCATAGATCCAGAAGTCGATCTTTCCGACACGGTCGGTATCGGAGACGTTGAGTACAGCCGTCGCTCCCGGCGGCGCCTTGAGCGAACCCCCGGGTCCGGCTCCGTGGTTCATGTTGGGGTCGATGGTAACGCCGCCGCTCACCTTCCAACTCGCGGGAACCGTCCCTCCATCAAAATTGAATTGCTGCTGGGGCGCCGGCGTCGCGCCGGCTGCGCAAGCTCCGGGGATGTTGGGCGCCGTCATAACCTGTAGCAGGATCACGGCAAGCATCCAGAGTTTTTTCATGATTCTCCTCGCGTTTACACGCGGCCCAGCGGGTGGGCTCCTCCTCTGCAAGATAGGACAGCCGGAAGCCTCCCGGAGTTACGGTTCGAGCCAAACGTGCGAGGCGCCTCCGCCGCAATCTTCAGGTAGCGTGCCGGCCGCCGTCTACGAACAGCGTCGTGGCCGTGATGTACGAAGCGTCATCAGAAGCCAGGAACACGATCGCGGCGGCAATCTCCTCCGGTTCCGCCGGGCGCTTGAAGAGTCCCGGCTGCGCTGCGCGGAGGTCATCGGCGGTTCGACCCTCTGCTTCGGCGCGTCGAACGTGGTAGTCGGTCACGGTAAAGCCGGGACAGACGCTGTTTACCCGGATCCGGTCGTCCGCCAGGTCCACCGCCAGCGAGCGGGCAAGGCTCAGGACCCCAGCTTTGGCGGCGTCATAAATCGGCATGCTCGCTCGCCCGACGATCGCATTCTGCGATGAAACCAGCACCAGAGAGCCTCCGTTCCCCGCTGCACGCATCACCCGGGCCGCCTCGACGCAGGCGCAGGCGACTCCCCGCAGGTTGACCGCCAGAATACGGTCCCAATCCTCGTCCGGGGCCTCCAGCAGCGATCCCGAAGCCCGAATCCCCGCGTTCGCTACCAGTCCATCCAGCCGCCCCCAACGCTCTATGGCGGCGGAGACAAGAGCTGCGCAATCCTGTTTGGAGGCCGTGTCTCCCTGGACTCCAACGACGCCGGCGCCTTCCTGCTCCAGCAACCCGACCGCGTGGCTCAGGTCCTGGTTCGACCAATCCAGAATGGCGACGCGGCCGCCTTCCGCTGCGATCCGCCGGGCCGCAGCCAGGCCGATGCCCGCCGCGCCACCGGTGATAGCGACCACGCGGCCCTGGAACCGGTGGCACGAGCTCAATTGATTATCACCCATGTATGCGCGCCACGAATTCGACGTGCTCTGGCGAGCTAATTCCCTGCTGAAGGACGGTCATGAGGCGGGCGCCATCGCCTGCGATGAGCGCCGCGGGATCGAGCCAGAGACCGGGGAAGACCTCGCTGCGCAAGATTCCGTCAGTCTCCGGCTGCAGCGGTTCGTAATTTTCGCCCCGCAGCGTGAACCAGTCGATCGCCCGGTCGTATATCCGCCACACGATATACTCTCTAATTCCGCGTTCCCTGTAGACGTGCAGCTTGACGTGCAGATCGTAGCTCGCGCTGCTCGCGGCCACCTCTGCCGCCAGTTCCGGAGCGCCCTCCACATAATCTTCAGGACCGATAGATGCCTGTCCTCCCCGCTCGCTCGGAATCACTAACAGAACATCCGGCTGCGGCTCATCTTCCGGGCCCAGGCGCACCGTGGCATTATTTCCAACCCGTAATCCTGGGGTCGCCAGCTCATAAATAACGATCCAACCGACGAGCCTTGCGTGCGGTTCGCCATGACGATTTAGTCGGACCGGTGACGGCATATACACAACTCCTCTCAGGAGTTCAGCCTTTTTCAAATGGGGCATGGCCGCGTATCGATTCTCGAATTCCTCACGGGTGAGAGAGTCGCCGTTTTCGAGCGGCAGGAGAGAAACGGGTGGTGCAGTGGATAACGATATCGTAGCGGTACTCATGGCAATTGGCCTCTCGCGATGATATGCAGATTATACCACAGCCACTGGTCATGCCGAGGACCGAGCGGCGGCGCTCCTTCACGCTCACGTATCGGCGCGCGTTGGAAGACATTGCGTGGACGGGCGAATGCTTGACGACTGGTCCGAGGCGCCCTCCGCCACCTGAGCGCCCCATTCGTCCGGGCTTACATCCCGAGCATGTCGTGAGAAGATCCAGAGATGTCCAGCGAGGTCCTTCGCTGCGAACTGCATTTCGCCGTAGACCGTCTCGTGCAGATCTTCCACAATCGTGGCGCCCGCGGATTTTGTCGCGGCGAAGTGCTCGTCCACATTCTCTATGAATATCGTAAGACACTGGGTTCCGCGTCCGACCTGCGAGGGAGTGGCGCTGCCGTCTGAGGTCTTATGGAGCATGATCCACGCGTTACCCACGTACATCCGAGCGCCGCTGGTGGGATCGCCATAACGGTAGTGCTCACTAAAGCCGAAATGCCTGGTCAACCACGCAATCGCCTCGATAACGTCGTCATAAGTGACGTGCGGTAAAACAGTATTCGGCGGCAAAGAACGATTCTCGATCATGCGGTTACCTGGCTACCTCACGAAGAAGGAATGCGATAGTGGACGCCGGAGACAAAAAAAGAGCCCGAGCGCAATCAAGTGCGCTCGGGCTCAATGTTCAGGAAAGCGCTGCCTTATGCAGGACGAACGTTCTCCGCTTGTGGTCCCTTGGGTCCATTGACCGCGTCGAACTCAACGGTCTGACCCTCCATCAGAGTGCGGAACCCCTCTCCACGGATGGAGCGATAGTGGACAAACAGGTCCTTACCACCGTCATTGGGGGTGATAAATCCGTATCCCTTGGACTCACTGAACCACTTAACAATACCAGATGCCATACTGTACCTCTACCTGCGATTTGAACACGCATTAGAGATCCAGAGGCTCCTCCGAACAACCAACGCACGTAATCTAAACAGGAAATGTCGCTTCCGACCCTTTGTCGGACATGGGCATTATACCACACAAATGGGCGAACGCGCAATCGCTATTATCCGCGTTATCGTCCTGGAACGGGCGGCGCGATCGGTGGGTGGCCGGCCAGTGTCGCCGCTGACGGAAGCGCTATGCCGGCGCCGGATTTAGCGCCTGGCACGATATTTGGCGTGTAGTTTGCGGAAGGGCCGACCGCGCCATGGTAACCGGACGCTCTGAGCCACCAGTATACGACACCGGCGATCACCACCGCAATCACCAGCAGGACGATCGCCGCCGACCATCCGCTGCCTCGCTGCCTCATCTTTTACTCCTCCATGTCTCGTCATTACCCGGCAGCGCGGGTTTTCCAACGAATCGGATGGAGGAGGATTCGGATTGAGAGGGAAGTCTAAAGGTTGAGTTATCCCACAGGCTGCCATATCGTAGTTCTATTGCTTGAGCTATTGTATGGCGCGAAGAGTTGTTTTACAGCGCTTATGAGGAGGGGAAGATGACGATACGGTGGATTTGGATCGCGGCGGTGGTGTGCGGGATTCTGATGACCGGATTACCGGCCGGGATGAGCCAGACCGCATCTGCGCCTTCCCAGGTTAATGTCCGGACGTTCGGCGCGCGGGGTGACGGCCAGACCGATGACACGGCGGCATTTAACACGGCGATGGCTGCGGTCGCGGAACGGGGCGGCACGGTCTTTATTCCGGTCGGAACTTATCTTATCAAAACGCACCTTGTGGTACCGCCGAGCGTGACTCTGGAGGGCGTCTGGAAGATTCCTACCGTCTACAGACCGAATCAGGGGAGCATTCTGCTGGCGGTCGAGGGGGCTGGCTCGGAAACCGGGCCACCGTTCATCTCGCTCCACACGAACTCGGCGATCAAGGGCCTGACCGTCTTCTACCCGGATCAGAAGCCCGATCATATCGTTCCGTACCCCTGGTGCGTTCAAAGCGCCGGCGGGGATGACATCTCCATCGTGGACTGTTTGCTGGTGAATCCCTACCAGGCGGTGGATTTTGGAACCCATCCTTCGGGCCGGCATTATATCCGGGGCCTTTATGGCCAGCCGCTGCGAAGAGGCATCTACGTGGATAAAACCTATGATATCGGTCGCATAGAAAATGTGCATTTCTGGACCTTCTGGGACTGGGACGAAAAGTCGGGTATTCGCGATTGGATGTGGAAGAACGGTGAGGCGTTCATTTTTGCCCGCACCGACTGGGAGTATGTCTTCGATACGTTCGCGTTTGGCTACAAGATCGGGTATCACTTTGTCCAGGCGCCGGATGGCGCGATGAATGGCAATCTGCTGGGCATTGGCGCCGACGCAAGCCAGGTAGCGGTGCAGGTGGACGCCTCTCAGACGCCCGGCCTTCTGATTACCAATGGGGAGTTCGTCAGCTTCGCGGGCGTCAATCCTACCGAGGTTGTGGTAACGGCTGCGCATGCCGGGGTGGTTCAGTTTCAGAACTGCTCATTCTGGGGTCCGGCGCATCAGATTGCTCGGATCGCCGGAACCGGTCACGTCTCCTTTAGCAATTGCAATTTTGTGGACTGGGACAGTGAGAACAAAGCTGTTCCGGCCATCAGCCTCTTCGGCGGCAGCCTGCTGGTGAACGGCTGCAACTTTATGAAAGCCGCTCCCCAGGCAATTTTGCGAGACAAAGCGGAGTCAGCCGTCTTTGAGGGCAATCGGATGGGTGGGCCGCTCGGAATTTCGAACCCGGCGCACGCCGATCTGCAGGTGGGACTGAACACTTATAAGAAGCCGCCCGCCCGGCCGCGAGAGGAAGCGAACGCCATCGTGGTGGACGACAGCGATGGCCCTCCCGCGGTGACTTTTCAAGGGCACTGGCTTCTTGCCACGGGAGCGGGCAACTATTACCGCGGCGCCCACTGGGCGATGAAGGGAACGGGAAACGCGAGGGCCATTTTTCGTCCCGCCGTTCGTCGAACCGGCCGGTACCGGGTCTCAGTCTATTTTGGGCCCGACCCGGGGCATGATCACGCGTCGAATGCCCCGGTTACGATTCATTATGATGGCGGGTCGGTGACGAAGCGAATCGATCTTCGACCGTTGAAAGGCGCATGGATTCCGCTGGGGGTTTATCGGCTCATCAGAACGAGCTCTATCGTATTGAGCAACGACGCCAACGGGAATGTGCTGGCGGACGCCGTAAAGGTGGTTCCTGCAAGTTGATCGGTAAGTGGGCTGATCCTATAAAGCGCTAAAGCCAGCCGCGCAGTCGATAGACCCACCAGCCTATCTCCTCATGCAGAAGGTCCAAAACTGCGCGCTTTAGATCCTTGCAGGAGCCGCGATCCAGGTTATAACGGCTCTCCCGGCTGGGGCACGGGACCACATTTAGCCCTGCCCTCCGGAAAGTTGCGGTTGCTCGGCGGGTGTGCGAAGGATTGGTGACCAGCAGCGCCTCCTCCCAGCCGCGCTCCCGCGCGACCCGAGAGACCAGGACTGCCTCTTCGTGGGTGTTGCGCGCGGGCCTCAGCTCGTCTACGAATCCTTTGAAACGGAGGGATTCCAACTCGTGAGTGACCTCCGAGAGATCCGAGCGGAGAGGAATAGCGCGGCCTGTGAAGACGATTCTCTCGGCAAGACCCTGGCGCACCAGTTCCAATGTGCGCTCCAGCCGATCGCCTCCGCTGGTTCCGGAGAGCGCGGTTCCATTCGTCATGACGCCGCCGCCAAGCATAACGACCGCAGGGCAGCGACGGAGAGGACCCTGGCGTACAAACGAGCGTAACCGCCAGCCTATCAGCAAGGATAAGAGGCGGACTACGCTCAACATCTAATCGCGTTCAGCGTTATCTGATCAAGGACGAGGCGCATACGCCCGCCGTTTCTCGTTCGGTGCTTAGCGCTCGCTCAAGGACGGCAAGAGTGCCTCCCGCATGGCGGCTCCGCGAGTAGAGCGCGGCAGCCTCCACCCCATTCCGACCACAGAGCTCTCGCAAAGAGTGTTCTTCCGCCATCGACCGGGCAGCGTCCGCGAGACGAACCGGATCTTCCGGCGGAACGACGATCCCCGCGCCATGGTTTTCAACGAGCGTGGAGCCCTCGCCGACGGGGCCGACGAAGAGGATCGGGATTCCCATCGCCATGGAATCAAAAACTTTGGTTGGAATGACCGTCCGGAAAACCTCTTTGTTGCGCAGGTGGACGAGCGCCAGATCACAGACGCTGCAGAACCGGGGCATATCCTCGTTCCTGTGCCGGTCAACGAAGATGACGTTGCGCAGATCGAGATCGCGAGCGAGATTCTCCAGCTTTTGCGCGGCGGCGCCGCTTCCCACGAAAAGGAAAACGATGTTCGTGTCGCGCAGCAGATCGGCGGCCCGCAGCGCATTCTCGAGCCCATGCGCAATTCCGAGGGTGCCAAGATAGCCGATAACGAAACGTCCCTGTAACCCGTACTCCTGGACAATCTCCTGGTCCTTCGCGCGCGGCTTGAAGGTATCCAGATTTGTGCCGCTCATGACAACGTCGATTTTACTTTCGGGTACTCCTCGGGAGATAAGATCGGCGGCAAACGAGCGGGTGATGGATACGATCCGGGCCGATCTTCTGTAAAGAGACAACTCCAGCCGCTCCAGAATACGGTAGAGTCTCCCGGCCTTCATGAATCCGGTCCCGACGATGGATGCTGGCCAGAGGTCACGCAGCTCAAAGACGTGCGGAATTCGCTTGAGACGGGCATACATTAGGCCTGCAACCGGCGTAAACAGTTGTGGCGACGTAGAGATGACCACGTCGGGCTTCACTTCTCGGAGCGCCGCCAGAACGGCAGGCGCTACCAGCGACGTGAAATCGAGGATTCGCAGCAGGAAGCCCTTGTTGGCGGTGATAAAGCTCTTGACCCGGACCACCCGGATGCCGTCCATCTGCTCTATCCGGCGCCATGCGTTGGTGTAGCCCGGGAAGACCACTCCTTCGGGAAAGTTCGGAGCGGTGGTAATTACAGTGACTTTATGTCCCCACTCAGTCCATATCTTTGCACGTTCGTATACGTGGATGGCCGGCGGGCAGGTCTCCGGTTTGAAATTGTCCGAAAAAAATAGAATTCGCATTCAAGCGCCTCGCGCACGACGGAGCCGTGGGCTGCGAACTTCATGTATCGATGATTTGTTCCCGCCGGACGGGATGCAGTGGCTCATCCCTGAGGGCTTCAGATCGACTTCCCGCATCGAGAACATGCGAAGCTCAACGGTCGGTCGGTTATTACTATTGTATCGCGCATCAGCTTAGGGAGTCTCGAAACTGCGCTCTTCTAGACCACTTTATTCTTCGACCGCGATCTGCGTCCATGAGAGGTGAATAGACGCCGGCGCCGGGCCGAGGGGCCAAACGATGCGGTGATTCGGGGTCGCCAACCCGAACTCCGGATAATAAGCGCTGCCGCTAAGAGAAAGCCGTCGTCCATTAGACGCCATTTTGAGGAAATAGTCTCGCGCCAGCAGCGCGATTTCGAGGCCATCCGCGCGTTGAGACTGGACCGTTATGGCGGGGTGGAGATATAAACTCGCCTCCGCGGTTGAGAACGGGCCCTGCACTTCGTCCGTGACCTCCAACTTCGAATCCGAAAGCCGCAAAGTGCGGCAATGGATCGGCGATCCCGGCAGCCGTGAATAGCCGCTATGACAGCACCGTACGACAAGATCTGCCTGCGGAGCGTCCTGCACCGCGAGACCAATCGGCCGGGCACGCCGCGCTACCCGGTGGGCGCCCCAGACCTCGGACGAATCCTTGCCATCGACAACCACGGTGTTATGGGCCGCAGTCGATCGCTGCCACTGCCGCTGCGGTCCGGGCAGATAGAGCGAGACGCCTGAATTGACGATCACCCGCTGCCCCGAGAGCGAGAGTTCGAAGCTAAGGGTATCGGCATGGGCGTGGGCGAGATTGTAGTCCGGCCCCAACTTACCGACGTCCAGAAGCACAATCGCCGATCCCCGCTGCATCCGGACATAGCCGCTCTCAGGCAGGCGAGTCATGCCATCCGGAGGCGCCCAGGTTGTATCGAAGCCCATCCTTTGCGCATAGGCTTCAATCTCAGCCGGAGCGGGGGCGATGCCGATAGCGGCGTCGTTGAAGAACGCAATCTCGCCATCCGGATGGCACATCGTTTTTAGCCAGCGGAGCATGTCGGGAATCAGGGCGCGGCACTGCTGCTGCAGCGGCCGCGCTTCCAACGGCAGCGTGTCGCCGAAGGAAGACGTCAGATTGAGGAGATCCAGCAGATCCTCGAGGATAATGCTGTGGTACATCGGTGTCCGCTCAAAATGCCCACCATCGGCGAGAATCTGCTCCCGAAGCTGCCGCTTGAGCAACCGCAGACCCATTTGCAGCCAGCGATCCCCATCGACGCCACCGAAATAGAGCCCGGCGAAGACCAGCGCCTTCAAGTTAGCAAAGAGATGATTCGCAAGATGGAGCCATTCCAGCCGGCCCGCCAGGTAGCGCGTCTGAATCGCCAGGCTATGCCGCGCTTCTTCTGAAAGAGCGCTGCCGATCAACGCCCACTTGATCCAGTTCACGACGCGAAGCGAGATCGGATAGGGATCCCAACCATTGCCAGAACCGGGTGGGTTCTCCCGGATCCAGCGCTCAATCAGCGGCTCATGCCAGGCTTTGCGCTCAGAGGCGCCGCTGGCGTTAAAGTCATCGAAATAGTGGAGATTGTAGAGCCAGAGC
>Ga0307374_10009841_pt1 | contig 14008 bp, 14 predicted proteins | sample OX3MG_FD_202532 | JGI IMG/M metagenome (GOLD analysis project Ga0307374, IMG submission 202532) | Soil microbial communities from Risofladan, Vaasa, Finland - OX-3 | ecosystem: Environmental > Terrestrial > Soil > Coastal area > Acid sulfate soil | place: Finland: Risofladan, Vaasa | collected... | reverse complement strand
AACGTGAAATGGAGTCGTCGGCGCTAGAACGCAGGTGGCCGGGTTCCCTCACTAAACTAGCTCAATTACCCGCTTCAACGCGAAATCTGAAATCAAGGCCGATTTATACAAACCGCGCGGTGCGCTCACAAGCGGCTGCGCGAGATGCGCCGGCGCGCGAGGCGGGGCAAGCCGTCGCCCCCCGCTCGTGGCGAATTTTGTAGAAGCGGCATCCCTGCCGCTTTCCGCAACGCGGCAGGGATGCCGCGTCTACAGTCGAACGAAGCGGGCGAGAAATTGAGAAAAAACCCCAGAATCGAAAAAAAGTCGTAAAGCCCCAGCCTCGCCTCAACCGATAAAGCCTGCCAATTCGACTCGAAAGTCCAGACGATTCATTTCTATCCATCCGGCGAGCGAGGCAGCATGCGGATTTTGTTGAATGGGGCGCCGATGCTAGGGCGGCTGACAGGCGTAGGCCAGTACGGTCTGCGGTTGTTGGAGGCGTTGGCCCGCTTGCCGCGTGAGTCTGGGGTCGAGGAGATTGGGGTCTTCAATGGTCGCGATGTGGTCGACCTGGCGTCGTTTCTCGTAGCCGTTCGCCAACGGCCCAACGCAGCGGCGCGGCACGAGCGGCTAAAGCGGATCATTCGCAGCGCTTGGCCCCGCTGTCGCGATTGGGCCGATCGCTGGCGGCGGCTGCGGCTGGCAAGCCAGACAAAAACGGCGAATTGGAGCGTGTTTCACGAGACGAATTTCGTCTCGCCCCAGTTCAAACTGCCGCTGGTGACCACGGTCCACGACATGAGTTACTTGCGGTATCCGCAGTTTCTTCCCAAGGACCGCTTGGCGTGGCTGCGGCGGCGTATGGGGCTCACGCTTTCGCGTTCGCGCGTGATCTTGACCGACAGCCATTTCACGCGGCAAGAACTGCTCGAGCTTTGCCCGGGCGTCGATCCAAGCCGAGTCGTGGTGACGCATTTGGGCGTCGATCTCGACTACTACTCCGATCCGGCGCATCGAACCCGCGTCGACGACGTTCGCCGCCGCTTCGGCTTGCCTTCGCAATTCGTGCTGTATCTCGGCACGCTGGAGCCTCGTAAGAACCTGCAAGGCTTGATTCGGGCCTATCAAGGGCTGCCGCGAGACTTACAGCACGAGTACCCGCTGGTGCTGGCCGGCATGTCGGGCTGGAAAGAGCGCTACTTTCGCGGCGCCTTGGACGAACTGCGCGCTTCGGGCGTGTTGCACGAGATCGGCTATGTCGACGAAGCCGACGTGCCGGCGCTGATGAAAGCCGCCAGCCTGTTTTGTTTTCCGAGCTTGTACGAGGGTTTCGGCCTGCCGCCGCTGGAAGCCGCCGCCTGCGGAACTCCGGTGTTGTCGAGCCGCGCGGCCTCGCTGCCCGAGGTGCTCGGCGACGCCGCCATTTACGTCGATCCTCATTCGCCCGCCGAGATTTCCGCCGGCCTGGTTCGTTTGCTCGGCGACGAGCCGCTGCGCAAGTCGCTGGAAGCGGCCGGCAAAGCGCGAGCCGCGCTGTTTCCTTGGGAGAACTGCGCCAAGCAAACCCTCGCCGCCTATCGGCAAGCCGCATGAGCCGCAGCAAGGTTGCACTAGAACAACGAGGCCAACCACACGTGAACCGCCAGCCACCGCGAGACCGCATGCCCACGACCGCACGACCGCACGTCCGCGAGGTCTTCCGAGGCACTCAACCCCATTTCCGCCTGGCGGCCGGATCGGCGCTGCAAACGGCGGACGACGCGATTGCCCTCGACTCGTGCCCCGTCTTGCCGCTAGGATTCGGCGCGGTGGCGAAGCGAGCCATCGACCTCTGCGGGTCGCTGGCCTTGCTGGCCCTCGGCGGAATTCCGATGTTGATCGTCGCCTTGCTCATCAAGCTGACCAGCCCCGGCCCGGCCCTTTATACGCAAGAGCGCGTGGGCCTCGGCGGGCGGCGCTTCAAGCTGTTGAAGTTTCGCACGATGCGAGTCGACGCCGAGGCGCTGACCGGCCCCGTCTGGGCGCAAGAGCACGATCCGCGGCGAACGGCTTTCGGCGCCTTTCTGCGGCGTTGGAGCATCGACGAATTGCCTCAATTGATCAACGTCGTCCGCGGCGAGATGAGCCTCGTCGGGCCGCGGCCGGAGCGACCTTATTTCGTGGCCAAATTCTCTCAGGAAATGCCGTCGTATATGCAGCGTCACAGCATTCAGCCTGGCTTGACGGGTTGGGCGCAGTTGAACGGCCTGCGCGGCAATACGTCGATCAGTATGCGGTTGGACTTCGATCTGTATTACATTCGGCACTGGTCGCCGACGCTCGACGTCCTCATTCTGGTCATGACGCCCTTCAAGATGCTGGCCGAAAAAAATGCCTACTGAACCCGAAGAACCATCGCGGCGAGGTCCAGGGGCGGGGTTGCTCGCGGCCCTGCTGTTGACGGCCGCGCTGCAAATCTTCATCGGCATGCGCTCGCCGATCATCGCCAAAGACGGCATGAGCTTCATTCGCATCGCCGGCGAATTGCGAGAGGACGCCGCAGCCACGCTGCAACTCGAAGACCAGCACCCCGGCTATCCGGCGATGATTTTGGCGGGAAACTATCTCGCCCGCCGACTGCCGGGGATCAGCGAGTTCGAGTGTTGGATTCTAGGCGCACGGCTGGCTTCGGGAATTGCGGGCGTCCTTTCGGTGGCCGTCGTCTGGCTGCTGGCTCGGAGGCTGTTCGATCGGCGGGTTGCCGACGTGGCGGCGCTGTTGGCCGCGGTCTGGCCCCTGCTGCGGCAAAACGCCTCGGACGCGCTGAGCGACACGCCTCATTTCATGTTCTATCTGGCCGGCGTCTGGCTGACCTGCGAGGGCCTGGTTCGTCGCCAGGCGCGTTGGTTCGCGGCGGCTTGCGCCGTCAGCGGCCTGGCCTACTGGATCCGGCCCGAGGGCTTGATCGTGGGCTTTACGGCCGCGCTCTTGTTGTTGGTCCAACTCTGGCGCGCCGAGGGCCAAGTCCGCTGGCGCGCGGTCTGCAAAGTGGCGGCGATGGGGTTGGTAATGTTCGCGGTCGCAGCTCCTTACGGCCTGCTGGCGGGAAAGCTCACCAGCAAGAAGAATCCTTTGCAGCGCGAGCCCAGCGATCTGGAAATTGCGGCCCAGGGCGTCGCTGCGACGCCGGGTTTGCTCTCGGAGCCTTTGCCCGGCGCCAAGCTGCCCAACGAAACGGCGCGGCCTGACTCGATAGTCGGAGCGATTGCGGCGGCGCTCTACGAACTGGGCAAGGAAATCGGCCAAGGCTTTTATTATTTGTTCCTGGTACCGCTGTTCGTCTGGCTTTGCGCCCCCAGCCGCCTGCGGCCGCATTTCGCGGCGACGTGGATGACGACCGTGCTCATCTTTTGTCACATGGCGATGCTGGTATTGCTCTTCCTGACGGCCGGCTATATTAGCCACCGTCACGTAATTCCGCTCGTCGGCATGATGTTGCCGGGAACGGCCGCAGGCACGGTTTGGCTGGCCGATCGGCTTGCAGATCGTTGGCCGGCCTGGACGGCGCGACTTCGAATCCCGCTGTTTCGAGCGATTCGGGCGCCCTCGTCAAGTCAGGCTTTGACCGCGATCGTGTTGTTCATGCTCGCGGGTCTGCTCCCGAAAACAATCAAGCCGTTGCACGAGGTTTACGCGCCGCTTGTCCAGGCCGCTCTGTGGGTTAAGCAGCATGCTCGTCCGGGCGATCAGGTGCTGGCGACGTCTGGCTACGTGCGGTTCTACGCGGGGATGCCGGGCTTGCTGTTGGGGCCCGAAGTCCCGAATCTGCCGATTGGTTTGGTGCAAGAACCCGACTCCCGGCCGTGGCCTTTCATCGTGGTGGAAGTCGACACGAGAAAGTTCGACTGCCAACAGCTTTGCAATCCAGCGGCCGGGTACGAGCAAGTCTTGCAAATCGCGCTACATCCGCGAAGGAAATGGCCCAAGGTTCTGGTGTTCGCCTCTCGTTCGGCCAACGTCTCGCGGCTGGCCGCGCATGAGGCGGCCGGCGGCAAAGCGTCGAACTAACGTCGCAGATCGCGCATGTCGAAACAGGGCCGTACGGCGATCGTCACCGGGTCCGCGAGCGGTTTGGGCCGGGCGCTGGCGGTGCGGCTGGCCCGCGACGGTTGGCGGTTGGCGCTGGCCGATATCGCCAAAGAGGCGAATCGCGAAACGCTGGCAATGGTCGAACGGGCCGGCGGCAGCGGCCAATGCGAACCCCTCGACGTCTCGCGGCTCGATGACTGGCTCGCGCTGCGCGATCGACTGCAAAGTCAGTGGCCGCAGCTCGACTTGCTCGTCAACAATGCCGGCATCGCAGGCTCAGGAGAAGTCGGCGGCTTTCCGATCGATGAGTGGCGTCGCCTGCTCGACGTCAACTTGATGGGCGCCGTTTACGGCTGCCACGTGTTCATCGGTTGGCTGAAAAACCACCCTCATCGGTCGCACATTATCAATACGGCGTCGTTGGCCGCTTTTGCCGCGGCGCCGACCATGGCGGCCTATAACGTGGCCAAGGCCGGCATCGTGGCCCTTTCGGAAACATTGTACGCCGAGGCGAAGAAACATGGCGTCGGCGTGACGGTGCTCTGCCCCGGCTTCTTTTCGACGAACCTGCTATTGCAAGGTCACTTCGCCAATGAAGACGAGAAACAGCTCGCCCAGCGGATGATGCAAAACTCCTCCTTCGATGCGGCGCACGTCGCCGAGTTGGCCGTGCGAGCCATGACTCGCCGCCGGTTGTACGTGGTAACCGGCGCGAAAGCGCGCTGGTTTTGGCGCATCAAACGCTGGTTTCCCCGCACCTACATGAACCTTCTCGCCCGGCGCTATGTCAAGGGCCTGCCCGAATCGTTCTGAGCGGCGTCAACGCCGCTGGCCCCCCTCGGGTTTTCCCGATGCCTCGTGAAAGAGCGGGCGTCTATGGAGGGACGGGCGCCCTCGCCCGTCCCAATTATTGAGCCAAGGATGAAACACGGATCGAACACGGATGAGAAAACGAGAACCCCGGCGCAGGCTGAAGCCGGTTAAATCTGAAAGCAAGCCGTGACATTGGCCCGCTTGGCTCGAAGTAGGCTCTGCCGCCCAGCGGCCTCACCGAGTAAAATCAGCTTAGGGACGCCATCTGATTATCGACCGTTGTTCGCCGATGTTAAGCCTGAAAAGCAGCACCTCGCCGCGTTGGTTGGCCGAGGTCGAAAACCATCTCGAAGAACTGCTGCTCGACCACGCGCACTGCGAGAAGAAGGCCGCCGGAACGGCCATGAATCTGATCTTCGCCTACGTCGATCGCGTCGAACTGGTCAAGCCTTTGTCGGAAATCGTCAGCGAAGAATTAGAGCACTTCCGGCTGGTGATCGACCTGCTCGAAGCCCGCGGCATCCGCTTTCGCCGGCTGAAGCCGAGCAGCTACGGCGCTCGGTTGAACGAGTTGGTTCGCAAGCAAGAACCCGGCAAGGCGGTCGACCGGCTGCTCGTGGCCGCCCTGATCGAAGCCCGCTCTTGCGAGCGGTTCGCGCTGCTGAAGGACCGGCTACAAGACCGCGAGTTAGCCGGCTTTTATCAAAGCCTGTTCGAGTCGGAGGCCCGGCACCATGCCAGCTACGTGCAGATGGCCCGCTCGTTTGCCAGCGAAGAGGCCGTTCGAGTCCGCTTGGAGGAGTTGGCCGCGGCCGAGGCCACGATCATCGACGAAGGCGACGATCTGCCTCGCATGCACAGTTAGCGAATCGGCGAATAATCGGTCGCCTTGAGAAACAGCGACTTCACGCCCCCTTTCACCGTCAGTGGGCCGCCCGCCTTGGTTTCCGAATCCTTCAGGGCGGATTTCCACGCAGGGTCGGCGCCGAACGCGGCGAACGATTCCTGGGCGGCTTGCGGGCTGCGATGGGCCAACAGATACACGAGCGTGTCTTCGGCGCCTTCCTGGTCGGACAAGAGATTCCAATAAGCGATATTCGTCATGCCGTGTTTCTTGAACAGCGCGACCGTGTGGTCGCGGAAGCGCGAGTTGAGCGCATCCAGGTTGCCGGGCGTGGTCGTGTACGTGCGCAGCTCGAACACGCGCTCGTCCGCGTGCGAAGGTTTGATCTCTGGCGAATAGTCCGTGGCCTTGAGGAATTTGATCTCCACCTTGTCGACGAGTTTTCCATCGACCTCGCTGGCCTCCTTGGCTCGCTTCCAGTCGGGGTCGGCGCCGAACGCCTGCCACGCGTTTTCACGCTCCTCGCGGCTGGGGTAGGCCAACACGTAGATCAGCTTTCGCTCCGGGTTTTCCAGCGGAACCCAGTAGCCGATGTTCGTCATGCCGTGTTTTTCGAACAGTTTCGTCGTGTGGTCGCGAAAGCGAGCGTGCAGCGCCTCGAGTTTGTGCGGCGCCGCGTAGTAAGTCCGCATCTCGAACACGCGCGGATCGGGCTCGGCGGCGGAAAGCGAGGCGGCGGACATTAAAATCACTCCGAGCAGCGTGGCGGGGCGAATCATGGCTGTTTCCTGGATTGAATGGCATCGACCGCGGCGTTCTTCGAGGCCGATTGTAATCGGCCCGCCGGCGCTCGTCCATGCACGCCTCCGAGGGTTGTTTTCGCAAAACTTGCGTCGCAGCGAGCCCAATCTTCCGTTGCCGCCGCCGGGTTGTTCGCAATCCGAGGAAAAACCGCCTCCCAGGCGCTCTGGTTTCGAAACGACAAACAACTTATATTAACCCGCTTATTCTGCGTCTGGCTTGCCAGCGTTGGCAAGCCTGCACGCGGTCATGATGCACCCAGTTGAAAACGCCCGTGAAAAAAGTTTATCCGAGCGGCCGACAGGACGTTCGGCCGCTTCGGTCTGCGGCGTGCGAGTTGAAATTCGAGGCCAGCGATGGGTTTCAACTCGAATTGCGGCGGCGAGTCGACGACTATTTCGAAACCACCGGGAAGCGTCGGCGAGACTGCCCCCGGATGTATCTCAAGACCGCGATCACCTTCGCCTGGTTCGCCGCCTCGTACGCGGGGCTGACGTTCCTGGCCGATACGTGGCAGCAAGCAGCGCTGTTGGCCGTCTCGCTCGGCTTGTCGATGGCGGCGATCGGCTTCAACATCCAGCACGACGGCGGCCATCAGGCCTATTCCGCTCGCAAGTGGATCAACCGCCTGATGGCGATGAGCCTCGATCTGCTGGGCGGCAGCTCCTACGTCTGGGCCAAGAAGCACAACCACGTCCACCACAGTTTCTCGAACATCACGGGACACGACGACGACATCAATATCGGCTCCTTCGGGCGGCTATCGCCGCATCAAAGGCGGCTTGGCTTTCACCGGCTGCAGCACTTTTACTTGTGGGCGCTGTACGGATTCTTGCCGATCAAGTGGCAGCTCTACGACGACTTTCGCGACGTGGCGCTGGGCCGGGTCGGCGCCCACCGCATGGCCCGGCCCCAAGGCTGGGACTTGGCGCAGTTTCTCGGCGGCAAGTTGATTTTCCTGACGTTGGCGTTCGTCATTCCGCTCAGCTTGCACTCGGTCGGCGCCGTGGCGGCCTTCTATTTATTGACGTCGCTCGCCCAAGGCGTGGTGCTCAGCGTGGTGTTTCAGTTGGCGCATTGCGTCGAAGAAGCCGATTTCCCGATGCCTTCGCCCGCAAACGGCCGGATCGCCAACTCTTGGGCGGTGCATCAGATCGAAACCACCGTGGACTTCGCCCAGAACAGCCGGCTTTTATCGTGGCTGATCGGCGGGCTCAACTTCCAAATCGAACATCACCTCTTTCCGCGCATCTGCCACCTGCACTATCCGGCGATCTCCAAGGTGGTGAAGCAAACGTGCGCCGACTATGGGATCCGTTACGTGGCGCATGAAACGCTGTACGACGGCGTGTCGTCACATTACCGCTGGCTGCGCCGGATGGGTAGAGCCAAGGCCGAGCAAGAGCTTCAATCCGCTGCGTCGCAAGCCTGACAGACGCCTGCCCTGGCCAGCGACGAGAGCTAATCGGGCGCAGGGTCGCCAAAGTCAGCGACAAACGCCGGCATGTGCGCGTTCGAGCAGTTGCCGGATCTGCGGCAGCCAATACAGGTATCGCCAGCGGTGAAAGCCGAGATCGAGCATCTCTTCGATCGCCGAGTCGGGCGACCAGCCTTCGGCGACCACGCGATAATAAGCGCAAACCACGCCCGTGCGATCGACCCCCTCGCGGCAGTGAACCAACATCGGCCGCGGCAACTCCAGCGAATTCATCAACTCGAAAACTTCGACCACCTGCGACAGGCTGGGGGGCTTGAAGGGCGACATCGGCAAGTGCAGTTGCACCATGCCCAGTTCGTCGGCCAGATGCGCCTCTTTCGGCGCGCGGCGGTTCAACCACTCGTACCAACCCGACTCGAGATTGATGAGTGTCCGAGGATTCGGATCGGACGCCAACAGCGTGTCGCGCGTCGGCCGGGGTCCGCGATAAATGTCTTCGGTGAATTTGATCATGAGCCGTCTCCGACCGCTCGCGGACCATTTGCTCCTGTCGCCGCGTGCGAGCCGCATGGTCGTCGCCGAGCCGGCGCAAGGAGTCGCTCCTCCTCGCAATTCATGATAACAAAGGTCGCCGATGCGCTCACCCCTCTGCATGCGGCGGGGGGCGTCTTCGGTTGCGGCGCAAGCGTCCTGCCGGCTACGCCGCAAGCGCGATGCTTTCGCCACGGCGAGAATCGAAGCTCTTAACCCTCGCAGACTTCGAACGACGTTGGGGATCGCGACGAGCGGGGCCTCGCCGCGTGATCGAAATGCCGGAGACCAACCAGAACCCCGCGCTCGGTTTCGCCCGCCGCGGCGCCCCGATTCCGCCCGAAAAAAATTCCGGGAAAAAAAGATGGTTGACGTTCGGCGGAAGTAGGCTATCATGCGCACGCAAGGCTTTCTTCACGGTCGTCTACAGGCCAACAGGCCATTCGGTCGCTGCGGAGCGGCAACGTCGCACTTCCTAGGCAGGAGGGTGTTATGCGTTGGCTCGGTCAGATTGCTTCGGCCACGGCGTTGACGTGCCGTTCGGATCGCGTAGCTTCGGCGCGCGACTGCGAGCGGTCGTTGGAGGTCTACTTGCGGATTGCCGCGCGGGCGGCGTGGCGGGCCGTCGCCGCGCTGCTGCTCGTGGCGGCTGGGTTGAAATTGGCGCAGCTCTCGCTGTCGACTCGCGGTTTCGCCCGCCCCCCCGGCGACGTGCTCACGGACCTTGCCGCAGTCGGCGCCGAGACGCTCACGGCGCTCTGGATGCTGTCGAGGATTCGCCCCGGCTGGTCGAAAATCGCGGCGATCCTGCTGTTCTCGATTTTCCTGTGCGTCTCGATCACCCGGGGGCTTGCCGGGGCCGAGTCGTGCGGCTGCTTCGGGGCGCTGCGCGTCGATCCTTGGCTGATGGCTGGCGTCGACGCCGCCGTGCTGGCGCTGCTCTTTTCCGTCAGCGCGCCCGCCGCCGCCCGGCGAGCGAGTGTCGCAACGATCCTCGCATATCTGGGCTCATCACTGGCGGCCGCCGCCTCGCTTCACGTTGTGATCAGCCGCTCTTCGGAAGATGGCGTCTTGGCGTTGGCTGGCGGCGAAATCGTCGTTCTCACGCCCGAGGCGTGGCTCGGTAAGTCATTTCCGCTGCTTGCTTTCTTGCCCGACGCGGAGGAGCTCTCGGCGGGGCCGTGGCGGGCCATTTTATATCACAGCGACTGTCCCAAATGTCGGGCGCTCATCGCGCAATACGCCGAGCGCCTCGAACCCAATTCCACGGCGAATCAGTCACGGCTTCGCGGGCGCGTCGCGCTGATTGAAATGCCGCCTTTTTCCGCGCCGCGGGGCCCCGTGGATGGCGCGCCGTTCGTTCATCTCCGTTTGCGCGATTCCGAGCGCTGGGTCGTCGAGACGCCGACAGAACTCGATTTAATGGACGGCATTGTCGTAGATGTAAACCCTGCGTCCGGCGCGAGTAACGTGCCTATCGGCGGCGCGGTCCTTCGTCCGCGTGCCGACGAGCCGGACTCGCGTTATCGCCAGCTTGTTGCAGTGAGGTAACCCAATGCGCGATTCGCGACACCTACTGTTGGCGTGCGGCGCTACGACGGCGGTTTTCTTGTTCTCGTGGCTCACCATTCGAGAATACCGCGCCAACGTTCCCAAGCTGGCTTGCGACAAACCGGCGGTTGACCTGGGGCAAATTCGTTGGGGAAAGTACGAGGCGGTTTTCACGCTTCGCAATAACGCCCGCCATCCGATGACGCTCACCGGGGTGCGCAAAAGCTGCGATTGCGCCGAGGTCGAGCTATCGCCAGCTCGGTTAGGGCCTGATGAATCGGCGACGCTTCGATGCACCTGGGACACGACCGGAAAGCGCCGCCAGTCGCGCACCGATCTTATTGTCGGCTACCGCCTTTCCGAACCCGATGCAGAAGAGAGCGCGTACGTGCTCACGGTCGCCGGAAACGTGACTCCTGACTACGATTGGGATCGCGAGGAGGTCGCGTTTACACGCGGAAAGAGCGAGATCGCAACGATCCGTTTCAAGCCGGTCGCCGCGGAGTCCGTGCGGCTGATCTCCGCTTATTCCAGCCACGCCGCGTTCGAAGCTGTCGCCCGCGACAAGACGACGCTTGAGGTCCGCTTTTATCCCGACAAGTGGCGCGACGGGCGAGGGGGGTACTCGGTCGTCGCCAAGCTAGCAAACTCAGCGCTCTCGACGCGACGATTTCCGATACGCGTTCTCCAAAGCAGGCAGAAACCCGAGTAACTGTGAATCCATACTCCACCGCACTGCGGTGGTTTTCGTTCACGTACTGGTTGCGTGTCCGTCACTTACGAAGGAGGATCGCCATGTGGTTTCGCCCGACCCGCTGCTTTAAAGCCGTCGCCACTTCGCTCGTGCTTGCCGTGATCGGCGGCGTCGAGTATACGCTCGCCGACTGTCCAGACCGAGGGGTACAACCCAGCTCGCCATGTATCACGTTACAGTCGGTATGCACCTCGGGCCCCGGTTGCGCGAGCACGACGCAGCAGAAGGAGAAGTACGGCAATTTCCAGTCGGTGTACTCAGAAGGTTTGTTTACAGCCTTTGCGGCTAAGGCTGACTGCTACACCGAATGCTCGTGCTATGTCCCCGACAACGGAGGCTGCCAGCCGACCACTTTTTGCCAAACGTATACGGCGAATACGCTCACGGCGTTGGGCTGCGGGATCGGGTCGTGAAATCTCCTATAGGGGCGTTGCAAACAAACGGCTTCGACGCCGCTATGAATTCCACAAAACTGTTCGCCTGGGCGCGGTTATGAAGTTTATGCAAGCAGCGGCAATCAATAAACGCGCTATCGCTCGACTGCCCGTGTGCGCGTTGTCAGTACATTTACTTGCGCTTACATGTGGCCCATTGAAGGCGGAGCAATCTGCGGCCGAGATTCAAGAGAAGGCGCTTTCCGCGAGGCGCTCGATCAAAAGCGGCGTCGTCATGCTCGTTTCGCGATACCGTGTCCCAAATGGTTCCGTGAACGCCACGCGAACCGTCTACTTCGACGGCGCCAAGATTCGGGGCGACACAAGCAAGCCGTACGGCGTGCGTCCGCCCGCGGCGCACGCCGACAAACACACGGACGTAAGCTGTTTCGGCTGTTATTCGAACGACATGCACTTTAGCTGTACGGACCGAATGTCCGAGGACGGGGCTCCACTTGCTGCCAGCATCACCGACCGCAACCACGTGAACGAAGACGCGGACTATGTCCCCGATCCTCGGTGGATCGGATTCATACCTATCGATAGTTTCGGGATGCGGAACTATCACATGGATTACGTTGTTGGCGGCAAGGGGAGCGAGGCGGCGCAAGTCACTCGTGAAAATCTCAATGGCCACGAGTGCCAGCGGCTCGAATTCAAGCGGCCTTGGGGAAGCACCGCACGCGTGTGGATTGCCCCCGCGGCGAGCTATAGCGTAATGCGCAACGAAGTCGAATTCGACAATGGCGGGGTCCATTACGTTGATAGAGTTGACGTTGAAGTCGAGAAACACCTCGCATCCGGAATTTGGTTTCCAACCAAGGCGTACTTCGAGCGGCGCGAAACGCGCGCCGGCGCCACCCAAGTAACTATGGAGGAAAAGCTGGCTATCGACGTCCGGCAGCTCAACGAGGCCGTCGCGCCTTCGGTCTTCTCGCTTGGCGGCGTCGAGATCTTGAAGCCTGGAACCAAGATCATGTGGGTCTCCGACCGCCCGGCGCCGGTCGCAGGCGCGCAGCTGCTCGAGTGGAACGGCGAGAAACTCGTCGCTGCGCGCGGTCTAGCGCCGCGAAGGCCCCCTCAAGGTCGGGTCAACCGCTTGCCGCTTCTTTATTTCAATTGCGCCGTCGTTGCCGCCCTCGTGGCCGCCGTGGCGTTGCACCGACACTATCGCGGGCGTGGAGCGGAGGCGCCAAAGTCTATGTAATGCGTCCGCGCGGCGCGAACGTGATTCTTGATGAGAGAGCCGGCATTGCTGGCAAGCGTGCAGGATTTGGGGTCGAGACCCGTGAGCTTCCGACGCGCAACTTGTGCATTCCTCCTCATTTCGTGCCAAATGGCTGGCGCGAGGCTCTGCCTGGCCGACTCGTTGTCGATTGACTTCACGGAGCAGCAATTTCGGCCCGAATTGGTCGAATTGTGGGGGCGCGGGGCGGAGACGCGCGTGAGTCCCGACCGTCGCGGGCTGCGCGTCGATATTCCCGCTACTAGCGGCGCGGCGGCGCCCGTTGGATTTTCGTCGAGGTTTGGCATGCGCGGCGACTTCGATATCGCGCTGGGCTATTCCGTGATCGAACTGGCCGGTGCGAGGGGCCGCGAAAGCGGTGCGGTGACGCTATACGTGGCCGCAGATTGCGAGTATCGGGATGCCGCTTCCATCGAGTACACGACGCACGCGACGAAAGGGCCTGTGTTCATGATGCGCCGCTTTTCCGGCGCAGGCAGAGAGCGGCGCTCGGTAATTCGCGCCGCGGCGGCGCACGAGAAAAGCGGAACGTTGCTACTGCGTCGCCGCGGCGAAAAATTGGAGTTTCTCGTGCGCGACGGCGAGCGCGCCGTTCCGAAAAAGCTTTGGAGTACGCGTTTCGTCGAGGCCGAGGCCCGCATCATTCGTGCTACTATGCGAAGCAGCGCTGGGGACATATCCTCTCAAGCGATTCTGTATTCGTTCGTCGTCGAAGCGGATCGCATCGTCGGGACGCCGCCGGCGCGCGGTGGAACTTTTCTCCCACATTCCTGGTTCGCTTTGCTAGGCGCCGGCGCGCTCGTGGCGGCTGGCGCCCTCGTCGCCGCGCGGAATCGAGTTTCGTCGAGCGCGTCCAGACGCCCTCGTAACAGGCCAGCGTCGCGTTTTGGACTCACGCTCGTCGAGTTGCTAGTCGTGCTGGGCGTCATCGGGATCCTAGCCGGGTTAATGTTGCCAGCGATTCAGAACGCCCGCGAAAGCGCACGCAGGACGACCTGCCTTAATCATTTGCGTCAACTGGGCGGCGCATTCATGCTGCACGAAAGCACTCACCAATGTTTGCCGACGGGGGGCTGGGGATGGAGATGGCAGGGAGACCCCGACCGGGGGTTCCGAGCCGAGCAACCGGGTGGTTGGGGGTTTAACATTTTGCCGTTCATCGAGCAAAGCGGATTACACGACGCGGCGGCTGGCCAAGTTCCCGCGGCAAAACGGGTAACGGGAAAGGCGGTCGCTCAGACCGCCGTCGCGACGTTCAATTGCCCGACACGGCGAGCGGTGCAGCCCTACCCATTCGTCCACGCGCAAAACTTCGTGAACATCGATCGGCCAGCGAAGGTCGGCAGAACTGATTATTACCCCGGCATGAAAGTGGATCGCAATTCGGTAACGGACGCATATCGGACGGAAGGATGGAGGAAGTAACTGATGACATGTTCGGGCAAATGAAACAACCTTCTCATGAAGCTCTGCATCCGTGAGCGTAAGGCTTCTTTGTTGTCCGGTAAACCAGCGGCGTTTACCGTTGCCTTCATGTCGTTGTTCA
>Ga0307374_10009840_pt1 | contig 14009 bp, 11 predicted proteins | sample OX3MG_FD_202532 | JGI IMG/M metagenome (GOLD analysis project Ga0307374, IMG submission 202532) | Soil microbial communities from Risofladan, Vaasa, Finland - OX-3 | ecosystem: Environmental > Terrestrial > Soil > Coastal area > Acid sulfate soil | place: Finland: Risofladan, Vaasa | collected... | reverse complement strand
TACCGCACCAAAGAAACGTCGACCTCCGTGCCCCAACCACGCTCAGGGTACCGCCCCTTTTTCATCCCCATCCCGGCTCACGATGAGCAAAGTAGTTCCTCTGAAAACCCAGTCGGGTGCGGTAAGGTCAGGCGGCCTGCCGAGGGCTGAGCGTGACGATGTAGCCGAGTTGTTCCAGCCGGTGTATGTGGTGGCGCTCGATGCGGGCTGCGTCCAACCGCTCGAAGTACTGCGCGCCCAAATCACGGTAGGGTTGCCGGTCGCGCAGCACATGGTAGACGATCACGAGCACGCTATGCGCCACGGCCAGGATCGCCTTATGTTTGCCCCGCCGCCGCGCGAGGCGCTGGTACTGGGCGCTGAGATAGTTCTGCTTGGTGTGCCCGATTGCCTGGGCGACCTCGCAGAGCACCCCGCGTAGCCAGGGGTCGCCTTTGGTGACGGCCCCGCTCAGTCGTTTGCCGCCGCTCTGGTGGTTGCCGGGGCACACGCCCGCCCACGAGGCCAGGTGCTTGGCGCTGGGAAAGCGGCTCATGTCCGTGCCGATCTCGGCGATCAGCGTGGCGGCCGCGACGGCGCCCACGCCGGGGATAGTCCGCAACAGTTCCAGTGCCTCCGCGTCGGCCGCCAGCCGCTGGTCGATCTCCTGCTGGAGCGCGGCGAGCGACTCCTCCAGGAACTCAACGTGGGCCAGCAGACGGGTCAGCAGCACCAGATGATGCTCCTGGACGCGCCCCTCCAGCGCCAGCCGCAACGTCGGCAGCTTGGCCCGCAGCTTGCCCCGCGCCAGGTCCGCCAGCACCGCCGGATCGTGCTCGCCGCCGATGAGCGCCAGGAGCATGTTGCGCCCGCTCACCCCCAACACGTCGCTGGCGACCGCCGCCAGCTTGAGGTTGGCGTCCTCCAGCAGCTTCTGCACCCGATTCACCTCCTGTGTCCGCTCCTGGACCAGGGTGCGCCGGTAGCGCGTCAGCTCCCGGAGGGCGCGGATCGGGGCAGGCGGGATGAAGCTGGGCCGCAGCAGCCCGTGCCGCAGCAGGTCGGCGAGCCATTCGCTGTCCTTGATGTCCGTCTTCCGTCCGGGCACCCGCGCCAGATGCTGCGCATTCACGAGAATCAGCGTGCGCCCATCCTCCTCCAGCAGGTTGAACACCGGGCGCCAGAACACGCCCGTCGATTCCATCGCCACATGCGTCACCCCACACTGCCGCAGCCAGTCGCTCAGCGCGAGCAAGTCCGCGGTCATCGTCCCGAAGGTGCGCACCCGGCGGGTGGCCGCACCCGCCTCGTCCGTGATCAGCACGCAAGCCACCACGCTCCGCTTATGCACATCCACGCCGCAGCACCGGGGATAGACCACCTGCATCACCGTACTCCCTTCCTGCTACGGGCGGCGCGGGGGCGTAAGCAACTACTAGTTTCCTCTTCGTGCTCGTCCCCGTGGGGACGGCGACATGCAGACGTCCAGGACGCCCCCCGGTCAGCTTCCTACACGGGCTGGATGCACCAAAAAGTCCCCGACCTGAGTACGCCACCCATGCACGATTCTACCCCGTTTTCATGCGCTGACGTGTCTGGCAGGACATCATGCTTCCTAACTGGTGGCGGGGTATGGTAGGCTGACCGCCACGCGAGACTGGCTCTCTCGCGATGGAGGTCAGCCCATGGTTCCCATCCCGTGTGGTGACACGGCACCGGTCCCACCCCCAGCATACCAACGGGCCCTCGCCAAGCATAGCGCCGGCCTGCATCTGCATGCCCTCACGGTGGTGCGGACCTTGCACCTGTTGGCGCTGTGTCGGCTGGCGGTCCGGGTGGCCCAGCGCGGCTGCCCGCCCCTCTTGGCCAAGGGCCCAGGCGGCGCCCCGCAAATCTATAGTGATGCTTCCTTGCTGCTGATCGCGCTGGTGCGCACCCTCTGGCGCCTCTCCCTGCAAGATCTGCACGACTGGCTGGTCGGGTGGCCGGCTCTCGCCCTGGCCTGCGGGCTGCCGCTTGATGCCCAGGGGCGACCGCGCGTGCCCAGCCCCGCCACCATGAGCAAACGCGCCGCTCGGCTGGGGGCCCCCGCCTATGAAGTGCTCTTCGTGCAGACCGTCCGCCAGGCCCTGCGCACCCGCTTAATCGGGGGCCGCGACCTGATCCTGGATAGCGCCCCCATCACAGCCTGGCGGCTGGCCGACCCCGATGCCCAGGTGGGCCACGCCCCCGCCCATCACCCGACGGCCTGGCTGCGCGGCTTCCGCCTGCACACCCTGATCTGTCGCGGCCCCGGGCTGCCGATCGCCTTCCGCCTGGCCCCCGCCAACCGCCATGATGCCCCCTTCGCCAAGCCCTTGCTGGCCCTGGCCGTCCGCCTCTATGGCCTGCGTATCCGCGTCGTCCGCCGGGATGCCGCCTACTGGGGACCGACCCTGATCGCCTGGATTCACACCACCCTGCACGCCGCCGCCGTTATCCCCTGGAATCCCCAACGGACCAAGCACCGTGCCTGCTTGCCCCCCACCTGGACCCGCGCCGAACTGGGCAAGCGCACCAGCATCGAGCGCTTCTTCGGCCGCGTCCTCCTCTTCTTCCGCCTCCAGCGCCCACCCCTGGTCGGCTGGACCGCCCTCACCCAACAAGTCGCCCTCACCTACACCGCCAGTATCCTTGTCGGCCTCGCTGCCCAAGACGCCGGCCGCCCCGACCTCATCCGCTCCCCCAAGCGCGTCCTCGCTCACGCCTGGGAGGGCCTAGGGGCCGGTTAGGAAACGCCCTCTATAAGGGCTGGGGCGTAGGCGCGCAAGGCCGCGCCCAGATAGGCAGGTGTTGTTGGGCAACCAGGAGTCGGGTAGGCTGAAGACAGGGACGCAAGAGCGTCGCCTTGAGTAACGATCGGAATAGTCGGATGGCGTGGCGGGACGAGATGCGCGCATGAAGCTTCTTTTTGTTTCCTATCCGGTTGGGCCGATCGGGAATGGGTCCGGCGGTGGGGTCGACCTGACCATGCACAACGCCGCCAAGGCTCTTGCGCGGCGTGGCCATCCGGTCGATGTCATTGCCCCCGTAGGATCGCGGCTCGACCATACGCGGCTGATTGAGGTTCCTGGCAGCCTTCAGCCCTCCGCGCAGTACCAGACCCGCGGGGCGCCCGTGAGCATGCCGGCCGATTCGATCCTGGCCAACATGTGGGAGGAGGCTCGCCGGCGGCAGGCCGCGTACGATGTCCTGGTAAACTTCGCCTACGATTGGCTGCCCTTTTGGGTTACCCCGTTCTTCGCTACTCCGGTGGCGCATCTGGTGAGCATGTGTACCCTGTTGGATGCCATGGATGGGGTCATCGGCGCGGTGGCCGAGGCTTTTCCCGGCAGAGTGGCCATGCATACCCACGCGCAGGCGCAAACCTTTCCCTTCGCGGGCGACTGCCCCATTCTCGGTAACGGGCTCGATCTTGATCTGTACCCGTATAACCCAACGCCCAAGAACCACCTGTGCTGGATCGGGCGAATCGCTCCGGAAAAGGGCCTGGAGGACGCCGCGGCGGTTGCCCAGGCAACGGGGATACCGCTTGAAGTCTACGGCCAAATCCAGGATGCCGACTACTGGAACCGGATCCTGCGAGAGTTTGCCGGCGCGCCCATCCAGTACAACGGCTTCCTCGACACCGGGTCACTGGCCCGGGCGATTGGCCACGCCCAAGCGATGCTCATGACTCCGAAGTGGATCGAGGCGTTCGGAAACGTGGTCATGGAAGCCCTGGCCTGTGGCGTGCCGGTGGTGGCGTACCGCCGTGGGGGACCGGCCGAGATGGTCGCGGAGGGTCGAACCGGTTGGCTGGTCGCGCCCGACAGCGTCGACGGGCTGATTGCCGCGGTGGGCCGCCTGAATCAGCTGGATCGCGCGGTATGTCGCCAACAAGCCGAACGGGACTATTCCCTGGAGGCGCTTGGCCTGCGGTGGGAGCGTTGGCTTGCTGGGATCGTCGGTTCGGCGGGTGGCTTTTTAGCGCCAGTGCGCGCATGAAGCCCCGCCATGTATGACTCTGTTGGCGAATTGGGATCCATGACGCTGGTGGGGCGATTTTCCTGGGAGCGCGAGCGTCCCGCTCGCACTGGCGCTCGCGCCAGGAACGACGTACGTGCGCCCCAGGGTGGCTACGTCCACCGTCGTAAGCGCGGGTTGGAACCGCGACGGGGGCGAGCGGGACGCTCGCGCTCCCAGGCGATCTCGTTATCCGGGGATTCGCCAACAGAAGGGAGAAAGAAAGAAAGCGGCCTAAAGGCCACACTAGCAGAGCAAATGAGCCTCCCCGGCCTGAAGGCCGGGGCTTCAAGATGGTGGAACCCAGCAGCGGGGCGGTCCGCTCACTTCTATAGGCTGTGGCCGGCAGTTGCCGGCGCCCGCCGCGGTTGGCGCACGCGGCGCCCGAATGTTGACAGGCTACTGGTCGTCGGCGCCGGCTGGGCGGACGGAGACGCGGCGAGCCAGGATCGTGTTGCTCTCCGCGTCCGGCTTGCCTTTGATCTTGACCCGTTCACCGGCCTGGATGTGCGCCAAGGTATGAGGATGACCATCGGTCCCCGCGCGCAGGTCCGTGGTTGCGTCCACGATCACAGTGAACACCTGGCCGGTCGCCACGTCGACGCCGGTCAGGGAATCCGGGCCTACGGACATCACGTGTAACTCCCGGCGCTTTTTCTTGCCGCCTTCCGCGCCGTCGTCAGGGTGGGCGTGGCGACGCCCTTGGTGGACCATGGAAGATCCCGTGATCGCATCCAGCGATGCCGAGTGGGCGCCGGGTTGGAAGAGTTCGCCGTTATATCCGCGCGGCGTCAACATGGCGATGCCGCGGGCCCGAACGGAAAACGTATAGGTCATTCCGCTCGCTGTGGGTGTCTCCTTCTTCAGGCGCACCGCCCCTCCATCGACTTGCAGGGGCAGCGCCCTCGACGCCTGGATGCGTAAGGACGCGGCGCGATACGACTCCGCCGAGCCGGCGCCGGGGCGTTGCCGAAAAAGGAGCGATGTGAGTTGCCCTCCCGCGGCAGGCATGTTCGCGGCGGTTATCAAGCAGATATCCAGGAGGCCATCATCGATAAAGGCATCTGGGGTGACCCGCGTGAATCCTCCGTAGCGGCGCGTATTGCCCACAATCACCTGGGTAACCTTGCCCTGCCAGGTGAGTCCGTCAAGCTCCGCGCGCACGAATACGGGGCGCCACGAGGGAAGCACCTGGAGGGCCGCCAGGCCAACCGCCATCACGCCCACGCGCTGCTTGAGGGGCTTCGACACGCGGGACATCACCGCGCCATCGAAGCCAAGCCCGGCCATCAAGAGGAAGTGCCGCCCATGATGACCGTTCACGCTGACGTGCCCCACGTCAACGCGCCGCCGCTCGGCACCGGCCAGTTGGAGCGCGGCCACCTCAAGCCGAGGGGAAATGCCAAGTTCATGGGCCCAAAGGTTCGCGGTGCCCCCCGGCAGGACGCCAACCGCCACGTCGGATCCTACCAGGCCGTCCACGATCTCGCTTACCGTTCCATCCCCAGCACAGGCGACGACTATGCCGTATCCTTCCTGGGCGGCGGCGCGGGCCAACTTCGTGGCCTCACCGCCATGGGTTTTCTGGCGGACCACCACGTCCCATCCCTGGGCTCGGAGGGTTGTCAGGACGGACGAGAGATCAAGCTGTCCGCGGCCAGAGCGCGGGTTGGTGATCAGACACGCTCTCACAGACTCACCCTTCGGGAGCCCTCTCAAGCCATCGGCGAAAACACGAGGTCAAAGGCTTGAGAGCTCACCTGATCTTACCCAATCTTGCCTCTTTACGGACGAACCGGTTGGGGCTGCTTGCCAGGAACTCACGAGCCCCCTCGGGACGGCGCTTCAGGGGCGCCGCGCGCGAGCCAGGCCACGTACAGGCGGAGAATCACGCTCAGCCAGACGACGCCCAACAGATAGGCGCCGATTACGTCGCTCGCCCAGTGCGCTCCAACATAGATCCGTGAGGGGCCGATCAGGATCAGCAGGGCCAGACACGGGACAAGCACAATGCCGCGGACCAGCGAATTTCTCGGTTCAACCCAGGCAAGGTAGGCCAGGAAGCCGAAGAAGGAGATGTACGTGAGTACGTGTCCCGAGGGAAAGCTATAGCCGCCTAGGTGGCGGAGCACATGCACGGCTGGGGCGCCGGGTCGCGGCCGGGCCACCAGATTCTTCACCAACGCCCCTATCAGGTTACTCCCGACCACCGAGATCAGCAGAAACAGCGACTCGACCCGATACCCCACGGCAAAAATCAGGGCGATGATCGCCCCCAGAATCACAATCTCTTGTGGGGTATAGCCGAACCAACTTACGAGTTGCAACGGCCCATCAAAGACCGTGAGGCGCTGGATCTGATCAGTGATCCAGACATCCAGCCGATCCGCCCGCAGTGAGTGGGCGATTACGGCCAGGATAGCGAAAATGGCCAGGAGCACCAGGTGTACAGTCCAGATACGCCGCCCATATTCCCGGAGCGACCACCAGCTCCGCTTCTCCGGAGCGACCGCTTGCAGGGGGGCGGCCGGCGTATTATGCGGTTGAGCGGCGGCGCGCAAGCTCATGGCGGCTCTCCTTGGTGATGGTACGCAGGGTTTCCTCGGCCATGGTAGTGGTCACGCGCGATTCACGCCGGGAGGTGTCTCCTTGATCCCTCGCCCAGCCAGGGCCGGCGCCCCCGTTGACGAGCGCCCCGGCCATCGCCCGGCCGGTTGGGGCGTTGGGGTAGATCCGAGCCGCCCCTGCTCCGCCACGCCCAGCAGGCGTGGGTAGCGGGATGCCGCCCAGTCATACACGCTCATCGCCACGAGAAGCCAAACCGCGCCGTAGAGGGCGCCCTCGATCACATCGGTTGGCCAGTGCTCGCCCTCCAGGATTCGCGAGACCGGCATGGTGATGACGATGACCAATCCGAGGATGCGCGGCAGCCAAATCCATGCGGTTCCCGGAAGAGCGCGCCAGGTCAAAAAGACGATAAAGCCCCACACCGAGGTCGCGAAGACCACATGACCGGAGGGGAAGCTAAAGTAGTGGGTCACCTTCTCCATTACCCAGATATCGTGCCCTTGGGGGCGGGGGCGCTTCACCAGGTCGGCGGTAAGAAGGTTGGACATGCTGGCGATTACCGCGATGGGAACGATGATCAAGGCGTCAAGCCAGCGGCGGAGCGCCAGGAAACACAGGACCATGACCGCGACCGAGATGGCGGACGGAATTGGCCAGCCTGCCGTGCTCACCGCTTCCACGGGCGCCGCCAGGAAGGTGGGCCGTAGCGCGTGCTGCACGGCTAACTCGACGCCCACATCACCAGGCAAGGGCGCCAGGTGACTCTTCACCAGCACCATGAGCAGCATCGCCAAGGCGAGAAGCACGAGCGCGCTCGTAAGAAACATCCGATAGTGAGAGCCAGACCCCATACCTTGAACCTTCATACGAGGACTGGATGTCCGTTCATGGGAACGTGCCATATCTCCTCCGCGGCGCCGGCCCCGGCGAACGGTACATCGCCCTACCGGCGCGATAGTATTTTTGTTCCCTCAACGATGCCACGGAAGGGCGTGGACCGGAACAGCCGAATGGGCTAAGGAGTGGGCCTGAACTAGTCTAGTCCGGCTCGGCTGGATAGGTGATCCGCTCTCCGTCCACCCTGGCAAAGGAAGTCAGGTGATGGAGAGTGGCATGTCGCTCATCCATAATGTCCAGCACCTCGACCTCGCGGATGACCAGGGCATCCCCGACCAGTGACCGATGACAACGCCACGGTACCGCCTCGGCGCACATGATCGCGACCAGACCGCGAGAGGAGAGGGCCAGCAATTCCTCCAGGCCCAGGCGGAACGGTTCGGTCAGCATATAATCCGCGTAGGCCCGAAAGCTCGCGTTGCGCCAGCCCATGTTGGGTGACTCGGCCCCCAGGCCACGGCGCAGGCCGCCCAGAGCCGCCAGGTGGCGATACGCGATCCCCTCATCCGGCAGCACCCGAGCCAGTTCCTCGGGATTGAACTGGGGATTATGCCGGGAACGCGGGATGGTGCGGATGTCGGCCAGGATCACGATGCCATAGTGGCGTAGCAGCGCGACGAAGTCGTCCCCCAAGCGGGTAGAATGGCCGATCGTGTAGACGCGGCGCGCGTCGTCAGGGCTCGGGCTGACAGGCATCGGGACCACGCTCTCCTTCGCCAAAATGGGCTAGGACATAATCAGGCCGGATAGTTCGATACCCCTGGCCGCGGTCGGGGATCGGGCAGGTCACTGCCTCTTCCTGGTTCCACCATCTTGAAGCCCCGGCATTCATGCCGGGGAGCCTCATTGGTCGCCTAGCCGTGGCCTTTAGGCCGCTTCCTCCCTTCCCCGACGCGGTCGTAGCCCAGGCATCGAGCGGCCTGAAGGCCACATTAGCAGAGCAAATGAGCCTCCCCGGCATGAATGCCGGGGTTTCCAACGCGGCGCCGGTATGCCCACTCCTTATAGACCACGGATCGGGAGAAGGGATTGACCCGACCGTGGGATTGAGTCCGCCGAGCCGAGGGCCGATACTACACTGGACAACCTCTACCATAGCCCCGATTCGCGGATCGGGCCAAACACTTGGGGGCTTGGTGACATAACTGGTTCCGCGTGGCTTGATAACCACCAACGGGATACCATCCCGTGAGTAGGACGGCATGCGGGGTATGATGGAGATCGGTAGTGGCTGATTTCGCGGCGGCGACGCACAGGGAGGATGCGCCCATGAGCGCGCTCCCTGATCCCAGCGAACTACCACTCGAGGCTGCCCTGGCTGCGATCAGCAGCGGCGTGGTGATTTTGGATGCCATGGGCGCGGTCGTGTATGCCAATGAGGAAGCCTCGCGCATCCTGGGTTTGACCCACGATCAGATCATGGCCCGGACCGCCTATGATCCGGTGTGGCGGGTGACCAGGGCGGATGGATTGGCCGCCTTGGAAAGCGATGGTCCGATCAGCCTTGCTCTGCGAACTGGCCAAACGCAACACGACGTGGCCGTAAGCGTGGTGCTTCCGGATGGCGCGCCTCGATGGCTGCGGGTACACGCGGCTCCGATCCTTGACCCCAACAGGGCGGTGCGCCATGTGGTAGCCACGTTTCGCGACATCACCGCGCATCGGAGGGCCGACGAGGCGCTGCGAGCCAGTGAGGCGCGCTTTAGAAGCCTCTACGACTATGCTCCAATTGGGGTGGCGCTGCTGGATCCGCAAGGTTGTCCCGTGATGGTGAACCACGCCCTTGAGGGCATTTTGGGCTACGGCACGGACGAATTGTGCCGGATGACCTTTAGCGACTTCACGCATCCCGACGATTTTGCCGCGGACTGGGCGCTCTTCCAGGAGCTACTAGCCGGGAAACGTAACTCCTACACCATGGACAAGCGCTATATCCATAAGGATGGGCATGTGGTGTGGGGTCAACTCGCCGTATCCGTTTCCCGTGATCGGAACGGTTCTCCTCCGAGCATCATCGGTATGGTGCTCGACATTACCGAGCGCAAAGAGGCGGATCTTGGTCGGGAACTGGCGCGGGTTTCAGCCGAGGAATTGGCCCGGGTGCGACAGGAGCAGGCCGAGGAGATGGCGCTGATGAGCGCGGTGGGGGAGGCGCTCTCCAGCACCTTGGATCCCGACAAGTTATATAGCGTCATTCTCGAACAAGTCGCCCGCGCGCTCCCCTGTGATGTCGCCGATGTCCTGCTGTTTCAAGATGGCTGGATTGTCACGGCGGCGAATCTGGGGACGCCCTCGCCTCCCGTGGGCACGCAACTGGCCCCGTTGGATAGCTTGACCTCGTTTTGGCAGCCGGCTAGCGACCGCCCTACCTACGTGGCGGACACTCTTGAGGAGCCAAGTTGGCACGAGGTTCCTCCGAACGTAGGAGATCGCCGCATTCGCAGTCTGATCGCGATACCTCTCGTGGTGGATGGCCTCTCCGTCGGCTGTTTCAGTGTGTGCAGCCGGCAGCCTCACTTCTACACCGCCAAGCACTTGCATCTCGCCGGCCTCTTCGCCGAGCGGGTGACCCACGCGCTGCGGAACGCGCGACTTCATGCCGCCATGCGCCGGCAGGCGCGGCATGATAGTCTAACCGGCCTGCCCAACCGGCTGCTCCTGCACGAGCGCCTGGATACCCTCCTGGGGACCGCCAAGGCCACCGGGCAGTCGATCAGCCTGCTGCTGCTAGATCTGGACCGCTTCAAGGACGTGAATGATACGCTTGGGCACCTCGTCGGAGACGGCTTGCTGCAACATATCGCGACCCGGCTCCAGCGGGCGCTCGGAGTGACCGACACCGTGTGCCGGCTGGGGGGCGACGAGTTCGCCCTGGTCCTGCCGGCGGTCGACGCGGAGGGGGCGACCGCCGTGGCCCGTCTCGTGCTCGCGGCCCTGGAGACCCCATTCCAGGTTGGACCGCATCTCCTGGACCCGGCCGGCAGCGTCGGCATCGCCGTGTATCCCGAGCATGGGACCGATGGCTTGACCCTGTTGCGGCACGCGGACGTGGCCATGTATGTGGCCAAACGCAGCCAAAGCGGAGTCGCCCTCTACGAGTCCGCCCACGACCAGCACAGCATCAGACGACTGGAACTGGCCCGCGATCTACGCGTCGCCATCCGAGAGGATGGTCTACGGCTCTACTATCAGCCAAAAGTGGCCCTGCCCTCCGGGCAATTTCGCGGAGTGGAGGCCCTGCTGCGCTGGTCGCACCCGACCCACGGGTTCATCCCGCCGGATGAGTTTGTTCCCCTGGCCGAGCACACGGGGCTGATCGGGTCGCTGACCGAGTGGGTTCTCTTGACAGCGCTCCGCCAGGGCCAGGCGTGGCGGGAGGCCGGGCAGATCATCCCGATCGCCATCAACCTTTCCGCCCGCGGCTTACAGGACCAGCAGTTCCCTGATCTCGTAGACCGCCATATCGCGCGGTGCGGCGGCGCGCCCGGTGACCTGACCCTGGAAATCACGGAGGGTAGCCTGATGACCGACCCAGCGCGGGCGCGTGAGGTGCTCGTCCGGTTGCACGCCTTGGGCGTCCGCCTGGCTATTGACGACTTCGGAACCGGCTACTCCTCTCTGGGCTACCTGAAGGAACTGCCGGTGGACGAAGTGAAGATCGATAAGTCCTTCGTGTTAGGGATGGGTACGGGCGATCGCCGGGACGAGGCCATCGTGCGATCGGTGGTGGCCATGGCGCACGCGCTGGGGCTTTCCGTTGTGGCCGAGGGCGTGGAGGACGCAGTTACCTTCGCGCTGCTTGGGACATTCGGATGCGATGTAGCCCAGGGCTACTACCTGAGCCGACCGAAACCGGCGGTGGAGCTCAATCGGTGGATGAACGAATATATGGTGAAAGTCTGAAACGCGCTGAGCGCCTGACGTGGCCTAATAATTTAATACCCCCGACTGTGGTCGGGAGGTAGCGCTGGGCCGACTGCGGTCGGGGGCCGTGCTACTTCAAACAATGGCGGCTGACCAAGTCCTACGCCTCCACGCTGCCCCACAAGTAGGCTACCGCCTGCCGGGTGGTAACCGGACTGGTGGATACGGCGCGCCGATAAAAGGCCAGGTAGGCGGCCGCCTCGCCGGGGTTCAGGGCGGCGCGGATCGCCTGGCGCATGGTGGGGATGCGCGGGCTGGCGGGAGCGTCGAGCATGGCGTCGAACCAGGCCAGGGGCTTGTGCTCGCGTTTGACGCTGGCGCGCAACTCCAACTCCAGATGACTGAAGCCGGCCTCCTCGAACACGCGCAGCAGCGCACGCTCGTCAAAGTTGAGCATGGCCTGGGTTTGGGGCGGTTGTAGGGCGCGGAAAGCCTCCTCGACCCGTGCCGCCAGCGGGGCCACCGGGCCGGGATCGATGCCGAAGCGATGGTCGGCAATCCCGGCCGAGGTAATTGGTTCGAACAGGGAAACGCGCCCTCCTGGACGGAGGACGCGGCGGAACTCCGCCGCCGCCGCCGCCTTATCCTCCACATAGAGCAGCACCGAGCGGGTGATCACCGCGTCCACCGAGCCATCCGGCACGTCGCGCAGGTTGGTGGCGTCGTTGCGGACAAAGCGCAGCCGCTCCTCCACCGCGGCCTCGCGGGCCACGGCGGCGCAGGCGTCCAGGAGATCTTGAGAGATATCATCCAGCACCACTAGACCGCCGGGATAGACCCGGTGCAAGGCGCCGAACGCCAGGAGGCCATCGCCCGAGCCGACATCAAGCACCCACTCACCGGGACGGAGGCCGGCCCGATCCAGCACCCGATCGCGGACTGTGCAGAGATACTCGAGGGTTTCCTTGCCGTACGGGCCACGGAACCGCGACTGCAGTTGCCAGCGGCTCCAGCAATCGAGCTCCTGATGCAAGGCGGCGTCCCTATATGGTAGTCACGGGGTAGGGCAGGCTTCAGTATACCGCGCGGTGGGGTGAGGGCGTACGGCTCAGCGGCACGCCCGCGCTACCTGACTATTATCAGACCATGGGCGCGTATGCAACGACTGGAACCGACGGCCCGGCCCTATGATAAAGGGCCGGGCTGTCGGTTCTGGCTGTCAAGCCGGAACGCGGACCGGGTGTATCGGCGACAGCCATGCGGCTAGCGCGTGTCGCGATCCGCGGGCCTCAGCCGCCGAGCACACCGTTTACGCGCATTGCAACCTGCTGCATCGCCGTGGCGGGACTCTGGCCGGTATCGAAGACTGCTTGCAGCCCCTGCTGCACGAATTGCAGCATGGTGAGATAATGGGCGTTGAGCGGCATGGCGCCCTGAAACTGAAGCTCCTGAAGCGGGATCTTGCTGTTCGGATGGGTGCCGAGGAACTGCTGGTAGGCGGACGACGTGGCGGCCGCGGTGGTCACCGGCATGTAGCCGGTGTGCTCACTCCAGTACACTTGCTGGGCCGGCGAGGTAAACCACCCCATGAACGTCCAGGCCGCGTTAATGTGCGTCTTGGGCACGCTCTTGAAAATGACCACGTTGCCGCCGCCGGGCGGTACGATCAGCTTGTGGCCGGGCATCGCGGGCAAGAGCGCCGTGCGCCAGACCTTTGTCACTGCCGGTACGGCGTCGGCGAAAAGCGTGGCCATGTCAGCCGGCGACCCGAGGGTCATGGCGGTACGGCCCTGAGCCAGATCCTCGATATTTTGCGACCAGTAGGTGGCGCCCGTATTGATCTTGGCGTAGCCGCCCTTCACTAGCCCCTGCTGGATCGTGAGGGGCGCCAGCGCCGCGGCGCTGGCGAATGTCGCCTGCGTGGCGTTCGCGTTAAAGAAGGCGCCGCCGCTGGAGAGCGTATAGGACTCCCATGGCCACCAATCCACCAGGGGGTTGAAACCATAGACCTTGTTGCTCCCGCTTCCATGGGCGAGCTTCTTGGCATCGACCCCGAGTTCCGTCCAGGTTGTAGGCGGCTTGGCGATCCCCGCCGCGGCGAACATGGCGGAATTGTAATAGAGCACGGGCACCGAGCGATTGAAGGGCAAACCATCCTGCGCGCCGTTAAAGCGGCCACTCAGGAGCATGCCGGGCAGGAAGGAGGTTGGGCTGTCCACCGCACTGCCCTTCATCAGGCTATCGAGCGGGAGCAGGGCGCCCGAGGCGGCGAACTGGCCAATCGAGTTCACCTCCATCTGCGCGATATCGGGTACGGCGCCGGAGGCGATCGCCTGCAGCAACTTCTGCTGCTCGGGTCCGCCGCCCGAGTAGCTCCCCTGGAACTGGGCCACTACCTTGATTCCTGGGTGTGAGGCATTGAATTGCGTCACCATGGTTTGGAGCACCTTGCCCAGGGCGCCGCCGATCCCGTACCAGAAGGTGACCTGCACCGGTTGCGCTGCCGCCACCGGCCGGTGCGGTATGCTCGCGCCTAGCAGCGTGCTCAACACCAATCCGGCCGCGAGCGGGCGCATCCGGCCCAGCCTTCCTGGCTTCCATCCCTTTGCGTGCATGTCCTTCTCTCTTCTTTTCGTCGTAAAATAATCGCAAGATAC
>Ga0307374_10009833_pt1 | contig 14018 bp, 21 predicted proteins | sample OX3MG_FD_202532 | JGI IMG/M metagenome (GOLD analysis project Ga0307374, IMG submission 202532) | Soil microbial communities from Risofladan, Vaasa, Finland - OX-3 | ecosystem: Environmental > Terrestrial > Soil > Coastal area > Acid sulfate soil | place: Finland: Risofladan, Vaasa | collected... | reverse complement strand
CTGAAATTCTAGCCCCGAAATTGGCCGCCTAAAATCGGCAGCGCGGCATCCGAACGAGCGCTTTCGCCCAGAGCGGAACTTCGCGGATGATTGAAGCGCTCGCAACTCATAGCACTTCACGGGACGTCATGCGACTACCCGGCCGGCGCACAGTCGGGAATCCCTTTATTTTGCGTTACGCTTTCTCTCATCCGCCGGATGTTTCGTGTGTCCGTGCTTCGGCTCCTTGAAATCACCGATGACCCCTTTCAAGGGACAGACCGAGAACGCCAGACATTTCTTGCACCCCACCACCAATGCGACGGGACAAAGGGTCATTTTGCTTCCCCTCCTTCTGTGACACGACGCTTCTCTAGCATCGTGTTGATGCTTTCATTCAATCACCAGTTCGGCGTGGAACAGATTCGGCCGCCGGATCGTGGCCTCGAGCGGCTTGGCGGCAATAATCGGGAAGTTCCTGCGAGGAACTTGGGTCATTGCCTTTCCCCGGACGAGCCTGCAGGGGAGTCTACGCTTGAACGAGTGCTATGGTCGCAACCAGAGGCGGACGACTGATCCCGATCATGCCTCCAACCCGCCTCGTGCCGCTGAATAGGCCGATGCCAATTGAGGACAGTTGCGCCCTCCTTGGCGTTCATCCTCGAGCGTCGGGTGTCCCGCGTGCTCATGCGGTACTCCGGGTACGCAGGCGCCCCGGAGCCTCAACCCCGCTATGGTGCACCGCCGGATTTCGCATCCACACCGGAACGCCGTGCTCGGCTAGCGGTCGACGTGACGCTCCGCAGATGTCCCGCGCTTGCAGCGCTCGGATCGCGAGGATCGCGGCTGAAGCCGCCACGCCAGCTACCGCAGCGGCGATGGCAAGAGTCCCCAGTAGCCGCACCGCGGCGGCACCGAATCGGAGAAGCGTGCCCAGAGCAGCCTTCGCCCGCGAAGGCGCAGCGCTTGCGTGCCCGAGTGAAGGCGCTAAACGATCTTCTTTGGCAAGGAAGTCGTACATGATGTTCCTTTACCCGATCAGCCCATTCGGGCAAGTTCGCAGCAGCTCGCGATCGGAGGTGACCGCCCAGGATTCGACCCGGAAGCGCCGCGCACACTCTCTGGCAAGCAAGAGGTGCATCGCCCAGATCGCCGCGAGGATGCGCTTTCGGATGACGGTTCTGGCCGAGCGAACCCATGAAGCGACAAATGCTGCGTTAAGTGCGTAGAGGCTCGGCCTAGATGTCTCGAGCAAGATCTGCACTGCATGATCCGCGACGAGCTTCTCGATACCGATCGGAAACGGGCGCTGCTCAGGCATCGTCCTCGCCAGGGGTGCTCCTTGGGGAGCGCACGCAGCTTCTCAGGCGCGATTGCTGGCAACCCGAGGCCCATCCTTCAGGCTGAGGGGAGGAACGCCTGAGCCGTCCGGCGGTGCACCGCGAGGCGACGGTTGCCCTGGCGGTGGCCTTACTGAAGTCCGGACTCACCTTGGCCGCGATCATCTTCTCGAGGCTGTAGAGCCGCACCGGGGCGGCCGAAGTCCCGTGCGGGTTGCGCGTCGTAGAGGAGGGCGCCCCCCAAAGCCTCGCGATCATGGTGTCTGTCCTGCCGCGCGCCTCGAGCTCGGAGGCGCTCAGTTGGCCCAGGCCGTGCGGGGGCTGATCGTGCAGGCGTTCTGAGGGCTCCAACATGGCGCATTAGAACGTGCTGTCCATCTCGAGCAGGATCTGGTCGGTGTCGTGGACCCGCTCGTCGCCCTGGGACGCGCCCGCAAGCGATTCGCAGGGCATCGGTGGCCGTGGTTGCTCGGGGGCGACGGCCGGATGCGCCTGCGCCGGGGCAGGACACGAGGCCAGGGCAGGCCGCGCGGCGGGGACCGGCTCGCGCGCCGGGGAGAAGCGTCTTGGCGGCCGGCGGCCGGTGGCGCCTGTCGCGCGCTTCGCCTTGTCGCGCCTGAGCGAGCGTTCGAGGCGCTCGCGAACCCCGCGCGAGGTTTTCCCGGGCGGGAGCGAGAGCAGCCAACGCAAAAGCTCTGCATTTTCCTCTCGCTTAACGACGAAGCTCACCTTCATCTCGTCCAAGGACTCTGGGCGCTGTTTGCGGGCCACGCTGCCCCTCCACGCCTCAGTGGACCTTTGTACTGCCGGGCATCTCCGGGAAGACGTACGGGTAGCACTTGTCTTTGGAGCTGCGACATTCGCACGAGATCGTCTGCTGGATGTCGTGGAACCAGGGCGACAGCGCCAGGATCACCGTATCGCGGAGGGAGTATTCGTCGGCGAAGAGCGCGCAATGCAGATCCGGATGCTCATCGAGCATCTCGAGCGCGCGCTGGCGGCGCTCCTCGGCTGCCCGCTGCAAGGCTAGGTTGTGCTGCGCCTTGGCCAAGTCCGACGGCTTGGTCACGGCAACCCGTCCTGCCGCCCTAGCCCTGGACCGCCGCGAGACGCCTCACCCCCGCGATCGCCGTGCCGAAGCGGCGCATGCCTTCGGCGATCGCAAAGCGCGGATTCTCGGCGAGGTGGACATGCGGCCACCTGCGCGCGAGCGCGCCGTAGAGGAGCCTCGCGCCGCCGCCGGCGACGATCACCCCGTCGAGCGCGCCCACCCATGGCTCAAAAAGGCGGGTGGCCGTATCGATCGCTTCGTCGACCACGACCCCGACCGCTTCCGAGCATTCGCTCGACACGTCGATGAACCGGCCCATGTGCTTAACCTTCCCGGTGGCGAGCACCGGCTGGGCATCGAGTAGGCCGAGGGCGATATCCATCTGCCGCAACTGCCTGACCACGCGCTCGGCGGCCAGGTGCACACCGGAACATGTACCGCAGGCTTGCTCCACCCATCGACCGCGCGCGATCAAGCCGAAGTCCGTGGTGTAGTGCCCGATCTCCACGACCGCCCAGGACTGCGCGCCCATCGTGCGTTCCGCCACGGGCGTGCCATCGGGGTCGAGCATGAAGGTGTGATACGGGCCCATGGCCTGCGGCATCACCCTCACGTTGCCAGCCTTGACAGGCAGGTGGGCTTCGACAAGGTCCTTGAGCGCATCGCGCTGGGTCGCAAAAAGATGCGTTGGCAGGCCAAGGACAAGCATCGCGTCCTGGATCGCGCCGCCGTAGGTCTCCTGGATCGTGCGCCAGGCGCCCATGAGCAGCACCGCGTGCTCCGGGCTGTAGATCCACTTCTCGTTTAGGCCCATGGTGCCCCCGCGCGAGCCACTTTGCACCTGGGCGGTTTCCCCGAAGAAATACCGCCTTGTGCCAAGGCTCACCGTCTCCTTTGCCGCGCGAGCATGCTCGCTCTCGTCGGAGATCTGCATCGCCGGGCACACCACCGAAGGAAAGAGCACCCGAGACGGGATTCCAGCTCTGTTGTTGAGCGCGATTTTCACCGCGGAATGACCGATGTCCAAACCAACAACGTTCATTTCCCTCTCCTTAAAGTGCCGAGCAGACAATGCATTGCGTTCGCTCACTTCCGAAAAATTTCCGAATAATTTCGGAAAATACCTAGAGCCCCGCCAAGCTCCGATTGAGCGCCCGGTTCCTATTCAATGCGCAGGGTGCCTCACCTGACCGATCGGACGATTGCAAAAGCTCATCCAATTGATGCAGCTTTCCGAAAACTAACCTACGTCGCGTCGGGATAAGGTCCGCACCATTCGTCATCGCCGGTTTCCCCGGCGACGATCCGTCTTCACCTCCCCGGAGGATTCCGGGAATCGATGAATGCTCATGGAGCATCTGCAGTGTGTGCGCGTTTATTTGCTCAATGGCTCGCGCGCGCATCTGGATTCACCCGCCGCTACTTCACCTACAGCGACTTTCGAGCTGGTGCGTGATGCGTACGGCGCGATTAAACGGGTACCAACACTGAGGGAAACCTCAGGAAGAAAAACTCCTGATGGCGCAAGCGCTTGCCTGAGGCGATCCATGAGGATGGTGACTGAGAACGATTTGATTAGCGATCACTGCTGCCACGTGCCAGATCTGCACGCCACGCTGCCCCGACTCCGCCGCCCCAATGGGGGTGCGCCACGCGAGCGGGGGGCATGGTCCAGGGCAAGCGGGCGCCATCCAGTCCCTGATAGGGGTCTCGGATGGCGCTGCCACGGTAGCGCCAGAGCCAGGCGCGATACAAGTTGGCTCCGGATGGGCGACTCCCTGAGGTTGCCCATGGCGCGCAAGAAGAAGAACAAAAGCGCAGGTGTGCTGCCATGTCCCCTGGCAGGCACCGACCGATTCAGACGCTAAACGACGGGGATGTGGTGAGGGCCGGTCGGCGGCCACGCATGTGAAGTGCCGACGAGTTGGGCGTGGCGTTGGGCGGGGTGTGAGCTGAGTGCCGCTTACACCACGTGGTGGCTGGTGGTGGTTTCTTAGGAGGGGCAGGCGAGATGCGAGTGTTGCCGATCAACTACACCGAGGAGATCCGGAGGTACCAGATCGCCCCGACGCTGCGGTTGGACTTAGTGAAACTTTTCGAGCGCCACAACTTGAAGCCTGCGAGGAAGCGCTTTGCCGACACGTCGGTGGCGTACAAAACGGCATACAGGCGGTTCGTCAACACGTGCTCGGCGTTCCAGGACCTCGCGCGGCTCGGATATCGCATCGAGCGGCTGGCGAATTTCAAGGAGAAGCACGTCCTCGCGCTGGTGCGAGATTGGGAGGCTGCCGGGCACGCGGCTGGGACGATTGAGAACAAGCTAAGTTACCTGCGCTGGGTCGCGAAGTGGGTGGGCAAGCCCGGCATGGTGAAGGCGGGGAAGACGTATGCCGCCGACCCTGAGTCTCTGCGCAGGAGCGGGCTCGCGCAGGCCGACAAGAGCTGGGAGGGAAACGGCGTCGACGCGCTCAAGGTGATCGAGGAAGTGCGAGGGCTGGACAAGCTCGTGGCGGCGCAGGTGGAAATCGCGTGTGCGATGGGCCTACGGGCTGAAGAAGCGATGTTGAAGCGCCCGTGGCTGGCGCTCAATGATGCGCTGACCCGCGGAGCGGTGCGCGTGGAGTACGGCACCAAGGGCGGGCGCCCCAGGGACGTAGTGATGCATGACGTCGTGCAAATTGAAGTGCTATCCAGGGCGGTGATGCTGGCGCGCGCGCCGGACGCGACGTTGATCCCACCGAATAGGACGTACGACCAGTGGAAGAACCATTTCTACTACGTTTGCAGGAAGTGCGGCATCAAGAAGGATACGAGCGACGGTGGATTGGGGGTCACCATTCACGGCATGAGGCACGGATTCGTACAGCGGCTGTTCGAACGCCTGACCGGCCTGCCCGCACCGATCAAGTGCGTGGATGGCGTGGAGTACGACCACGGCCAGTATTGCGCGGCAATGATTGCGGTGGTCGAGGCGGCAGGCCACTCCGATCGCTATAAAGCCGGCGCTTACCTCGGCTCGCCGCGAGCGCTGCGGCGTCTGCAGGATGCGTTGAAGAAGCAAGGCAAATAGGAGGCCGGTAATGGTGCCGCAGACTTGCCGACTCGTGCCAAGCGCAGCGGAGATTGCGAGGAACCGAGCGCTATTCCCGGAGCAGTGGACTTCGGAGAGATGGTCGCCGGAAGAGAGCGGCTTCGTTTGCGAGATTCGGTTGAATCCCGCCAGGTGGCGGCACGAGCTCTTGCGTCGATGGATTCTCGCGACCAGCGCAGAGGGCGGCGAGGACGACGCTCCAGTTCATGCGAGCTCGCGAGCACCCGGCCCAAACGTTGAGCCGCTCGCTTGCTCCGGAAGCCGTGACCGCGCGAGTCGAGCGGGGGCGAGACGCGGGCCGCTCCCGCGATCCCGCGGCTCACCGGCCGCCGGGCCGGTAGCGGCCAGACTGCGGGGCTTCGGTTTTCGCCTTCGCTTTTGCACGGGCGCTTTCGGCGCTTGGCGGATCGCTTGGCGGCTGAGGCGATCAGCCGCCTTGTTGTATTTCTTCGGCATCCAAACGAGCCGCACCTCTACGAGCATCCCCACGAGCGCACGGGCCCGCTCACAGAGGACGCACAGCCGCCGGCGGTGCGTGACGCGCCTTGCCCCCAGGACTTGGTGGATCACGTGCTGGGCATCGCCGTACACGATGAGCGGCTTCGCCCCGTGCGCGAGCGCAGCCTCGAGCAATTCGATCAGGGCGTGGTACTCGGCATGGCTGTTGGTGCCCTCGCCGATCGCACGGCTGATCTCGAGCCGCTCGCCGCGAGGACCTTCGAGGATGGCGCCGATCCCCAGGGTGCCCGGATTGGGCCTGCAGGCGCCGTCGAACCATGCCCGCCAACACGCCCCGTCCGCCTCGGGCTCGCGAAAGCCGGGCTCGGCAATCCCGTCGGACCCTGCGGCGCCGAGGGAGCCGGATTCGGCCTGCGCGAGGCGTTGGGCGAGCTGCTCTCGGGCGGCGTCCTTGTAGCGCTGACGGCGCTCGAGGAACCGCTTGAGCGGCTTACCGTGGGCGGCTTCTTCGAGCACACGCCGCAGCGCCTCTTCTTCCGAGATCCGGACGCGCCGGGCGAGCTCCCGAGCCCGATGGCGCTCGCCCCGGAAGGCCGCGGCCTTGAGCGCTTCAATATCCGCCATGGCCCGGTTCCTCACTTCCCGGAACGGGCCGCCGGAAGCATGAGCTCGATCACCCCCGAGCGGGCGCCCCGGCGAACAAAGAAGCGAAACTGCCCGGCACGTTCGCTCGCGCCCTCGTGCATCCAGACGCTTCCCGTGGCCGCCTCCGAGGGTAGGAGCACCACTCCCCGGGACGTAGCTTGCTGGAACTGGCGCCGCTCGATCGCCCGGGCGGCCGCCGCGGGGGCATCGACGAGGTATCCCCGGGTGGCCATATCGCTCGCGGTGAGCGCGGCCGCCGCCCCCGCCACCCCGAGGCCCGGGCCGATGAGGCCCATGATCCCGGTGAAGGCGTCGTTCGCCACCGAGGCGATGCCGGAGCGCGCCTCGCTTGCCGGCGCGAGGTCGTTGCCGGGGTTGCCCATGCGCCGGAGCGACCCCTTGACGATCACCGCGGCGTCGGTCAGGCGCACCGGCGTCCCGGGGCCGGAGTTGGTGAGCGTCCAGCTGTACTCGGTCAGGGTCTTCGCCACAGCGTCCTTCGTTCCGGGGCGCACGATCCTGTTCAGTCGCACCTTGAGCGCCAGGGCTGGGAAGACATCCTCCTCGCCCGGGGCGATCGGGGCGCGAAGGACGATCGCCGCGGTATCGGGCCCGGCGGGAAGCGCCGGGTACGGGTGGCTCGCCGCGAGGGCGATGACGGTAAGCGCAATAGTGCGACGGATGGAAATCATGCGGGCTCTCCAGTTCGAGTCTCGGAGCGCCAGGCGAGCGAAGCCATCCGGAGCGGGCTCGGCGAGCCCTCCGAGAAGCTCGAGCCGCGAGCTCCTGGAGGCTCCGATGCCTGGCCAGACCAGTGTATGGATCGGCCGAATCCGTCAACTTCGGCTCGCGGGGCGCTACGAGCCCCGAGCGGGCGCCCAGACGCGTACCGGCGCTTGCGTATGTCGGCACACTGGGCGGTCCGCTCCCTGCGAAGCGCCCTTCTTTCCTACTTGGCTCCCCTTCTCGTTCTTTGAGCGGCGCGCACCCCGACAAGGTTGCCGGTGCGCGCGCAGGGGGAAGGCATACGTCCGTTCGGCGTTTAAGCCGCTGTGCGCAGTTACGACGCGTACGCGCTGCGTGCAGCGGAAGGACCGCTCAGCGCTTTAGCATCGGGCCGAGCCGGAGCGAGGATGCCCGCGGGGAGGACGCGTCTTGGAGACCTCCGGGCACTCGCCCCAGGGGTCGGTGTTCGCCTCAATCACCCTTTTGCGCGATGGGCTCGCGCAGAGGCAAAACAGCCGTAACGCTTCGAGGCTCCTTATCTGTATGCTCTTCGGCACATCGCGGTTACGTGCCGCGTCCGGTCGTGTCCAACGCGAGCTCCCGAGCGCCGTCGCAGCCCCGGACCGAAACCTCCACGAAAGGAAATCTCACGATGCCGAACATAGCCGCCGTCTTCAAGCAAGAGATCTCGCGCCTCGCGCGCAAGGAGATCCGCCACCAGACGCAGAGTCTGCGCCGAGCGGCCACCCAATACCGCCGAGACATCGCCAAGCTCAAGCGCGAGGCCTCGAAGCTGCAAAGCGAGCTCGCGCGTGTGGTGCGCCAAGTCCGAAACGGCGCCGCGCCGCGGGTGTCGGAGAACGGCGCCGAGGGCGCGCGCTTCACGGCGAAGGGCGTGCGCTCGCGCCGCGCGCGGCTGAGCGTATCGGCGGCCGACTTCGGAAAGCTCGTCGGCGTCGCCGGGCACACGGTCTACAAGTGGGAGCACGGAGCAGCCAAACCTCGCAAGCGTCAGTTCGCGGCGCTCGCGTCGCTGCGCGCGGTGGGAAAGCGCGAGGCCGCCACGCGCCTGGAGAAGCTCGACGCGAAACCCGCCAAGCGCAAGCGCCCGAAGAAGTGATGACGTGTGCGCTTAGCGCCACGTCAACGGAGCGCGCCGGGCGCTGCCGAGCCCATTGCACTTCGTGTAGAAGCTGATCTACGTTCCCACGATGACCGTCTCGTACCGACCCTGTGTAGTCCTCAGCTAAGGCGTCGCGAGTGGCCGCTCCTCGGCCTTATGTGGAGATCCACATAAGGCCGATTAACGCGCCGCACCCCGCGGCCGCTAGGCAAAAGACTCTCTGCATTAGCCGGGGCAAATGACGCTCTGATCCCACGTGTATAGGTCTTGCGGTAAGAGATCGAGTTCTTGGCGTTCGGCAAGTAGGTATGCCTTGGATGCGTTCTTCACTACATATTGTGGGGCTAGGCGGCTACGGTCGTTGTTCCAGTCGTTTAGGTTTAAAAACTTGCGACCGCCACGTCGTGACATGCTGAACAGCCTTTGATATTGACGCGGAGCGATCCCCGTGAACTGGCTGAAGATGACCCTATCATCGCTTTGCGATCCGGCAATCGGATCCAATATTATTTCATCCCCGTGGAGCGCATCTGCGCGACTCTTGGGGTAGGGTTCGAGATACACGACGCGCTTAAGCCCTGCGGCAATAATGTGCTTAGCACAGTTGTGACAGGGAAAGGTTGTCACGTGCATGGTCAGTCCGCGTACAGCTACGCCTCTTTGCGCGCTATCGATTAATGCGGCCATTTCTGCGTGAACCGTGCGGCCGAATTCCCCGATATCCATGAACTGAGTACCTTTTAGGTGGGGGAATAGCTCGTTGGCCAATTGATTGGCGGGGTTGGCGGTTTGCTCCGTGGTAAGCCAGCCTTGATCGCGTATTTTTCCAATTAGCTCGACCAGCGCCTCAATTTTAATCCGGCGTGCGTGGTCAGTTTGCCTGTACGCCTTCAACCACTGATCCCTTCCATCGGGTGAATCATCATTTCCGAAACCATAGTAGCCTCCTCCTCGGCGGGGCACTTCGTTCATGCCGCTAGCGACGACACGCACGTTCCGTGGCTTGTCGGCGGCTATCGTTAATTCGACGACAACCGCGCCGACTTGCCTGCTTTCATCGGAGGAGTGGAGAGCAACTGATCTCGCCTGGTACATGGCGAACTCGTCGACCATCGGAGTGTGGAATGGGTGACCAAACAGCAGATCGACAAATCGATTTACGCTATTTTCGCCTGATTGATTCCCAAGATCAGCGAAAAAGTCGGATAGCGGGTAAGTGTCACGTGTGTTTTGGCCAAGTTCATCGCTGCCCTGCTGGTTCGCGTCTTTGTCGATGACAAGTTCTGCATCGCTTCTATGCTGCCCATTTACGGGGCATTGATCCTTTTCCGCCATAAGTTTGGAAAGAGTGTCGACGCGGCTACTATGCGGTGCATGAGCGGCGAGAACAATTAATGAGGACCCATAGATCTCTCGGAGAAGTTCAACCTCCTCTGGGCGCTTTAGTTGATCGAGTATGTATGCGCAAGCGGAAGCCGGCTTATCAGGATCGCCTGTAATGCTTCGCCGCTCTGCCCGAATGGCGACGATTGCTGCTCGCGCCAAAGCACTGGCGCCGTGTTTTTGCGACTTAAGCTTGATGCTAAGTTGCTGTCGGAAGTTATTGGCGATCGTTTGCCTATGCACTATCCGCGTGTATTCCCTGGAGTCGCGTTCCGGAGTCCAGCCGACGAACTTTTCCAACAAGTTAGACAGATGTATATCTCGCGATTCGTACCTAAATTCTCCGAGATGTTCCTTCAGTCTTCGGGATAAATCTCGTAGGCGGACTCCCGCAGGACCCACTAGCGCGAAGGTCAGCTCCGGACGTTCGGAAACGTGAGATTGGGTTTGCACGCCGGCTCTCCCGAAAAGAAAGAAAATGAAGCTGGGCGCTCCTAGAATTGCAGGCGGTCGGACGGGGAGGTTCCACTGTCATTGCACCAGTAAACCCTCCCGTCGTATATCCAGAAGTGGCTCATGCAACCTACGTCACGCCAGACCGATGGGAACAGATCGGGCCTGCCACTACGATTTTCACGTACTGCCCAGTGCGGGTAGTGGGCCGGTTGCAATGAAAGAGTTACCACGGACTTGCAGCCACAGGGGCATTGAAACAGTGTCCATCTCGGGCGTCGCCTGTGGGACACAAAATAGAACGCGTTTGCGCTCACGTTTTGCGTTGGAGGCGGCAGTGCAACGGTCTGGACGTTTTCGAAGAAGATCGACGGTAAGGGTTGGCGGGAAAGCCATCGCTCATGTCGACACCTGGCTGTGGTGCTGAAGAGCCGCCGAATGAATGGGCTAAATGGTTTCATCGGCGCGGCCCAACATCGGGCGATTCAGGCGGTATCGTTCCGGGAGAAGGAGGAATTCACGCGTCTGACAATAGGGGCAGTGTGGGTCCGCCTTTTGCGCTGCGCTTCGGAGCCGCATTCTGACGAAATCGATGGAGAATGCATCCCAGCGTAATTCGGCCGGAAATTTTCGGAAGGAAGTTAGTAGATCAAGGAGGGTTGCGACTCCAAAGTCTGCGACCGCGCTTGTGAAGGGCCCTACTCCTGGTGCGTGTTCGCCAGCCCCCTCCAAATAGCGTTCTCGCGCTTCCTGTTGTGTCATAGCAGGATTGTCCCGAAGGGCATACTCATGCCGGATCCACGCGTCCTTAATCACCCCTTGGCAGAAGAGGCATTCACCTTCCTCCGGTAAAATCGTACTTATCCTGCCATGGTGGTAACGAAGGTACGGTCGCCCGTGCTCGTCTCCGGTAACCTGGCCGCCTAGACCCAAATCAATGTATGGCTGTGCGTAGACGTATGCCGCGGTATTCAGGACTTCACGGCCAATTTGGTCGTCAGTGCAGCCGAAAATAAGGTCGCAGCTCGATAGAGCGTCGATAGCGGTTGGTTCCTTGTCTATGAGGGCGTTAAAGGCGGCGGTCTTGGTGGGAATGCCCAACGACTTGATGAAGGCACCGAGCACCTCTGCTTTGTTCTTTCCTACATCGCTTGTCGTCGCTCCGCGCAGGCGATTGAGATTGCTTCTTTCCACGAGGTCTGCGTCGAAGAATACTAGTTCGCCTACTCCAGCGCGCGCCAACAGCGTTGCAGTTGAGGTACCTGTGCCCCCGGCGCCGACGACACCCACTCGCAGTGACTGGAGCTGGCGTACAAGCGGGCCGCCAAACGCTGCAACTTGACGGGCAAAAAGGTTGGTGTCCTGCTCAGTAAGGGCGGCCGGACCGAATATCCTTACCGGGCGGCTAGTTACTACTACGTGCCTGGCTACTTGACTTGAACGAGGATTATGTCCGGTGCGCACTCGCGCCTTCCATCCTCCGTTGGACCGCAACAGCGCGACGAAATGAATATGAGGACCGTTGCGATTCGTAAGGGCCTTGAGAAGGGTCTGCTCATTTTCGTCGTCAGTCTCCGAGAAATCGGAGAGACCAGTAGGGTGGTTGTGCACGAATCCGAACACCAGAGAATCTTCCGCGCAACGGCGGAAGAATTCGCGCAAGTATTTCAATTCGTACGCAATGTGCGATTGAGAGCTGCTCGTTACCCAGCTGGGATCAAACGGATGCACGCGCACTGCGATGTATCGGTCGGATCCCGTGAGCCCGTTGATTGGTCTGTGAAGACGTCTAAATACGACCACTGCTGCTCGTTCGTGGCCATTGGGATCGCCGTCGAGGTAGCTGCTGAGCTCGGCGTCCTGCGAAGCGAGTAGCGTAATGCGGGCGCCGGTCATCATCCGTCCGGGCGTTGGAGCGCCCAAGCGATACGGAGGAAGATTGTGATGATGTCGTCTCTACCCGGGCGCCACGCGCTTGGTGACCAATGGCGCGACCATCTGCAGAACTCCTTACCGTTCCAGATTCGATTGTCGCCGCCCCCGGGATTGAGCGTCGCCGCTATTGCCTTGCCATCTGCTCGCTGAAGGCGTGGGAATGTCCAGAACATGTCATTGCCAGCTTGGTTGTAGTTCGGCGGGATGATGACCAAAACGTCACATCTTTCGACTGTGTACAGCTGCCCCGGGAGATGGAGGTTAGTGAAGATGAAGAAGCGCTGTGCTGCAGCTTCGTCGTAGGTAAGGCCGCGGTTCTTGAGCTTGAGATAGTCCTCCTCGAACAGAAGAGGCATATCAACTAGCCAGCCTGAGAGCCTGATGATTGCGTGGAAAAGCGGGCCGGGCCGTGGTGCTTCTCGAGGTCTATGTCAGTATCGTTATTGACTGGCATATCTGGTTGGCTGGGTACTTCGAGAAAAATCTGTACGTTATCGGGGATCGCGGCAAGAACCCGTAGTTGGGCTCCGGTGATCGTGCCCTTGTCCCATTCGTACTTGTCCCCATCAACAAATAACAGGAATTGGAATGGCTTAGTCATGAGTGGAGCTCCTGCTAGACAAGTGTGACATGTATTAATATACAGTATACAGAAAGACTTTCAAGCCGGCGTGCTGCTTTACGGCATGGCGCCGGCTGGCGTCAGAGCTTGAGCGAGGTGCTGTACCGAAGAGGCTACTTGGGCTTCGCAGTCTGCTGCGGCCTTGGCCGGAAGCTTGTCGATCTCGCGGGGTGCCATATATTGCTCAGCTCATGATCGCGAAGGGTGAAAGCAGCGCCAAGGACCCAATGGTAAGACAAGGCGGGAATGGCGGACGAAAAGATAACTGAAGAGCAACTTCGGAAGCTCCGGGAAGCCATTCCGGAAGTCAGGGCCGAGGTGCGAGCGACATTCGAGGACCTAGCGGCAGAACCGGTCGGACGGCTACGCGAAAAACTCGGAGCCGACTTCACCTGGGCTCAGTACTACGAACTCTCAGCCGGGCAGGCATTTGTCCTCTTTCTGGCGAGCGTGGGGGCATTGGGTTTTGTCGAAGCAGCGGCCCGGAGCCAGCCGCTGCCTTTGCACGCGGTCATCGAAGCTTTGCAGGAGTTTGATCCCGACACGTCGATTGAGGGCGGTTGGAAGGGCGGGGATGGCGGCCTGTTCCAGCAGCGAGACGTTGCGGCGTTGGCAGTCGTCATGGGCAAACAGATGGAATGCCTGGAGACGTTCGGAAGGTATCTCACGGACCTGGTGGATGATGTGCGGCACGGTGTCGAGGAGTCGTTCTTCAAGGCGGTGCGCATTGATCGAACCGTGCTCGGCACCGAGCCTTTCGTGGTCTACATGAGTCTGCAGGAGCTAAACGTAAACGACGCTTTTTTCGCCGCGCTCGGCAATGCGCTAAGGGGACGCTGGAAGAAGTCGATGGCTGCACACGCCGATTTGCGAGTGCTCCTACAGGCGACTCACGAAGGCGGGCTTTGGGAGAGGCTCTCGAGGCAGGCGGAAGCTGAGCGCGTGTTTATCCGGGAACTTAAGGCCTACACGGACCGAGGAGCGGATCCGGTGCGTGGCCTTCAGCGATTCATGGCACGCTGGAAGGCCAATAAGATCAACGACTAGACATCAAATCGGAAAATACCGTCGTCACGTAGCGCCCGCACATAGGCTCAGCGGTACGGCTGTTAACGGGGGTCGAGAACCGCGTGTTGCTGGGGTTTGACGCGCAGCGCCCCTAAAATCCTTCGCCGCGTAGGTTCGATGAATTTCTGATCGTGCGCTCACCC
>Ga0307374_10009831_pt1 | contig 14020 bp, 14 predicted proteins | sample OX3MG_FD_202532 | JGI IMG/M metagenome (GOLD analysis project Ga0307374, IMG submission 202532) | Soil microbial communities from Risofladan, Vaasa, Finland - OX-3 | ecosystem: Environmental > Terrestrial > Soil > Coastal area > Acid sulfate soil | place: Finland: Risofladan, Vaasa | collected... | reverse complement strand
TTCATCACGCGCTGGTCGATGGTGTCGGGGGGATCGCGGTCCTGGGGCACCTCCTCGACACGAGTCGGAAGGCCCCGAGCCGCAAGTCGCCACCAGCGTCGCCCCGGACCGAGCCCGGATCATTCGATCCGATGAAGAGCGTACGACAGCTTGGCCGCACCGCCGCCGCTGCAGTGCAAGCGGCGGCGCAGCCCACCGCGACCGCACGCCGGCTGATGTCGACGGGTACGTCCGTCGCACGCCTGCTCGCACCGGCGGGCGCCCCACTCTCCCATGTGATGACCGGGAGGAGCTTCCGGCGAAACTTCGAGGTCTTGGACCTGCCGAAGGGTAAGTTGCGCCGGGCGGCGACGGCGACCGGCAGCACGCTGAACGACGTCTTTGTCACAGCCGTCGTCCGCGGACTGCGGCGCTACCACGAGCTGCATGGAGCAGACATGCACGAGCTCCGCGCGCTGATGCCGGTGAATGTCCGTCATGATGGCGAAGTGCTCGGCGGCAACCACTTCGTGCCGGCCCGCTTCCGGGTCTACACGGGAGAGGACGCCTCGGACTGCCTGCAACGAACACGGAAGATCACCGGTGAATGGAAGCATGCGTCCGGACTGGCGGTGAGCGAAGTGGTAGCGACCGGGCTCAGTCTGTTGCCCGGTGCCGTGACGACGTCATTGTGGGGACGGATGCTCAAGGGTGACGATTTCTGCATCACGAACGTACCGGGCCCGCCGTTCCGGGCTTACGTGGCCGGCTCGCGGGTCCAACAGATGTATGCCTTCGCCCCGACATCTGGCGCGGCCTTGAACGTGTCGCTCCTCTCGGTGGACGGATGCGAATGCGTGGGGGTGAACATGGACCTCGCAGCAGTTCCCGATGGTTCGAAGCTGGTCATGTGCCTTGAAGAAGGATTCGCCGAAGTGTTCGCCCTGGCTGACTAGGGGCGCTAGGTCGCTCGTTCAGAGTCCCAGCGTTGCCGCGTAGTCCGGCACGTAGTGATACCGATCACGGGGCGGCCGCCGATAGTCGCCCTGAGGAGGCCGGGGCGGCAGCTTGACCTTCGGGAGCTTCCGTGGTTGGTACGGGACGACCGACAGGAGGTGATGGATGCAGTTGAGACGGGCCCGCTTCTTGTCGTCCGCCTCCACTTCATACCAGGGGGAGTCAGGGAGATCGCAGTGGGCGAACATGTCGTCCTTTGCTCGTGAGTACTCCACCCATCGGTTGCGTCCTTCGACGTCCATATCGCTCAGCTTCCAGCGCTTGAGCGGGTGGTCGAGTCGTTCTTTGAATCGACGTTCCTGTTCGTCGTCACTCACCGAGAACCAGTACTTGACCAGGATGATCCGGTCGTCAATGAGCATCCGCTCGAAGGCCGGACATTGGGTGAGAAAACGGTGGTACTCCTCGTCGGTGCTGTAGCCCATCACCCGCTCGACGCCGGCGCGGTTGTACCAGCTCCGGTCGAAGACGACGATTTCGCCACCGGCGGGAAGGTGGGCGATGTAGCGCTGGAAATACCATTCGGTGCGCTCACGGTCGCTCGGGGCGGGTAGGGCGACGATCCGGCACCAGCGAGGGTTGAGGTACTCGGTAATCCGCTTGATCACGCCGCCCTTGCCCGCGGCGTCGCGGCCCTCGACGACGATGACGATGCGCTGGTTCTCGTCCCTTGTCCACTGCTGCAACTTGACCAGTTCCTCTTGGAGCTTGAGGAGAGCGTTCAGGTAGGTGCCGTTGGTGTCAGCCATGGCTACATCCTGACAGCGGTCCAGTCGGCGGGTTGCGTCATTGCGCCCTGACAGGCTCGGCGTCGAGCTCCAATGGGTACGCTCGTCCCATGCGAATCGGAGTGCTCACGGGTGGCGGTGACTGCCCCGGACTGAACGCTGTCATCCGGGCCGTCGTCCGCAAAGGGGTCGACGTCCACGGCGACGAATTCGTGGGCTTCCGAGACGGCTGGCGAGGGGCTCTGGAGGGGGACACGGTAGTCCTCGACGTGGAGGCGGTGCGCGGCATCCTTCCCAGGGGCGGCACCATCCTCGGATCAAGCCGGACCAACCCGTATAGCACCGAGGAGGGCGAGAAGAAGGTCCTCGACACCGTGGGCAGGCTGGGGGTCGATGCGCTTGTCGTCATTGGAGGAGACGACACGCTCGGCGTGGCCAACCGCCTGACCGCTTCGGGCCTCCCCATCATCGGCGTTCCGAAGACCATCGACAACGATCTGCAGGCAACCGATTACACGTTCGGATTCGACACCGCGGTCATGATCGCCACGGAAGCCATCGACAGGTTGCATACCACTGCGCAGAGCCATCACCGTGTGCTGATCGCTGAGGTCATGGGTCGCAACGCCGGATGGATCGCCTGGCACTCCGGTGTTGCCGGGGGCGCCAATGTGATCCTCATTCCCGAGCAACCATTCGACATAGACAACGTGGTGGCCTACATAGAGCACCGATTCGCCAGCCACTACGCCCCGGTGGTGGTTGTCGCCGAGGGTGCGCTTCCGGTCGAAGGCACGCTGCCGTCTCGTTCCGGAGAAGTCGACGCCTTCGGCCACGCCCGCCTGTCCGGGATCGGCACCTTGCTGGAGTCCGAACTGGCCCAGCGGACAGGCAGAGAAACCCGAGCCACCGTGCTCGGCCACGTCCAGCGGGGCGGAAGCCCAACCGCGTTCGATCGAGTGCTCGCCACCAGGTTCGGGCTCCATGCGGTCGATGCGCTGCACGCCGGCCACGGCGACCAGATGGTGGCCGTCCACGGGACGTCGATTGATCTGGTGCACCTCTCCGAGGCCACGAGTAGCCCCAAGCTCGTCCCCCCCGAGCTGTACCAGGAGGCAGAGGTCTTCTTCGGTTAGTCGACGGACACGGCGAGCTCTGACCATTGTGGCAGCCGGGATGACGCCACCTCGGGGGATCGAATCAGCCAGACTTCCTGAGATGACAAGACGTCAGGACGATTTCCTCTCCATTGCGCTCGATCCTTGAGCGACACAGCAGGACGTCAATGATCAGGATTCTGCATCGGTACTGGCGTGTGGCGCGCTATCCCTTCGGCATCGCCATTGCGGCTCTTGTGCTTTGGGCGCTGTCATCACACCGCGACGAGCTCTCAGGCCTGTCCTCTGTGTTCGGCTCGCTCAACTGGTGGTGGGTACCTCCCGCCCTCCTTGCCGAGACCATGTCCTTCGTGTGTTTCGCCGGAATGGAGTATGAGCTGCTGAGGAGCGCCGATCTGAGGGCACCCTGGAGTCCGCTTCTCAAAATGACGTTTGCCAATCAGGCCATTGCGAACTCGGTGCCCGGAGGGAGCGCAGCCGCGACTGTGTATGGGTTCCGATGGTTTCGACGGTTCGGAGCGGATGACACTTTGGCTGCCTGGGCCATACTCGGGACGGTCGTGGCATCGGTGGTCTCACTGTCCGCGGTGGCCGTAGGCGGCCTCGCACTCGCGACCGGGGAGGGGGCGTCACTTGATCTGGTCCCAGTCGTCATCGGGGTGTTCGCGGTGACCATCGCTGTGGGGGCACTCTTCGTGTACGAGCGCCCCTTGGTCCTGCTCGTGACGTCAGCCGCACGAGCCTCGCACCGGTTGATCGGTCGTCCACGCGGCGATACCACCGATCAGATCCACCGGATCATCGAGTGGATCACCACCGTTCACCTCGGCTGGCGTCAGATCAGACGAATCTTCTTGTGGGGGTCAGCGAACTGGCTGTTTGACTGTGCGTGCTTCGCCATGATGTTCCTGGCCGTGCATGCTGACATCCCATGGAAAGGTCTGTTACTCGCTTACGGGGCTGGGCAGCTGGCTGCCACCCTCCCAATTACCCCTGGAGGGTTGGGTGTGGTCGAGGGAAGCATCACCATCGCACTCGTCGCGTTCGGTGGGGCTCAGGTGGCCACCGTCGATGCGGTGTTGATGTACCGGCTCGTGAGCTTCTGGCTCGTCCTTCTGGTCGGGTGGGGATTGTGGGCGGAGCTCGCGCTGCAAGTGCGTCGCGGTCGCTGGAACCGCGCCGCTCTCAGCTCAGAGGTGGAGGCCGGGGTGGAGCAAGAAGTCCCACTTCGACCCAGAGACGCCGAGGGTGCCGTCGCCACGTCGGACTCCATCGCATGAGGACCCTTCTGATTCGCGTCGCAGCCGTCGCCCTTGTTGCCGGTTTCGCAACGGGATGCACGACGGCGCGGACCAACCTTGGGACGTCGGACAGCTCGTGCTACCTGGCGCTTCCGGCGGCGACCAAAGCAGTTGAAGGCCATGGGCACCTCCTCGGGGTCAAACTGTTCACATTGGCCGGTCTTCGCAAGGAGGCTCCGCGCCTGTACTCGCTGGTGCTGGACGGGCAACCCAAATCCGAGCGGGTGTGTGTGGCTGCATTCTCCGGCAACTTCCGTAACGACAACGTCTCTCATCCTTTAGGGCGACCATCGGGACACTTGGCGGTCGTTGTCACGGCAACGCCGACGAACAAACTTCTCGGGACGGCGATATTTCTCCAAGTGCCGCTGCGTTTCGGCCACTCTCATATCGGTTGATCATTTCCTCCTCGAGTCAGGATCCTGACCGGCTGCAGGCGTGGGTTGGGTCGCAACCGTGAGGTATCCCTCTCCACCTCGAATGCGGTGTACCCAGACTGATACCCGTCTCGTCACGCTGAGGACAAGTTGCGCATTTCACGGGGCCCGCAAACCGCCGCCGCCGTTGATGAGTGCAGCAGTTCACCCACGTTTGTGATGCCGATTCCGGGGAAGGAATTACGTCATGTGTCACAGGAGGTGTGAATCGGCCTGGAAATCCCGGAGGCTCCATACCTTGGAAGCGAGGATGGAGCCATGGAGAACAAGCCCACCACGAAGCGGTACCCGCCTGAGCTGAAGGAGCGGGCGGTGCGCATGGTGTTGGACCTGCGAGAGCAGGATCCGCACGACAAGACAGTGATCTCGCGGGTGGCCCGCCAGCTCGGCATCGGCGACGAGTCGCTGCGCAGCTGGGTCAAGCGTGCCGAGGTCGACGCCGGCAAGCGTCCGGGGCTGACGACCGAGGAGCAGGCCGAGCTGAAACGCCTTCGAAAGGAGAACTTCGAGCTGCGACGCTCGAACGACATCCTCCAGGCTGCAGCAACTTTCTTCGGGGCGGAGCTCGACCGCCGAGGAAAGAAGTAGTCGCCTTCATCGACGCCCATCGGGACCGAACGACCGATGGGCGTCGATGGGGGGTCGAGCCGATCTGCGCTGACCTCAAGATCGCCCCCTCCACCTACTACGACGCCAAGTCCCGGCCGCCGTCGGCCCGGGCCATCCGTGACGGCGACCTCGGCCCGAAACTCGCCGAGCTCTGGAAGCGCAACTACTCGGTCTACGGACGGCGCAAGCTGACCAAGGCGGCGCGGCGGGCCGGCCACGACGTCGGGCGCGACCAGGTGGCCCGCCTCATGCGCTGCCAGGGCATCCGCGGGGCCAGCCGGACGAAGAAGCGCTTCACCACGAAGTCCGATCCGAATCACGTCCGCGCCCCGGACCTCGTCAATCGCAACTTCTGTGCCAGCCGTCCCGACGAGCTGTGGGTTTGCGACTTCACCTACTGCTCGACGTGGACCGGCATCGTCTACGTGGCCTTCGTCGTCGACGTCTTCTCCCGGCGCCTCGTCGGCTGGAAGGCGGCGCGCTCGATGACGACGACCCTCGTCCTCGACGCCCTCAACATGGCGGCGTGGAGCCGTCGGCACTCAGACCTCGCCGGTGTCACGTGTCACTCCGATGCGGGATCGCAATACACGTCCATTGCCTACACGGAGCGTCTCGACGACATCGGGGCCGCACCTTCCATTGGCACCATCGGCGACTGCCCCTTAACCGGTCAATATTCCATTGGCAGTAGTAGTCGACCTATGGACGCTGTGGATACTGGGGATAAGCGTTTGGGCAAATCCACAGCCTTTCCCTCTTGTTTTCGACAGGCACGCCATGGGTTACTGATGTCGCATGGACACCGACCTGCGTGTCGCACTCGAGGATGATCAATGGCAACTCTCCAGCGAGGGCGCTTCTGACGCCGTCACGCTCGCCAACGAGTATCTCGGTTACCTCGGCGACAGGAACTACTCGCCCCAGACCGTCCGCACGTATGCGTTCGCGCTGCTCGCCTTTTGCAGGTGGCTCTTCTCCGCGGGCATCGAGCTCGATGCGGTCACGACCGAGGTGCTGCTTGACTACCTGAGAGCGTGCCGGCAGGCGAGGATCGCCGGTCGCCCAGGGCCAAAGGTGCTGCGCATGGACGGCCGGCGAGCCGACGCCTACAAGCCTTCGACGATCAACCTCCGACTGGCAGCTATCGAAGGGCTGTTCTCGTTCAGATGCATGCGGGACCCCGACGCCAAGAACCCAGTCCCGAAGGGCAAGGAGGCGAGGAGGCCCAGCGCCGGGGAGCGAGCGGGGATGCTCAGCCATGTGGCTCGGCGCCCTCGCCAACGTTCGCCGCTCCGACTGCGTGAGCCCAGCACGCTGCCGCGGTCGCTCGACCGCCACGAAGTGGTGGCTCTCGTCGAGAGCCTTCGCAGCTTCCGGGACCGGGCCATTGCCGGACTCATGGTGTTCTGCGGGCTTCGTGCCGGAGAAGTGCTGGCCCTCGAGGTCAAAGACGTGGACATCGGAGGGCGCTGGCTCCGGGTCTTTGGCAAGGGCCGAAAGGAACGGCGCGTCCCTCTCGACGTCGATGTAGCGGGCATGATCCAGACCTACCTTCTCGCCGAGCGACCCGAGACCAACTCCAAGGCGCTCTTCGTCGTGGCCAAGGGTCCCAACCGCGGCCAGCCCCTCACGGCGGCCGGTCTCCGCACCATCTTCCGCTATCACCGTGCCAAGGCCGGGGTCCCCGCTGGTCATCCCCATGCACTTCGTCACACCTTCGGCACCGCGCTCGCCGAAGCCGGGGTCGACCTCGCCGTCATGCAGGCGCTGCTTGGTCATGCCCATATCGACACCACGGCCAAATACGTCCACCTTGCACCCGCACATGTGAAGGAGGAGTTCGATGCCGCGCGCCAGCGCCAGCGTGCAGGTCGCTGAGCACAAGGCGAGCGACCTCGTCTCCGACTACGTCGCGCACCTGGCGCGCACTGGCCGAGGAACCACCAACGCAGAGGCGAACGCCCGGCGCTTCCTGCGCCGCTGGCCCGAGCCCCAGCGCTGGGCGGAGCAAACCCTTCCCGATCGTCTTTCCGAAGGCCTGAACACGAGGTCCTTTCTCACCTTCTTGATCGTCTGGGGCCACATCCGCCCCGGCTACGACTATCTCATCTCGAGAAAGCTGGCGAGCTTTTGGCGAGAGATCGCGGGCTCTGCGCTCGAAGAGGACATGATGCTTTTTTGCGAGACAGCCCAGTCCATCGGCTACACCCCGATCAACGCGTGGCGCAGTGCTTCTCAGTCGGTCGGTCGTCTGCTCATCCAGAGTGGACGCCGTCTCGACGAGATCACCTTGGCGGACTTCGAGGAACTGACAGAGGAGTGTCGGAGCCAGGAGGAGGCGACTGGGAAAGGAAAGCGCCATTACCACTCGGCCCTCAGCTGTGCGCATCGGGTTCTGTTTCACCTCGAGATCATCGAGACGCCGCCCCCACACTGGCAAGGACCTGAGAGCTACGAGCGGCGCATGGCCGACGTCGCTGCAGCACTGCGCCCCTCTTTCATCGCCTACCTCGAGCGGAAGGCTGCTACCTGTCGTGAAAAGACGGTGACCGGCACCGCCACGCGTCTGTCCCACTTCGGCCGCTTCCTTGCGCAGATGGACCCGGGCCTGTCCTCTTTCGCCGACCTTGACCGTGAGCGGCATATCGAGCCCTATCTCAACTCGCTCACCAAAGCCGTCAACTCGAAGACCGGCGAGCCGATCACCCCAGCCGAACAGGACCGGCGGATCCGGGCGGTCTCGAGCTTCTTGACCGACATCACCGAATGGGGCTGGGAGCAGGCCCCGGCCCGCAAGCTCGTCTTCCGCTCCGACTTGCCGAGGCTTCCGCGCCTGCTCCCGCGCTATTTGCCCGTCGACGCCGACCGGCGCCTCGCCGAGGCGCTCGAGCATTCCGAGTACCGCCAGGCTGCCGATGCGCTGCTTCTCCAACGGGCCTGTGGCCTTCGCATCGGGGAGTTGTTGGACCTCGAACTCGACTGCGTGCACGAAATCCCAGGCAACGGCGCGTGGTTGAAGGTCCCACTCGGCAAGCTCGACACCGAGCGGATGGTCCCTCTCGACGACGAGACGGTCACCCTCATCGACCGCATCGTGGCCACGCGCACCGAGGGGCGTCCGCTCGTCCACCGGCGCACCGGGCGTCCCGTCCAGTTCCTCTTCACCCACCATGGCAGGCGACTTGGTCAGGGCGCCGTGCGCCTCGAACTCGACCGCGCCGCCAAAGGGGCGGGGCTCGGGCACGTGACCAGCCACCACCTCCGCCACACCTTCGCGACCGCCATGGTGAATGCCGGGGTGTCGCTCCAGAGCCTTATGGCACTTCTGGGGCACGTCTCGGCCGAGATGAGCTTGCGTTATGGGAGGCTTTTCGACCAGACCGTGCGCGCCGAATACGAACGAGCACTCGAACTCGCCAAGGCCCGCATCGGACCGCTACCCGACAACAAGCGCCGGATCCCGCTGCGCGGAGACGGCGACTGGCGCGACGAGCCCGCCATCAAGGCCCGCCTGGCCGGTGGCTACTGCCTGCGGGCCCCCGCACAAGGAGCCTGCCCCTACGCGAACATCTGCGAGCACTGTCCGAGCTTTCGCACCGACGCGGCCAGCGTCTCGGTGCTCGCGGCTCAGCGGGTCGACGCCGAGGCACTGGCCCGCGACGCCGAAGCCCGTGGATGGATCGAAGAAGCCGACCGCCATCGCCGTCTCATAGCCCGCCTCGACGCACTTTTGACCGAAGCAGAAGCCGGGTGACTTCTCCCGACACCCTCGCTCGGGTCGAACGGGCCTGCGCCGAGCTGGTCCGAGACGCTGAGCCGGTCAGCTTCACCAACGTCGCCGAGCGGGCCCAGATAAGCCGGACGACCCTCTACCGAGACGAGAACCTCCGAGTGGTCGTCGAAGAACACCGGCAACGCAGTCATGACCCACGGAGCCTTTCGGGAGTCGTGGCCGAGGTCGGTCACCTACGAGCCGCCGTGGAGGTGCTCGCCGAGCGTGTCCGAAGCCACGAAGAGCAACTGCGCCAGCTCAATCGCAAGCGGAAGGCCAACTGAAGCTCTTCCTTCTTCCGCGTTGTCCACAGGTCTGGAGCGTGATTAGCCGGTTAAAGTTTCGACAACGCCATGGCCGAATCGGTGATGGGGCTCTTCAAGACCGAGCTGCACCGCAACCCGGCCGCCCTGGCCGCCAACGGTGGCCCCTGGAAAGGCCTCGACGACCTCGAGATCGCCATCTGTGCATGGGTGTCGTGGTTCAACGAGGAGCGTCTCCACGGCGAACTCGACGACCGGACGCCGGCCGAAGTCGAAGCCGAGTACCGTCTCAGATCTCAGCCCGCTGTGGCATGAGGAACCAAACCAACGAGCCTCCGGCAAACCCAGGCCGATTCAGTGCAACGGCTCTGCGCTCGTTGGCGAACCAACTGGGTTACTCGCTTGGTACCGGGCTCATAGTGGCCGCCTGTGGTGGGTTCATCGCTGGATGGGCCGCCCGTCATGGTGCGGTTGAGGCCCCGTCGAGCGATGCCTCGCCAGCAGCGAGTGCGTAGCAATGGTTGATCTCTCAACTTCCTTGAAAGGGAAGACCGCACGTTCCTAGGTACTTTTGCTGAGCTCGAGCAATACATCGACCATCTCGGATCAATGCAGTTTCATTTCTTTCGAGTCGACCTGACTGAACTGGTCGACATTGATCAGGTTGGTGTGAACGTCCTCAAGGGCCTGCAGCACTATGTCGTTGGACGTGGGGCTGGGATCACAGTGCTTCCGCCCATGGCCAGGATCCTGGGTGAAGATGTCGTTGCGATGCCAACCTGACGACTGACGACGTCTAGCTCGACGAGCTGCAGCGATCCCCCAGCCAGGGGCGCTCACCGTCGAGTGAATAGAGCGCCACCGCCGCGGTGTCCTGATCCGGTTTGGATGTCTCGTTTGGCGGGATCCCAACGAGGTCGGGTCGCCCGGCAGCCTGTGCGGCATAGTTCCACGTCGGTTGGTCGAATTGAAAGGCCCCCATGTATTGCCCGTCCGGAGAGACCGCCGCGTAGTTGCCACCTGATTCGGCCTGTACCACGCACTGGAGGAACGGGTTGAGAGCGGGATCGACCGTATTGTCGGACAGGTGGGATGATTGTCGTTCCGCAGCGGCGACAGCGGCGGCAGCCGCCGCGGCCGCGGCGGCCTGTTGCTGGGCGACCGCCGTCGCCAGCTGGCCTGTGACCTGCGCCTGCACCACTTCAAGGTGTTGTGCCGTGGAGTTGGCCTGTTGAAGATAGGTCGCCTCTCTGGCTTGCTCCGCCTTGTCGTCCGCCTGCTGTTGCAACAGCACCGCCTGTTCGGATTGCGCGGTGCGCTGAGCTGTGTGCAAGAGGGCGATACCTTCGTTCAGATTGCCCACGCTCACCGTGGCATACACGTTCTCGGACTTGACGGTTTCGACGTTGGACGTGAATAGCGCCGGCCCAGACTCGGACGAAACGCTCCCGCTGAGGATGTACGACATCAGGGCGATCCGCCGGACGTCCTTCTCACGTCTCGCCACCATACGTAAGTCGTCCTGAATCTGTAATTCGGTCTGGGTGATGGCGCGCTGATCGTTGACCACCCTTTGCGTGGCCACGGAGTACTGCTGTCGGTAGGCACCGGCTTCGAGTTGATCCTGGATTAGCTGTTGGCTGATCTTCTTGGCTTCGGCCTTGAGGGTCCCGATCTGATCGGCTGCGGCATGCCTCGCAGGCATGAAGAACGACAGCCCGGGCACAACGAGCGCGGCAATGACGAGGGGGATGATCGACCGCCGATGATCTGACGCGTCGCCACTGACCGAAGGCTCTAGGCACATACGATGCACGACGTCGAGAATTTACCCTGAATCGCGCGTGGGCGGGCCAATTCCGTGCGGAAACGCCGTCTTGCGTGCGCTTTTGCGCCGCATGACGGGCGACCCTGGGCTGGGAAGAGAGCGGTTGAATTGTCAAAGGGTGATGGCATATCTGCCGGACACGCAGTAACGAACGACTGTCTCGGATTGGCCAGCGTTTGCCGCTCGGTGCCGTAGCCCTTACGTTGGTCGTTGATCGCAATTTGTTCGCGTTGCCGTGACAGGAGGACATCAATGGCTTGGGATTTTTCGACGGATCCGGCGTTTCAAGAACAGCTCGACTGGGTCGATCAATTCTGCCGGGATGAGATTGAACCGCTCGAGCTGGTGTTCCCTTATGCCGTGCGCATGCGAGATCCAAAAATGAAGGCACTGGTGGAGCCGCTAAAAGCACAGGTCAAGGAGAGGGGGCTGTGGGCGATCTTTCTCGACAAAGATCTCGGAGGGCCGGGGTTCGGTCAGCTGAAGCTGGCTCTCGTCAACGAGATCATTGGCCGGTACGGCATAGCTCCGTCCATCTTCGGATGTCAGGCACCCGACACCGGCAATATGGAGATCCTTGCTGCCTACGGGACGGAGGAACAGAAGGAAAGGTGGTTGTATCCGCTGCTCAATCAGGAGATCTGGTCGGCCTATTCAATGACCGAGCCGCAGGGGGGCTCGGATCCCAACCTGTTCAAGACCACGGCTGTTCGGGATGGCGACGAATGGGTCATCAACGGTGAGAAGTGGTTCACGAGTGCCGGCCGGATTGCAGACATCATCTTTGTGATGTGCACGAACGGTATCTTCATCGTCCCCAGAGACACCCCCGGCGTCGAGATCCAGGACTTCCCGCGCACGCACGATCACATCATCTACAACGAAGTGCGGGTGCCGCTTGACCATCTTCTTGGCCCGGAAGATGGTGCGAAGGTTCTGGCCCAGCGACGCCTCGGCGGTGGTCGGATCCATCACGCCATGCGTGCAATCGCGCAATGCAACCGCGCCTTCGACATGATGTGCGAGCGGGCCTTGAGCCGAGAGTCCCATGGCAAAATCATTGCTGAGCACCAGATGGTCCAAAGCGCTATAGCGGAGTCGTACGCCGATATCAACATGCTCCGTCTTCTCGTGCTCTGGACGGCGTGGACGATTGATAACTCGAGCACGCAGGAAGCCCGGACTCAAATTGCCGCGTGCAAGTACACCGCGGCAAGGGTTCTCAAGGACGTCGCGTATCGCGCCATTCATATTTACGGATCCCTCGGCGTGACCAACCTGACCCCCCTTCAGGCGATGTGGGCTGGGTCTCCGACGATGAGCGTCATGGACGGCGTGGATGAGGTGCACAAAGTGACGGTTGCCCGCAACGTGCTCAAGGATTACCGACCTCACGAGGGTCTGTGGCCCAGTGAGTACTTCCCGGCGAAGCGTGAGAAGGCGCGGGAGAAGTTCGCCGACCTCATGGCCCAGGATCCGGACCTGGTGAAGTACGCGGACTTCATGGCCAAGCGTTCAGAAAGCCACTAGGGCAATCCCCACCGATGACAAGGAGGCGCCCAGCCGTGAGAAGCTTTGCAGGCAAGATCGCGGTCGTCACCGGCGCGTCCTCCGGCATCGGCCGGGCCATCTGTCTCACGCTGGCGGACCGGGGGGCCACTGTTGTCGGTCTGGCCCGTCGCGCGTCTCTGCTCGACGAGGTGGCGGCGGAATTGTCGGCGTTGTCCCCAGAAAGTGCCACGCATGTGTGTGATGTCGGGGACGCCGATGGATACCGACAGATGCTGGCCGACATTGCACTCCGGCATGGACGAATCGACATCCTCGTGAACAACGCCGGTATCGACCTCATGCTGCCTGCTCCCGGGGGTGATGACGCCACGGTGAGGGCAGTGTTCGACGTCAACTTCTTCGGCACCGTTGCCGGGACGCTGGCCGTGCTTCCGGCAATGGTTGAACGGGGGAGTGGCATCGTCGTGAACGTCTCCTCCGATACCGCCCGTGCTCCCGAACCCCGCCAAGGTGCCTATGCGGCCTCAAAGGCAGCCGTGTCCGCCTTCTCCGAGTCGGTTGCTCACGAGGTCGCCCGCCATGGCGTGCACATCCACGTGCTCTATCCCGGTTGGGTGCCCACGGCCATGGGGTTGTCTGGGGAAGAGGATGGGGGATCGCTTCCTCCCAAGATGGTGAGACGCACCGCGGTGGGCGTGGCCTCCCTTGTTGCAGACCGGATGGGTGGCCCCAAGATAGACATCAACGCAGCTGCACTGCCGATGCTGGCTCCCTTAGCTCGAACGTTTGCCCCCGTCGCGTACCAAAAGGCCATGCGCCGGTTCAACGGCACCGGTTCATGACGACGTTCCACCCGCTGTTCGTGCCTCAAGCTTGGTCAGCCTGTCTACCAATTGGTTGAGCATCGCGTCCTGAGCCAGGAGATGTTCTTGGATTTTGACCGCTTCGTGCAGTACGGCATCGGCGTCGTTGTAGGTGGCCTCCGCCCGCGCGTCTGCCGCTTTGGCCTGAATGTTCTGACCGACGATGATGATCGGGAGGAGCACGAGCTGAAGGAAGTTTGAAGAGATCCAGGCGATGATGATCGTCAGATTGTGACTTTTTAGAGCCGAGGGCAGGCTAATGATTGCGATAACAGCGAAGATGTATCCGCAGAGCATCGTACCGACCAGCAGCGTGATCTTGAGGCCGATCTTTGCGTTCAAGCGTTGCCACGCCGTGTCCGAACGGAGTTGGTCATGAACCTTGACCGGAGGTGGCGCCGTCCCTTCCAATTTGTGCTTGGTTCGATGATGGGGGCGGTAGTCGTAAATCGTGAGGTCCGTCAAGGGGGTTACTCCTTCGAGTCGTGAATGGTGTCGAGTCACCCATTCGCCGCCGGCCCCATTGTGACGCGTCTGGCAACTACACCGGACTCTGTTGGCGATCAAGGTCGGCGGATCATGACCTTGTG
>Ga0307374_10009830_pt1 | contig 14021 bp, 16 predicted proteins | sample OX3MG_FD_202532 | JGI IMG/M metagenome (GOLD analysis project Ga0307374, IMG submission 202532) | Soil microbial communities from Risofladan, Vaasa, Finland - OX-3 | ecosystem: Environmental > Terrestrial > Soil > Coastal area > Acid sulfate soil | place: Finland: Risofladan, Vaasa | collected... | reverse complement strand
GTGCACGGCGAGCAGAGCGCCGGTGGTGGCCAGGACGACCGCGGTCGCCAGCGGCAGCACGAGCACCCACCACCGGATCGACCCGAACGCCCGGTTCAGCTCGTCCCAGCCCATCGGCGACAGCCAGCTGAGCCAGCGCAGCCCTGATGCGCTGGCCGAGTCACCCACCGCGCGGAGCAGGAAGGCCACGCCGAGCACGCCGGTCGCGATGCCCCGTGCCGACCTGGCCGTCTGGGCGACCTGCGCGGTGATCGCGGCTACTCCGGTGAACGCCAGCCCGCAGCCGGCGAATCCGGCGGCCATCGCGATCGACCCGGCCGCGGGCAGCCCGAGCGCGATCACGGCGGCAGCCATCAGCACGCCGATCATGATGTTGGCGCCGCAGGACACCAGCAGGGCGGTGACCAGAGCGGCATGCCGGCCCACCACGGCGGAGCCGACCAGCTCAAGGCGGCCAGTCTCCTCGTCGGCCCTGGTGTGCCTGATCACGATGAAGATGCTCATCAGCCCGGTGCCCACGCCGCCGAGCGCGGCGTCCCGCCAGGCCGTCAGCGAGCCGAGCGTGTTCCCGAACATCGGCCCGTACAGCGACAGCAGCGCGGGATTATGGCCGACCGTCGCCGCGAACTGGATCCGCTCCGCGGTCGTCGGATAGAGCCCCTTGAAGCCGTAGACGGTGAAGGCCACGAAGGCGGTCAGCACGTAGATCCAGATCACCAGCATGACCCGGTCACGGCGGAACGCCAGCTTCGTCAGCGCCCCCGTGCCGGTCAGCGTGGTCATGCCGGCACTCCGTCCCGGTCCGGCGCGGCTGGCCCGTCGTTCGCCGGCCCGCCGTTCGCCGGACCGTGGTTGGCGGGCCCCTGGCTCGCCGACCCGTGATTCGCCGGCTGCCGCTGACTCGCCGGACCGTCGCCGGCGTAGTGCCGCAGGAACAGTTCCTCGAGCGTCGGCGGCTGGCTGGTCAGGCTGCGGACACCGCTGGCGCTGAGGGCCCTGAGCAGGCCGTCGAGCTTGTCGGTATCGACCTTGCAGCGCACCCGGTCGCCCTCGATGTCCAGGTCATGCACCCCCGGCAGCCGGTCGAGCCCCTCCGGCGGCCTGGCGAGCTCCGCCGAGATCGAGGTCCTCGTCAGGTGCCGCAGGTCGGACAGAGTACCGGACTCGACGGCGCGGCCGCGCCTGATGATGGTGACCCGGTCGCAGAGCGCCTCCACCTCGGACAGGATGTGGCTGGACAGCAGGACCGTGCGCCCGCGCCCGCGCTCGTCCTCGATGCAGCCGCGGAACGCGGCCTCCATCAGCGGATCGAGGCCGGCCGTTGGCTCGTCGAGCAGCAGCAGCTCGACGTCGGAGGCGAGCGCGGCGATCAGCGCGACCTTCTGCCTGTTGCCCTTGGAGTACGCCCGCGCCTTGACGGTCGGATCGAGCTCGAAGCGCTCGATCAGGCTGGCCCGCCGCTGCGCGTCCAGCCCGCCGCGGAGCCGGCCGAGCAGGTCGATCACCTCGCCGCCAGTGAAGTTCGGCCAGAGGTTCACGTCGCCGGGGACATAGGCGAGCCTGCGATGCAGGGCCGTCGCCTCGCTCCACGGGTCGCCGCCGAGCAGCCTGGCCGAGCCGCCGTTCGCACGCAGCAGGCCGAGCAGGATCCGGATCGTGGTGGTCTTACCCGCGCCGTTGGGGCCGAGGAACCCGTGCACCTCGCCGGTCGCCACGTTCAGGTCAAGGCCGTCGAGCGCGACGACTTTGCCGTAGGCCTTGCGCAGCCCCGCCACGTCGATTGCGTCTACCATGACTTGGAGACTACACTACTTTTAGAAATCTCTGAAAGTTATGAACGCAAGAAACCGGGGGACTCTCCGACGTGAGCGCAAGAGGCACCGAGTGACCGCAGAAAGTAGCCGGGGAGCAGCGCCGTCCCGCGACGCCGCCCAGCCCCGAGCCGCCGGGAACGGGGCGCTCGGCGGGCGCGACCAGGCGGCCGTGGGCCGCTTCGTCGAGCGGTTCGCCTCGGTGCTGGTCGAGGCGGGCATCCCGCGGATGCCCGCCCGGGTGTTCGCCGCCCTGCTGGCCACGGATTCCGGCCGGCTCACCGCCGCCGAGCTCTCCGAGCAGCTTCAGGCGAGCCCCGCGGCGGTGTCGGGCGGCGTCCGTTACCTCATCGCCGTGGGAATGGCCGCCAGGGAGGGCGAGCCGGGGTCGCGTCGCCACCATTACCGGGTTCCCGATCATGTCTGGGACGAGGTCATCACCGGCCGCGATCGCCTGATGGCCCGCTGGACGGCAGTGCTCAGGGAGGGAATCGAGCTAATCGGACGTGACACGCCGGCCGGTGCCAGACTGGTCGATTCGGTACAGTACTTCGAGTTTGTCAGTGCCGAGCTGCCGAGAGTTCTCGCCAGGTGGCAGGAGCACAAGGCCGCCCTGGAACGCGGCGCACCGGCCTGACCCGCCGGGGGTCAGGCCGGGCCGAATTCGACGGCCGCACCGCCCGCTCATTGCCGTCCGGATGGACGATCCGCGCCGGAACGTTGGTAAGACTTGTAGTGACGCACAGCTGAGGAGGCTGCCGACGTGGCGCGCGATCCAGGAGACCTTTATCAGGTGAGTCCAGACGCGCTCGAGCTGGACTCCGACCTCGTGATGCTCTATTACCTTGACGGATTCGTGGACGCGGGTGCCGCCGGACGGCAGCTGGCCACGCATCTGCTGTCCACTCTCGAGCACACCGAGATCGCGAAGTTCGATGTCGACTCGCTGATCGACTACCGTGCCCGCCGGCCCGCCATGATCTTCACCAAGGATCACTGGGAGAGCATCGAGGCGCCGGAGATCACGGTGCACCTGCTCCGGGACGGAGCCGGCACTCCGTTCCTGCTGCTCAACGGCCTGGAGCCGGACCGGGACTGGGAGGCGTTCACCAAGGCTGTGCTGGCCCTGTCGGACCGCCTGAAGGTACGGCTCGTGGTGAGCTTCCACGGCATCCCGATGGGCGTGCCGCACACCAGGCCGCTCGGCATCACCGGGCATGCCACGCAGCCGGAGCTGATCGACGGCTATCAGCCGCTGGTCGACCGGCTCCAGGTGCCGGGCAGCGCATCGGCGCTGATCGAGTTCCGGATGGGCGAGGCGGGCAAGGCCGCGGTCGGGTTCGCCGTGCACGTGCCGCACTACCTGGCCCACGCGTCCTACCCGGCGGCGGCGATCACCCTGCTGGCGGCGGTGGAGCGGGCCACCGGCCTGAACCTGCCCGCTGACGCGCTGCGCGAGGCCGCCGAGCTCACCGACGCCGAGATCACCAGGCAGGTCGAGGGGTCAGAAGAGGTCACCGAGGTCGTCAGGTCGCTGGAGGAACAGTACGACGCGTTCAACGCCGGGCGGCAGGACCTGATGGCGGGCCAGCCGGAGAACATGCCGACCGCCGAGGAACTCGGCGCGCAGTTCGAGCGGTTCCTGGCCGAGCAGCAGTTCGGCGGCGAGGGAACCGAGAACTCCTAGCTGATCTCGCGGAGCAGGCCAGTGCTCACGTCGTAGACGAAACCGCGGACCGCGTCGGTGTGCCTGAGGAACGGGCACGCCGTGACCCGCGCGACCGACTTCCTGACGTCTGCATCCACGTCGCTGAACGCCAGGCTGGCCCAATGTGGCTTGAGCCCGGTCTCGGCCTGCAGTCCGGCCTTGAACTCCTTGTTCGAAAAGGTCTGCATGCCGCACGCGCTGTGGTGGATCAATAGGACCTCCGTCGTTCCCAGCTCGTGCTGGCTGATGGTGAGCGACCGGAGCGCGTCCTCGGTGATCTCGCCGCCAGCGTTGCGTATCACGTGCGCCTCACCCGGCGCCAGGCCGAGCAGCGCGTAGACATCCATCCTCGCGTCCATGCATGCGACAACCGCCACGCCCCTGGACGGCCGGCCAGACGCGCCGGACCTGAATGATCTGGCGTATCGCTGGTTGTTGGCGATCAGGTCATCTGCTGCCGACATGGGCGGCCTCTCGGTTACTTGGCCAGGATTTGGACGTTACCTGTGCTGAGCTTCACCTTCGCCCGGGCATGTACATCGCACCGGCGCAGCGGCCGACCGCACGGGGCTCAGCCGCTGGCCGGGCCACATGTGCGGGGGTCATGTGGCCACGGGAGCAGGGCGGCGATGGTTGGTCCGCGAACCGCGACGCTTCGCGGATCTGCCGCAGCGATGCGGCGCCGCCGCCCTGCCTCCCACTTTTCCTGAGCACCGCTGAACCCCTGGTGGTGCCATCTCCCACCGGGCAGCGGGTCGCTTCGATCGGGCTGTCAGCCCCGCAGGAAGTCGCCCAGGACGCCGCCGGCCACGCCGCCGGCGACGGACTCCGGCGCCGACCCGCCGGCGATGTACGGCGACAGCGCGTGCGCGAGCATCGGCACTGGCATGGACTGCAGCCAGACCCGGCCCGGGCCGGTCAGCGCGACCAGGTGCAGGCCGTCACCGCCGAACATCATGTTGGCGATGCCGCGCATCCTGGTGATCGAGAACTGCACCGTGGCCTGGAACATGCCGATGTGACCAGGGTGAACCAGCACGGTCTGGCCCGACGGCAAGTCGTAAGAGGTCACCTCGCCGCCAAGCTCGACCCAGGCGCGGCCCTCGCCGTCCAGCTTCTGCAGGAGGAAGCCTTCGCCGCCGTACAGGCCGCCGCGGAAGCTCTGCTGCAAGCCGACGCTCGGCGTGATGCCGGGGGTACCGCACAGCCAGCCATGCCGGTGCACCAGGTAGGAGTGCCCGCCCGAGATGTCGACGGGGACGATATGACCGGGCACCTTGGCCGCGAAGCTGATCGAGCCCGGGCCGTCGTAACGAGTCAGGAAGAGCCCGCCGCCACCGATCATCCGCTTGAGGCCGCCCATCAGGCCGCCGCCGCCGCCCCCCGTGTTCATGGTCTGCGACATCTGAATGCTCGTCGTCATCCAGGCCAGCTCGCCGTGCGGGGTCACGACAGACTCCCCCTGCTGGAGCGATACTTCCAGGATGGGCATGGTCGAGCCCTTGATTTCCGCTTGCATTGAGTTAAGCCTCTCCAAATAGCTGAACAACGCCGCAACGGCGGCCCTGACAGACAAGGTACTGGTCGGACATGGTCAGCGAAAGACCCCATCGGAAAGTTGGCGGACCGTGGCTGACCAGCCCACACGCCCCGTTAATCAGCAGCTATCCGGCGGCGCCTGTGGCACATTACTTGGCGTGGAGCACTACGGAGCGGTCAACAAGGCGAACTGGGACGAGCGCGTCGCCGCGCACGCCGCCTCACCCGACTACCACGTCGACGAGTTCATCGCCGACCCCTCCTACCTCAGTGAGGTGGCGCGGTTCGACCTGCCGCTACTCGGCGATGTCAGCGGGCTGCGCGGCGTGCACCTGCAGTGCCATATCGGCACCGACACGATCTCGCTGGCCAGGCTCGGCGCCGCGATGACGGGTGTCGACTTCTCCGGACCCGCCGTGCGGCAGGCACGCGCGCTCGCGGAGCAGACCGGAGCGGACGCCACCTTCGTCGAGTCCGACGTCTACGAGGCGGCCGAAGCCGTCGGGCGGGGCGCTTTCGACTTCGTCTTCACCGGAATCGGCGCGCTCTGCTGGCTGCCGAGCATCAGCCGGTGGGCCCAGGTCGTGGCCGGCCTGCTGCGTCCCGGCGGACGGCTGTTCATCAGGGAAGGTCACCCGATGCTGTGGACGCTCCAGGACAGCCGGGACGACAACCTGCTCGTCGTCGAGTACCCCTACTTCGAGCGGGACGAGCCGATCGTGTTCGACGAGGGCGGCACCTATGTCGCCACCGACGTGGTGTTCGAGCAGACCGTCACGCACGAGTGGAACCATGGCCTGGGCGAGATCGTGACCGCGCTGCTCGATGCCGGGATGGGCATCACCGGGCTGACCGAGCACGACAGCGTGCCGTGGGAGGCGCAGCCCGGCCGGATGGAGGAGATCGGCGGCGGCGAATGGCGGCTGGCAGACCGGCCGTGGCGGCTGCCGCACAGCTACACGCTCCAGGCCGTGAAGGCGGCCAGTTAGGCCGTCGCCGTGACCGTCCTGATGATCACGGCGTAGAGGCGGTGCCAGGTCAGTGACCTGAACCCGGCCGCGGCGAGCAGCCTGGTCGCGCGGAGCGGTGTCCTGGCCCGGTCCCTCCGGGATCCGGTGAGCGTCGGCAGCAGCCAGGACGAGCAGATGTCGGTGAGCACGAAGCAGCCGCGGGGCGCCAGCACCCGGTGGCATTCGGCCAGACCTGCCTGCTGGTCCGCCCAGTGGTCGAACGATGTCGTGCTGATCACCAGCTCGAACGCCGCGTCGGGGAAGGGCAGCCGCTCGGCGACGCCCTGCACGAAGGTCAGCCGCGGGTCGCTGGCCTTGGCGCGGGCCTGCCCGACCATTCCCGCCGCCGCGTCGATCCCGGTCAGCGCGGTCGCGTCAGGCAGCCGCCGGCCGAGTTCCCGCAGCAGCAGCCCGGTGCCGCAGCCCACGTCGAGCACCCGGCTCGGCTCGGGACTCCGGGCGAGCGCCAGGTCGATGGAGCGGGTCACGATGTCGGTGTGCAGCTGACCGCGGTACCCGGCCTCGTAGCCCGATGACCGGTCATGGAAGGCCTGCACATCGCGATCGCGGGTCATCATCAGATCTTCGGCTGCCCGGGCGCGGTTGGCAAGATCCCGTCTGTCCCGGTGGCGCTTCGCCCGTGATCATCGGGCTGCGCTAGGCTCGACAGTCTGTTCGCGACATACCGGCTGGTCAGTGCTGGTTTGTGGCTGGGTTTGGTGACGGGCGAATCGACCGGGATGGGGCTGACGATGGCGCGGGAGGCATCCAGCCCCTCGAGGTCCCGGCTGCCGCGGCGGATTCGCACGCTGCTGATCTTCGTCAGCGCGCTCGTCTTCACCGACACCATCTTCTTCACCGCGCTGACGCCGCTGCTGCCGCATTACGTTCACGTTGTCGGCCTGTCCAAGGCCGGCGCCGGCCTCCTGGTCGCCGCCTACCCGCTCGGCACGCTGGCTGGCGCGCTCCCGGCCGGCCTGCTGGTCGCCCATCTCGGTGCCCGGCGCGGCGTGCTGGTCGGCCTGATCCTGATGAGCGGGTCCACGCTCGCGTTCGGCTGGTCGAGCTCGGCCGCCCTGCTGGACGGCGCCAGGTTCGTCCAGGGCCTCGGCGGCTCCTGCACCTGGGCCGCCGGGATGGCCTGGCTGGCCGGCGCGGCCCCCGCCGAGCGCCGCGGCGAGCTGCTCGGCACCGCGCTCGGCGCGGCCGTCGGCGGCGCGCTGTTCGGGCCGGTCGTCGGAGCCATCGCCGACCAGGTCGGCACCGGGCCCGCGTTCTCCGCTGCGGCCGTATTCGGCGCCGTCCTGATCGCGGTCAACTTCGCCATTCCCGCGCCGCAGCGGGCTGAGCCGCAGGGCCTCTCGGCCGCCTTCGCCTCGATCAGGGACAGCGGGGTGGCAACCGGCCTCTGGCTGACCGCGATCGCCGGGATCGCCTTCGGAGTGATCGACGTGCTCGCTCCGCTGCGGCTGAACGCGCTCGGCGCCGCACCGGTCGTCATCGGCGCCACGTTCCTCGGGTCCGCCGCCGTCGAGACCGGGATGTCGCCGCTGTCCGGCCGGCTCTCTGACCGGCGCGGGCAGTACGTCCCGATCCGGATCTCCCTGGTGTCCGGCGTCGTGGTCAGCCTGCTGGCGCCGGTACTCAGGCCGGCCGCGGCGCTGATCGCGCTGCTGGTGATCGGGATGCCGGCCTTCGGCACGCTGTTCGCTCCGTCGAGCGCCATGCTCAGCGATGCCGCGCACCGGCTCCAGCTGCACCAGGGGCTGGCCTTCGGGCTGGCCAACCTGGCCTGGGCAGCGGGCCAGACGATCGCGGCCGCGGCCAGCGGCGTGATCGCGCAGGCGACGACCGATTTCGTGCCCTACGCCATGCTGGCTGCCACCTGCCTGGTGACGTTCATCGCCCTGAGGCGCCGCGCGACGTTACCCGCCGCGCGCTAGCGTGGGCCATGACCCAGGAGGGCAGAGATGGACGATCCGAGGCGCCTGCACCGGCGGGCAGGGGAAATGACCGATCGGCTCATCAGCCAGATCTCGCCCGCGCAGCTCGGCCTCGCGACGCCGTGCTCGGAGTGGGACGTCAGTGCCCTGATCAACCACATCGTCAACGGGCAGCTCCGGTTTACCGCCCTCCTGACGGGCCAGCCTGGCCCGGAGCGAGGCGAGGACGTGCTCGGCGAGGATCCCGCCGCCGACTTCCGCTCGTCATTCGCGGGGCTGGCCGACTTGCTCGACGAGGACGGCTTTCTCGAGCGGACGGTGCCGACGCCGTTCGGCGACGGGCCAGGGACGCAGCTCGTGGCGATGCGGGTCACCGAGCTCACCCTGCACAGCTGGGACCTCGCATCCGCGACCGGGCAGTCGCGGATGCTCGATCCCGAGCTAGCCGCCTTCGCGATGGCGGCCCTTCGGTCCCGGCCCATCCCCCGGAGCGCTGACGGACCGTTCGGGCCGCCGCAACTGGATCCGTCGCTCACCCTCGACGCCGACATGCTCGCCGCGTTCGCCGGCCGGACGGTCCCGAAGCACGTGCGTGCCCGGCAGCTGCCCGAGGTCACCCGGGCAGCTCCCGAGGCGACGCGCAGCACCCCGGGCAGCGAGCCGCCGCGCTACTGAGAGGATGGCGCGAGACCCGCGCTTTCCATGCCGTGCCGCTGAGAGGTGCCCATGCCGAGTCCGCTCTTCCCGACCTCGCTCGTCGGCAGTTACCCGCAGCCGGACTGGCTGATCGACCGGGCCAGGCTGGCCGGCCGGTTCCCGCCCAGGGTCAGGGCACGCGAGCTGTGGCGCGTCGATGCGGAGTACCTGGAGCAGGCGCAGCGGGACGCGACCCGGCTGGCCGTCGCCGACCAGCTTGAGGCCGGGCTCGACATCATCACCGACGGCGAGACCGGCCGGGAAAGCTACTCCAACGCGTTCGCGACCGCGCTCGACGGGGTCGACATCGACAACCCGGGTACCGCGCTCGACCGGAGCGGGCACGCCAACCCGGTGCCGCGGATCGTCGGGCCGATCAGCCGCCGGCACCCGGTCGGGCTGGCCGCCCTGGCCTTCCTGCGCACTCAGGCGGGCGAGGGAAAGGCCGTCAAGGTCACCGTGCCCGGCCCGTTCACGATGGCGCAGCAGGCCCAGAACGACTACTACCCCTCGCTGGAGGCGGCCGCCTACGGCTACGCCGAGGCGGTGCGCGACGAGATCATGGACCTGTTCGCCGCCGGTGCCGATGTCGTCCAGGTCGACGAGCCGTACCTGCAGGCCAGGTCGGAGGCCGCGCGAGAGTTCGGAGTCGGCGTGCTGAACGCCGCGCTGGACGGCATTACCGGCACGACGGCGGTGCACCTGTGCTTCGGCTACGCGGCGATCATCCACGAGCGGCCGAGTGGCTACTCGTTCCTGCCCGAGCTCGCCGGCGCGACCGCGAGCCAGATCTCGATCGAGACGGCGCAGTCGGGACTGGACTGCTCGGTGCTCGCCGGACTGGCCGACGCGGGCAAGACGATCATCCTCGGGGTGCTGAACCTCGGCGACCCGGCCGTCGAGTCCGCCGACCAGGTCGCCGACCGGGTCAACCGGGCCCTGCCGTACGTGCCAGCCGAGCAGCTGGTGCTCGCGCCCGATTGCGGGATGAAGTACCTGCCCCGCGAATCCGCGTTCGGCAAGCTCAGGTCCATGACCGCCGCGGCCGCCAAGCTCCGCGCCGAGCATCGCTGATGCCGCGGGGCGCGGGCCTGGTCGGCGCTCGGGTGGCGGCCCGCTGCTAAGCCGGGCTGGCTACTGAGATGCCCGCCTGACCTGCGGCCTGGAGCAGGCGCTTATCGTAGGCGAGCATCGTCGTTATTCCGGGAACTTCCTGAACGCTGGCGATGTGAATCGCATCCAGAGTGCGCAGCCGGGGGTCAGGCAGCAGCGCGGCTCGGTCTAGGACCGATTCGCTCACCGGAATCTGGGCGATCACGGCCAGAATCGCCGGCAGGTGCGGCAACGCGGCAGGGTCACTGCGCAACAGCGCGCGGCTCGCCTCCGTGCGGATCAGCGCGGAGCTGACCAGATCGGCCGGGTGCCTGGCCAGCCACGTGCGCAACGGCATGCTCTCAGCTTCGGGATGAACGAGCTTGAGCAGTGCCGACGTGTCCAGGTAGATCACAGGCGATCGCCTCGGATTTCGTCAAGGTCCGCGGCGGAGTCCCTGACGTCTCCGGAAGGCTCCGGCAGCGATAGCAGCGCCGCCGAGCCCCCGGGCAGGGCTGGAGGCAGGACTGCACCCTGCGCGATCAGTTCCGCCAGCTGCGGCGAGTAAGCCTGCGGTGGCGTGATGATCCCGACAACCTTGCCCCGGTTGGTCACGATGATCGTTTCGCCGCGGCTGGTTCGCTCGAAGACCTCCGACGTATTGCGCGTCACTTCGCGCACGCCCATCGTCACGGTTGTCATAACAAAATGTTAGTACATTACTCAGCGCCGGGAGGGCGCCGGCGCCAAAAGAGCGGTGGTGTGCCAGAGCGTGCCGGGCACACCACCGCTCTTTTTCCTGCTCGTGGCCGATTAGCCTCCGGCTGACGATGGATGGTCGGTTGGCGAGGGCACGGGAGTCCCCGGAGCGGGAGGCGGGAGATGCGGGCGGCGGGTACGGCCGACCCAGAGCATGACCTGGCCGGGTGCCCAGGGATCGGCGCTGTAGACGTACCAGTGTCCCGGAATCACGTTCCCGGAGACCAGCTTGCCTATCCCCCGCGCCGTCGTGATGTGGAACTTCGCCGCCGTGACGTGCCGTCTGGCGATCATCTTCAGCACCGCCGACACCCTCTGGCCGGCGATCCGCAGGCCGTGCAGCACCTCGCCGGGCGCCGACGCCGACGCTGTCGACTCGTACCGCTCACCTGACCGCGCCGCCCGCCCGAAGACCAGGTCAGCCTGGCCGCGGAAGTGCACAGGCACGCGCAGCCCGACCGGGCACGCACTGCCCCCGCCGCCGGTGAAGCACCTGCCCCTGGCGGTGATCACCTTGATCGCGCCGGTGCCCGTACCGCCGAAATACACGACCGTGCCGACGATCGACGGCGAGACAGGGAGCAGCTTGAGCGAGACGTTCAGCCCGTGCGCCCTGAACTCGGCCCGGTACTTCCTCGGATCGGCGAGCGGATTGCGCACGATGACGTTGATGTAGCGGCCGTGCCTGGTGAAGGTGAGCGCCTCGGCCTTGGCGGGACCGTAATGGACCGGCCCGATCTTGTCGCCAGGACTGCCGAGCACGGTCACGACGAGCACGGCGGCCGCCAGCCCGGCGGCCAGTGGCGCGCCGATCAGCCAGCGGCGCCGGGCCTGGCCCGGGCTCCTGGTCGCTGGCCCGGGCGGCTCAGCGGCCATGACGGTGATCCGGTCGGCCAGGTCGGCCCGGGTGCTCTGGCTGATCAGGCCGGCGGCGTCGGCGTCGGAGATGACGGCCAGCCGGGCAACGCGATCGATGTCGTTCACGGTGTGTCTCCGTTCGTGATCGGGGCGAGCGAGGGCCGCAGCTGGTCGTGCTGACCGGACAGCGCCGCGGCGAACCTGGACCGCGCGCGATGCAGCCGGATCCGCACGGCGTTCCGCGAGCAGTGCAGGACGCTGGCGATCTCGGCGTGGCCGAGGCCCTCCCAGGCCACCAGCGCGAGCAGCTCGCGGTCGGTTTCGGCCAGGCTCGCCAGGGCGGCCGCGATGTCAGCCAGCGGGCCGGTGTACTCCGGGGGCTGGTAGGTGACAGCCAGGTCGGCCCTGAGCCGGTCAGCCAGCTCGGTTTTCCTTCGCTCTCCCCGGTGATGATTGGCCAGCACCCGTCGTGCCACGCCGTACAGCCAGAGCCTGGCCTCGTCGCCGGAGGGCACGTCGTCGAGCCGGCGCCAGGCCGTGAGGAATGTCTCGGCGACGACGTCGGCGGCATCGTCGCCGTTGCCGGTCCGGCGCAGCGCGTAGCCGAGTATCGGGCCGCAGTTCACCGTGTAGATCGTCTCGAAGCGGCGGCGCCGCTCGTCCGGGTCGGCGGCAGGCGGGTATCTCAAGGTTGCTCCCTTCGACACCAGCCACATGTCCGGACCCGGCTGATCATTTCAGGCCAGCGCATCAGCGGGCGGGCGCAGGCATCGTGCAGCCAGGCGGCCAGACTAACCGCAACGGAACGGGCAGGATCTCCGTCTTTACTGGCGTGAGAAATGACGATCGTGCCACCCGGCGCAGTTACCTGCCCAAGATCTTCGGCCGGCGGCCAGGACCTGGCCGGGCCGGACTCGTAGTCACCCTGGCGGCGGCGGCCGCGGTGGCCGCCTGCGGGTCGACGCCGTCTCCGCAGCAGCCACGCGGGCCAGCATCGAGCGCGCAGCCGTCGGCTCCCTCGTCGGCTCCCTCGTCGGCTTCCTCACCGTCGGTGAGTCCCTCCGTGCCCGCGAGCGGATTCCAGGTGCTGTCGATGACGTTCGTGTCCGACCAGCGCGGTTTCGCGCTCGGCTCGGTCGGCTGCGCCACCGGCCGGTGCGGCGCGCTGCTCGGGACGGCGGACGGCGGCCGGACCTGGCACCGCCTGACGCGGCCGACGAGGGCGCTCGGCGGCGTCTACAGCACCTGCCAGCACGGCCGCCCGTGCGTGCAGGAGGTGCGCTTCGCCACCCCGCTCATCGGCTACGCGTTCTCGCCCGCGCTGCTGATGACCGCCGACGGCGGACGGCACTGGCACCTGCTGAAGATGACCGGCGTCACCTCGCTTGAGGCGGCCGGCGGGACCGTCGTGCGCGTGGCGGCCGGGTACGAGGGCTGTGCGGGCGCCCCCTACCAGGTGGAGTCCGCGGCTGACGGAAGTAACAGCTGGCAGGCCATGCCGGCACCCATGATCGAGACGATCTGCCCGCCGGTCCTGTACCGCCAGGACAGCCGGATCGTCCTGGCCGGCTACGGGAACGCGGCCGGCGGCGTCCGGGCCACGGCCCGGATCGACCGCTCAGCTGACGGCGGCCGGACCTGGACGGCGGGCCCGGACAGCTGCGGCGGCAAGGACGGCTACGCCTCGACTCTCGCCCTGGCCCCGCCCAGCACCCTGGTCCTGGTCTGCAAGCACCAGATGCCCAGGCATAACGGCACCTTCGGCCCGGCCTGGATCCGCATCTCCACGGACGACGGCAGTTCCTTCGGAGCCGACGAGCACCTGCCGATGCTGCCCGTCCCGAAGGGAACCATCACCGACGACCAGCTCGCGGCCGCCTCCGCCGCCCGCCTGCTGGTGGTGGAGACCGGACTCAGCGGCAGCCGCCTGGTGCGCTCCGACGACGGCGGCCGCACCTGGACCACGTCGCTGCAGTTCCCCGGCACCGGCAATGTCTTGCTGGTCGGCTTCGAAGACCCGCGGACCGCCCGGGTGGCCCAAGGGGACACGGTCTGGACCACCCGCGACGGCGGTCGGAGCTGGCGGGCCGACCACTTCGCGAGCTGACGAGCCCGGCCGGTACGCTCGGCGGGTGCAGCCCGCGATACGCGCCGCCCGGTCCGGGGATCTTCCCGCCGTCCTGGCGCTCTGGCAGCAGGCCCAGGCGGAGCCCAGTCACACCGACAACCTCGCGAGCCTTCAGCAGCTGGTCGCCCATGACCCGGGCGCGCTGCTCGTCGCCGACGCAGGCAACCACCTCGTCGGCTCGGTCATCGCCGCCTGGGACGGCTGGCGCGGCACCATCTACCGCCTGGCGGTCGCCCCGTCCCACCGCCGCCAGGGCCTCGCCTGCCGCCTGCTCACCGAGGCCGAGAACCGGCTGGCCGCGCTCGGCGCCACCCGCCTCCAGGCCATCGTCGTGCAGTCCGACCAGCGCGCCACCGGCTTCTGGCGCGCCACCTCCTGGGCCGAGCAGGAAGAACGCGTCCGCTTCACCGCCGGCTAACAGCCGGGCCACTCAGCGAGGGCTTGCACATGACGGTGACGTCCACGCCGTCGTAGTAG
>Ga0307374_10009827_pt1 | contig 14024 bp, 10 predicted proteins | sample OX3MG_FD_202532 | JGI IMG/M metagenome (GOLD analysis project Ga0307374, IMG submission 202532) | Soil microbial communities from Risofladan, Vaasa, Finland - OX-3 | ecosystem: Environmental > Terrestrial > Soil > Coastal area > Acid sulfate soil | place: Finland: Risofladan, Vaasa | collected... | reverse complement strand
GGCTTCGTCATAGTTTTTCAGCGACCTGCCAATCAAATGCACAGCATTAATCAATCTAACCGAGTCAGCGCTGCGAAGCAATCCGCAAGCGCCTCCCAAGCAAAAAGTCGGTCTCCGCCATGGTCGGAGCGGCCTGGACAGCCACCGTCTTGCCGATCTGGTGTTTCTCCAAGCTCGGCTCGAGATCCTCCGGCAAGTAGTCCCGAACCAAAATTTTCATCTCCAGCTTCATCCAGGAGTAATCGCCCCGGCTGACTTTCCGGAAATGCTGATGGCTGTCAATCCTCATCGCCTCGCCTTAGGGAACTCGTCTTTGACACACCCTCATTGCTTCAATTCTTCTGAAGTGAGAAGCGATATCGATGGCTCCGGGAGCGCCAGCCGTAATAAACTGGAAGGTCATTCAAATTCGAACTGTTCAGCAAATATGAAAGACAACTTCGGGCAGCTTCTTCTTCTGGTACTGTTTCGCATCTCGCGCAGCATCGCGGCGGGCATGATCACGATCGCCTTCCCGTACCTGGTGCTGACCACCCGCCACTACGGCGCTCTCAAGCTGGGGCTCCTTTATACTTCGGCTGCCATCGCCACAGCGGCTTTCAGCCTGCTGTTCGGATTTTTGACGGACATCTGGGGACGGGGCAGAACCCTTTTCCTGGTGGGACTGCTGTTGCCGCTCAGTTCCGGGGTTGTGTTTTTTTCGAGCCGGCTGCCCGAATTATTTGTCGCCTGCATTCTGGGCGGTTACTCGGCGACGGGATCGCTGATGGGGGGCGGAGTCGGCGGGGCGGCGCAACCGATCCAGAATGCCGTCATCGCCGATCTGACGACGCCGGGCAATCGGACCTCCTATTTCTCCGTCTTGACCTTCCTGAGCGGGATGTTCGCAGCCTTCGGAGCTCTCATGGCCAAATTCTTTGAAGTTCGGGAACTCTTTTTGGCGGCGACGCTGATATCGGGCCTCGGCCTTCTATCGCTCTTCTTCCTGCAAACCGAAAACGTGCAAGGGAATCTCCGCCGGTTGCACAGCAAACTGGTGATCGGCAAATTCACCATCACCGGGATTCTCAATGGTTTATCCCAAGGGCTGGTCGTGCCGTTCTTGATCCCCTTCTTTGTGATCGTCTATCACATTCCCAAATCCCAGATGGGGATTTATGCTTTCGCCAGCGGATGCCTGGCCGCGATTGCGCTCTTGGCCGCGCCTCGCCTCGAGCGGCGGCTGGGATTCGTGAAGAGCATCGCCATCACCCGCGGAGCGGGAACGCTGCTCTTGTTGATGCTCCCCTTCACGAGGATTCTGGCTCTTGCCCTGATTATTTACTTGATTACCCCCGCACTGCGCGTGATGGCGGTGCCGGTGCAGCAAGCCGCGCTGACGGAAATGGTTCAGCAGGATGAGATCGGCCGGGCCATGGGCATCAACCAAGTGGCGCGCCTGGGCGCGTCTTCCGGCGGCATCGCGCTGACCGGCTACCTGTTCGAGATTTCTGAAATCCCCATCCCCTTTTGCATTTACGCGGGGGTCATGGCCCTCAATATCTATCTCTATTTCCGCTTCTTTGCTCCAAGACTTCAAGACGACCTAAACGAGACTTAACCTCCGCGGGCAGAACTCCTGCCGGCGCGCCGCAGGAAACCAACCGCGATGCTCACCTGGAAATTGAATAACGGCTACCCGCTTCCGGCCTCAGAATTTTTGAGAGAAAGGGCATCTGCCCAAACAGAACGACAGCCTTCGGCAGGGGCGGAAAGTCTTCGGAGGCGACTCGCTGCAGAGGAGAGGACCGCTTATTCCCGCCGCAATTATTCGTTGCCTGGAGAGCTGAGAGGCGGCGTCCCGCTCTCCGAGGCCGCGCGGTTCAAAGGATTGGCCCAAACCAACGGGGGACGATATCCGGTCCGGGTGCGAACGTGGTACTTTTTCAGCTTTTGGCCCACCAGCTTCACCGTGATGGTGCGCCAGCCGAGATTCGGATTCGGCTTCGGGTAGTAGCTGAGCGTATAGAGATGCGCCAAGTCGTCGCGGATGGAATCGAAAGCTTTCCGCTGCCCCTTCCAGTGCCCGGCAAAATAGGCTTGCCCTCCCGTGGCGATGCTGATGCGTTTGAAGATGGCGCTGGAAAGCGTGTCGTCTTCGGCTTCCTGGGTACAGACCATATAGATGGGAATCCCTTCCGACTGCGCCAGGTCGCGAACGTCTTCGGGCGAAGCCATGCTGGCGTCGTCGGGCCCGTTCGAAAAGACCACGACCGCCCTCCGGCCGGAAAACATGCCCGCATCCCTGAGAGTCTTCAACAGCGCATCATAAAGCGCCGCTTGATCGCCAGCCACGGTCGTTCTGACCCCCTGCAAGACCCTTGACCGGTCCCCGGTGAGCAGGCACACCCGGGAAACATCGCGGCTATATGAATAGAACGCCACGCGGTCCCGATGATCGAGATATCGAAGGAAGGCAGCAATGGCATCCTGAGCGAAAACAAAGCCCCGGTACATGTAGTTGCTGGTGTCAAAAAGGACAAAAATGCTGGAGGCCGCATCTGCGGAGTCAACGCCATCCAGCCCGCGTGAGGTATCCTTCTTAGAGAATGGTTTCACCAATTGGGGCTTGCTCTCCCAATGTTTAATGTCCTCCAATTTTCGCGGAGCTTGATCCTCTACTCCGAAAGTGGCGATCTTTTGCCGGATATCATCCTCATAGATCTCGAAGTTGTGAGGGCTGAGGCCGGTAACGTAATATCCCCTCTTGTCCCTCACCGCCACATCCAACTGCACCATATCAACCCGGACTCGGACCACCGGCATTTTGGGTTCGCGCTTCTGCGCCCTCAGCCAACCTGCGGCTCCGAGGACCACTCCCAGACAAAGCACAGTCAACAACTCGCGTCGTTCTATCATGGCTCACCCCGTTGTTATCCCTGATCCTTCTCTCAAAACCGCCGGGCCCTTCCAAATTTCTCCAGACCATCTTTAAAGCGGGGCGGCTCCGCCCGGGCGCGGCAAGGAGGCAATCTTGCCCTGCTGAAACTCATTGCCCGTTTCCCGCAAGGCGCGGAGCAGCGAAGGCCAGTCTCCCAGATAGGTAGCAAAAATATTCTCGACCATGCGGTGGGTCAGTTCGGGCACCAAGAGGTTCAGCATCACAGGCGGATAACCGCTTTCGTCCGCCAAGCGAGCCCAATAGAGATTATTGGAATCCCAGGACTCAGCCAGCAGGCGACTGGAGTACCCAAAGTAGGTGGGCAAGGGTCTCGCATTCCCAAGTGCGCAGGCATACGTTTGCTCAAGGGCAGGATGCGGGACGCCAAAATCCCGGGACAAACGCTCCAGGCTGACCGCCTCCGGATCATGCTGCGCAAGGGCATCGAGGTCCTTCCCTGCTTTCCCCCAGGAGTGGCTCTCCTGGGGAAATCTTCGCCGAAACTCAGCCGCCAGGTAAAAGGTCTCTCCCGGCGCCACCTCGTAAAGAGCCGCTTTCGCGCGCCCGGCGCGCAGATCCTCCTCCACTTCCTCAGACCTTCGTGGGAGCATGCGATGGGCAAGGATTCCCATCACCTTCCGGCGTACTTGTTCATTCCTGGCCGCGGCCGCTAGAAGCTCCTCCCCGTAACTTTGGTAAAGCGCGGCGGCGTGGAGTTCGTTGCGGGTGACCCGCCACCACCGCGGCAGGACAGCCCCCGTCAGAAGCGACGGGACCATGTCCTCCCAAATTAGAGCTTGGACGTGTTTGGGTATGATGAAATTCTGCTCTACCGTTGCCAGAACATACGGCAGGTTGGCCAGCGAACCAACCAGATGGGCGCCGCCACTCGTCGGAAAGCCGCGGCCAAACAAGCTGGGAGTCGCCCAAGATTCGTCGTCCCCTCCCGGCCGCGATTGTGACGAAAAATTGTGAGAGCGGACCAGAAGTGGATTGTTGTAGAGCATCTGGGCCCCCGGCGGGGCGTAATAGGCGTAGTTCAAGCCTACCAGCGTGTCCCTGAGGAAGGGGACAAGCCGGCCTCGAGCCGCCGCCAACTTGGCGGGTGAGTCGGGGGACCGGAGGATTTTGGATATGTCCGTTTGCATCTCGGCCTTGAGGTGGGGGGCATCGTACACCGTATAAGCTGAGGGAGATCTTTCCCCGGCCGGAAGAACCGGCTTGGGCGGCTGGAATTCCCGAAGTTCTCCGGCCAGTGGCAGCAACTTCGCCGCTAAGCCATTGCCGTGCGCCATTTGCTTCAAGCCATCCCCCAGCGCAAACAGAGAGTCCAGAGAAACAAGGCGTTGCGCGTTCAGCACCGAGCGGATCTTCAAGGCCATCGCTTGTCTCACCTGCTGGGCTTCCAGACTTGCCTGGTTAGGCCCGGCCAGTAAATCAACAAGCTCGTTCTCTGAAAATTGTGTGTCCGCGGCGGCCGCCTGCCAAAGCGCTCCCAGAGAGCTTTGCGCCGCGTCGAAAAGCTGAACTGAGGAGCGGATGCCAGCAAAAGGTTTCAGGACCTGCTGCCAGGATTGATTCCAAGCTGCCTGCGGGATCTGCCCTTGCCGGGCCAGGATTTGCCAGAGTCCAACGTTGGCTTGAAAAATGCCCACCGCATCGGCGCGCGCCGCGGCATCGCGAATGCGGTCGAGGGACTCGGCCACGTTGAGAAAACGGGTCATGGATTGATTGTTGAGAGCGTGGAACTCGGCAAAAATACGGTACTGGTCTCCGAAGAGCGAATATTTATTCCCCAGCAAGCGCGCGGTTTCCGGACTTAGGCGCTCGCTTGCGGGACGTACCCGGTCGATCTCGTTCAAAGTTAAATAAAGCTGCAGGGGGCCCTTTTCCATCTCCATTCGGGAAAGCGCGATCAGGCATGCCACAATCTGATCGGGATCCTTCCAACCACTTGCGCGGTTCGCCCACGTCCGAACAATCTTCGACTCGCTCTTCCGCTCGCGGCCCAGAATCTCCTTCCAGATTTGCAAACCTCCGGGAAGGTGCGGCCGCCCGGAAGGCTCCAACTGAAGTTGCGTAGCCAGAAGCACCAACCCTGCGCCCTGGCGGAAGGCGGGGCGCGCCGGCCCGGGAAGAACCTCTTTTCCACGCAGCGCTTCGTAAAAAAACCGCAACCGCTTCCCCCCGGTGAAGTACGCTTGCTGGGCTGAACCGGCCCGCGACAAAGCGTCAAAATAAGCCGCCAGCCACCCTTCATCCTTCTCGAGCAACTTCGCTATGAATTCTCCCGGCGAGTCCGGGCTGGCTCCCACCAGATCTTTCCAGGCCGGTTTTGCGGTAGCTCCTCCGGGGACGACAACCTCTCCAGATCGAATACAAATCTGACTGCCGTAGTAATCGAGAACCGGCGCAACAGGAAGCAGTTTCGGAAGTCCCGGAGACTGTCGCAAGGACGCTTGGGTATTTTCATCGATCTGCGCCAGCGCCCAGTAGAGTCGGGCAAGTTCGGGATCGTGGATCAGAAGGTCGAGAACGTCCTGCTGTTGATTGGGGCCAGTCGCCATCCAACTCCCCTGGCTGAACAGGACTGGAACCTTGGAAGTCGGGAACGAATAAACGAAGGGTTTGCCTGCGCGGAGCGCTTGCTCCAGGTCTGCCAGCGGGAATCCGGAATCCACGGTCAGGAAGGCTTTATCGGGGTCCGCAGTTTCGACGGAGGGGCTCGACCCACAAGGCGCGGTGAGCCGGTAGCCAAGGATCGTCAGGAGCGGCTGCGCCTGGGGGCAATTGGAAATTCGGATGACGCCTTCCGCACCTGCCAGTGCCTTCAGCTCTCTGGCCTGTTTCACGTAGTTTTCAAGCAGCTTCAGATATTCGGTAGGTTGGGCGAATATAGTTTTTCGGTCGCGCCGTTTTTGAACATAACCTTCCATAACCACATTGTGAGCCAGAAGAGGAAGGACTTCCTCAGGCGACACGTTCTGGCTGATCGCGGCCATGCGCAGGAAAGAGCGGAGAGGGCCTGGAATTGCGACCGTCGCGGAGAGAGGAGGATCTGTTCCTTGGGAAGGCGGGGCCGCGCCCCGGGCAGCAGGGGGCAAGCACCAAGAGGAAAACAAAAAAACTGCCAGCAGAAACGTCCATGGGCAAGAGGGAGATCTCATCGCCGAATTCCTCCCCCCGAGTTTTAAAGCGGAAATGGAGCTGAAGGCTCGCGCCCCCAAAAGAACGAGCGCCTCTTCGGTTGAAAAGTACCATCCGATCGGGCCGTCCCGTGCCTTGAAGGCCGCGAGTTCATTCCGCTGCTCGCATCAATCCGCATCGCACCCGGGTCCGTTGCGCCACCAGCAAGTTGAGCGTGAACTTTTTAGGTACCCAGGAGTATATACCCTCCCGTCTGCTGGTTCAATACCATCCGACGCCCAAATTTTGAGATGGCTCCCCTGGAGATCATGAACCGGCCCTCCACCCGGCGGAATCGCCGCCGCACTAGCCAACCTTGTTGGCGTGGCATAGAATCCTGGCATGACCGCGAACAAGGCAGGGACCACGACGAATCGAAGCCGGCACGCGGCGACTAACCTAATCCATGTGGCGGTTCTGGCTGCGATCCGGCATCCGCTCACTTACTCGGCGCCGGAGTCACTCGAGGTGCGAGTGGGACAGCGTCTTCTGGTTCCGCTCGGCACCCGTCGCGTCATCGGCATCGCGCTTGAACTGGCGCCACCCCTTCCCTCCGGCATCCGGGTGCGGGAAATCCTGCGCGTGCTCGATCCCGAACCGGTCCTCGCGCCGGAACTTTTGACCCTGGGACTATGGATCTCCGAATACTATTTGGCGCCGCTCGGCGAAGTCTTCCGGGCCATGCTGCCCCTGCGCTCTGAGACTCGCAAGGTGCGTCTGGTTCAGTTGACCGAGGCGGGGCGTCAAAAACTGGAGAAAATGGCCGGAAGCCTTCTCGGCGAAACCCGGCAAAGCGCGGAAGCCAGCCTGCTCCGGCATGTGGATGAGCACCCCGGCTTGAGCGTCGAGGCTCTGCGCCGGAAGTTCGATAAACTTTCACCGGAACTTGTCCCCCAGGCGATCAATGACCGCCTCCTGGTTCTCTCGCAAGCCGAACGCTCGCGCGGCCAGAGAAAAGTGCTTTCCGTCAGGTTGGCAGGACCCTTGGGGCCCGCCGAACACCACCTGTCCCCGGTGGCCTGCCGCATCATTGAAGCCCTCGAGCACGACGGAGAGACAAACGACCATCGCATGCTCTTGAAGGCAACGCGAGCCTCCCTCGCTCACTTAAAAAAGTTGCAGCGGCAAGGTCTTGTGGAATTCGGCGATGGGGCTCTGGCCGGGCCCGAATTCGCCCCTGTGTACGAACCTCCCCCTACCATGACCACCCTGCAAGCGCAGGCGATCGACGTGCTGGCCGAGCGTCTCGATCGCCGGAAGTTTAGCGTTGCCTTGCTCCATGGCATCACCGCAAGCGGCAAGACCGAGGTCTATCTGCGCCTGATCGAGCGCGCCCTGGAATCCGGCCGGGCCGCCCTGATGCTGGTGCCGGAAATCGCCTTGACGCCGGCCATTCACCAGCAGTTTCTATCCCGCTTCGGAAACACCTTGGCGGTGCTGCACAGCGGCCTGGGCGCAAATGAACGCCATGAAGCCTGGTGGCGGGCGCGCCGGGGTGAAGTCCGGGTTGTGCTGGGAACGCGGTCAGCGGTTTTTGCGCCGCTGGAAAATCTCGGCGTGATCATTGTGGATGAAGAACATGAGACCAGCTATAAGCAGGCGGAGACGCCTCGCTACCACGGCCGGGATGTCGCGGTCGTGCGCGCCCGGTTGGCCAAAGCGCTGGTCGTCCTGGGCTCCGCCACGCCGTCTCTCGAAAGCTACGCCAACACTCAAAAAGGGAAGTATCAGCTTTTGACGCTCGGCGAGCGGGTGGGCGGCCGCCCGCTGGCCAGCGTGGAAATCGTGGATATGCGGGAAGAGTTTCGCGAGACCCACACGCAAGCGCCGATTTCCCGCCGTCTGAAGGAGGAGGTCGAGGCGCAGCTTCGCTCCGGAAAGCAGACGATGTTCCTGCTGAACCGGCGCGGCTACTCCTGGTTCCTGCTCTGCCGAAGTTGCGGGCAAACCGAACGTTGTGTGAATTGTTCGATCTCGCTCACCTACCACCGGCACGAAAAGCGCCTGATCTGCCATTATTGCGGCTACCAGGCTTCCGTCCCCTCGCGGTGCCGGGCCTGTGGCAGCGAATATCTCCACTACGTCGGCGAGGGAACGGAAAAGCTGGAGCAAAAACTCGCTGAGATGTTCCCTCAGGCGCGCGTGGCCCGGCTCGACCGCGACGCGGCCCGCCGCCCCGGCCAATACCTCAAGATTCTGTCAGATTTTAGAGAAGGGAAAATCGATATCCTGGTCGGGACCCAGTTGATTGCCAAAGGACACGATTTCCCCGAGGTTACGCTGGTGGGGGTGGTTTCCGCCGACACCTCGCTGGCCCTGCCGGATTTTCGAGCGGCGGAGAGAACTTTCCAGCTCCTCACCCAGGCCGCTGGCCGCGCCGGCCGCGGCGACTCTCCAGGGCGCGTTTTGGTGCAAACGTTCTACCCCGAGCATTATGCGATTCGCCTGGCAGCCCAACAGGACTTCACCCGGTTCTATGCAAAGGAGATCCAGTTCCGGCGCCTGATGCACTACCCTCCCACCGCGGCGCTCGCGAACGTCATCGCCCAGGACAAAAGGCTTGAGGAGGCCACACGGATTGCCAAAGAAGTCGGGAACTTTTTTAGGCGGCAGGAAAGTTTGGCGCGCGGGATAAGAATCATGGGACCCGGGCCTGCGCCGCTGGCAAGAATCGAGAAGCTTTACCGCATCCAGTTTCTGCTCAAAGCGGCCTCGCGGGCAAGGCTGAATGCGCTTCTGCGCCGCCTGGCCGACGAGTGCGAACAACTCGGCGTCCCGGCCCACTCCCTGATGATCGATATGGACCCCATGAGCCTTATGTAGAAAACGCCTTGAGACTCGCAAGTCGAACCATTAGCGTCACTTGAGAGGCGTATGCGCCCGCGGAGCCGTACGCCAGGTATCTTTAGGGAAGAGACTGGAGCTCCTTGCCAGGTTTGAAACGGACGGCCTTCCCGGGCAGGATATGAACCTCCGCGCCAGTCCGGGGATTTCTGCCGATGCCGGTTTTGCGAGGTTTCACGTTAAACACCCCGAAGCCCCGCAACTCTATCCGCTCACCTCTGGCCAAGGCTTTCTTCATTGACTCAAATACAGTCTCCACAGCCGTTTCAGCTTTGGTTTTGGTAATGCCGGTCCGATTGACCACATCATTGACGAGATCGAGCTTGATCACAGGAACCTCCTGAAAATACAGGATTTTATCCTAGAAATCCCCTCGGGCGTTGTCAAGTTGTTTTCTCCTGTATTATGATGCCAAGCGCTGTATGCTTCTAGGACCCAAGCCGCGGGGCTTGCCCCGCCGAGTTGCCAGATTCCAAGCAAGGGAGAACTAATGGCCGTTAAAAGTGACCACTGGATTCGTCGTATGGTTCGCGAACACGAAATGATTTCGCCGTTTGCGGAGAGTCAGGTCCGCGAAGGGGTGATCTCCTACGGGCTTTCTTCTTACGGATACGACCTGCGCGTTGCCGACGAGTTCAAGATTTTTACCAACGTCAATAGCACGATCGTGGATCCCAAGCATTTTGATGAGCGTTCGTTTGTGGAATTTCAGGGGGCGGTGTGTATTGTTCCTCCCAATTCATTCGCCCTGGCCCGCTCTGTGGAGTACTTCAAGATTCCGCGCAGCATTCTGACCATCTGCGTGGGGAAGTCGACCTACGCGCGGTGCGGGATTATCGTGAATGTGACTCCTTTGGAGCCCGAGTGGGAAGGGTTCGTCACGCTGGAGATTTCCAACACCACGCCCCTTCCGGCGCGGGTCTATTCCAATGAAGGGCTGTGCCAGATCGTGTTTTTTGAGTCCGACGAAATCTGCGAAACGTCCTATAAAGACAAGAAGGGCAAATACCAGGCACAGAAGGGCATTGTGTTGCCCCGAGTCTGATGAAAACCTGCTTTTGGTTAACGGTTCCCCTGATCCTAATGCTGTTTTGCTTTGATGCGAACGGTTGGAGCGCGGCTCCCCGGCTCGCCCCCCAGGGGACCGAACCCAAGGCAGAACAGGTTGCTCCGGCGGAGGCTCGCCTGGCTCCGCCTCCCGAGGGATACGAACTCCCGGCCCAGAAAAAAGCCGAAGCCATTGCCTATTCGCGCACCCGCTACGCCCTTTATTTTGCGGGCGTGGCGCTTGCCCTGCTGGTTTATTTCCTCCTCTGGCGCGCGCGGATCGCCGTCGCTTTCCGGAACTGGGCGCGCCGCCGTTCCCGCCGCCACTTCCTGCAATGTCTCCTGTTTGCGCCCTTGTTCTTTGTGACGGTGCAACTGCTCGAGTTCCCTTTCGATTTTTATTCCGACTATGTCATCGAACACAAGTTTGGCCTCTCGAACCAGGGCTTCGTCTCCTGGGCCGGGGACTGGGGCAAGAATCTGGCGCTGCTGGTTCTGGTCGGCACGTTTCTGGTCTGGATCTTTTATGCCGTGGTGCGGCGCAGTCCGCGGCGCTGGTGGTTCTACTTCTGGGCGGTCACCATTCCCGTAACCCTGTTCCTGATGTTCATCGAACCGTTTGCGGTCGAGCCACTGTTCTTCAAGTTCACCCCGCTCCAGACCGCGCATCCCGCCTTGGTCGCCCGGATCGAAGAGATGCTGGACCGCGCCGGCCTGGAGATTCCCCGCTCGCGAATTCTGGAGATGAATGCCAGCTCCAAAACAAGAACCATTAATGCCTATGTTTCCGGGCTCGGGAAAAGCAAGCGCGTGGTGGTCTGGGACAACACTCTCCAAAAGCTGACGGACGACGAGACCTTGTTGGTGCTGGGGCACGAGACGGGCCACTATGTCCTCCACCACATCCTGAAGGAATTTGTCCTGATTGAACTGATCGCGCTCGCTTTGATCGCGATGGGGTTTGTGGGCGTCAGGAGACTGCTCAGGCGGTTCGGCAATCGCACCGGAATCGAGAGCGAAGGCGACCTGGCATCCTTGCCTGTGATGCTGATGGTGCTGACGGCGCTCAGTTTCTTCGCTTCCCCGGCCGTCAACGGCGTTTCACGCCATTACGAGCACCAAGCCGACCAGTTCGCGCTGGAAGTTACCTATGGAGTTGTTCCGGACCCGGATGCCGCTGAAGCGCGGGCTTTTCAAATCCTGGGCGAACAGGACCTTGCCGATCCCGATCCCAGCCCTTTCATCGTGTTCTGGCTTTATAGCCACCCGCCGCTCAACCAGCGCATTCGTTTTGCCAGGAGCTACCACCCTTGGACCGAGGGTAAGCCTTTGCAATTTGTCCACCCGGGGAAATCGTGATGGAAATTTTCTCGGCCTTCATGCCAAAGCCCTTTCCCTGCTCCGCTTAGCCCACGGCCCTCGTTCCCATGACCTCGCGGGCGGAAGCCAGGTCAGCTTCGATCATCATCTTCACCAGTTGCGAAAAATCCACTGCCGGTTGCCATCCAAGCTCTTTCCGAGCCGCGGAGGCATCGGCCCTCAAGTCATGAATCTCCCCAGTCCGCAAGAATTGGGGGTCCACCTCGACCCAGTCTTCGATCGTGCGCGGAACGTCCTCCTCGGGGCAGAGCGTTCGAAGTTCGACCAAGACCTGGCGAAGGAAATCCTCTACACTATGAGACACGCCGGTGCCGACGATGTAATCCTTTGGAGTATCCTGTTGCAGCATGGAATGCATCGCCTTCACATAATCTCCCGCAAATCCCCAATCACGCCGCGACTGCAGATTGCCCAGCTTGAGCTTCGTTCGGTCGCCCAAAACCCAGCGCGCCGCCGCACGGGTGATTTTTCGTGTCACCATTTCCGGTCCGCGCCGCGGCGATTCGTGGTTGAACAAAATGCCCCCCAGCACGAAGAGCCCCCGGTTGCGATACACTTCCGCCAGGCGATGGGCGGCCATTTTGGAGGTACCGTAAGGAGACATCGGGCGAAAAGGAGTCTGCTCGGTGCACATCGCGCCGACATTGCCGAACATTTCCGACGTCGAGGCCTGATAGACGCGCGTATCCGGCTTTTGGCGCTCGACGATCTGCAAAAGGCGCGCAAACCCTCCAACGTTGATGTCGAAGGTTTCCGCCGGGCACTCCCAACTGGTGGGGACAAAGACCTGCGCCGCCAGGTTGTAAACCTCATCCGGCCAAGCCTTTTGAAAGGCGACGGCAAGGGATTCTCCATCCCGGAGGTCGCCATACACAAATTCAATTCTGTGAGCAATCTGCTCCAGCCAGCGCAACGCGGCGGGCTCACGCCGCACCAGCCCCCAAACCTCGTAGCCGAGGTCCAGCAGGTACTCAGCAAGATAGCTTCCGTCTTGTCCGGAGATTCCGGTAATCAGCGCTTTTTTCAAAAGTCCTCCGAGATTGCCCGGTAGAGCTTCACCGCAAGCTCCCACCGAGCCGGTTCCACAGGCGCCGCCTCCCTAGCCGGATAAAGACTCCAGCCGCCGGCGTCTGCGCGCGCGTTACATTGCCTGCACTTCATCATAGACTTTCAGGTAAGCTGCGGCCGTGCAATGCCAGGTGAATTCCCGGGCTCGCTTGAGGCCGCGCTCCATCATCGACTCCCGCAGACTATCATCCTCGGCAGCCTGCATGACCTTCCGGGCAATATCCTGAGGGTCGTGCGGATCAACATAAATCGCCGCATCGCCTCCCACTTCCGGCAGGCAGGAGGTTTCCGAAGCTACCACCGGCAGGCCGTGGGCCATCGCCTCGAGGACCGGGAGCCCAAATCCTTCCTCAAAGGACGGGAAAACAAATACGTTCGCCGCGTCATAGAGCACGGGAAGGCGTTCGGCAGGCACGTAGCCAAGCACCAAGGCGCGCGAGCTCAGCCCTTCGGTTCGAATGAAGTTGTGGGCGGCTTCACTGCCGTGACCATTTCCCCCCGCAATGACCAGGCGGTAGCACTCGGGCAAATGCCGAAGCGCTTTCAAAGCGTTCAGGGTGTTCTTCCTGGTCTGAACCGCGCCCACGGTGAGAATCATCTTGTTCCCCTTTCCCACCAAACGTTCGCGCTCGCGCACGCGGCGTTCGGGAGGGAGCGACTCCGCGGGAAAATCGACTCCGAGGGGAATCATGCAAATCTTCTCGCGGGGAACCGCGGTGTACTTTAACAGTTGGTCCGCAGTATGCCGGGAAGGCGTAATCACGCGCACGGCCCTGCCAACCGCTTCCAACAACAGCGCAGAAAATTTCCGCTGGAACTCCGGCGTCGAATAATCCTTTCCCGTCAAAGGACAAAGATCCAGCACCGTGACGATCTCCTTCTTGAATCGAAAGGCGGGTGGCCGCTGCACCAGGCTGTGAAAGATCTCGGCTTGCCAGGGTAGCCAGAAGGTCCACGGATTATGGTAATAACGGACGGAAAAACGCGGGCGGCGGGGTTGCGGCGCGGGATTGGGCCGCAGAAAGTCCCGGCGCATTTTAAACCTGGAAATCCGGTAACAAAGCAAATAGTGGTGCTCGCTCTCGAGCGTGGCCAGGGATTCGATCAGCCTTTTGCAATACACGGCAACGCCGGAAGGCTGGGCACCGAGGGTGTACGTCGCGTCAAGAGCGATTGTGGCCATGAGAGCAATTTTCAATTCAACCCTGGCGATTGTCGAGCAATTTCTGCTGGATACATCGAGCGGCGCGGTCATCCTCGATCCGCGACGAGTGGTTGATCAAGCTCAAGGATGTAAAGAATCTGCCGCGGACGGAGAGCCATCCGGCAGGGCACAGGGCTAGGAATGAGAGGAATTCAGGATGTTCTCAAGACCGTACTCTTTAATTTTGCGGTAGACCGTGGTCTTGCCGATGCCCAGCAGTTTGGCAGCGCGAAGGCGGTCTCCGGCGGTCACCTCAAGCGCCTGCCGGATGGCGTTCCGCTCGAGTTCCCGCAAAGTAGGAACCTGCCGCTCCCCGGTTCCCGCCTCCATGGCGTAAAGGAGATTGGAAGGCAAGTCCCTCACTTGAATCTCAGG
>Ga0307374_10009825_pt1 | contig 14025 bp, 13 predicted proteins | sample OX3MG_FD_202532 | JGI IMG/M metagenome (GOLD analysis project Ga0307374, IMG submission 202532) | Soil microbial communities from Risofladan, Vaasa, Finland - OX-3 | ecosystem: Environmental > Terrestrial > Soil > Coastal area > Acid sulfate soil | place: Finland: Risofladan, Vaasa | collected... | reverse complement strand
CTTGATCGCGACGCTCCTGCTGGGTCTGGTTCCCGCGATTCAGGCTCGCAGCATCAATCTTGCCGGAGCGCTGAACGCCGAAACCGCGGGCGTCGTTGGAGGCCACGGAAAAACGTGGGTCCGCTCAGGCCTGGTTCTCGTCCAAGTGTCGCTGAGTTTCGTTTTGCTGGTCGGAACCGTCCTGCTGCTGCAGAGCCTGCAGAAAATCAGAACGGCCAGCCCGGGATTTTCTACCAAAGAAGTGCTGAATACTGCTGTAGATTTAATTTCTGCTGGATATGATGCGGGCCGCGCGAGGAATTTTCAAGACGAACTGATTGATCGCGTGAGGTCGCTGCCGGGAGTCGAATCGGCGGCATACGCGCGGACGACACCATTGGGCTACAAACCTTATTCTTCCACGCCAATGGCCGTTGACGGTTATCAGCCCCCGCCCGGGGAACAGCCCACTGTGGAGTACAACGAAGTAGGCCCTGAGTATTTCGTCACGATGGGCATCCCGCTTGTCTCGGGCCGCGAATTCACGCGCGCGGACGACGAAAAAACCGCTTTGGTGGCCGTGGTGAATCAAACGATGGCGGCGCAATTCTGGCGCGGCGGCGATCCGGTCGGCAAACGCGTTCAGGTCAAGGGCCGATGGATGGGCGTGATTGGCGTCGCCAAGGACGCCAAGTACGAAAGCGTCCGTGAGTTACCAAAACCGTTTTTCTATGTTCCGTTGCGCCAGAATTTCGCAATTCAACCGGGGTTGAACATCCGGACGTCCTTGAGTCCGAGGGTGATGGCTGCCACGCTGACCCGCGAAGTGCACGCCTTGGACGCGAATCTCGCGCCCTACGAGGTGATCACTCTGCAAGAACAGTTGGATCGTTCAACATCGCCGCAACAGGTGGCGGTGACTTTGGTCGGCGTCCTGGGCGGATTGGCAGTGCTGCTCGCTGCTATCGGACTGTACGGCGTGATGTCGTACGCGGTGTCGCAGAGTTCGCGCGAACTGGGATTGCGCATGGTGCTGGGAGCAGGGGGATCGGACCTGATGCGGCTGGTGATGTTGCGAGGTCTGGCACTGACGGGCGGTGGCGTTGTCCTTGGCGCAGCGGTAGCGCTGGGCTTGACGCGACTGATGGGCTACCTGCTGTACAAAGTGAGCCCACGCGACCCGCTGGCGTTTGGTTCAGCGTTCGTGGTGATGCTGATTGCGTCATTGGCGGCCTGTTTCTTGCCGGCGTGGCGCGCGTCACGAACCGATCCGGCCCGCGCGTTGCGAGGGTGATTCTCGTCGCGGGCCAGCGCGCGCGGAGCCTTGCGCTCGGTAACAAATTTACAGGACAATCGCGGCGACTTCGACAGCGCCGAGCACGACCCAGACGATCGCTCTGCGGTGCTCGCCGGCTACCCAATACCCGATGGCCGCGCTGAAACAAAGAATTGAGCTGGTCCATCCGCTGGCCATCGCGGCAGGCTTGCTCAATATTTCCAGTATTCTTTTCATTTGCTCACCCTGTGAAAGCGTGCCATGAGTTGGGATTGCAAATCCATGCAAATCGGAGCGCGGGCACGCAGCAAAAAAAGGCGAAAAATGTGGCCGTTCTCTAGTTCAGGGCCTCCGCCGCGCGTTGACAAAAATGCTCGTATAACGTATCGTTAACGTTTGTCTTTTAACCGAGAGGGCACACAGAGCAGATGCGCACGTATATTCCGAGGGGCCGGGACGTCGAGGAGCTGACGGCCGGAAAAGATTGGTTTGTGATCGATGCGACGAATCAGGCGCTGGGGCGGCTGGCGGCGCGCGTCGCGAGCATTTTGATTGGCAAAGACAAGCCGCGCTACACGCCGCATCTCGATTGCGGCGACCACGTGGTGGTGGTCAACGCCGATAAAATTCGTCTGACAGGCAATAAAATCGACCAGAAAATTTATCGCACCCACAGCGGCTATCCGGGCGGGTTGAAGGAAGTGCCGATTAAGCGGCTGATGCCGCAACGCGCCGACTTCGTGATTCGCGAGGCGGTGCTGGGCATGTTGCCGAAAAATAAATTGCGCGCGCGCCGCGCGAAAAAGCTGCGGATTTACATCGGCGAGGAACAGCTGGCGCGTCACGCGGGACAAACGCCGCAGAAGCTCGAGAACAAGAAATCGTAAGGGCAGTAAACTTCCAGAACAGGATTTTCGGAGGAATTTTGGGAACGTCGCCAAATTCGGATGAGGGAGCAGGGAAACAGTTTTTCGGCACGGGCCGGCGCCGCGAATCGGTAGCGCGTGTGTATATCAAGATGGGCTCGGGCAAGTTCACGGTCAACGGCCGCGCCGTGGAGGAATATTTCAAGAATGTTGCGTGGCTGACGACGGCCGTCGAGCCGCTGAAGTTCACGGAAACCGTGCAGCAGCTTGACGTGAAAGCGACCGCGAAGGGCGGCGGCGTGGGCGGTCAGGCTGGCGCGGTGCGCATGGGACTTTCGCGCGCGCTGTCCGTGTTCAACGCAGAGCTGCGGCCAGGGCTGAGGAAAAATGGTTTTCTGACGCGCGATTCACGCATGAAAGAGCGCAAGAAGTACGGGCAGAAGGGCGCGCGACGTCGCTTCCAGTTCAGCAAGCGCTAAACGAGTCGTGGAGATTTTGTTTGCAGTCCGTGAGCTGGGATTTCGAGTTGCGGTTGAACGAAGAATTCTTCGGCATAATCAAGGTCCAGCGTTTCGCATCAGGCGTTTGTATCGGTCATCAGTAAATAATCGCGAGCGATTGGCCTAATTCACGGCCGGCAAGGTACCGGCAAAAAAGGATGCTGTTCCGGTTCGCTAAGATTTGCGAGCCGGGATCGAAGCGTCCATCCAACGAGGAGGAACATTGGTTGAAATCACGATGAAGGAATTGCTGGAGGCTGGAGTGCACTTTGGCCACCAGACCCGCCGCTGGAATCCGAAAATGAAGGAATACATTTTCGGCGAACGCAATGGAATCCACATCATTGACCTGCAAAAAACCCTGAAAATGTTTCGCGAAGCGTCGCGGCAAGTCAGCGATCATGCATCGCGCGGCAAATCCATCCTGTTTCTTGGGACGAAACGCCAGGCGCAGGAGGCGATAGCCGAAGAGGCCAAGCGCTGCGGAATGTTTTTCGTGAATCATCGCTGGCTGGGCGGCACGCTGACGAATTGGGCGACGCTGCAGAAATCCATCAAGCGCATGAAGCTGCTGAAAGCCATGGTCGAGGATGGGCGCGTGACCACGCTGCCGAAAAAAGAAGCGGCGCGGCACGATCGCGAATTGAAGCACTTGAACCAGAATTTCGAAGGCGTCGAGAACATGACCACGCTGCCGGATTTGATGTTCGTGATCGACCCGAACGCGGAAGTGAACGCGGTGAAAGAAGCGCGGCGCATGGGCGTCCCCGTGGTCGCGATCGTCGATACGAATTGCGATCCGGACCTTGTCGACTGGGTGATTCCCGGCAACGATGACGCGTTGCGCGCGATACGCCTGTTCACGTCGAAAATTGCGGACGCGGTTCTCGCCGGGCGCGAGCAATACGAGCAAACGCAAATCGCCGAGCAGAAAGCGGCCGAAGGCGCCGAGGGCGGCGAAGAGGGTGTCGAGTACGTGGATACGAGCGCCTACGAGCAGTATGAAAAGCAGGAAGGCGATTTCGTGGAAGGCGAGCCCGTGGCGGAGGTTGCAACGGAAGAAGCGCCCGCCGAGGAAACTCCCGCGGTGGACATCGCGAAAGATGGCGCCGCGTAGCGCGGAACGGCTCTGCAGGTTTCGAAACCGCAAGATCAACAGACAATTTCGGAATTAATTCGGAAGGGTACGGACCAGAAAATGGCGACACCGGAAAACACACCAAATATCCCGGCGCAACTCGTGAAAGAACTGCGCGAGCGCACGGGAGCAGGCTTTGCCGCGTGCCGGGAAGCGCTCATCGAAGCGAAGGGCGATCTCGAGCAGGCGACCACGATTCTGCGTAAGAAAGGGCAATCGGCGGCGCAGAAAAAAGCGCAGCGGACCACTTCAGAGGGCCTTGTCTCGAGCTACATCCACGCGGGCGGGAAGATCGGCGTGCTGCTGGAGTTGAATTGCGAAAGCGATTTCGTGGCGCGCACGGAGGATTTCCAGAGGCTGTGCCACGATGTGGCGATGCACGTTGCGGCGCTCGATCCGCGCTTTCTGCGGCGCGAGGAAGTGACGCAGCAAGTGCTCGATCGCGAGCGCGAAATCTATAAGGAACAGGCGCGCGCGACTGGAAAGCCAGACGCCGTACTTGAAAAAATCGTCAGCGGCAAGATGGAGAAATTCTACGAAGAGAATTGCCTCTACGAGCAGCACTTCATTCGCGACGAAGGCCTGACGGTGAAGGAATTGATCGATCAGGCGATCGCCAAGCTCGGCGAAAATATCGCCGTGCGCCGTTACGCTCGCTTCAAGGTGGGCGAGTCGGATGGCGCGGGCGCTCTCGGGGCAAGCGGCCAGGATTCAGCGGGACCGCAAGGCGCTTCGCCCGCGCCGGGTGGTGCGGCGGGTTCGTCCCCCGCGGCTGGCGATCCGCATAAGTAGCAGCCCTCTCCGAAAAGCTTCATTTATCTTTTCCGCGCAATACTTGTGACATGCCTGTAACGAGGTCCTAAAAATCAAATTGTCATCTGCCGGATGCCGATGAAGATTTCCAGACGCCCTCCTTTCTAGTTTCACCGCTTGTAGACGAGCTTCCCTTGGACGATCGGAGCATGCTTTGCGACCTTGGCTCCCACGACAGCCCCAATCATTCCGAATATGAGCGCCCCGGCACCGCGGCAACCAGTACAATCAAGGCGAGCGGCACCGAGAGCCGCGCCAGCGCCTCCGCCAATCGCGATGCCGATTAATTCGTTAGTCCCGTCGGGAGGGGAAAGGCGGATTTCGCGGATGTGCTGCCGATCGAAAGTAAGGGTGTCCGGACCAAACCATCGATGGGGAGTGGGCGCACAAACGAGTTCGTGGTCGTTTACGCGTACAAGGATGCAAGGTATCCGGTGCCGAGTGAGTACAGATATCCACGCTCCGAGAGGTAAGTTTTCGACTGACTGCCAGTCGCCGGTTTGCGCCTGCGCGCTTGAAACTAACAATGTGAATACAAGTAGTGAGGTGAAGATTCGTAGTGTTCGCATGAAGGCATCTTAGCGACGCCGCGGCGCGGGAGTTGCGGAGTTGTGGCACTTTCGGAAGTGTCACAACGAGGAAGCGAGTGGGTTGCGGATGAATCGCTGATACTTCTTGAGCTCGTTGAGCGAAGAGTCTGAGATGAGAAGGAACACTATGGCGCGCGATGTTTTCGGCAGCGCAGCAGCGGTGACGGAGTCGCAGATGACGGCTGCGGTTTGCTTGAGGCCGCGCTGCCAGTCCTTCTTTCGCGCGTCACGAAACAGCAGGGCGTCTTTGTGGAAACCTGCGGCGAGGAGAATCGTGCGAGCTAATTTCAGAAAATCCGGCCAACGTGAGGCGATGCCGACCAAAGCGCCTGAGGGAGTCGGCAACCATCCGGCAAGCGAAGACGGCACCGAGCGGTAGCGTAGCGTGATCAAATCGGTTGCGGGCGGCAACTTCTGCCGTACCGTCGCCGCGTTGCGCGGGAGCGCGGCGGGAACAGCGCCTTCGAGCGCGGCGGAGAGGTCACGATCGCGCAGGCCGCAACTCTTGACGGGGAAGGTGACGGCTTGCTGCATTTCCAATGCTACGATTCGCCTTAGTTCGTCATCAGGCTCGATAAGAAGAAAATGATCGGGCGGTTGCGAGTCTAGCCGCTGAAGCAGGCGAGAGCGGACGGCCGACAGCGGAAGGCCGAGTTCGCGCGCGGATCGGAACAAATTAGCAATGGAATGATCCAGGGCAACGGTCGCGCGAAGCGGCGTGTCCGGCTTGCGCTCGCGGACATACACGCCGCTTCCGCGGCGAAATTCGACCCAGCGGTCGCGCTCAAGCTGACGATACCCGGCGCTTACGGTGTTTGGATGCAGGCGAAACCGGCGTGCGAGATCCCGGATGCTTGGCAGGCGCTGTCCGGGAGCGAGGTCGCCGCAGAGAATCCCCAAAACGATTTGCGTTGTAAGTTGCTCGCGGATGGTGACGTCAGTTCTACGCGCAAACCAGAGTTGCATGGCGCGCTAGTTTAATCCCTGCGCGATGTTTGGAACAACGATTCCGCACGACGAGCCGGAAAACAGACGCCTGATCGAGGAAGCCGGTCTGTAAGTGCCCGCGGCGAAAATCTCTGCTAGAATGCGTGCGACAGCGGACGCTAATTCTTCAGCACGCGATGGAAGACGGGAAGCTCTAGAGATGCCCACGCCGAAAACTGCCGTCAATGCTAACGCGAAAGCTAGCGCGAAGACGAATCCGAAAACTGGGGACGGGCACGGACCCGTCTATAAGCGAATTGTTCTGAAGCTTTCCGGAGAGTCGCTGCAAGGGCCGCTGAGCTCCGGCATCCACGCGGAAACAGTGGCAGGAATCGCGCAGGAATTAAAGGAAGTGAACGCGCTCGGCGTGCAAGTGGCCATCATGGTGGGCGGCGGAAATATTTTCCGTGGCGGGCGGCAGAAAGCGTTCACGATTGACCGCGCGACGGGCGATTACATGGGCATGCTCGCGACGGTGATCAACGGGCTGGCGCTGCAAGACGCGCTCGAAAAACTCGGATGCCACACGCGATTGCTCAGCGCGATTGAAATGCATCAAGTGGCCGAGCCGTTTATTCGCCGGCGCGCCACGCGGCATTTGGAGAAACAGCGCATCGTGATTTTCGCGGCGGGCACCGGCAATCCTTATTTTTCGACGGACACGGCGGCGGCGCTGCGCGCGATGGAAATCAAGGCGCAAGTGATCATGAAAGCGACGCGCGTCGACGGCGTGTATGACGCGGACCCCGAAAAAGTGAAGGGCGCGCGGATGTTCGAGAAGATTTCGTATCTCGACGTGATTCAAAAAGGCCTTTCGGTGATGGATTCGACGGCGATTTCGTTGTGCATGGACAACAAGATGCCGATTCTGGTCTTCAACATGAACGTGCCGGGGAATTTGCAACGCGTGGTGATGGGAGAGAAGGTGGGATCGATGGTTACGGCATAAGGCAGTGGCTAGTGGCCAGTGACGAGTGGTCAGTAAAGGCAAGAGCGACAACGTAAAGGGATGAGGCGGAACTGATGACGACGATTGCGAATACAAAAGACGCGCTGGCGCAGGCGAAAACGCGCATGGAAAAAGCGGTGGAGGATTTTCGCAAGGATTTGGCGGGCGTGCGAACGGGCCGCGCGAACACGGCGCTGCTCGATAGCATTCGCGTCGATTATCACGGGACGCCGATGCCCATCAATCAGCTCGGCTCGCTTTCCGTGCCCGACCCGACGATTATCACGATTTCACCGTGGGATCCCACGGCCGTGCCGCTGATCGACAAGGCGATTCGCACGTCCGATCTGGGGCTGAATCCGACTTCGGACGGCAAAGTGCTGCGTGTGCCGATTCCGTCGCTGACGGAAGAGCGTCGAAAAGATTTGGTGAAGATGATTCACAAAGTTCTGGAGAATCACCGCACGGCCGTTCGGAATATCCGGCGCGACATCAAGGAAGCCGTCGAGAAGCTCGAAAAGGAAAAGAAAATCAGCGAGGATGACAAGAAGCGCGCGCTCGATGAACTCGAGAAGCTGACGCACGCGGAAACGAAGAAGGTCGAGGATTTGTCCGCGTCGAAGGAAAAAGAAGTGCTGGAGATTAAGTAGGACTTGGTGTGTTGGCGCGCCGAGCAATTGGTGATTGGAACTGCCAGAGGATTTTCGAGGTGATCCTGGTTCGTAGAGCGCTTCTCCTTGCGGTTGCGCTCTGTCTTGGTTTCACCTGTATCCTCGTTGCGTGCAGTGGCGACCGCCGTGAATCGTTTTATCCTTCTCTTGCGGACGCAGACAAAGACGGGGCAATTACTCGCGGTTGGATACCCGACTTCCTTCCTGGCAGTTCTCGCGCCATTCATGAGGTTCATGAAATCTCGCCGTCGACGGAATGGTGTGCTTTTGAGTTTCCTCCTACCGATTCACAAGGTCTTCGAAAGGCCTTGGCGATTGTCGATGCGGCAAGGCCTCAGGTGAGGCATATACCAAATCCCGGTGTGTCGTGGTGGCCAGCCATCCTTAACGGCGATCTCGACGTCGAGAAGATCCACAAGGCGGGGCTCGAACTTTACGTGATTGAAAGACCGGAGACGTCTGTGACCACATCGGTTTTACTCTTCGCGATTGATTGGCAAAAGGGACATGGATTCTTTTATCTGAGACCAGAGTAGCCCTGCGAGCCGGCTGAAATGCGTCAGCGGCTGCGAGTGACGCGCAAGTTCTTGAGGGCGGCGAGGAGTGAGATGACGCGGCGGGCGTCGGCGGGATGCGAACCGAAGCGGGATGACTGATACATTTCGGTGATTTCGGCGACGGGCCCTGCGAATTCAGGGACGCGAATCGAGGCGGCGAATTCGAGCGGCGTTTGCGCGGCGGATTTGCGCCAGCCGCGGCGTTCGAGCAAGCGAAGCATCTGGCGGTACTCGAATGCAGCGAGGTCCGGCGGCAATTTACCTTCGCGATGCGCGCGAAGATTCCAGCGAATGGCGACGAAGCCGCCCATGGCGCGTCCGCGAAAATAAATCAGCATCAGAAGCAGAAATACGAGCGCGCCCGGAAGCGAGTACGGCGAATTCGACAGGCGCGCCTGCCAGAGTTTTAGGCGGTCAATCGTTTCGCGGCGCTTCGCTTGATAATATTGCGAGGCGCGGTCGGACCACGCGCGCGACGATTGATGAATGTTGCGAGCCAGCGAAAGCTGGTGCGCGAAATCGTAGTTGATTATCCACTCATTCCAGCTGAACTGGAACCAATCCCAATACATTCCCAGCCGCGCGAACGCGCCGTTGTGTTTCGCGTCTCCCGGCGGCGTGGGATCAAAAGTGATCCAGCCATAGCCGGGGAAGTACGCCTCGACCCAACTGTGCGCGTCGCTGCCGCGGACAATGTAATCGTGCGCCAGGTCGTTATATTCGCCGGCGAGGAATCCCGTCGCGTAACGCGCGGGAATGCCCAGCGTGCGCAGCATGACGACCATGGCGGAGGCAAAATATTCGCAGTTGCCGGCGCGCTTGACGAAAAGAAAATACGCGAGCGGATCGCGGTGTTTCATGTCGGATAGATCGAGCGTGTAGCCGAAGCGCGTGCGTAAATACAGCGCGATGTTCGAGGCTTTGTCGTAGGGCGTTGGAGCGTCTGCGGTGATTTGTTCCGCAAGCTGTTTGACGCGCGGGTCGAGCCGGGGCAATTGCAAATAGGTGGAACTGATATCCGCCGGATACACGGCCGGCGCGTCGCGCAACTGTCGCGGCAGAACCATGGGGACCTGCGACACCGCGTCGTAATGCACGGCCACCGCATTGTGAAAGGGATTCAGGAGCGTGCCCGTGCGGTTGAAGATCAGATAACTTCGCACGTGATCGCCGCCAGATTCGGATCCGAAGCGCCCCCAGATCGTTGTGGGATGCGCAGCGACAAAAATGGCGTCCGTGGCGATGGGCTCCATAAGCACTGTGTAGCGCAACAGATAAAAAGAATTCGCGGGAAGCGGCGCGACGCCCAACTGGTAAGCGCCCGAGCCATCCGGAGTGACCACAACGGAATCGGTCGCCGGCGTGAACCAGCGCTTGCCATCAAAATTCGTGAGGATCATGCCGCGCCAGTGAATTTCCTGTGCGCGCGCTGAATCATCGCCCTGCACGCGAATGCGCATCACGACCGCGCTGCTTTGCTGGATCACGCCGATTTCGCCGAGCTCCACGTTGTCGGTGAAGCCGGTCATCAACGTGGGCTGCAGGTTGAACGCGCTCATGTAGCCGGCGGTGAAGCGCGGGATCAGGAAGAAAATCAATCCGCCTATCACCAGCGCGCTGGCGGCGACAAGCACGGAAGTCAATCCCAGAGCGCGATGGAGGCGGCGCGCGGCCGCGCTTCCCGGGTCTAACACCGGAAAAACCGCGCCTTCGGAGCTGCGCCGGACTTCGAGTCCGACGAAACTGGAGACGGCGAGCAGCAGAAAAACGGCCAAAGCGATAAGGAACGTTGTGTTCACCGTGAGAATGGCCGACGCCAGCATCGCGGCGAAGGCCAGCAACGCAAGAAAAATATAGTCGCGAACCGTGCGCGAGGAATAAAGGCGAATGATCGAAGCGAAAATCAGCAGGTGAACCGCGGCGAGCAACGCGGCGTAAAGCAGGGGATTCGGAGCGGCGGCGGCCAAGTCGTGCGAGAAAACCCACAGATCAACAGGGAAGAAAACGAAATAGCCAAGGACAAATGCAGTCGCGTTGCGATGCGTCAATTCAGGTCCACGGCCGCGCGCAATGCGCCAGCCTTTGTAGGCGAGCGCGACCGGCGCCGCAATAGTCGTCACCGTGTCGAGTTTTCCCGTGGCGATCAGCGCCAGAATGCCCGTCGCGACCAGCAGGAAAAGCGAAACTTCGAAGTATCGCTGGATGACGGGGAGAGGCTCCGCTTTCACGGCAGGCGTGACTGAGAGGACGTGAGCCATCCAACGATTTTAACATTGAGGCGCCGCGCAAAATTGCTTCTCGAATCACGCGGGAGCGAACGTGTTACTGGGCCAATGCGTCGATCGCGGCGCGGGCGATTTTTTGCGTGGCGCTCGATATGGGAAGATGCGCCAATTTCGCGAGCGGCAAAGTGCGGCAGTCTGGACGCTTCGGCAGGCGCGCAACGCGCGCGAGAAAAGGCGCGAGCGTGATTTTGCGAAACGTAACGATGTGCGCCGCCACGGGCAGCGGCGTCAGCGGCTGATTTGGGATTCCCAGAGAAGTGCGCAAGTGCTCGGCGAGTTCGTTCGCGGCGCCATCGGTTGCGACATTGGCTGAATGATTAGCCGAGCCGCCGGCTGGAGCGCGTCCGGAATTACCGTTGCCCGCGATGGCGATAGCGGGGAATTGCCACAGTCGCGAAAACAGCACCGAGTCGTGCGCGCCCGGAATTTTTGTGAGCAAAGTATGTCCGCGCGCATCGACAAGGACCGCCGCGGCGATGTGGACATTGGCCGTCGCGCGTTTCTGACGCGCAGCGGGCAATTTGTCCGCGATGCCGAGGGCGCGCGCTTTACAATGTCGCGCGACGGGGCAGACGGCGCAATCAGGCGAGCGCGGCGTGCAGATCGTCTCGCCAAGTTCCATCATGGCTTGGTTCCAGTCGCCGGACGCGCGCGATGGCAAAAGCGTTTGCGCTGCGGCTGCGAGTTTGCGGCACGTCTTCGGTGCGCGCAGATCGCCGCGCACAACGAAGAGCCGCGCGAGAACTCGTGCGACGTTGCCATCGAGCGCGGCAAGCGGCACGTCGAATGCGATGCTTAAAATCGCCGCAGCGGTGTAGCGGCCGATGCCGGGAAGCGCGAGCGCTTGCGTCAAGTTTCGCGGGAATTGCGCGCGGTGATCTTGGACGATTATCTTTGCAGCGCGATGCAAATTGCGCGCGCGGCTGTAATAGCCGAGGCCGGCCCAGTATTTCAGGACTTCGCTTTCCCGCGCCAGCGCAAGTTCGCGCACAGTGGGGAAGCGCTCGAGGAAACGTTCGTAGTAGGGCAGCACGGCGGCGATGCGCGTTTGCTGCAACATGATTTCCGCGAGCCAGATGCGATACGGATCGCGCCCGCGCCGCCACGGAAAATCGCGCCGATTCGCGCGATACCACGCCAGAAGATTGCGGCGCAGAGATTCGAGTTGGCGGGGTGAGGGACTCATCGCGAGACTGACGTATTCTTATACTATGCGCGCAATCTTGCGGGCAATCAGCGCCGCGTGTATTATCGCCACGAAATGAAAGCTGCGCGTTTTGCTGTGCGGCATCCAAATTCATCTGAGCAGAGGCCTCTATGAAACGCACCGTCCTGACGTTGGCTTTGATTCTTCTGTGTGCTCCGCTCGCCGCCGCGCAGGATTGGGCGCAGGCGAAAGTGGAGAAGTCGCCGCGCCATCGCGAATGGGTGACGGTCAAGCACGGCGATCGCGCCGTCGAGACTTTTGTCGTTTATCCCGAATCCGCGTCGAAGGCGCCCGTCGTGTTGATCATTCACGAAATTTTTGGCCTGACGGACTGGGCGCAGGACCTCGCGGACCAGGTCGCTGCGGCTGGCTATATCGCCGTCGCGCCGGATTTGCTTTCCGGCATGGGCCCCAATGGCGGCCGCACGAAAGATTTTCCGCAGGGTCAGGCCACCGAGGCGGTCAGCCATTTGAATCCCGACCAGATCACCGCGGACCTCAACGCCGTCGCGGACTACGCGCTGAAGCTTCCTGCTTCGAATGGCAAACTCTTCGTCGCGGGATTCTGCTGGGGCGGCAGCCAGAGTTTCCGCTTCGCCACCAATCGCTCGGATCTTGCGGCGGCGTTTGTGTTCTATGGCGGGCCGCCGGCCGCGGACGCGATGGCCCGCATCAAAGCTCCCGTTTACGGTTTCTATGCAGGTAACGACGCACGCATCGGCGCCACGATTCCTGACGCGATTCAGGAAATGAAAGCCGCAGGCAAGACGTACGAGCCGGTCACCTATGACGGGGCCGGCCACGGTTTCATGCGCGCCGGCGAAGCGCCCGACGCGACGCCCGCGAACGCCAAAGCCCGCGACGATGCCTGGGAGCGCTGGAAGAAGCTCCTGGCTGAGCACTAATCCTGAATCCTGCGCAAAATTCCAGCATTGTTATTCCGAGGAGTCCCGATGCAGTCAATCGGGACGACGAGGAATCTGCATCTTAAAGTTCGCGACGAGAAATCATGCAAATGAGCGACAAAAGAGTCGAACCAGGTCAGTTCAGTCGGAGATTGCCTTTATACTTCATGGTTTTTGGCTCTATCATTTTGTTCGCCGTAGCTAGTTGCCAGGCAGACATCTCCTTGGTTCTGAATGTTTTCGTGATTGCGCCAGTTCTTGTAATTCTCAGCATCGCATTGCCGATTTATCTGGCCGTTCGCCATCGTCCTCAGCTTTTACCTTTTGTGGCAGCGATAGCGGTTCTTTGGACGGTCGCGGTGTTCCTATTCCAATACAACCGCGAACACCCATTCGCGTTGCACGAAACCGCCAAATGGATCGTATGGTCACGGGAATACAAGCACGAAGTTTTGGAGCAGCCATCATTGAATGGAGACTTAAAGCACATTGAATGGGACGAGTCTGGATTCGCAGGAGTCGAAAACACCGCCTACCTTGTCTTCGATCCCAGCGATTCGCTTTCGAAAACCAAGAATGATAAGGCGCTGAGATTCAGCGGCAAGTCTTGTAATGTCTGGGACGTGCGCCGCCTAGAACGCCACTGGTATGCTGTTCTCTTTTACACAGATCAAACTTGGGACGAGTGCAATTAGCTCTATAGCGAATCGAGGAAGATGAAGTAGGAGGAGGCCCAGAGCGAGGTAGGGATGCTGCCTTGCGGCTGATTGGTTATGACGATTTTGAAGCCCTCGGACTGCGTCGCCACTGTTTCCAGAAATGTTGAGCGAGCGCCTTCGCGACGCGGCTGGATGTAGGCGAGTTCGCGCAGCACGTCGTAGATGATGTCGCCCGCGGCGGTCATGGGCGTGGACATGCCGGGCGTGCAGAATTGCATGACGGCGCGCGCTTCGTAAAAGTGCCAGGCGATGCAAGCTGCGAGGGAGACAGCGCGCTCGAAGCGTTTGTTCTCCTCTTCTTTCTGTTTTTCGTTCCGTTCTTTGTTTTGCTCTTTGACGCGGGCGCTTTCACGTGACGCACTCGCTTCACGCGAGGCTCTTGCCTCTCGCGGCGCGCTCCCCTCATGCCGGTGCAAATCCGTTTGGAGGCTCGCAGTCTGGCTCATTTCGGATTCCGCAGGACCGATGAAGGAATCGAGCGCCAGAACGAGCCGGCGTTCATCTTCGCGCGCGAATTCTCGAATCTTCAGCGCGCCGGATTTTGCGGAAGCCTTCCAGTCGACGAAACGCGCGCTATCCGTGG
>Ga0307374_10009824_pt1 | contig 14028 bp, 11 predicted proteins | sample OX3MG_FD_202532 | JGI IMG/M metagenome (GOLD analysis project Ga0307374, IMG submission 202532) | Soil microbial communities from Risofladan, Vaasa, Finland - OX-3 | ecosystem: Environmental > Terrestrial > Soil > Coastal area > Acid sulfate soil | place: Finland: Risofladan, Vaasa | collected... | reverse complement strand
TGATGCGTATGTACCTCGAGATCGACGTGAGGTCAGCGCTGGCCGCTGTCACAGCCCCAACGCTGCTACTCCACCGCACCGGGGACCGCTTGGTGGGGATCGACCAGACTCGGGCGATCGCCTCGCTTGTTCCGCACGCGCGGTACGTCGAACTCGACGGCTCCGACCATGCGTTCTTCTTTGGCGACCAGGATGCGCTCCTGGACGAAGTCGAGGAATTCGTCACCGGCACCCGCAGCGAGCGCGAGCCGGAGCGAATCCTCGCAACGGTGCTGTTCACCGACATCGTCAGCTCGACCGAACAGGCCGCAGCCGCGGGGGACCGTGAATGGCGACGGCTTCTGGAGCGCCACGACGAGCTCGTCCGCCGGGAGCTGGCGCGCTACCGCGGAACGGAGATAAAGCAGACCGGCGATGGCTTCCTTGCTTCGTTCGACGGTCCGGGGCGAACCGTGCAGTGCGCCGCGTCGATCACCGAGCGGGTACGGCAGCTGGGAATCGAAGTCCGCGCAGGAGTCCACACCGGCGAATGCGAGCTACGCGACGGCGACATCGCTGGCATGGCCGTTCACATCGGGGCGCGGGTGGGGGCCCGGGCGGGGCCCGGCGAGGTGCTGGTCTCAGGCACGGTCAAGGACCTGGTCGTCGGCTCGGGGCTGCAGTTCGAGGACCGGGGCGTGGCCGAGCTCAAGGGAGTGCCGGGCGAGTGGCGTCTGTACGCGCTGGCTAATCCCGTCCCTGTTCCCAGCTGAACCCGCGCACGGCCAGCAGAATCCCCAGCAGCGACCAGCCGGCGATCACGCCCAGCGCGCTGATGTTCGTGGCCAGGCCGGTGCCCTTGACCATCGCGCCCGACAGCCCGTCGATGAGATGGGTGAGCGGCAGGACCTGGGCGATGCCCTTGATGAAGCCCGGAATGTGCTTGACGTCGTAGAACACACCGGAGATCAGGATCACCGGGAGGAACACCGCGTTGACGTAGGCCGAGGTGGACTCGAAGTTGGGGATGATGTGGGAGAAGGCCACACCCAGCGAGGCGAAGCAGACCACGCCGGTAGCCACGAACAGGATCAGCTCGCCCCAGTCCCGTGGCCAGCCCGTGCCGAAGAAGATCCGGCCCGCGACCACGATGATCGCGATCTGCAAGGCGGCGTTGGTGACCGCGTTACCGGCGATGGCGGATAGGTAGGAGGTCCCGGACATCGGCGTGCCGCGGATCCGCTTCAGCACGCCCTCCTCACGCAGGAAGGTCATGTTGTAGGACAGTGCGACGAACGTGGTTGACATCACGCTCATCCCGGCGATGCCCGGCACGAGCACATTGAGATCGTGCTGGTTGCCGTGCAGGATGGCGCCGAACAGGGCCAGGAACAACAGCGGCAGAAGGAAGTTGAAGAACGCGGCGCTGGGGTTGCGCCAGAACAGCCGGCGCTCCAGCCGGTATTGCCGCCAGGCCAGGACGGCGAAGGACCTAGTCATCGCCGTCGCTCTCGAGGGAGGTGAGCTCCAGATATACGTCCTCGAGCGTCGGCCGGGTGACAGTCAGCCCCTCCAGGCGCTCGCCGCGGGCCAGGGCGGCCTCGGTGAGCTCATGCAACAGCCGGGTGGGATCGTCGGTCCGGTGCTCGATCAGCTCGCCGCCGCCGTTGTGGTAGGCCACCAGATAGGACACCGCACCCTCGCCCGCCCCGAGCTCGGAAGGGGAGCCCTCGACCGCGATCCGCCCGTCCTTGATGATGGCCACGCGGTCGGCCAGGGACTGGGCCTCGTCCAGATAGTGCGTGGTCAGCAGGACCGTCTTGCCCAGGCGCTTCAACGAGCCGATGGTCTCCCAGGCCGTGCGTCGGGCCGCCGGATCAAAGCCCGTGGTCGGCTCGTCCAGGAAGATGAGCTCCGGATCACCCACCAGGGCCAGGGCCAGATCGAGCCGCCGCTTCTGACCCCCGGACAGGGTGCGGACCATGGCCTGCTCCTTACCCTCAAGGCCGGTGAGCTGGATGACCTCCTCGACGTCACGGGGGTGGGGGTACATCGCGCCGAAGTGGGCGATCGCCTCGCGGACCCGGATGTGCCGGTACAGGCCGGTGGTCTGGAGCACGATCCCGATGCGGGCCCGCAGCTCCGGCGAGCGCTGGCCGGGATCGAAGCCCAGCACGCTGATCTCACCCGCGGTTCGCTTGCGGTAGCCCTCCAGGATCTCCACCGTGGTGGTCTTGCCCGCCCCATTGGGACCCAGCAGGCCGAAGATCTCTCCCCGCCGGACATCGAAGTCGATCCCGCGGACCGCGGCGAAAGATTGGTAGGTCTTGCGCAGGCCGCGCACGTGAATAGCCAGGTCGGACACAGGCCGATGATGCCAACGTTAGAGTCCGTGAGCGGGGTCCCCCCGGTGCGCTGCGCCTGTATCGATATCGGCTCGAATACCACCCGCCTCCTGGTGGCGGATCGGATCGACGCGCGCCTGGAGCGGATCTACGAGCAGCGCGTGTTCACCCACATCGGCCGCGATGTGCGCGGCGCGGGCCGGCTCAGCGAGAGCAAGAGCCGCGAGGTCTGTGAGGTCGTCTCGGGGATGCTGGCTCGGGCCCAGGAGCTCGGGGCCGAGCAGGTGAGGGGGGTGGCCACCGCGGCGATCCGCCAGGCGGCGAACGGTCCGTCCCTGGTGGCGGAGGTGCGGGCGGCCTGCGGGGTGGAGATCGAGATCCTGTCGCCGGAGGAGGAGGCCCGGCTGGCCTTTGCCGGGGCGGCGCGCACACTGGACCGTGTACCGGAGGGCGACCTGGGCGTGGTCGACGTGGGGGGCGGGTCGTCCGAGCTGGTGGTGGGGGCGTTCCCGGACCAGGTGTCCTGGTTTGCCTCGTTCGGGCTGGGATCCAGCGAGCTGGCCCACGCCTGCCTGGTTTCGGATCCTCCGTCGGAGGATGAGATCTCCGACGCCCGGAGCAGGGTGACCAACGCGTTCAACGGGCTGACCGCGCCGCAGCCGGTTGAGGCGGTGGCCGTGGGGGGCAGCGCCACGTCGCTCAGTCGGCTGGCCGGAGCGCTGCTGGACGCCGACGCGTTTAGCCGCTCGCTGGCGCTGCTGGCCGAACGCCCGGCCCAGGAGGTGGCGCATCAGTTCGGCCTGGAGGTCGAGCGGGTGCGGCTGCTGCCCGCCGGGCTGCTCATCCTTCAGGCGGCCTCGCAGTGCCTCGGCTCGCCGCTGAGGGTGGCCAACGGCGGACTGCGCGAGGGTGTGCTGCTGGAGCGCTGCCATGGCTAACCCACCACCATTTCCGCCCCGCGAAGCCATCGCAGAGATGCGGCTTCGGGTGCCGACCCGGGGAAACCGGCGCCTGGAGCGGCTGCTGGACGCGGTCAACCACGACCCAGAGGTGAAGGCCTGGTGGCACGTGTCGGCGGTCAACGCCTCCCGGCGGCTGGGCATGAGCGATCACAGCTGGGTGCACATCCAGATCGTGCTGAACATCGCTCTGCGCCTGTCTCGCCTGCTGTTCCGCCGGGGCGTTGCCCCCAGCCTGGCAACGGATTACGGGATGACCGAGCACGACGCCGAGGTGGTGATCGCCGCCGGCTGCCTCCTGCACTGCGTCGGGATGTCGATTCACCGCACCGACCACGAGCGGTTCAGCCTGTTCCTGGCCGCCGACAAGCTTCCCCAGCTGCTCGCGGACGTGTACGACGAGCCCGAGCGCACGATCGTCGCCTCCGAGGCGCTGCACGCGATCATCGGCCACCGCCGCCTGGGTGAGCCATTCACCGTGGAGGCCGGCATCGTGCGGGTGGCGGATGCGCTGGACATGGCCCGCGGCCGCTCACGGATTCCGTTCGAAGCCGGTCACCAGAACATCCATTCCCTGTCGGCCTATGCGATCGAGGAGGTCAAGATCTTGCCCGGGCGGGAGCACGCGGTGCGGGTGGAGATCTCGATGTCCAACAGCGCCGGCATCTTCCAGGTGGACGAGCTGCTAGCCACCAAGCTCCGCGGATCCGGTCTGGAGGAGCACATCGAAGTGATCGCCCGGATCGAGGCCGAACACGAGCAGCGGCTGATCCCGGTGTTCCGGATCTAGGGGATATTCAGCCCTAGCGCCAACTGCCCGCCCGAGCACCAGGCGTTGTCGGGCACGTTCTGGCACGGGTTGGGCATCGACGGCTGTGAGTCTGCCGTGGACCAGGGCGCCAGCGACACGACAGTCTGCTGTGGGTAGTTATCAACCGGCGGCCCGGCGGGCGGGGCGGGACACTGCCCGGCCAGGCCAGATGCGCACACCAGCTCGCCGGCCAGGGGCCCGCTGTCGCCCACGCCCGGCAGGTTGCATGGCTGCCCGTCCACCGTCTGGATCGCCGCCGGATCAGAGGTCAGCGATCCTTTCGTGTCGGTGTTGCCGTAGAAGCAGTTGCGCGGATTCGGCGCCGCCGGCTGGCTGGCCAGGTCGCCGTTGGTGGGATTGCCGAAGCTGCCGTTGTCGTGGAGGACGTTGTCGTAGACCTGGTTGCCCTCGGCGATGAAGTAGCAGAACGGGGCCGAGCCTCCTGGACCCACCGAGTTCTGGCAGGTGGCTGCGCCGCTGGAGGGTGGGGTCTCGGTATCTGGGTAATCGTGAACCACGATTCCCCACGCGCCCTGATTGTGCACGGTGTTGTTGCGCACGATGTCGAACTTCCCGCCGGAGATCTCTATCCCGGACCCCACTGGCGCGGCGCTGGCGATCCCGGCTCCCGGCACGTTGGGGTTGTTGTTGTCGTGGACGTCGTTGCCCTGGATCGTCATGCACGGCGTCTGGGTGCCGGGGCAGGCGCCGTTCTGCGGCGGCGGGGCATCGTCGTTGTTCAGCGAGTTGGGGACGATGCCCGAGCGGTTGTTGTCCCAGCGTGAGTTCTGGATGATCAGCTTGCCGCCGGCGTTGCTGCCCGAGTAGCCGAGGGCGCTGTTCTCCGCCCACACGTCGTTGAGGGCCACGTCGCACTGCTGCTGGCAGGCGCCGACGTAATAGGACGAGTCGTTCATGTTGCTCGCGTACGCGTGGTTGATCGATGACTGCACGCTGGGGTCGCCGGCGTTGGAGGAGAAGATCCCGTAGGCGGCCTGGAACGGGTCGGCCGGGTTGTAGTAGGTAGTAGTGCCGGTGATGTAGTTGCCCCAGTAGGCGCCCATGCCGATCTGGCCGCTCCGGTCGCCGCCGTTCCACCAGATCTCATTGCCGCCGTTGCCGTAGTGGTCGGCCAGGAAGTTGCAGACCGTGAGGTTCTCGATCCACGTCCCGCTGGCTTTCCACACATCGATCCCATTGCGACCGGTGGTCTCGTTCTGATCGACCTGCTTGTCCGAGCAAGGAGTCGCCGCGCTGCTCAGGGTTCCGTCAATGATCGTCTGGTTGCGGTCCAGGCCGCGGATGTGGATGCCGGTCTTGGTCTGGTCGACGTAGACGCCGTCACCTTGCGCGCCGGCCTCGTGGTAGTCGCCGGGCCACACCAGCACGCCCCAATCTGTGGCCGGGTTGTACGCGTTGACCGCGCCCTGGACGGTGGAGTAGGCGGTGCCGGGGCAGGTTCCGATACCCGGCGTGGGACAGACCAGGAGGACGTTCGTGCCCTGCGCGGACGCCCCGGCCGGAGCGAGTGCAGTGATGACAGACAAAGCCATCACCGACAGCAGCAGGCGGCGAAGCCGCTTGGCACCTCCCGGGCCCATGCGAGGCAGGTTTATATTCGCATCGCGCCGCCGACGCAAGAATGAAAAACGGGCAAATCACTGCTTGCCATCCCGGACTCGCCGCGCTTTGCGCGAGGAGTCCGGGAATGGCAATTCAGCTCGCCAAGCCCCTAGAAAAGCCTTCCGTAGCCCTAATGCCCCCGGTTGGCCCTGAGGCAGGACCGCAGGGCCCTGCGGTCCTGGTGGAGCTGATGCTCGTGGGAGCGCCGCGTCCTGCGGTCGCTGCGCCACTGGGCCAGGTCCGCCTTGAGCTTGGTCTTGTCAGCCGCCACGGCCGCCGAATCGCCGGCGGCGCGATCCTTGCGCAGCTGGCTGCGGTCGGCCTTGATCGCGTCCCGATCCGCCTTCAACTTGGTGCGGTCGGCGTGAAGCGCCGCACGGTCCGCCTTGACCGAGGCCTGCTGGGACGCGCAGGCTGCGGGGGCGGCCACCGCCGGCGCGGCAGCCGGAGCGAGGACCCCGGCCGCTGCTGTGGCGGCGATGAGATGTTTGATTGTTAGCATGGCTCTAAGAACAGCTGACGGGCGCTGAAGTAGCGGTGGACTCCTATCGCCCCCGCCGGCGACGGGAGTCCAGCGCGTAGAACTGCTAGTGCCGCGGCGCGTGAGCCCTGCCGCAGCCCCGGAGCGCCCGCCGGTCAGCCGCCTACCAGCCCCCGCGCCAATCCACGTTGGCCGCGCGGCGCTTCTCGGCCAAGAGCGTGGAGTGTTTGCGCTTCTCCAGCCGTCCCTGGATGATCGAGAACACCACGGCCACCGTGGGGAAGAACGCGATCACGATGTACATCGCGTAGGTGATGGTCCGGTCGCTGGTCTGGCCGTAGAAGCCCTCGCCGGCGTGGGCGGTGGCCAGGGCCTGAGGCGCCAGCACGAGCAGCGCAACCCCGGTGAGGAGCAGCGTGCGAATGATGTTGGTGCGACGCATGCGGCGAGATTCTACGCCGCTTCGGCCGCGCGTTTCTCGCCCTCGCGCAGCGACTCGAGCGCGGCCAGCAGCGCCGGGTTGTATTCACTGGCCTGCGCGACGATTCCCAGATGGCGGATCGGCGCCTCGAACACCCGGGCCGAGGCGGCGGCCGCCAGCTCCCTCTGCTTGGGCACGGGCACCGCGTCGTCGCGAGTGGTGATGACCACGGCCACCGGCACCTCGACCGACCCTAGCCAGGGGCGTGAGTCGAAGCGTCCCAGCTCACGCCCGGCTTCGGCCAGATCGCTGGCCGAGTGGCGCATCATCTCGGAGTGCAGCCACGCGGTCTGCTGGCTGTTGGGCAGGCCGACTCGCTTGAAACCCCAGCGCCAGCTGGCCCGGGGAGCCAGCGCCAGCGTCATCCCCAGCAGCGCCATGGCTCGCCATACCCGTCGGGTCTGGGGATCCTGCCAGTGCTGTGCGGTGCCGCTGAGCACCAGCCCGGACATCACGTCCGGGTGGTCGCGGGCCAGCAGCTGTCCGATCGCACCGCCCATCGAGTAGCCGACGACCAGCGCCGGCGCCAGATCCAGCTGCGCGAGCACCGCGGCCGCATCGTGAGCGCAGTCGGCGAGCTGGAAGCGCTCCAGGGGTCGCAGCCCCCGGCCGTGCCCGCGATGGTCGATGGCCAGGACCCGGTAGCCGGCGTGGAATAGATCGCCATAGGCCCCGCACCAGTTCAGGTCGGCGCTGGCCATCCACCCGTGCAGCAGCATGACCACCGGTCCGTCCCGGCCGGTGTCACGCAGGAAGAACTCGCCCCGGCCCGGGACCCGGACGGTGCGGGCCGGAGGCATGTCGAACGGGGGTTCGGGCGACCACGGCATGCCTCGATCGTACCCTCCTACCATGCTCGGGGATGGCTGTGGTGATCGCATCAGACCTGGGCAAGGACATGGCCGGCGAGCCGCTGTTGCGGGGCATCTCGTTCAAGCTCGAGCGGCGCGACCGGATGACCCTGTCGGGCCGTAACGGCGCCGGCAAGACCACCCTGCTGCGGATGTTGGCCGGCGAGGCGTCGGTGGACTCCGGCGAGCTGGTGTTGGGCAAGGGAATCAAGATCTCCCTGCACGACCAGCGACCGCCGCGCCGCCGCGATCTCACCCTGCGTGACTACGTGCTGTCTGGCGCGCGTGAGCTGGTGGCCATCGAGGAGCAGCTGGACGCGCTGGAGCAGGCCATGGCCGGCGGGGCCCACGACGAGGCGACGCTGACCCGCTACGCCGAGGCCCAGGCCCGCCTCGAACACGCGGGCGGCTACGACTGGCGCCAGCGCGCCCTGGCCACGCTTCACGGCCTGGGCTTCCGGGACGGCCAGATACTCGACCGCCCGCTGGAGTCCTTCTCGGGTGGGGAGCTGACCCGCGCTTCGCTAGGGCGCGCCCTGGCCGGAGCTCCCGACCTCCTACTCCTCGACGAGCCGACCAACCATCTCGACATCGAGTCACTGGAGTGGCTCGAGCAGCATCTGGTGGCGCTCGACGCCGCCGTGGTGCTGGTGGCCCACGACCGCTGGTTCCTGGAGGCGGTGGGGACATCCGTGCTGGAGCTCGAAGGCGGCCGCGGAAAGTGGTTCCCCGGCTCCTGGCACAGCTGGCGGAAGGAGAAGGCCAGCCGCGAGCTCGCGCTGGGTCGGGCGATCGAGCGCCAGGAGGCGGAGATCGCCCGCTTGGAACGGTTCGTCACCCGGTTTCGCGCGGGTACGCGAGCCCGCCAGGCCCAGTCGCGGGTCAAGCAGCTGTCAAAGCTGGAACGAGTCTCCCGCGACCCGACGGATGGGCGGGCGCTGGAGTTCTCCTTCCAGGCGCCGGAACGCAGCGGACGCGTGGTGTTCGAGCTCGAGCAGGCACGTATCGCCATCGGCGAGCGAGTCCTGCTCGAAGATGCCGAGCTGTGGCTGGAGCGGGGCGAGCACGTGTCTCTGGTCGGCCCCAACGGCGCCGGGAAGACCACGCTGGTCGAGACGCTGATCGGTCAGCGAGAGTTGACCGCGGGCAAGCGGCGCACCGGCCATAACGTGAAGATCGGGTTCCTGAGCCAGCACGCCGACGACCTGGAGGCTCAAAGCGCCCGGACGGTGCTCGAAGCCACGCAGCGGGCCACGGGACTGACGCCAGGCAAAGCCCGTGCGCTGCTGGGGCGGTTCATGTTCTCCGGCCAGGAAGCGGAGAAGCCGTTGGAGGTCCTGTCGGGCGGGGAGCGCCGCCGGCTGTCGCTGGCCATCCTGGTCAGCGGTGGGTCCAACGTGCTCATCCTGGATGAGCCGACCAACCACCTGGACCTGGAGAGTCGTGAGGCGCTCGAGCAGGCGTTGGGCGAATTCAAGGGCTCGCTGCTGCTGATCTCCCACGACCGGGCCCTGCTCGACGCGGTGGGAAGCCGCACCGTGGCGGTCGAGGACCATGGGCTGCGCAGCTACGTGGGTGGCTGGCCCGAGTACGTTCGGGCGCGCCAGGAACGGAGCGCAATCGCCACCTCGAAGACCGCGACCCCGAAGAAGCCCCGTCAGCCCAAGCGACCCCCGGTGGCCCAGAACGGCCGGCGGGAGAAGCTCGAGCGGGATATCGAGGTGGCCGAGGCGGCGCTGGCTGCGGTTGAGGACGAGCTGGCCGAGCCGGCCGCCTGGGACGGTCCCGACGCCACGGCGCGCTCGAGCGCCCGTCACGAGCAGGCGAAGCGCACAGTCGAGGCTCTGTACGAGAAGTGGGAGAAGGTCGCCGGCTAGGGTGGCTTTGGCGGCGCCGAAAGCCTGGCGCCGAGCCTTCAGCAGCGCGCCGGGCGTCGGATCTCGTCACACTTCCCTGGACGGGGTCGTAACGGCCCATCGCCGGCCGCCAACTTTTTCACTCGTGTTCAAGCGCAGATCTCCTTGGCTGGTCGTAGTGCTCGGCCTCGTGGTGGGCGGCCTGGCCACTGCCGTCGCGGCCCGTCTGGTACCCGGGCGGGTGTCGATCGCCGCCCACCTCACCGTGAACGGCCGTCACCTGATGCCGCCCGGCCGGCTGGTGACGCTGGGCCAGTTCCCCACCGGCGGGGCGATGACGCCGGATGGCCGCTTCTACTGGACGGTGTCGACCGGCCGGGCGTTCAACGACGTCCGGATCGTGTCGGTGGCGGCCAAGCACCCGCACGTGGTTCAGGTGTTGCCGGTCCCCGGAGCTTCCGGCGGGATCGCCGTCGACCCGACCAAGCCGCTGGTGTACGTGTCCGGCCTGCCGGACTCGAGCAACGCCGACGAGAAGCGGCCCGGCGTGCCCGGCGGTCAGGGCGACGTCATCCACGTGTTCCGCTACGACAAGCGGCGCGGGCGGGCGCGGGAGGTGGGCACGATCCCGGTTCCACCGCCCGCCTCGGCTCCAACCCCGGAGAATTTCCCACCCAAGACCTCAGGCCGCGAATCCTGGCCCGACCGCCTGGCCATCTCCTCCGACGGCCACACGCTGCTCGTCCCGCTGAACCTGGCTGACGCGGCAGCAGTGGTCAACACCTCCAGCAAGGCCGTGCAATACGTGAGCACGGGTGCGTTCCCCTACGGGGCGGCGATCCTGCCCGGCAACAAGCTCGGCCTGGTGTCCAACGAGGGCCCGGGCACGGTGTCCGTCGTCGATCTGACCGCGGCCTCGAAGGTCAAGGACATCCAGGTCGCGGCCAACATCTCGCACCCGGAGGCGATCGCCGTCGACGCCCGCCGTCACCGGGCCTACGTGGCGGTGGCCAACGAGGACCAGATCGCGGTGATCGACACCTCGAGCATGTCGTTCGAGAAGTCGGTATCGACCGAGCTGCCTCAGGGCCCGGGCGCCTCTCCGATCGCCCTGGCCGTCTCCGCCGATGGCCAGCGGCTGTTCGTCGCGCTGTCCGCGGCCGACCAGGTGGCGGCCTACGCGCTGCCCACATTCCGGCTGCTGGGCCGGGTTCCCACCGCCGAGTATCCGGCCGACGTACAGGCCACCCGGAAGCGGCTGCTGTGGATCGCGGCCAAGGGCTTCGGCTCGGGCGCCAACCCCAACGGGCCCAATCCGTTCACCACCAGCGACAACAACCTGCTCCAGCACCCCGGCTCGGCCGTGTTGACCAACGGGCGGGCGGGGATCCTGCCCTACCCGAGCCTCCGCCAGCTGAGCAACGACGGGCGGGTCGCCCAGCGCCAGCTGCAACCGGCCAACTACGAGTTCGCTCCCCCGGCGACGCCGTTGCGGCCCAACGGCCCGATCAAGCACGTGTTCTACATTGTGCGGGAGAACCGGACCTACGACCAGGTGCTGGGCGACGATCCCCGCGGCGACGCCGATCCCCAGCTCACGCTGTTCGGCCAGAAGATCACGCCCAACTTCCACGCTCTGGTCCGTCGCTTCCCGCTGCTCGACCACGTATACGCCAACTCGGAGGCGTCAATCGACGGCCACTTCTGGACCAGCGCCGCCGCAGTGTCCGACTACGTGCACAAGAACTGGGAGGAGAACTACGCGGGCCGCAACCGGCCCTACGACTTCGGCGTGTACTCGATCACCTGGCCCGGCACGGGATTCCTGTTCGACCGGGCCCAGCAGCAGGGCATCTCGTACTTCAACTTTGGCGAGGCAATCGCCGGCACGGTGCCGCTGACCGCCCTGGACAAGGACAACACGCAGGCTCAGACCAATCTGGTCAACCAGAAGTTCGCCAACTCCGATCTCGGCGAGGCCGCCCTGGCCCCTGGGGCCTGCTACCCCAACGACGCGTCGATCGGTACCGACGCGATCAACCAGCGGGAGACCTACGACTCGTCGGTGCCCTCGGGAGCTTCGGCTCTGTCCGAGTCACGCTTCACCTGCTTCCAGCAGCGCTTCCAGCAGTGGCAGCTCACCGGCTCGGTGCCCTCGTTCGTGTACATGGTCCTGCCCAGCGACCACACCAGCGGGGTGAGCCCGGGCGCCCGGTCTCCCCGCTCGATGGTGGCCGAGAACGACTACGGCCTGGGGCAGATCGTCGACACCATCTCCCACTCCTCGATCTGGTCCTCCTCGGCCATCTTCGTGATCGAGGACGACTCGCAGGACGGCGCCGATCACGTGGACGCGCACCGGATGCCGGGCGCCGTGTTCAGCCCCTACACCAAGCCGGGCGCGGTGATCCACACCCGCTACGACATGCTGTCGTTCATCCGCTCGATGGAGCTGATCCTGGGCATGCGCCCGCTGTCTTTCGCCGACGCGATGGCCACGCCGATGTACGACGCGTTCCAGCCCACCCCGGCCAACGGCGCGCCCTTCAACGCGCTCTCGCCCACCTACCCGCTGCTGGAACGAAACCCCAACAGCGCCTATGACCGCGCGGTGTCACGCGGGTACCGGTGGAACCTGCCCGACCAAATCACGCAGGATAAGTTCGACCGGATCCTGTGGCACGCGGTGCACGGGCTGCGCTCGGCTCCGCCCCCTCCCGGGCCGAACGCCGCGCGCGGCCAGTAAGGCCCGTGTCAGGGCGTACCATCAGCTAAGCCATGTCGCTGGCCACGGTTCGCAACATCGCCATCATCCTGCTAATCGCCGCGGCGGTGGCGTTCATCCCTGGCGGGGGCACGGCCTCCACCGTGGCGCTGCAGGCGGCATCGCTGTTGTTCCTCGCCGTGCTCGGCTGGTTCGCCATGCTCATGTATCGCCAGCACCGGTCCAGCCTGTACTCGCTGGGCGACCGCCGGCGCGCGATCGGGTATGCCGCGCTGGCCGTGGCCACGCTGACTTTGAGCGGGACCCACCGGCTGTGGAACACCAGCGCCGGATCCGTAGTCTGGCTGGTGCTGATGGGCGCGTCTATCTACGCGGTGGTCGCGATCGTCTGGGCGGCGCGCAAGTACTAGACGGGAGTCGGTTCGCGCACTGGCGCCAGCTCGACGGGGATCCCGTTGAGCACGGCGTTGCCGGACAGCGCGTCGACCAGCAGCTCGTCGGCCACCAGGTTGCTGTTGGTTCCCGGGTGGACGGAGGCCACACGCTGAACCGTTCCGGCCACGTCGTGGCCCCAGCCGTGGGGAAGGCTCACCACTCCAGGCATGATCGCGTCGGTGACTTCGACCTGGGCCACAATCGAGCCGGTGCGCGAGCGCAGCTCCGCCGGATCGCCGTCGGTCAGTTCATAGCGGGCCGCGTCATCGGGGTGGACGTGGAGGGTGCAGCGGGGCTTGCCCTTGACCAGGACCTCGAGGTTGTGCATCCACGAGTTGTTGGAGCGCAGGTGGCGCCGGCCGACCAGCACCAGGTCGCCGCCCAGATGGTTCTGCAGCGAGGTGCGCAGGCGCTCGACGTCGGCCACCAGCGGCGCCGGCGCCAGCTCGATCTTCCCGCTGGCCGTGCGCAGCGCGTCGGGCAGCCGCGGTCGCAGCGCCCCCAGATCGATCCCGTGCGGCGCGGCCTCGAGGTCGGCCAGGCTGAGCCCGTAGGGGCCGGCTCGGAGCATCAGATCCAGTAGCCGCTCCGGCCCGAGTCGGGGCTCGAGCTCGGCCAGCACCTCGTTGGTGTCCCGTCCGGCCAGCGGGGACTCGGGCGTCTTGGTCTCCCGCTCGACGGCGGCTCGCGCGACCTGCTCGTCGAGGGCCGCGACGTCGGTATCCGGTCCCAATCCCGCGGCCAGCCCGGTGAGCCGCAGCAACGTCACCCACTCGTCTGGGACGTCGGGATCTGGTTCGAGCACGGGCGGCGAGTAGTGGGCCACGTTGCGGATCGCGAACAGGTACAGCGCCTGGTCGTAGTGGGAGCGGCGTAGGGGGGACGGGGCGGGCAGGATCACGTCCGCGTGGCGCGTGGTCTCGTTGACGTAGATGTCGAGACTGACCATGAACTCGAGCTGGTCCAGCGCCGCATCGAGCCGCCCGCTGTTCGGAGTCGACACGACAGGGTTACCGCCCATCGTGATCAAGGCCCGGACCTGGCCCTCGCCCGGCGTGTCGATCTCCTCGGCCAGGCAGGCGGCCGGGAGCTCACCGAAGATCTCATCCAGTCCGCGCACCCGGCTCTGCCAGCGCCCGAACCGGGCGCCGCGGCCGCGGCCCGGGGCTCCCGCGGCGTTGGAGTGGCCGGCCGCGCCCAGGGGGAGCATGGCCCCGCCCTCACGGTCGAGATTCCCGGACAGGAAGTTGAGGACATCCACGAGCCAGCTGGTCAGCGTCCCGAACTCCTGGGTGCAGGTGCCGATCCGGCCGTACACCGCGGCCCGCGGTGCGGCCGCCAGCTCGCGGGCGATGCGGCGGATCTCGCCCGGCTCGATCCCGCATATGGCTGCGCTCGCCTCGGGCGTGAAGGTCCGGGCCAGGGCGCGGATCTCAGCCTGGCCCGTGGCCAGCTCCGCCAGCCGCGGCTGGGGCCGGACTA
>Ga0307374_10009823_pt1 | contig 14028 bp, 10 predicted proteins | sample OX3MG_FD_202532 | JGI IMG/M metagenome (GOLD analysis project Ga0307374, IMG submission 202532) | Soil microbial communities from Risofladan, Vaasa, Finland - OX-3 | ecosystem: Environmental > Terrestrial > Soil > Coastal area > Acid sulfate soil | place: Finland: Risofladan, Vaasa | collected... | reverse complement strand
CAGGCACACATACACCAACGCGCTGGGGCGCAGCGACAGCGCCACACGAGTGCTCACCACGCTCGCGGGATGCGAGGTGTGTGGTGTTTTTTCATGCTTGCCGTTGTGCTGGGTAGATCCCACTCGAGCCGATGCGCCGCTGGTCTTCGAAGAGCCGCCCCCGCCCCCGCTCAGCAGGCCTACGATCAGCAGCACGATCACCACACCAACGGCCCCCACGATCGCCATATATCCGCGCGAGGGTCGCGGCGGCACGCGTCCCCTCGACCCTGATGCCCCGCGCGGGGCCGAGACGATCGGCTCGAGCGCCGCCTCGCTCGGGCGCTCGTTATTCAGGCGATATTCCTCCACCAGCACCTTCGCGTCCAAGCCAAGCGCTTGGGCGTATGTGCGCAGGAAGCTGCGCACGAATGTCGGCCCGGGCAGCAGGTCCCACTCTTCGTTCTCGAGCGCGCGCAGGTACTTCGCCCGGATCTTCGTCTGCGCCTCGATCTCTGAGACGTCGATGCGCGCGCTCATGCGAGCTGCGCGCAGCGTTGCACCGATCTCAGCCATATCCGCCTGAAGGCTAGTCGCTGAAGGCTTTTCTCACGGTCAGGTGCACGCGAACCTGCATGGCCTCACGACTCCGGGATCGCCTCAGCCGTGACGGGCTGGGTGGGTGAGGATTCCAATCCCGCGAGTATCCGTGGCAGGTCAGCCTCGCTGATCAGTACTTGCCGGGGCTTTGAGCCCTCATACCCCGAGATCACCCCGCGCCGCTCGAGCATGTCAATCACGCGTCCCGCGCGCGTGTAGCCCAACCGCAAGCGGCGCTGAAGCATCGAGGTCGAGGCGGTCTGCATTTCCGCCACGAGCGTGATCGCGTCCCTGAGCATCGGGTCCTCGTCGGGGTCGAGCTCGTCAGTGCCCGCCTCGGGCTCAACTGGCTCGACCTCCTCGAGCAACTCCTCACGCAATTCGGGCTCACCCTGGCGGCGCCACAGATCCGTCAGCTTCGCGATCTGCGCCTCGTCGATATAGGCCCCCTGAATACGCTGCAGCTGCGAGGTGCCAACGGGGCTGAACAGCATGTCCCCCTGCCCCAGCAGTGACTCCGCGCCGTTCTGGTCGAGGATCACTCGCGAGTCGGTCTGGCTGGAGACCGCGAAGGCGATCCGCGAGGGTACGTTCGCCTTGATCATGCCCGTGATCACGTCCACACGCGGGCTTTGTGTCGCCAGCACCAGATGGATCCCCACCGCACGCGCCTTCTGGGCCAGGCGGATGATCGAGTCCTCCACGTCGGCCGGAGCCACCATCATCAAGTCCGCAAGCTCATCGATCACGCACAGGATGTAGGGCAGCGGCGCTTCACCGCGCCGCGCCCGCGCTTTGTTCAATTCGATCAGGCTCCTGGTGCGCGCCAGCGACATGATCCCGTAGCGCTGCTCCATCTCCCTTACCAGGTTCTGCAGCGCGTTCGCCGCCATCCGCGGGCTCGTGATCACCGGCGTCAGCAGGTGTGGAATCGACTCATAGTGGTTCAGCTCGACCTGCTTCGGGTCGACCAGTACCAGGCGTACGTCATGTGGCGTAGCGCGCAACAGGACACTGGAGAGCATTGCGTTGATCGCGCCCGACTTGCCCGCGCCCGTTGTGCCCGCCACCAGCAGATGCGGCATCTTCGCCAGGTCCGCCCCAATCGCCTTGCCCGCCACGTCCTTGCCCAGCCACACAGTCAGCGGCGACCAGTCCTTCGGCGGATGCTGAAACACATCTCCCAGCTTCACTATCCGCCGGTGGGCGTTTGGCACCTCTACCCCGACAGCCTGCTTGCCGGGGATCGGCGCGAGGATGCGGACGTCCGTTGCCGCCAGCGCATAGGCCAAGTCGTCCTTCAGCTGGGCCACCTTCGCGACCTTCGTCCCCGGCGCCAGTCTCAGCTCATAGCGGGTGATGTGCGGCCCTGCGACCGTCCCGATTACCTTTGCCTGCACGCCGAAGTGCCCCAAGGCCTCGACCAAGCTGGCTGCCGTACGGCCCTGTCCAGCGGTGTCGGGTCGCGTCTGGTCGGCTGTTGAGCGCACCAGCAACCTCTCGGCTCGCGGCAGCTCCCAGACGAAGTCCGGATCGTCGGTGATCGCCCCGCGCAGCCTGCCCTGTGGAGTCAATTGATCGGGCCCTGCCCCCCCGGCGAGGTTACCGTCAGCTGGCTCCACCCGGGCCACGCCGGATGGTTCATCCTCCTGCCCGTCGCCGTCATCGAGCTGCTCCTCGCCCGCCCTCGCCTCCTCAACGAGATCTCCTACGAACGGCTCTCCGGCATCGCGCTCTGTCTCAGGGGCGCGATCGGCGTCCAGATGATCGGATTCCCAGGGCTCCCGCCCGTCTGCGAGCGCCCCGTCCAGCGGCGGGGCCTCCACGTGCGTGGCCCGGATGATCAGCTCCTCGGGCGCCGGCTCGGGGGGACTCATACTCTCTCCGGCACTCCCTCTCCTCCGGTGCTCGCCCGCGGCGACGCGCAAGCGCAGCATTCGCGTCGTGTCTGCCACGCCGCTGCCCGTCGCGCGGATCGCGCTCGCCAGCGATGCTCCGCTCAGCAACGTGATCCCGGCCAAGAACAGGAAGACCACGAGAATGTTGACACCCACGCTTTGCACCAGCCGGTGCGCCGCCTGGTAAAGCGCCTCGCCCGCCACGCCCCCATGCGCCTGGAGAAAGGCCGAGGTCCACGACGTTCCCCTTGATGAAGCCCCACCCACCCCCGAGCTCACACCAAGCGTGCCTGCCGCAAGCGCTAGCGTGATTGAGGCAAACAAGCAGACTGCGCCCGCCCGCAACGGGCGCAGCGACGGCCACACTGCCCGCAGCAGCAATGCCCCGCCAGCACCCACGAGCGCGACCGGTGCCAGGCCGCGCGCTTTACCGGCCGCCCAGCCAAGAGCAACCGCCAGCCCGTGTCCCACGCGCCCTCCTGGGTTGGGCTGGCCTTTGGAGCCCCACAACACAAAGCCCATGAAGATCCCGGCAGCGATCAGGCCGAGGCCAATCACGTCGCGCTGGCGCTGGTCCAGCTCGGGCAGGTGCAGTGGCATTCTCAGCACAGGCCTTGAGAACCCGCGCGCGCGCCGGCGCCGCCGGGATCGAGGCCTGGCGCGAGCGCGCCCGCCGGTGCTCCGCCGCGCGGCAGGTGTTCGGCCGGCTCCTTTACGGGCGGGGGCACGCTTGCGAGTATTCGCCATCCCGCGCAACTTCGACATCGCGCGCCAAGACCCTCCCTTACCATTGCTTTACTGCACACCGGTACATAAAGACCGAGCTCATGAATGACTTCTCCCGCGCACCCCGAGTGCTCGTCGTCGAGGATGACGAGGACATTGCCCAGGCCCTCCAGCGCTCACTGCGCATGGAGGGCTATGAGGTGCGCGCCGCTGCCGACGGGTCGAGCGCGCTAGAGCACGGGCGCTCATTCGCACCCGACCTTGTGATCCTCGACCTCGGCCTGCCGGGCCTAGATGGCGTCGAGGTCGCAAAGACGCTGCGCGCCGAGGACGACGTGCCGATCCTGATCCTCACCGCGCGTGACGCCCTCGAGTCCCGCGTCGAGGGTCTCGATGCGGGCGCCGATGACTACCTGGTCAAGCCGTTCGAGCGCCAGGAGCTGCTCGCGCGGATGCGTGCCCTGCTGCGGCGGCGTCCCCCGCGCGGCTCGGCGCCCTTGCGCGTCGGCGATCTGCAGCTCAATGCCGATACCCACGAGGTGACGCGCGGCGAGCGTGCGGTGGAGCTCACCCAGCGCGAGTTCGAGTTGCTCGAGTACCTGATGCGCAACGAGCGGATCGTGATCTCTCGCCAGCGCCTGCTCGATGAGGTGTGGGGCTATGACCCCTTCTCCACGACCAACACGATCGAGGTGTTCGTCTCTAACGTGCGCCGCAAGCTCGAGGCCGACGGCGAGCCACGCCTGCTGCACACCATCCGAGGAGCCGGCTACGTCCTTCGCGCGTAGGCTGACCGCAACGTTCGACCGCCTGCCGATCCGCGTGCGCTTGGCCGGCGTCTCAGCGCTGCTCACGTTCGTCATCCTTTGCGCCTTCGCGATCGCCGTCGGCTCGCTGACGGTGCGCCGCATCCGCTCAGATTTCAACCGCCAGGTGGCCAGTACCGCCCAGCAGCTGCCCTCACATTTGAGTATCAAAGTCGACCCCAGGACCTTCCAGGTCGTGGGCATCTATCCGCCGCTCGAGGATCTCGTCTCGCCCGAGCACACGGAAGTGATCAGGATCCTTACGCTCGGTGGCGCGGTCATTGGGGAAACCTTCAAAGCTCCGAACCTCGGTCCGGCCTCGCAGCAGCCGAAGAACGTCGGCGGTTATCGCGTCCTCAGCCACCCCGCCACGATCATCCAGAGCACCGGCGAAGCGATCGGCCAGGTGTACGTCCAGTACGGCCGCAGCGTCGCCGACACCGAGGCGACCGCCAAGCGGGTCGAGCTGTTCCTGCTGCTGGGGGTGCTAGCCGGAACCATGCTCGCGCTGTTGGCGGGAATGGCGATCGCTCGCCGCGCGATGGCGCCGATCGCCCGGCTGACCTCCGCCGCGGAGGAGATCGCCCGCACCCGCGATCCCTCCCGAGTCGTCCCCCAGTCCGAGGCCGACGACGAGGTGGCCGAGCTGGCGCGCACGCTGCAGGGCATGTTGCGCGAGCTCGACGCCGCGCGTGGCGAGACCGAGGCCATGCTCGTCCGCCAGCGCCGGTTCGTCGCTGATGCCTCGCACGAGCTGCGCACTCCGCTCACGAGCGTGCTCGTCAACCTCGAGCTGCTCGCAGAATCCCTGCAAGGCGATCAGGGCGAGGCGGCGCGCTCAGCCCTGCGCTCTTCTCAACGCATGCGCCGGCTCGTGGCGGACCTACTGCTGCTGGCACGGACCGATGTTGGCCGCGTGATACCCCACGAGCCTTGCGATCTTGCTCAGATCGTCGTCGAGGCGGCATCCGAGCTGGGACCGGTCAGCTCTGCTCACGAGATCTCACTCGACGTCGGGCAAGCAGGGCCTATCTCCGTCCTCGGCGCACGCGACGAGCTCCACCGCCTCACGATCAACCTGCTCGAGAACGCGCTGCGCCACACCCCCACTGGCACCGAGATCCGCGTTTCCACCCGCCTCGGCGATGACGGCCAAGCTCTGCTGGTCGTCGAGGACGATGGCCCCGGCGTGCCCGAGCACCTGCGCAAGACCCTGTTCGAGCGTTTTGTCCGCGGCGCCGGCGACCGCGGTGGCTCCTTCGGTCTGGGTCTCGCGATCGTCAGCGCCGTGGCCGAGTCCCACGGCGGTTCGGTTACGATCTCCTCCACAGGCGAACGTGACGGGGCAGCCTACGGCGCACGCTTCGTCGTCGCGCTGCCAGCGTCGGCTAAGAGCCTCAGACCTCCACGACCACAGGCAGCACCATGGGCCGCCGCTTGAGGCGGTCATAGATCAGCTTCGCCAGGTCGTCGTGCAGCACCTCTCCGAGCAGGTCCACCTCGCGAATCTCCTCCTTCGCCGCCCGCGCGAGCGTCTCCTCGACGGTCATCTTGATCTCATCTGAGAGCTCGCCGGCCTGATCGAGGAACGGCACCCCGCGGAAGATCACCTCCGGGTCGGCAACCGAGCGGCCATCCTGCTCGGCGATCGTTACAACCACGATGAAGATCCCGTCGGCCGAAAGCATCCTGCGGTCGCGCAGCGCCACATCGGCCATGTCGCCGATCTCGACGCCGTCGACGAAGATCATTCCGGCCTGCTCGCTCTTGCCGAAGCGCGCACCGCGCTGACTTATGTCAAGCGGCAGCCCGTTCTCGCCCTGGAAGATGTCCTCTGGAGGAACACCCACGGCTTCGGCGAGCTGGGCATGCAGGTGAAGGCGCTTGAAATCGCCATGAAATGGCATCACATACCGTGGCTTGACCAAGTTCAACATCAGCTTGACCTCCTCGGCGTAACCGTGCCCGGAGGCATGTACCGGGGCGTCGCTGGTGGTGATCACGTCACAGCCGATGTGGTAGAGCCGGTCGATCGTCTCATTCACCGCGCGCTCGTTCCCCGGGATCGGCGTGGCGCTGAACACGACCGTGTCGCCCCGGCGCAACTGCACCTGACGGTGGTCGCGGTAGGCCATCCGGCGCAGCGCCGAGAGCGGCTCGCCCTGAGAGCCAGTCGAGATGATCACCACCCGCTCGTCGGGGAAGTCCTCGATCTCGCGCGCTCCCACGAGTATGCCGTCGGGGACCTCGATGTGCCCGAGCGTGCGGCCGATGCCCACGTTCTTGCGCATCGAGCGGCCCACCAGCACGACCTTGCGGTCGAGCGCCGCCGCCGCATCCATAACCTGCTGCACGCGATGGATGTTCGACGCGAAGCTCGTCACCACAATGCGCCCCTGACAGCGGGCGAACACCTCCTCCAGGTGGGGACCCACGACTGACTCTGACGGCGAGAACCCGGGCCTGTCGACATTCGTCGAGTCGCCGCATAGCAGCAGTACGCCCTCGCGTCCCAGCTCCGCCAGGCGCGAGACATCGGCCGGCGGCCCGTCGACCGGTGTCTGGTCGAACTTGTAGTCGCCCGTTATCAGCACCGTTCCCAGCTCCGTGCCGAGGGCGATCGCGCTTGCGTCGGGGATCGAATGGGTCATATGCACCAGCTCCAGCTCGAATGGCCCCAGCTCGACCGCTTCGCCCGGCGCGACCTCGTTGCACCGGATGTTCTTCAATTTGTGCTCCTCAAGCTTCGACTTCGCCATTGCGAGCGTCAGCGGCCCGCCATACACCGGTGGGCTCGCGCCGTGCCCGGCCAGATCGCGCAGGACCCACGGCAGTGCGCCGAGATGATCCTCGTGGCCGTGGGTGATCACGATCGCCTCGATGTTCTTCGCGCGTTCGCGCAGGTAGGAAAAGTCGGGGAGCACCAGGTCGATGCCGACCATCTCTGGGGTGGGAAAGCGCAGCCCGACGTCTACCACGACGATCCGGCCGTCCTGCTCGAGCACCGTCATGTTCTTGCCGATCTCCCCCAGCCCGCCCAGGGGGAGCACACGCAACGTGGAGCTCACGCGGGCGTGCGGGCCGATGGGGCCGGTAGGAGACCGTGATGCTCGAGCATCACGCGCACCGCTTCGGTCTCTTCCTCAGTGGCCTGCACCATCGGCAGGCGACAGCCGCCGGCGTTGTGACCAAGCAGGTTCAGCGCGGCCTTCGTGCAGGTCGGACTGGACGTGAGGAAGAGCGTCCGATAGACGTCTTGAAGTGTTGCGTCGATCGCTGAGCGATGCTCAGGCTCGTCGACCATCCGGCGCATCTCGTTGCCGACGATATGACTGGCAACCGCGACGCCTCCGGCACCGCCAATGTCCAGAGTGCGCGCGAACGAGCTGTCGTCGCCGGCGTACACGTCGAGCCCGTCGATTAGCTGCAGCTCGTCCGCGTTGGCCTGCTTGACGCCCTCGATGTGCTCGATCTGCGCGAGCTCGGCGAGCAACTCGGGGCCGATGTTCGTGCCGGTGCGGCTCGGAATGTTGTAGAGCAGGATCGGTTTGTCGGTCGCGCCAGCAACCGCTTCGTAGTGGCGCCGCAGGCCGAGCGGGCTCGGCCTGTTGTAGTAGGGCGTGACGGATATCATCGCGTCGGCGCCGAGCTCCGTCGCGCGTTCGGTCAGGTAGACGGCGTGGCGGGTGTCATTGGTGCCCGTGCCGGCGACGATCGTCTTGCCGGACGGGCGCTCGGTGACAGCCAGCTCTATCAACCTGAGCTGCTCCTCGTCGGTGAGGGTTGAGGCCTCACCGGTTGTCGCGGCCACCACAAACCCGTCAGAGCCGTTCTCCGCCAAATGGCCCATCAGCGCCACAAACGACTCCTCATTAACCTTCCCCTCCGCGTCGAACGGGGTGACGATCGCGGTCAGCACTGTCCCCAGCCCGGTCATGCGCTCAGTATCCCACGCGATCTGGGCGGCTGCTCATCATGAGAACAACAGCTCCTCCAGCCCGACGACGAGCGGCTGCTCGAGGCCCCCGACGCGGCGCACGGCGAGCAGAACGCCGGGCATGAACGACTCCCGGCTGGTCGAGTCGTGACGGATGCAGAGCGTCTGTCCGACGTCGCCGAGCAGCACCTCCTGGTGCGCGACGAGCCCAGGCAGGCGCACGGAGTGGATCGGCGGAGCCTCGCGGCCGCTCGCTTCAGCCATCAGCTCGGCGGTCAGCGCGGCGGTCCCGCTCGGCGCGTCGAGCTTGCGGTCGTGATGCAGCTCGATGATCTCAGCCTTGGCCATGTGCTTGGCAGCCTCAGCGGCGAAGCGCATCATCAGCACCGCGCCGATCGCGAAATTCGGGGCGACCAGCACGTTGGCTCGAGGGCGACCGTCTGCGGGGCGCGCCTGGCCCAGCGGCGCCGGGTCAAATCCGGTGGTTCCGACCACGACATGCACCCCTGCACGCACGCAACTCAGCGCATTGCCAAGCGCGGTGTCCGGACGGGTGAAGTCGACCACGACCTCAGGTGGGTGCAGACCCGTCAAAACATCATCGAGCGTCGTCTCGAGCAATGGGTCCGCACGCCCGGCCAGCTCCATGTCCTCAGCGCCCTCCACTGCCGCACAGACTGCCTGGCCCATGCGGCCGGCCGCTCCCGCGACCGCCACGCGGATCATCCGCCGGTCCCCTGAGCAGCCGTGGCGATCGTCGCGAGCGGCTCGATCGCCGTCTGGAAGGCCCGCTCGTCAGGCCCAACGCAGGCGATCGACAGGTTCTCCACAGCGAACAGCCCGGCCGCGAGCGCCTGCAGTTCGTCGAGCGTGACAGCGTCGATCCTCTCGATCACCTCGTCCATCGAGAGGATCGGCATCTCGTGCAGCAACGAGCCTCCGAGGTGGCTCATGCGCGCGCCGGTCGACTCCATCGAGAGCACAACGCGGCCCTTGAGGTTCTCGCGCGAGCGCGTCAGCTCGGCCTCGCTGGCCGGGTGCGCGACGCAGCGCTCGAGCTCAGTCGCGATCACGGCAAGCGCCTGCCCGAGGTTGTCAGGACGCGTGCCGACGTACAGGCCGATCTCGCCCGTGTGGGCGTACATGTTGGAGAAGGAGAACACCGAGTAGGCCAGGCCACGGCGCTCGCGCACCTCCTGAAACAGGCGCGAGGAGGAGGTACTGCCGAGCACGCCTTCGAGCACGCGCAGTGCGAAGCGACGCTCGTCCTTGCGCCCTACGCCGGCGCCCCCGAGGCATAGGTGGTACTGCTCGGTGTCTTTCTCTGAGAAGCGCACGCGCCGGGCGAACTCGGGTTGGCCCGGCGGTGTCTCGCGGCCGTTGGCGGAGGGGCTCCCGCCATCGCTCCCGGCGATCGGCAGCGACTTCGCGAGCTCCACGAGAGCGTCGTGCTCGATCGAGCCGGCTGCCGAGATCACGATCTCGTGGGGCCGGTAGCGCGATGCGTGGAAGGCGGCGAGCTGATCCAGTGTGACCGAGCCGACGACCTGCGCCGTGCCGATCACCGCGCGCCCGAGCGGGTGCGAGCCGAACACGGCCTCGCCGAGCACGTCGAAGACCCTCTCCTGCGGGTCGTCTTCGTACATCGCGATCTCCTCGAGCACGACCTCGCGCTCGGTCTCGAGCTCGCCGAAGCGCGGCTGGAAGACCATCTCGCCCATCACCTCGAAGGCGCGCTGCAGGTGGCGGTCGAGCACACGCGTGTACAGCACGGTCGCCTCCTTGTCGGTGCCCGCGTTGATCTCAGCGCCCATCGCGTCGAAGATCTGGTCGATCTCCTCAGAGCCGAAGCTCTCGGTCCCGCGGAACAGCATGTGCTCGAGCAGATGCGAGATGCCGGCCTCGCCGTCATGCTCGGAGACCGAGCCTGCGCCGATCAAGAAGCCGAGCGCGACCGAGCGCACGCTCGGCATGCGCTCGGTGACCACGCGCACGCCGGAGTCCAGCGTGGTGATGCGGTACTCGGTTTCCCGATCTTTTCGAGGACTCGCTGGCGCACCACCCGATGCGCCAGCGAGCTCGCCCGGCACCTCAGGAACGGTCACTACCGCCATGGCGCGGGCGACCCGAGCCGCGCTCGCTACCGGAACGGGACCCTCCACGGTCGCGCCCATTGCGCCCGCCGCCGGGTGAGGAACCGCTTCCAACGCCGGCGAGCTCCTCGACGGACTTGCCGGCGATGTCGGGGTCATCGGCGAGGCGTAGGCCGATCCGGCCGCGCTCGCGGTCGACCTCGACCACGCGCACATTGATCTCGTCGCCTTTGTTGAGCACGTCCTCGACGCTCTCCACGCGCTGCCCGGGTGAGACGTTGGAGATGTGCAAGAGGCCGTCGGTGCCCTTTGAGAGCTCGATGAAGGCGCCGAAGGTGGTCGTCTTGACGACCTTGCCGAGGTACTCGTCGCCGACCTCGACCTCCTTCATCATCACGCGCACGCGCTCGACGAGCGCGTCGCCGAGCTCGCCGTTGGCCGAGTAGATCAGCACCTGGCCATCGTCGTTGACGTCGATCTGCGATTCGAACTCATCGGCCAGGCCGCGGATCGTTTCGCCGCCCTTGCCGATCAGGAGGCCGATCTGCGAGGGGTCGATCTGGATCGTCTGGATGCGCGGAGCGAACTGCGAGAGCTGCTCGCGTGGTGTACCGATTACCTCGGCCATCTTGCTAAGGATGAACGTGCGTGCCTCTTTGGCCTGGGCGAGCGCGTCGCGCAGGATGTCGAACGTCACGCCCGTGATCTTGATGTCCATCTGCAGCGCCGTGATGCCGCGCTCGGTCCCGGCGACCTTGAAGTCCATGTCTCCCAGGTGATCCTCGACGCCTGCGATGTCGGTCAGCACGATGTAGTCATCGCCCTCCTTGATCAGGCCCATCGCGATTCCTGCCACAGGGCGCTTGATCGGCACCCCGGCGTCCATCAAGGACAGCGAGGAGCCGCACACGGAGGCCATCGAGGAGGAACCGTTTGACTCGAGGATGTCCGAGACGACGCGGATCGAGTAGGGGAACTCCTCGATCGACGGCACCATCGGCGCCAGGGCACGCTCGGCGAGCGCGCCGTGACCGATGTCGCGGCGCTTGACACCGCCCATGCGGCCCGCTTCCCCGACCGAGAAGGGCGGGAAGTTGTAGTGGTGCCAGTAGTACTTTTTGGTCTCCAGCCCGAGCGTGTCGATGCGCATCTCCTCCTTCAGAGTGCCCATCGCGACGACGCTCAGCGCCTGGGTCTGCCCGCGCGTGAACAGCGCCGAGCCGTGCGTGCGCGGCGTGACGCCGACTTCGATCGAGATGTCGCGGATCTCGTTGGCGCCGCGGCCGTCGGGGCGCTTCTTGTGCACGGCGATGCGCTCACGGATGATCGACTTCTCGAGCTTGTCGAAGGCCATCTGCACCGCGGCGCGCTTCTGCTTGGCGGCGAGCAGCTGCTCTTCTGATGCGCCCTCGGGCGCTCCCGGGGCGTGAGCCTCGAGGATCGCTGCCTCAACCGCCTTCGTGGCCTCCTGGCGCTCGAGCTTGTCCTCGACCTGCGTGGCGTCGTCAAGTGCCTTGCCGTGTGAGGTGCGGATCTGCTCGAGCAGTGCCTCGTCGACGGCAATCGTCTCGAAGACTTTCTTCTCCTTGCCGATTTTGGCGGCGAGGTCGCGCTGTAGCGCACAGAGCTTCTTGATCTCAGCATGCGCGATATCGAGCGCATCGAGGATCTCCGCCTCAGGGATCTCACTGGCGCCCGCCTCGACCATCAGGATGGCCTCCTCGGTGCCCGCGACGATCAGGTCGAGGTCGGAGGCGTTCTCGGCGTCTGCCAGCAGGTCGGCCTCATTCGGATTGACGACGAAGTTGCCGTCGACCTTGCCGATGCGCACAGCGCCGACGGGCGTCGGCAGCGGGATGTCGGAGATCATCAGCGCGGTTGACGCGCCGTTCATCGCCAGGATGTCATAGGGGTGTTCGTGGTCGATCGAGAGCGGGATCGCCACGAGCTGCGTGTCATAGCGCCATTCCTTGGGGAACAGCGGACGGATCGGCCGGTCGATCATGCGCGCTGTGAGCGTGCCCTTCTCTCCGGGACGGCCCTCGCGCTTGAAGAACGAGCCGGGGATTTTCCCGGAGGCGTACATGCGCTCCTCGACGTCGACCGTCAGCGGGAGGAAGTCCACGTCGCGGAGGCTGCCCGCGACCGCCGTGCAAAGGACCATCGTGTCGCCCTGGCGGACGACTACCGCTCCGGAGGCCTGCTTGGCCATCCTGCCGGTCTCAAAGGAGATCTCACTACCGGCGATCTCCACGGAGACCCGCGTAATAGCGTCGTTGCTACTCATATTCTTTCTACCTTCCTAATGCTCCGCCCGTCGGGTTGGGAGCTGTGTCCCTGGCGGATCGTTTTTATCTCTTATTCCGAACCAGCGGAGCTTAGCGGAGCGCGGCCATGAGGCCCTCACGCAAGAGCTCAACACCGGGCAGCTCACCCGGCGAATCCGCCTGGAAGCTCCAGCGGATGACCCCGTCGGGGCCAGTGATGACCAAGGCCCGCTGCGCAAAGCCGCCTGGGTGCAGCACGCCGAAGGCGGCGCAGGCTGCGCCCTTGGGCTCGAAGTCCGATAGCTGCTCGCTAGAGATGCCGAGCTTCTCCTTGAACGCAGACTGCGCCCAGCTCGAGTCGCAGGAGACGCCGTAGAGCACGCCCCCCTGCTCACCGAGCTCCGCCAGCAGCGGCTCATATAGCTGCAGCTGGTCAGTGCAGACGGGGCTGAAGGCGAAGGGGTAGAAGACGAGCACGGTCGTCTTGCCCTGCAGATCCTGCTCGGTGAAGCTCTCACGGCTGGCGCGGGCGAGCTTGAAGGCAGGCGCGGGCGTCCCTGCGCTCAGGACCATGCGCGCCGAGACGGTCGTGGGTCGAGCGAGTGCAGGACGCAAGAAGCATGGCCTACTGCGTACTGAGGACGAAGCATTCGCGAAGCGCCCACGGCTATCTCAGCCTACTTTCTGAGGCCGAGCTCCTTGATCAGCGCGCGATAGCCCTCGAGGTCACGCCTGCGCAGATAGTCCAAGAAGCGGCGGCGGCGGCCGACGAGCATCAACAGCCCCCGGCGTGAATGATGATCTTTGGACTGTTCGCGCAGGTGCTCGGTCAGGTGGTTGATGCGCTCGGTCAGCAGCGCGACCTGGACCTTGGTGGAGCCCATGTCGTTCTCGTTTGCGCCGAACTTCCCGGCTATCTCGCGCTTGCGCTCAGTTGTTATCGCGGCCATGGGCGGCACGGTAGCAGACGGCCAGCGAACCTCAATGAGCCGCGGCGATCTCGCGCGTACGCGTCACATCGCGGTGCATCTGCTCGACCAGCGCCGCGGGATCCTCGAAGCGGCGCTCGCCGCGCAAGCGCTGCAAAAAGTCCAGGCGCAGCTGCTGCCCGTACAGCTCGCCGCCGAAGTCGAGGATGTACGCCTCGATCAGCTCACCTCTGCCGGTCTGAAATGTTGGGCGCACGCCGATGCTCACCGCGGCCGGGCGTGGGTGGGCGGGATCCTCATACGAAAGGCACGCATACACGCCATGGCCGGGACACGCGAGCGTCTCATCGGGAACTAGGTTGGCGGTCGGGAAGCCGAGCTCACGGCCACGCTCATCCCCATGAACCACCTCACCGCAGAGCTGAAATGGCACGCCCAAGAGGTCTGCCGCCCGGCCCACCTCACCAGCAAGCACCAGGCCCCGGATGTGGCTGGAGGACACGATCTCCCCGTCCACCTCCAAGAGCGGATGCACCACGGTGGTAAAGCGCCCGTCCGCCGCAAGCAGGCGCGGGTCGCCCTGCGCCTTGTGTCCGAAGCGGAAGTTCTCGCCGATCGACACTCGTGTGGCGCCGATCCTCTCCACGAGCACATCCTCCACGAACTCGTCAGCCGAGCGCATCGCAAAGTCCGCATCGAATCCGATCACTATCAGCTCCTGCACTCCAAGCGAGGCGATCAGCTCGGCCTTGCGCCACAGCGGCGTCAGCAGCTTGGGAGTGTGCTGGGGGGC
>Ga0307374_10009822_pt1 | contig 14028 bp, 15 predicted proteins | sample OX3MG_FD_202532 | JGI IMG/M metagenome (GOLD analysis project Ga0307374, IMG submission 202532) | Soil microbial communities from Risofladan, Vaasa, Finland - OX-3 | ecosystem: Environmental > Terrestrial > Soil > Coastal area > Acid sulfate soil | place: Finland: Risofladan, Vaasa | collected... | reverse complement strand
GCCACCAGCGCGTGCTCGTCGCGCAGCACACCCATCATCGCCACCGATGCCGGAGGCGCTTGCACGGCAGCCGGTTCAGCCGGCCGGCTCAGACCGTAATGTGCCAGTAGGAAACCGCCGATCAGGCTCGCCAGCGCGCCTGGCACGATGTCCTGGATCAGCTTAATGACGAAGCGGCGAGCCAGACCGTAGCGCATGATGTGGTTTCTCCCGAGCTCGAGTATTTTTCAAACGCCCGGTTGAATTTCAAACATCCGTTTTGGGCGGCCGCTGGCCGGGAACAAGGAATTTTTGCGGCAACCCCGGGGATTTCCTGCGGAAAACGGGGATCAGCCGGCCGGCGTGAGGCCGGCAACCGCCCATCGGCTGATCAGCCCGGCGAGCCTTTCCACCGAAGCCTCATCGAGCGAAAGCGAGAGCGGCGGACCGGAGAGTTGTTCGCGGTTGCGCACAAACACGCTGCATTGACCGATCAGCCAGATCGAAGCCAGCGTCAGCGTCGGCTGGTCCGCTTTCGGCATGAACCGCCGCATCAGGTCGACCGCCAGACCTATGAACGGCACCGCCTCCTCGGTCATCAACTTTCGGAATACGGCGGTCGGGCGGACCGCTTCCCAGTTGAACAAGCGGATGGAGCGGCTGAGGTCATCGCGCGCGAGCAGCGGCCGCAGCTGATGGCGAACGAATGCTTCCAGCGCCTGCTCGCGCGGCATCGCCTTTGTCTCTTGCGCGTGAGTAAGCTGGTGATCAGTCAGTGCGCGGAACGCCGTGCGGAGAATTTCCCGATAGAGGCCGTCCTTGCCGGCGAAGTGGTAATTGATGGCGGCCTGATTGACGCGCGCTTTACCGACGATGGCGCGGATGCTGGTGGCCTCGTAGCCACGTTCGGCGAACAGCCGCTCCGCCGCACTCAGGATCCGCTCGCGGGTGATTTCCGATGGTCGCGTCATGGCCCGGTTTTTCAAACTATCGTTCGAATTCGACATAGGCATTCGCCGGCCGCGATGCAAATGCTTCGGTGGCACGCTTTGACCCTGGCGGCAAATGACTCCCCGGCCGCGTCCCGCTATCGTCGCCGTCCATGATTGGCACCCACCGCGTCGAGGGCTACGCCATCGTTTCCGCGGACGGCATGATCGCCGACGCCGCCGGCGCAATGCCCGCCACTCTCCGCAACAATGCCGATCAGACGTTCTTGCAAGCCGCGCTCGATCGCGCCGGGTTGATCGTGCTGGGACGCCATTCACACGAGGGCGGACCGCGCGCCGAACGCCGCAAACGCTTGACCCTCACGCGCACCGTCGCCGGGACGACCCCCGATCCTTCGCACCCGAATGCGTTTTTATGGAATCCGACCGATGCGCCGATCGAGCAGGCGCTTGCGGCTGTCGGCGCCATCGACGGCCCGATCGCGGTCATTGGCGGCACCGATGTGTTCGGGCTGTTTCTGCCGCTCTATGACACGTTTCACCTGACCCAAGCGGCGCACGCCAAAATTCCGGGCGGACGGCCGGTATTTCCGCAAGTCGGCGCACAGATGACGCCGGAACAAGTGCTTGCCGGTCAAGGCCTGCAGCCGAGCCCGCGGCGCGACATCGATGCGCCGGCCGGCATCACGCTGACAACCTGGGAGCGGCGTTGAACTTGCGCCCACGGGGATCCTTTCACCGCGAGCCCGGCACCAACGCGCTCGATTACGAGATCGCCCAAGAACAGGCGGCCCGGCTCGGCCGAATGGGACGCGCGTCGTCCAGCGCGAAGCGTGCGGCCTACGCGACCAGCGGTTGCAGTTCCGCGACACGGCGGTCCCGCCGAATTTGAGCGATTCACGCTTTTTTAATCCGCCAGCTTCTCGACCTGCCCATCCGCAAGCCTTTGTTCACCGTTCTGACGGCATTGTTATCGACGTTTCAATGGCCGGCGCCCGTACAATGTTGCCAACTCTTCCCTTGATCGACGAGCTCGAGGCCGCGCTGTCCTCCGGCACCGACGCGCGCCGCATCGAAATGCTGACGCGCGTCACCGATTTGTTCGTCGGTGGCGCGACCCGCTATTCGGATGAGCAGATCGGCATCTTCGACGACGTCATGGTGCGCCTAGTGAGCACCATCGAGGCCAAGGCGCGCAGCAAGCTGGCGTCTCGACTGGCGCCGATCGCCAATGCGCCGACCAACGTGATCCACTTGCTCGCGTTCGATGACGACATCGAAGTCGCGCAGCCGGTTTTGCGAGCATCCGAGCGGCTGCAAGACTCGGCGCTGCTCGCCAACGCCAGCACCAAGAGCCAGCAACACCTGTACGCCATTTCGCAACGCGCGGCGTTGAGCGAGGCGGTGACCGACGTCCTGGTCGAGCGCGGCGATCGCCAGGTCGTGCATTCGGTGGTCAAGAATGTCGGGGCACGATTTTCCGACGCCGGCTTTCGCATGCTGGTCAAGCGCTCGGAGGGCGACGACGACCTTGCCACCACGGTCGGCCTGCGCGGCGACATTCCGCGACCGCACTTCCTTGTGCTGCTGGAGAAGGCCTCAAGCGCAGTGCGCACCCGGCTCGCCACCGAGAATCCGCAAGCCGCGAGCGCCATCGAAGGCGTCGTCGCCGAGGTGGTCGGCGGAATTCGCGACAACACCCGCAATTCGTCACCGGATTTCGCCGCTGCGCAGGCTGCGGTCGAACGGCAGAACCGCCTCCGCCGGATCGGCGAAGCTGAAATTTATCAATACGCGCGCGAGCGCAAGTTCGAGGAGACGGCGATCGCGCTGTCGATCCTGTGCGACACGCCGATCGACGTGGTCGAGCGGGCGCTGCTCGACCCGGGCGCCGAGATCGTCCTCATTCTTGCCAAGGTCGCCGAATTTTCGGCGACCACAACCAAAGCCATCTTGTTGCTGCGGGCCGCTGACCGCGGCATGTCGACCAAAGACCTCGACCAAGCGCTGGCGAGCTTCAACCGCCTGCAACCGGGGACCGCGCGGCGCGTGCTCAGCTTCTTCCGCACGCGCGTTAAAAAGCCGGCGGAGCCCACGGTCCCGCGCGCGGTCGCCGTCAACGGCTGAGCGGGTTTCCGGCCGCCCCAGGCCTGGTCAATAGCCGCAATAATTCGGCGCCAGCAGCGGCGACCAGGCGCCGGTCGGATACTGATAGTAACAACCACCGCGCCACCAATAGTAACCGCCCGGGCGCTGCTGAGCTTCCGCCGCGATGACAGCACCGGTCGTGGCGCCGATCGCAGCGCCCGCGAACGCGCCGGGGCCGCGGCCGAGCGCGCCACCGACAATGCCGCCGAGCGCGCCGCCTACAATAGCGCCGGCGACCGGGTCTTGCGCTGCTGCCGGCTGTACCGGCAGCGATGCTGCAAGCGCCAGCAGCATTCCAGCTCCGCATATCCGCTTCATAAGCTGATCCCCCATTGCGTCGCGGCTGAATTATACGACTTCGCGGCCGCGTTATTCCAGCCGCCGAAAGTCTCAACAGAAAATGATTTGCACGTCGGCAGCGCAAACGGCATCGACTAGTAGTCCGATTCTAACATTCGCATCCGTGTTCGGCAGCTTCTCATGCGAATGTTAGAATCAAAAGGACCACTAGCAAATATGAGCCTTAGTGGAGCTTTGGATTTGACATTCGCTTCACGTGTCTGCCGCCAGATGGGTAGCAAATGTTAAATCCGCTCCACTAACTTGCGCCAAGCGAACGAATCGTGCGGTGAGGCGTTTATCGTTTATTGTCGCGAATCAGCTTGACTCTCAGTGGTTTAGATTTAGGTGGGGACCTTGTCGAAGTGGGGTGAGTCTGCGTTACGGCATCGCGCCGTCTTTCTTTGTTACGGCGCCCGCTCGCCGGCAACCTGGTTTCTCGCCTCTGACTGGGGAGGACGGCATGCGTAGCCAAAACGCCCTCTCGCGGTCCGGCAAGGCATTACGAATTGCGGGCGTCCCGCAGGCGAACGACACATTGTTCGCCCTCCCGGCGCCCGGCGAAAAACCAGACCATTTCGCCGTCCGCAAAGGCGTCCGCTGCGCTGGCGTGCATCTGATCATCGACCTGCACGGCGCCGAGCGGCTCGATGACATCGATCACATCGAGGCCACCTTGCGCCGTTGCGTCGAGGCCGCGCGCGCGACGCTCTTGCATATTCACCTTCACCACTTCCAGCCGAACGGCGTGTCCGGCGTGGCGGTGTTGGCGGAAAGCCACATCTCCATCCATACTTGGCCCGACGCCGGTTATGCCGCGCTCGATGTCTTCATGTGCGGCGTCGCCGATCCGGATGCGTGCATTCCGGTGCTGCGCGAGGCCTTCGCGGCCCACACCGTCGGCGTGACCGAGATATTGCGCGGGCACGGTGACTGCTGAGCGATCGCGCGACACTTGACCGCGCTGGCGCGGCCGGGCTCAGTCCCGGCCGTTTGTTTTTAATGTGCGGGAGCTGAGTCATGGCCGAGGCGCGCTGGATCACCGAGACGCTATTCGACGAACTCGGTGTCCGCATCAATTACCGGGCAAAAAAAGTGCTCCGTGAAACCCGGACCGGGCATCAACATCTGGTCCTGTTCGAACATGCATTCTTCGGAACGATGCTGATGCTCGATGGCGCAACCCAGATCGCCACCCGCGACGCATTTATCTACCAGGAAATGATGACGCATGTGCCGCTGTTCGCGCACGGGCGAGCGCATGACGTGCTGATCGTCGGTGGCGGCGACTGCGCGATCGCCAACGAGGTGCTTAAGCACAAGACCGTACGACACCTTGCGCAAGTGGAGATCGATCCGGCGGTCGTCGATTTCGCCCGAAGGTATTTTCCGCAATTCACCAAACCGGTGTTCGCCGATCGGCGTTTTGAAAGCGTGATTGGCGACGGCATGACGTATCTCAAGCGTACCGAACGGCGTTTCGACGCGATCATCGTCGATTCCACGGATCCGACCGGGCCGGGAAAAGTCCTGTTTAGCGAACGCTTTTACGCCGCCTGCAAACGCCGCCTGAACGAGGGCGGCATCCTCGTCACGCAGAACGGCGTGCCGATGTTGCAGCCGCGTGAACTGACCTTAAGCGTGACGAAGTTGCGGCGGCTGTTTGCCGACGCGGCCTGCTACGTTGCGGCGATACCGACCTATATCGGCGGCCATATGGCAATGGGTTGGGCAACCGACGATCGGCGGCTGCGCGCCGCTTCGGCGCCGGCGCTAGCGGCCCGCTATCGGCGTGCCGGCAAATTCGCTACGAAGTATTGGACGCCCGAAGTTCAGGCGGCGGCCTTCGCACTGCCGCGCTTTATCGCCGATCTCGTCGAGAGCGCCAGAGCCCGATAGGTGGCGTCGATTGGTCGATCGACCGCCGCTGCCCATCGATCACATCTCTGTTTGATACCGTTAGTGGGCAAAAGTCCGCATTTTCAGTATCGCAAACATGCACTAGAATGCAGCCACGGATAAGATTTCAATTGGGAGGACTTTGTCTATGAAGCTCTACATGCATCCAGTGTCGATGACGAGCCGGCCGATCCGGCTGTTCATCGCCGAGAACAAAATTCCGGTCGATGAAGTCACCGTCGATCTGTTCACCGGCGAGCATATGAAGCAGCCATATTCGGATTTGAACCCGAGTTGCATGGTGCCGATGCTCGAAGACGGCGACCTGCGACTCACCGAAAGCTCGGCCATCCTCAAATATCTCGCCGACAAGATCGGCTCGCCAACCTATCCGAAGGATTTGAAGCAGCGCGCCAAGGTCAACGAGGTCATGGATTGGATCAATACCCAGTTCTACCGTGACTGGGCGTACAATATGATTTATCCGCAAATCTTTCCGACCAACAAGCGACGCAGCGATGAGGCGCAGGCCGCAACTGTCGAGCTTGGGCAGAACAACGCCAAACGGTGGCTGAAGGTGCTCAACGATCACTTTATCGGCTCGAGCAACCAGTATCTGACCGGCAATCAGGTCACCATCGCCGATTATTTCGGCGCCGCACTTGTTACCCTCGGAGAGACGGTGCGCGTCGACTTTGCGAACTATCCCAATGTCCAGCGCTGGCTCACCAACATGAAGAAGCTGCCGAACTGGGGCAAGATCAACGAAGTGTTCTACGGCTACGTCGAGTCCCTGAAAGGGCAGCCGCTTCACGCCATCTAACGACTGCGCCAGAAAGCGTACGAGAAGCCAATGAGGACGGGCCAAAATCCGTCCTCATTGCCTGTTTGCCCCAGAGAAACACCATGCGCATGAGCCGCGACCACATCCTGACCACCCAGGTGGGAAGTCTGCCGCGCCCGGAAGACCTGATCGAGGCCAACCAGGGCCGCGAGGCCAATCCGACGGTTGCCAACGATCAGCACTTCACGAACCTGCTGCAGAAAGCCGTCACCGGCGTCGTGCGTCGCCAGAAGGAACTCGGCATCGACATCCCCGGCGATGGCGAATTCGGCAAGGCGATGGGGCACAAGGTGAACTACCGGGCGTGGTGGAGCTACTCGTTCAACCGCCTCGGCGGCCTCGACCTGGGCGGCCCCGGCATCAACGCAATCCCGCCGCAGCGGAGCCGTCCGGGCGAAATCGTCCTTTCAAGCAATGCCGACCGCCGCGATCGGCAGAAGTTTCTTGCGGCCTACACCGACCCGGACGGCGGCATTTATACCGGCCCGCCGCTGCCGCACTGGCCGGTCTGCGTTGGCCCGATCAGCTACAAAGGCCACGCGGCGATCAAGGCCGATATCGCCTGTTTCAAGGCCGCACTGAGCGCCGCGGGCGTCGAGGAGGGCTTTATGACGTCGGTTGGACCGGGCAGCGCCGCGCGGCTCGCCAACGCCTACTACAAGACCGACGAGGAGTTCGTCTTTGCCTGCGCCGACGCGATGCGCGAAGAGTACAAGGCCATCGTCGATGCCGGACTGATCCTCCAGATCGACGATCCTTCGCTCGCCGAAAGCTGGGACGTGGTCAATCCGGAACCTACGGTCGAGGATTATCAGAAATTTTCCCTGGTGCGAGTCGAAGCGCTCAACCACGCACTGCGAGGGCTACCGGAAGATCGCATCCGACTGCATCTGTGCTGGGGGAGCTGGCACGGCCCGCACACGACCGACATCCCGATGAAGGACATCGTCAGCGTGATGCTGGCGGCCAAATGCCAGGCCTATTCGTTCGAGGCCGGCAATGTGCGCCATGAGCACGAATGGACGGTGTGGGAAGATGTGAAGCTTCCCGACGGCAAGATCGTGCTGCCCGGCGTAGTGAGCCACGCCACCAATGTCGTGGAGCACCCCGAATTGGTCGCGCAGCGCATCCTGCGCTTCACCAAGAGTCTCGGTCGCGAGCGGGTCATTGCCTCGACCGACTGCGGTCTCGGCGGCCGCGTTCATCCGATGATTGCCTGGGCCAAGCTCGAAGCGCTCGCTCAGGGAGCGGCGTTGGCAACGCGCGAGCTTTGGGGGTAAACAACGCCGCTATGAGGCTGAGTACCGACCGCATTTTGACAAGTCACGCCGGCAGTCTGCCGCGCCCGGATGATCTGATCGAAGCCAATCGCGCTCGAGAAATCGGCGACGCCACAGGCGAGCCCGAGTTTCAGCGCAAGCTCCGCGCCGCGGTCGCCCATGTGGTGCGCCGGCAGAAAGCGATCGGCATCGACATTCCTGGCGACGGCGAGTTCGGCAAGGCGATGGGCAGCCGCGTCAATTACGGCGCATGGTGGAGTTACTGCTTCAACCGCCTTGATGGACTCGATCTGGCAAGCGGCCCGGGCCTGTACGGACAACCGGCGAAGCGCAGCCGCCCCGGCCACATCGTCGTCACCAGCATGAACGATCGCCGCGACCGTGTTCGTTTCGCGGAGGTCTATGCTGATCCGGAAGGTCCGGCCAGTACCGGCCCGCGAAAGGCGCACTTGCCGATCTGCGTCGGCCCGATCGCCTACAAGGGCCACGACGCCATCAAAGCCGATATTGCCAACTTCAAGGCCGGGCTTGCGGCAAGCGGTATCGAGGAAGGTTTCATGACCTCGATCGCGCCGGCGAGCGCGATGCGGATCGGCAACGAATATTACAAGACCGATGAGGAGTTCCTGTTCGCCTGCGCCGAGGCGCTGCGCGAGGAATACAAGGCCATCGTCGATGCCGGGCTGATCCTCCAGCTCGACGATCCGGCCATCGCCGACGGTTGGGACATGATCAATCCCGAACCATCGGTGGAGGATTACCAGAAATTTTCCATGGTGCGGATCGAAGCCCTCAATCACGCACTGCGAGGGCTACCGGAAGATCGCATCCGTTTTCATTTGTGCTGGGGCAGTTGGCACGGCCCGCACACGACCGACATTCCGATGCGCGACATCATCGACGTCATGCTGGCGGTCAAATGCGACAGCTATTCGTTTGAGGCCGGCAACGTTCGCCATGAGCACGAATGGACGGTGTGGGAGGACGTGAAGCTGCCCGACGGCAAGGTCATATTGCCCGGCGTGGTGAGCCACGCCACCAATGTGGTCGAGCACCCCGAGCTGATCGCCCAGCGCATTTTGCGCTTTACCAAAAGCGTCGGCCGCGAACGCGTCATTGCGGCGACCGATTGCGGGCTTGGCGGACGAATTCATCCGATGATCGCCTGGGCGAAGCTGGAAGCCCTCGCGCAAGGCGCCGCGCTGGCGACCCGTCAGCTGTGGGGTTAAGGGGATGGCGCGCTTGGTCCGATGCCAAGCGCGCCGTCTTGCCGATCACGCGGCATAGCGCTGCGTTTTCATCCAGGCATCGATCTCGCGTTCGGCCTCGGCCCGGGCAAATCCGTAACGCGCCTGCAAGCTTCTCGCCAATACTTCGCGCCGGCCGCCGATGCGCGTGAGATCTTCGTCCGTGAGCTTGGCCCAATTCATCCGTACTTTGCTCTTGAATTGCATCCAGTCGCCCTGAATCTGATCCCAGTTCATCGACGCCTCCGGGTTGTTACGAGTTGCCCTTGCGGGAACGCGGCAATGTCAGCCGAGCGATGCGGCCGCAATTCGGCGAGATCGCGTTCATTCGGCGAAAAATCCGCGCCTACAGCGAATGCGGCTAGCAAAAAGTAAATGAACGCGCATACACGCTGCTTGACGGGAACCTCGCGCTCGACGAAGAGACTGCATGGGCTCGTCCGCGCAATCGTCCGATGTTGCCCGGCTCGCGCGCGATGTCCGTGCCGGCAACCGCAGCGTATTGTCGCGGGCGATCACGCTCGTTGAAAGCAAGCGCGCGGATCACCGCCGAACCGCCGCCGCCCTCACCCAGGCGCTGTTGACCGCAACCGGCAACGCGGTGCGCGTCGGCATCACTGGCGCACCCGGGGTCGGCAAATCGACCACCATCGACGCATTGGGCAGCATGCTCACCGGGCAAGGCCACAAGGTCGCGGTGCTGGCGGTCGATCCGTCGTCACGGCGAACCGGCGGCTCGATCCTCGCCGACAAGACCCGCATGGCCCACCTCGCCAACGATGCCAACGCGTTCATCCGCCCCTCGCCCGCCTCCGGCACATTGGGTGGGGTGGCGGCGAAGACGCGGGAGACAATGTTGTTGTGTGAGGCCGCGGGGTACGACGTGGTGCTGGTCGAGACTGTCGGCGTCGGCCAGTCGGAAATCGCCGTCGCCGACATGACCGACTTTTTCCTCGTACTGATGCTGCCCGGCGCCGGCGACGAACTGCAAGGGCTGAAAAAAGGCGTGGTCGAGCTCGCCGACATGATCGCTGTCAACAAAGCCGACGGCGACAATGTGCGCCGCGCCAAAGCCGCCGCTACGGAATATCGCGCCGCGCTGCACATCCTCGCACCGCGGTCGCCGAATTGGTCGCCGCCGGTCGTGACGTACTCGGCGCTGACCGGCGACGGCATTGGTTCGCTTTGGGAGAAAGTGCTCGAGCACCGGCAAAAGCTCACAGCATCAGGTGAGCTCGCTGCGCGGCGCGGCGAGCAACAGGTGAAATGGATGTGGGAAATGCTCGAAGAGCGGCTGTTCGCTCCCTTGCGCACCGATCGGTCGCTCAAGGCCGCACTGCCGCGAATCGAAACCGCGGTGGCAGCGGGACGGCTCGCGCCCAATGCCGCGGTCGAGGAAATCGCCGACCTGCTTGGGCAATGACGTGGTGCGCGTCTTGCTGCTGGGCTTCGGGCCCTTCCCCGGCGCTCCGTTCAACCCGAGCGCGACGTTGGCCAAAGCGCTGGCGCGCCGACGGCGGCCGGCGCTCGCCTTGACGCGGCGCGCAGTTCACATCTTCGCGACGAGTTACGCCGCAGTCGATCGCGATCTGCCGAGATTGCTGCATCAAAATCCGGACATCGTGCTGATGTTCGGGTTTGCCGGGCGACGTCGCCACCTTTGCGTCGAGACCCGCGCGCGGAACGCACAATCGGTTTTGTTTCCCGACGCCGGCGGATATCGGCCACGGCGAGGCGTCATTTCGCCGGGCGAGCCCGCCGCTATCGGCGGCAACGCACCGTTCGCCGATCTGCTCGGCGCACTGCGTGGTCATTGCGTTCCTGCCCGTCTGTCGCACGACGCCGGGCGGTATCTTTGCAACTATGCCTATTGGCGCTGTTTGCAGCACGTCGGTGGCCGCCGGCCGCTGGTGCAATTCGTCCATATTCCGCCAGTCAAAATCGGCTCCCAACCCAAACTGCGACGCAGCCTCTCATTTCACTCCCTGTGGCGGCCTCCGAGGCGCTTCTGATCGCAATGATCGCGGCAAGCGGCCGTTAACCGCGCCGGTGGGATACTCCGCGCCGTGCAGCGCACAAGGTCCGCGCCTCACAGGAGCTCCCCGATGAAGCTCGACCGCCGCCGCCTGTTCGCGGCGCTTGCCGGCGCCGGAGCAGCAAGTGCGGCGCAGGCCGCCGAACTACCAACCACCGGACGCGGATTAGGCCCGCGCGCGGAGATCGATGCTTTCACGCTCGGCTTGCGGCCGAACGCGGCCGAGGATCAGACTCAAGCTTTTCAGCGCGCGATCGAACAAGCGGCCTCGGGTGGCGCCGTGCTGCGGCTGCCGCCCGGCGTCTACCGCGCCGGCGGCCTGACGTTACCGCCGCATGCCGCCATCGCCGGTGTTGCCGGTGCGACACGGATCGTGATGACCACCGGACCCTCGATCATGTCGGCGAACGGCGCCGATCACATCAGCCTCAGCGGCCTCGTTATCGATGGCGGTCATGTCGCGCTGCCGGAGCGGCGCGGGCTGCTGCAATTCGCCCAAGGCCGCGCGCTACGCATCTTCGACTGCGAGATCGTCAATGCCGGCGGCAACGCGATCGCGCTTGAGGCGATCGAAGGTGACGTTAGCCAGAACACGATCGCGGCGGCGGACTCAGCCATTTTCTCGCTCAATGCCCGCGGCCTGCGAATAGGCGGCAATACCATACGCGGAGCCGGCAACAACGGCATTCTTATTTGGCGCAGCGAAGCCGGCGACGACGGCACGCTGGTCGTCGACAACCGCATCGAAGACATCGCCAACAAGGCCGGCGGCTCCGGCCAGTATGGTAACGCCGTCAACGTATTCCGCGCCGGCAACGTCATCGTGCGCGGCAATCGCATCCGCAATGCGGCATTCTCCGCGGTACGCGGCAATGCCGCGTCCAATTTGCAAATTGTCGGCAACACCTGCACCGGGCTTGGCGAGGTCGCGCTCTATGCCGAATTCGGATTTCAGGGCGCGGTCATCGCCAACAACGTCATCGATGGCGCGGCGCTCGGTGTGTCGGTCACCAACTTCAATCAGGATGGCCGCCTTGCGGTCGTGCAGGGCAATTTGATCCGCAATCTCGTTTCCCGTCGCCCGCCGGGAACCGATCCGAACGATCTCGCCGGCGTCGGCATCGGCATCGAGGCCGACACAGCGGTCACCGGGAACGTGGTGGAAAACGCGCCACACGCCGGTATCGCCGCCGGCTGGGGCGCTTATCTGCGCGACGTTGCAATCAATTCGAACGTCATCCGTCGCGCCGATTACGGCATCACCGTCTCGGTCGCTCCCGGCGCGGGAGCAGCGGTGATCGCCGACAACATGATCGCCGAGGTTCGCAGCGGCGCCATTGTCGGCATGGAATGGAAAAAGCCGGTCAGCGGCGATCTCGCCAAAGACGGCGCCACGCGCTACGCGCAACTCTCGATCGGCGGCAATCGGGTGCGCTGACAAGCCACCGCGCCGCGCGCCGCCGAATTAGCACTTTTCAGGTGCGCAGCTTCGCTCCGCGCCATAACGTCTGACTTGCCCTTAGATATTGCGGCGGATAGTCGACCTCGCCGCCAAGCGCCTGGGCGGCGTGCCATCCCCAATGCGGATCGTCGAGGAAGGCGCGGCCGAGCGCGACCATATCGGCGCGGCCTTCAACGACAATGGCCTCGGCCGCCGCCGCGCTTACGATCAGACCCACGACGCGGGTGGGCATGCCGGCTTCGCGCCGAATCTGCTCGGCAAGCGGCACGTTATAGCCGGGACTGCGCGGCACACTCGTCTGGCCTTGCGTGCTGACGCCGCCGGAGGAGACGTCAATGTAATCGAGCCCCGCTTGCTTGAGCGCCTTGGCGACCACCACCGCATCCCCGACGGTCAGACCGCCATCGAGCCAATCGCTGCCGGTAAACCGCGCGCCGAGCGGCGTGCCGTGTGGAATGACGGCGCGCACCGCGCGCACGACGTCGAGCGGAAAACGCAGGCGCCCATCCAGCGAGCCGCCATACGTGTCGCTGCGGGTATTGGAAATCGGCGAGACGAAACCGTGCAACAGGTAGCCATGAGCGAAATGCAGTTCGACAGCGTCGAAGCCGATGCGTAGCGCCCGCTTGGCAGCGGCGACAAAGCAGTCGCGCACATGGGCCATGTCGTCCTCGGTCATGGCCCGCGGAATATGCCAGCCCGGGCCGAACGCAATCGCCGACGGCGCAATGGTCGGCCACGGATCTTCGCCCTGCGGCAATGCCTTGCCGCCTTCCCACGGCCGCTGGGCGGAGGCCTTGCGGCCCGCGTGCGACAGCTGAATGGCAAGCTTGGCGCTGCCGATGCGCCGGCAATGCGCAACCACCCGCTCAAGTGCCGCCTCGCAGGCATCGGAATACAGCCCGAGGCAGCCGTGGGTGATGCGGCCGGAACGCTCGACGTGGGTTGCTTCGACGACCAGCAGGCCGGCGCCGGAATTCGCCAGCATGCCGAGATGCGTCATGTGCCAATCGGAAGCGACGCCATCGTTGGCGCTGTATTGGCACATCGGCGAGACGACGATGCGATTGGCGAGATGAAGATCGGCGAGCCGCAGCGGCGAGAACAGAGCACTCGTCATAACGGTCACATAGGGTGGCGTTTGGGTTTAGGAAGGAAGTAGAGGCAGCAGAAAATCGCTCAGGCCGGAGCGTGGCCTGCTTTCACGCCGGCTAGTCTTGCCCATTCATCGCGGGTGCGCACGGCTTCCCGCAACGCCTCGAGAAATCCTTCCGGCGTGTAATAGTGGCGCCAGCGCCCGCTTTCGCGAAGCTCGATCACATGCGCGCGCCGACGCTCCGCCAGTGCGAGCCATTTGCGCGCGACGCTGTCGTACGGACCGGGTTGCCGGGACGACATAAGAAGCCGGAGGTGCCCTGAACCGGGCTCTGGAGTTCAATGCCGAACGCGTGCGCGCAAATACCGACGCTGAACCAAAGGCGCACAATTTTACGTTGGAACGGCCATCGGGCGGGGTTACAGACCGGCACCAAAAACAGCAGCCCGCGGCAAATCAACCCACGATATTCCAAACTCACGCGGAACCGACGCGGACGCAACAAAAATGCCAAAAACGGCACAGCTTTCCTGCGCGTCGAGGTCCCACCGATAAACTGATTCTGTTGATAAGTCTGTGGAAAAGATTGGCTAGTGGTCCAATTTTAACATTCGCATCAGCGTTCGGCATCCTCTCAGGCGAATGTTAAAATCAAAAGGACCACTGGCAAATATGAGTTTTAGTGGAGCTTTGGATTTGACATTCGCTTCATGAGCTCACCGCCAGGTCGATAGCGAATGTCAAATCCG
>Ga0307374_10009821_pt1 | contig 14028 bp, 11 predicted proteins | sample OX3MG_FD_202532 | JGI IMG/M metagenome (GOLD analysis project Ga0307374, IMG submission 202532) | Soil microbial communities from Risofladan, Vaasa, Finland - OX-3 | ecosystem: Environmental > Terrestrial > Soil > Coastal area > Acid sulfate soil | place: Finland: Risofladan, Vaasa | collected... | reverse complement strand
CGAACTTCCGCCGGATACGGTGCTGGACGGAGAGATCGTGGCGCTCGATTCGAAAGGGCGTCCGGATTTCAACACGCTGCAGAACTGGAAAACGGGTAAGAACGTATATTTCTACGCGTTCGACATTCTGGCGTATAAGGGCCGCGACTTTCGGCGGCATTCGCGAGGATAAGGACCCACGAGAGGTAGTGAAAGAGTCTACGTCCGCGAGCGCATGACCATGAGAAGTTGTTGGCGTGCCTGCGACTACGATAGATTCTCGCGAGTGCTACTGCAAGCTGTCCAAGTAAGCTCGAATCGCCTCCACATCATTGGGAGTAAATGTGAAGTGCGGCATTCCGCCGGCGTTCATTTTTTGCGTAGGATTCTGGAATAGCTGCTCAAGCTGCTCGGCCGAATATTGGTTTCCGATACCGATGAGCTTCGGAGCGATGGAAGTTCCAATCGCGCCTTGGCCATGACAGGCGAAGCACGCGTGCGACTGAAAGATTTTCCGTCCAGCGGCGGCCAGCGGACTGACGGCTGCGTTGCTGGCAGCAGCAGGCGCCTGAACTTGGCCCACCAGCTGAGGGTTGAACGGTTCCTTCATATACTGAATTTCCGCGATTTTTTGCTGCGCCAGTTGTGCGGCGATGTCTTTGTCATGGGCGTCCTCGTAGTAGCTGTATGCGCCGAGGGAAATTAACCCGAGGAAAATAAGGGAGTAGATGCCGACGGCGATTGGCCGACGCCACGGCCTGCGTTCCGGGCTGCGGTCGAGAAATGGCAGCCCAACGAACAGAAACACGATGACCGTGGGGATCACCAAGATGCGCACGAACTCGGCTTGTCCATGCCACACCTTCAGCCATTCGAATAATGGCCGGTAATACCATTCCGGACGCGGGAGGAATTGAGTGTCGGAGGGATCGGCCAGCGGCCCGAGCGCGGCCGGAGCAAAAAATGCCGCCAGTCCCAGAGCTACGAGCAGCAAGGAAGCAAATCCCAGATCCATCAGGAGCTGGCGCGGATAAAAGCTTTCGGTTTTCTGCGTGGGATGAATCGGGCTTTCGCTGATGGGTCCAGCGGCGCCAGCCTTGCGAAAGAGGTACACGTGGACGGCCATGAACAGGAAGATCAAAGCCGGTATGTAGAGTACGTGCATGGCGTAGAAGCGCGAGACGGTGAGCGTTCCGAGTTCGTTGCCGCCGCGCAGCAGTTCTTTGGCGAATCCGCCGACCACGGGCACTTCGCTGGCGACGTTGGTGCCCACGGCGGTGGCGAAATATGCTTTTTGATCCCACGGGAGCAGATAACCCGTAAAGGCCATACCCAAAACCAGAGTTAAGAGCACGGTCCCGGAAAGCCACAGCAGCTCGCGTTTGCCTTTATACGAACCGTACAGAAACGTTTGGCTCAAGTGCAGCAATACGATGATCACCATGGCGCTCGCGCCATAGACGTGCAAGCTGCGCAAGAATGAGCCTGCCGCAACTACTTTGGTGATGTAGGCGACGGTGACGTGCGCGTGATCCACCGACGGAACGTAATAGAGCGCCAGAAAAATGCCGGTGATTACTTGCGAGAGAAAAATAAACAGCAGGCCAGAACCGAAAATGAACGCATAGCGCGCACCGCCGGGAATAGGCTCGTCGAGCGTATGATGCAATATTTTGTTGATGCCTGTGCGCTGTTCGACCCAGTGGAAAAATCCGCTGGGCTGGTGGCTCTCCGGGCTCTGCGCGGTGCGATCGACGGCTGGTTGTTTGGACATGCTTCGCGGTCCCCTTATCCCACTACCTTTTTGTCGGGCAGCAGGGCCTGAAAATATTCGTAGCGAACCATCAGCGCGTCTTCTTCCATCTGGATCGCCAGCGTGTCCATTCCACGCAGCGCGGGACCTTGGATGAGCGATCCATCCGACGCGAACACGCTGCCGTGGCAGGGGCACACGAACTTGCCTGCGTCCGCATTCCAGGGAACTTCGCAGCCCAGGTGCGGGCACACCGCCGAGAGCACCTCTACTCCGTCCACCGCACCTTTTCGATTGCCCTTCGTCACGTAGACGGGCTTTTGCGAAACGGATTCCATCCAGCCATTCACCTGTTCGATGTCCACGACCTCCCGCACCGGAACAGTGAGCGACGCGTATTTGTTCCTGCTGCCGAGCTTTGACCAGGGAGCGGAGGTGGTTTTCGCAAAAACGGGATACAGCGCGTAGCGCAGCAGCGGAATTGAGAGCAGCGCGCCCATGGTGGCCGTTCCGATGCCGACCAGCCACAGGAAAAATGACCTGCGGCCTTCCAGCACGCGCTTATCTTCTATGTACTCGCCAGGTGGCTGCCGCTGATTGTGCTGCTCCCAACTAGTTTTCATTCCATAACTCCACGAGTCATGTATTTATGTCGTCCATGAATTCGAATGGCGGCCGAGGCTTCGATGCGGTCCTCGGCGCATCACGCGCGATCAATCGCGCCATTTGCCGCGCGAATGTGAAACCCCTATTTTGGCCGTTGTGGCTGCCAAAGCGCTGTGATGTGAATCACAAGAAGGGGATGCGGGCGGAGATGCGGAGCGTTTTACAATGAGGGAGTGCTAGTTTCTGCGGGGCACTGCGGAAGCCTTGGGCGGCATCTGCTTTAGCGTTTGGCCAAGTTGCTGCATTTCTTTTCCGTAGCCGGCCCAATCGCCATTGTGCAGATCCGTCTGAGCCTGCTGGAACTCTTGGTTGGCCTGCTGGATCAACTTTTCAATCTCGACCGGAACTCCCTTTGCGGATTGCGGAGCGATCGTTGGCGAGGATGTTGACGCTGCTTCCGTTTGACCCGCTTGGCCGCCGAAGACCACGTTCAATGCGTCCCCTAACGTGGGCTCCATCGCCACGTGATCGGAATAGGCGACGATCACGCGTTTCAGCTCCGGTATCGACGAGCCGCCCTCCGCGACCAGGTACAAAGGTTCCACATACATCACCGCATTCTGCACCGGGACCACCAGCAAAGTGCCGCGCGTGACGCGAGAGCCGCCCTGGTCCCACAAAGTGAGTTGCTGAGAAATGGAAGGGCTCTGATTCACGCGTGACTGAATCTGCTCAGGACCATAGATGAGTTTGTCCTTCGGGAATGTGAAGACGAGAACCTTACCGTAATCGGCGCCATCGCACCGAGCCGCCATCCACGCGACCATGTTGTTTTTTCGAGCGGGCGTGAACGGCACCATCAAAATAAACTCCTCGCTTTTGCCGACCTCCGGCAATTTCATCACGGCGTAGTAGGGATTCATCGGCGTGGACGAACCATTGACCATGCGCGTGGCCACGCGCCACAGATCTTCCTTGCTGTAGAACACGCTTGGGTCAGTCATGTGATAGACGGCGTACTTGGCCGCTTGAATGGCAAAGAAATCCTGCGGATATCGGATGTGGGAGCGCAGGTCAGGCGGCATTTCCGAGAGCGGGTGGAATGCATCGGGGAAGATACGTTGGTACGTTTGGATGAGCGGATCGGAAGGATCGCTGACGTAAAATTTCACTTCGCCGTTGTAGGCGTTGATGGTGATCTTGACGGAGTTGCGGATGTAATTCCCCACGTTATCGGTGGGCTCGGAATACGGATATTGGCTCGAAATCGTGTATGCATCGACGATCCAATACAACGAGCCATCGTTGGCAATCACCATGTAAGGATGGCTGTCGTAGGACAAAAACGGAGCGAGCTTCTCCACTCGCTGAAGCGCCCGCCGATAGATCATGATCCGGCTGCTAGGCTGAAGGTATCCGGAGAAGAAAATGTTGGAGTCGCCGAAGCGCAGCGCAAAAATTAATCGCCGCCACAAGCTGCCGACCGGCACGCCTCCCGCTCCCCGATAGACGGTGTAGACATTGTCTTCGCCGGATGGATAGTCGAACTCTTTCGCGCTGGTTTTCACGAAACAGTAGTTGTTCGAAAGCTGCCCGTAGTAGATCTGCGGCTTAGTGACTTTCAGAGACGGGATGGAAGATTCCGGCGGAATATTCTTAACAAAAAGATTCGGGAGTCCATCGGGAGTGGACTCGTTGACGGGGCCGAGGCACAAGCCGTATCCGTGGGTGTAAATCAGGTGCTGGTTCACCCAGTTCGGGTCGGGCAAGCTTGACGCCGCGAGTTCGCGGGCCGAGAGCGACACCTGGCGAAGTTCGGAATTGATGGTGTAGCGGTCGTAGTACACGTGGGCGAAATCGTAATAGGTGCGGATTTCCTGCAGCTGCTGGAAGGCGGTGAGCTGCGCATCCTGGTCCCACAAGCGGAGGTTGCGCATGGTGGCGGCGTTCTGCTGTACGGATGCAGGAGTTAAATCCTGGACGGCGGGAAAATTCCGCTCGTCGAATCTATCGAGCCCGTATGCCTGCCGGGTGAAGGCGATGTTGCGCGCGATGTATGGCTGTTCCTTTTCGAGTTCGCTCGGCGCGACGAAATAGCTTTGCATCAGAGCGGGAGCAATCCACCCGCCCAGGATCGCCGCTGCGATTACTCCGCCGACGGCATATTCGGCGGGACGAATCTGGCCGTCGAATGCTCCGGCGAAAAAGGCGATTGCCGCTACAATGCACAGCGCGAGCTCGATCCACAGCACAGGCCAGCCGACGTGAATATCCGTGTAACCTGCGCCGTAGACGAGCCCCGTGGGCGCGTAGACGAGGTCGTACATGCCTAGCCTGGCGCGCCAAGCGAAGAGCAGGAAGAAAATTCCGCCGATAACCATCAGGTGGCGGCGCGCGTTCCGGCCGATGCCCCAGCCACTCTGCGAAATCCACACGCCGCCTTCAACGAAATAGGAGACGGCTGCCGTCACGAGACAAGCGGCGAGGATGATCAGCGCCAGGTGATACAGGAAGAAAAGAAACGGCAGACGGAAGAGATAAAAACCGAGACTAATTCCTAGAATCGGATCTTTTTGCGCCACGTTTACGCCATGCATGGCGAAAAGAAAAGAATTCCAGTGGGTGGCCGACCACTGGCCGACAGTCCAGGCAAAAAAGATGAGGGCGAGCCAGAGAAGGCCGCGGAATATGGAGGGAAGCTTTTCCTTGCCGGGGATTTCGATGGTTTGCGTTACGGTCAGATACCGCGAGCGCTTCGCCACTCCGTGGGTGGCGACAAGATTAATTCCGGCGAGCAGCAGAAACACGCAGCCGCCGAAAATTCCCAATCCAAGTTCCGTTCCCAGAACGGTGGTGAAAAACTCGCGATAACCTACTTGGTTGAACCACCACCAGTCGACGAGTAGGCTGATTCCGCTGGAAAAGAGAGGCAGGACAATAATGAAAATCAGAAAAAGCGCCGCAATTAAGAAGGCCAAACGATATCGCCGCACGTAAATTCCCCGGCGTCATCTGAACACACGCAGCGCCCGCTGTCAAAAACTCTGTGAAAGTTTACGGGGAGCGCGGCGGAGGTTTCAGGCCGCGTGGGCGGTCAGTTTCTCGAAGAATTTCTTGATGAGGATTTTTGCAGTGCCATCGAGCAGGCGCTGGCCAACGGCGGCGATCGTGCCGCCGACTTGCACGTCGCCATCGTAGGCAACGTCGGTTCCTCCGGTGGCCGAGGGCGAAAGTTTTAGCAGCCCATCACCCTTGATGAAACCAGGCCGGCCGGAACCTTCGACGATCAGGCGAAAACTTTCCGGAGGATTTTGGTCGGCGATACGCACTTTGCCGTCGAAGACGCCGGAAAGGCTGGCCAGCACCATCTTCATTTTCATGCGGTATTCGTTTTCGCCGATTTTTTCGAGCGTTTCGCAGCCGGGCATCGCTCGCGCAAGCACCTCGGGGTCTTGCATCATTTTGTAGGCTTGCTCTTGCGGCACGGCCAGCGTGTACGAGCCGGAAATCTTCACGCCGACCTCGAAAGCGCCGTTGCGATCGCGCGCGCTGCGTGGACGACCGCCAAATGCTTTCGGTAGTCGGCCGAAGCGTGTAGATCGGAGTTGGCATCAGCGCCTTGCGTCACCAGTGCCGCGGCACTTTGCACGTCGGCGGCCGATCCAGACTTTCCAGCGAGCGCCGCTTCCGCAGCTGTTGCGCGATAGGCATGATTTGATAGTCCGGTGACGCCGATGCGCGCGAAAGTGATTTTCCCGGCGCTGCGTCGAATGCGCACGGCAATGCCGACAATTGCGAATCCGCTTGCGGGTTGCACAACTTTTTCGTACGCAACGCCAGTGCCCGGCTCCTCAATCGGGACGATGACTTCGCGAACGATTTCTCCCGGTTCAAGCGCGGTGGTGAAGGCATCGGCGAAAAATTCGGCACCGGAGACGGTGCGCTCGCGGTCGGCGCCGATCAGGACAAACCTTGCCTCCAGCGCCTGCAGCGCGGCTGGATAATCCGCCGACGGGTCAGCGTGGGCCGCGCTGCCGCCGATTGTGCCGCGATTGCGCACTTGCAAATCGCCAATATCCGCGGCCGTTTCCGCCAGCAGCGGGCATTTGCGGAGCAAAACCGGCGAAGTCTCAATGTCAAAGTGCGTAGACATGGCGCCGATGTGCACGGCATTGCCCGATTCGCGAATGTAGTTCAGCTCTTTCAGCTTGCCGAGATCGACCAGATGTTCTGGCGTAGCGAGGCGCAGCTTCATCATGGGAATCAGGCTCATGCCGCCCGCCAGCGGCTTCGCTCCGGTTTCCAGCAGCTGCAGCACGGATTTCAGCGAGTCTGGAGCCGTGTACTCAAATTTTTGCGGAATCATTTCACGCCCCCTTGCGAAGAAGCTTCCAGATTTTCTCCGGGGTCAGCGGCATGTCGATGTGCCGAACGCCTAGAGGAGACAGAGCGTCGACCACGGAATTCACGACCGCTGGCGAGCAGCCGATCGTGCCGGCTTCACCAACGCCCTTTACGCCGAGCGGATTTACCGGTGAAGGAGTGGTGGTGTGCTCGGCTTCGATCCACGGCATCATGTGCGCGCGCGGCACGGCGTAATCGGTGAGCTCGCCCGTTAGCAGCTGGCCGCTATCGTCATACACCGCCTGCTCCCATAGCGATTGCCCCAGGCCTTGCGCCACGCCGCCGTGCACTTGCCCCGCAACGATCAGCGGATTGATTTGGTTGCCGCAGTCGTCCACGGCCACGTAGCGGCGGATTTTGATGTCGCCGGTTTCGCCATCGATTTCCGTAACGACAATGTGAGTGCCGAACGGAAACGTAAAGTTTGGCGGCTCCCAGAAATGCGTGGAGACCAATCCCGGCTCGGTATTCGGCGGCAGCTTCATGGCGCGGTAGGCGGCGGCCGCGATTTCCGGCACGGACTTGCTCTGCCCCGTTTTCTTGCTGGTTACTTTTCCGTCGGCAAGCGCAACGTCATCGTCTTCGAGGAGCACCGCTCCGAATTTCCTGATCTTTTCTTTCAGGTCTTGCAGCGCGTAGTAGACGGCCGTGCCGCCGATGGCGGTACCGCGGCTGCCGAACGTTCCGATACCGTATTGCACCACGGCGGTATCGCCCCAGACGACCAAGACATCATCGACGCTGACGCCGAGTTCATCCGCCGCGATTTGCGCGAAGGTGGTTTCCTCGCCCTGGCCGTGCGGACACGCCCCAGTCATGATGGTTACTTTGCCGGAAGGCTCGACCTTTACCGTGGCGCTTTCCCAACCACCGGCTGGCGTGGCCGGAGATGGACCGATGGCGCAAATTTCGCCGTACGTTGAGATTCCGATGCCGAGCCACTTGCCCTGTTTGCGCGCTTCCGCTTGTTCCTGGCGCAGCTTTTTGTAATGGACCATGTCGAGAGCTTTTTTCAAGGGCGCGGCGTAGTTCCCCGAGTCGTACATCAGGCCGGTGGCTGTGGCGTACGGGAATTTATCGTTGGCCACAAAATTTTTGAGTCGAATTTCGGCGGGATCGATATTCAGCTCGTCGGCAAGGATATCGACCATGCGCTCGATGCCGTGGGTGGCTTCCGGGCGACCCGCGCCGCGATAAGCATCCGTCGGCATGCAATTGGTGAACACGCCCACGATGTCGGCGCGAATGCTCGGAATATTGTAAATCCCCGGCATCATCAGGACGCTGAGCGTGGGAATTGCCGCCGTTAATAGTTGCAGGTACGAGCCCACGTCCTGAATAATTTTCAGTTTGATGCCGAGGATGGTTCCATCGCGTTTTGCGGCTAGCTCGTAGTAATCGACGTGTCCGCGGCCGTGGATGGTGCAAAGGAAATTCTCGCGGCGAGATTCGATCCACTTCACCGGCTTTCCGGTTTTCTGCGCCAAAAATCCCATCAGCGCTTCTTCGGCGTAGACATTTAATTTGCTGCCGAATCCGCCTCCGACTTCGGGAGTGATCACGCGCACGCGGTTTTCGTCGAGGCTCAGCATGGAGGCCACAAGCGTTCGAACCAAATGAGGGATTTGCGTGGACGTATAGAGGTTGAGCTGGCGATCGGCGGCGCGAAATTCCGCCACCACGCCGCGCGTTTCCATGGCCATGGGAATCAGGCGCTGGCTGGTGATGCGCTGCTTGATGATCACTTCAGCTTGGGCGAAAGCTTTGTCCACATCGCCGCCGTCCTGGTGATAAGTGAACGCGACGTTATCGGGCCATTCGGGATGAACCGCGGGCGCGCCGGAAGCGAGCGCCTTTTCCGGTTCGGCGACGGCAGCGGTCGGTTCGTAATCCACTTCGATCAGGTCGGCGGCGTCCTGCGCGAGGTAACGATTCTGCGCGACTACCACTGCGACCGGATGTCCCACGAAGTAGACGCGATTCACGGCCAGAATGTTGTGGTGGGGCACGCGCAAACCAGGAAGCGATGCGCCGCAAGGAACGGCTCCGACTTTTTCCGTGTCTTTGCCGGTATACACGGCGATAACACCGGGAGCCTTTTCGGCTAACTTGGTGTCGATCGAGCGGATCTTCGCGGCGGCATGGGGGCTGCGCAGAATCGCGGCGTACTGCATACCTTCCATCTGGATATCGTCAACATAGGTGGCGGTGCCGGTGATCAGGCGCGGATCTTCGCGCCGTCGCAGCCGCTTTCCAACCTGCTTCTCTTTTTGGATTTCCGCGATTGTGGTGGCCATGGTCGACTCCTATTTCTGCGCAGCGGAGGCCGCTGCCTTGAGCGCGTTCACGATGTGCTGATAGCCGGTGCAACGGCAGATGTTTCCAGTGAGACCGTGGCGGATTTCGTCTTCGCTGGGATTTGGATGGCGCTCGAGGATTTGCTTCGAAGCGATGATCATGCCCGGCGTACAAAAGCCACATTGCAGGCCGTGCTCGTTCCAGAAAGCTTCCTGCATCGGATCAAGTTTGCCGTCCATGGCTAAGCCTTCGATCGTGGTGATGTTCGCACCATCGGTTTGGACGGCGAACATGGTGCAGCTCTTCACCGCTTTTCCGTTCACGTCCACGGTGCACGCGCCGCAGAGAGAAGTTTCGCAGCCGATATGCGATCCGGTCAGGTGGAGAACCTCGCGCAGATAATGGATAAGCAGCAGGCGTGGCTCAACTTCGTTCGAATAGCTTTTCCCGTTGATCTTGCAGCTGATCTTCACGGCGTACCCCCAACAGAGGCTATTTGCGAGGGACACGATACCAAAGTCGGGGCGCTTCCGAGAAGGGCTACTCAAGGGGATTGGCAAAGGGCGCGCGTTCGGAGCCCCCGGCCGTCTGTCAAAATGTGACGCAACGCCCATACGGCTCGATCGGTCCTCTGGAATTACACCATTGCGTTGCCCTCCGTGTTGGCTAGGGAACTCGGTGGCTTCGTTTCTACACTTTCATCGCCGCTCGTCGGAGGCAGTTCGTCGACGTTCGCTTGGGATTCATTTTGTGGGGATGGCCGTGGGTTCGTTTCGGTTTGCAGCCCGGCAGGTAGCGTAGTTGTCAGATCGACCGTTGCTGCGGGCGAGAGCTCAACTCCCGCCTCGGCGGTTGGCTCGACTTCTGCTTCACCCGAAGCAGATTGAGCTTTGCGCTGCTCCTGCAGGCCCTCCAGTCGTCCAATGTCCTTCGCCAGTTGGCGCTCGATGGTTGTCTGACAGCGTGGCAGGCTGCTGGCCGAGCGAAATTCGAAGGGGTGGCGGAATTCGAAGAGCCGTTGTTCGTGTCGCAGAAGGCGAGCAGATCGAACGTACGCGGCGGCGATTTTCTCGACCAGCATATTCTCGATATAGTCAACGGGCTCGTAGTGATCGAGCAGACCATCGATTATATCGTCGAAATCGGAACGGTCTTGCCTGACCTGTTCATCGGTTGGGTATAGGGGTTCAGCGAAGAAGCCATGCTTATAGGCGTTTTGGCTTGAACGGGTCTTGCCAGCATCGGTTTTCGGGCCCGTCGACTTCTTGGCGTTTTCACGGTTGGCGGCAATCTTTCTGTCAGAAATTGACTTGCGGACGTCGCCAGTCGAGCTTGGCGCTGCGTTTGATTCCATATTGCTCTTTTCCTCTTGCATCGTTTTTGCTCTTTCGCGCTCGTGCCCTCAACCCGGCTGTGCTTCCGATGGCTCCAGGCTGAAGGGGCGCAGGGATATATCAAGAGACCAGGTTCGGGAGGACGGTAGCCATCATCGTGCCGCTCGCCCGCCTGCAGGCGCCCCGAAAGGACTCCGATATATAAGGGGTCCGTATTGGAGAAACTCGCTCGAACTTGCATTCGCGTGGTCTCGCCCGAATAGAACCCTGAATTGACGAACGCACTAGAGCGGGATGTCTACGTGTGAGGGCCTTGACCAACCCGTGCCCTGTGGAGTCTTGGGGTGACTAGGCCTGCTTGTCGGAACCACCAAGCCCCGAGACGGCGGCGACGCCCTCGCACGTCCCGGGACTGATGCAAAAGGACCCGGCGACGGGTTAGTCCAACACCGCCGCGACCTCGACTGTGTTTTATCTGGTTCGAATTCATGCAGTTGGCAGGTAGCAGTGGCTTCCGTCCCCCCCGCACCGCACCGGCTTCGTATCGCTGTGCCGCCTTGGAATCCAAGGACAATCAGTTTGTGTCGACACTGCGGTCCCGAAGTAACGTCAAAAATCTTTTGAGCGGTTTCGAAAAACCGCCGTATTGACTCTGGGTGGGACGAAAGCCCCGCAGCGGTTAAAACTCCATTTAAGGTGAAAAACGTATGGGAAAGATTGTGGTCGTAATGTGTACGGATTTCGAGCGGGTTGTGCGGGAGAGGCTGCAAGATCCGGCTATTGAGGTTGGTTGCCTCATCGAGGAGGGCGAGCTTGTGCCTTTCGGCGGCGGACTCTGGATGACCGTGATGAGCCCTGAATCGGGCGATAGAATCGCCGATGCCCGGCCTGGTGCCACCATCACGGGGTATCTTCGCCTTGGCGATGGCAGTGGATTTAACCCCATCCTTGACGAGCCCCGAAAGTCTGTCGCAGCGGGAGTCAATGCATTCGCGTGGCGCAGATTGTGCGAAGAGATGTCCGTCGAGTAGTCCGCACCGGAGACCGGATACTGCGCCGCCGTCTGCGGCGCTCCGGCGTTCCGAACCGCACCCCGACTTCGGGGGGCAGACGGGCAACACACCCAAGCACAGTCGCACCGCCACGTCCGAACTTGTTGGATCAAGTCCGGCTTCTGGCGGACGGTCGTAGGCAGCCGCCCAGAAATCCGAAGATGGGCCCGCGCGTAACGCTGCGGAAAGCGAACTCGACGATTCACGGAAGTTGTGCCGGTTCAGATGGGTGGTTCCGAGGCGCTGCCGCCGTCGTGGGGCGGTCGCTGCGCTCGCCCAAAACTCCCGAACTCAGGAAGTTTGAGACCGCGGTCCCCGGAGTGTCTCCGGTACAGAGCCAAACGATTTTAGAATGGGGGCCGGCGCTTTTGCCGTTCGCGCGATGTGCTCGGCGTCAGCGACTGGCATTGGCACCGCGTATTCCATCACCCGCGCCGTTGCGATCTTGTTCAGTTCAAGCTGGCGCGTTTCGGGTAAGGGGACGTCGAAAGCGACTCGGTTCACGGTTCCTCCGTCGAGAGATCGCTTCGTCGATCCGTTGTGCCAAGCCTGCGCATGAATCCAGTTCCGGCCGTCTCCCACCGCCAGTTCCGCTCGTTCCAAATGACATCTTTGACCTTCTTGTGGTAAACGGTCTTCGGATTGAAGAGCGTGTAGTACATCTCGTCGCCGTCGATCTCCTTGACCACGCCGATGCCGCCGCCGTTTACGTCGCTGAACACCGCCTTGAGGTCGCGACGGCGAGCGAGTGAACCGCCCTTGCACCGGAATGCCATTTTTGGCGTTTCTCGATCAGAAACGAGGTGCCCTGCTGGATAAATCCGTACTCCGCGACCCACAGCGGAATTCTTCGCTGTCCGACACATGCGGAGCGTTCCTGCTGAAGGCAAATGTCAACTTCAAACTCGATCAAGGCCTTGAGGCGTTCCTGCGCCTCGTCGAAACGGTAGGGAATCATATTGGCCGGGACGACGAAGAACTTGGGGTAGGCGTACTGCGCACGCCATCCGAGCGTGTGGCGATAGAGCGCCCCCACAGGTGGACTTCTCCGTGGATGCCGCGCTCCATGCCTACAACCTAAAACGGCAGTGGCCGATTGCCGGCTCGGCGAACAACGAGTCTAGACCGGAGAGTCGGCTGCAGGAACTGGGGGCCACCTGGAGAGTCAGGAGGGGGCTCGGGCTCGCCGAGCCGCGCCTGCCGTCCCACGGTGTCAATGGGGAGACCGTTCGGCATGTGGGCTCGGGGGCAGTATAAACGGGTTTGGAGATCCCTGCCCCTGTGCCGCGCGCGAACGACTCACCCGTAGCGATCCCCTAGATGAAAAAAAGCACTCCGGAATCCTAAAAAGTCGCCCCGGATGAGTATTTTGTCCTCAGAAGCGCAAAGTCCGGAAGAAGTACCCAACGGCAACCTGCGCTTAAGAGGCATGACCATGAAAAAAGTACTCGCTTTCCTGTGCAAGAACTTTGCCGGGTTCGTCCTTGCGATAAATGAGGGACAGAAGCCGCTGCTTGAAACATCTCACGTTGAGCTCGAAGGGGAACTCCTTCCGGTCGGTGAAGGTCGCTACGAGCTTCGATTGTCGGCGGAATCACCTGCAGTTCTGGGTGCGCAGTCCGCCGAAGGCTATACCGTGACAGCCTACATTTCACGCGAGGCAGTTTCGGTACCGTTCGACGATCCTGACTTGTACAAGATCGCCGCGTCGGTGAATGGCGCCATTTGGCAAACGTACGGACACACAATCGAACTGCCCTAAACATACGGTTCGCATTGGTAGGCGTGGATCGATTCCACTGCCTACCAGTCGTACCGAGCGGACCAGGTTTCTGTTTGGATCACACGCCAGCGCGGTTTCCTACGGGCGCGAGCATTTTTCACTGGACCTGCCTTTCGCGGCGCGATTCGATCATCGCCAAGGATCCCGAGAACTTCGTTCCGAAAGCCCCGCAAGCCAACTTGAATTCATGCCTGTCGAATAACATGTGTCCGAATCTGTGCCGAATCAAATGGCAGCCTATTACGTTCGAACTGTTAGCGAGCGCATCCGCTACGTGACGATTGGGGGCAGGCTTGTGCCCATTTTCGGCGGCAGTGGGGTCGGGCGCAGTCAATTCAACGGAGCGCTTGTCGGAAAAGCCGTAGTGGCGCACGTTGAACAGCGCCAGGAAATGCCGATCGTTGGAGTCGAACACCGGGTCTGTCTGTTCGAGCGCTCCAGCCGGTTCAGTGACGATGATTCGCGCAGTTCGTCCACGCCCTTCTTAGCGGATACGCCCTGCAGCAAAATCCTTGCTCCTCGATGCTTTACTGGCGCTCGTTCAGAGCCACGGCCGTCCGCGAGCAGCACCTTGGCACGTTGTGAACACGATTCATGAGCACCGCAAGATCGAGACGACCGTCGTTATGGTTTGATGTTGACCATTGTCGTCCAAGCACCTTGCTTCGATTCCTTTCCGCCATTTGCAACTACCGTAACTTCGATCATGTGCTCGCCAGGCGAGAACACGAGCCGCTTACTGGCACCGCGAATTGTTCGCGAATCCTTAGCTCCTTTCGGCGCCCGGATCGTGAAAAGCAGAATTCGCTTTCCGGTATC
>Ga0307374_10009817_pt1 | contig 14030 bp, 9 predicted proteins | sample OX3MG_FD_202532 | JGI IMG/M metagenome (GOLD analysis project Ga0307374, IMG submission 202532) | Soil microbial communities from Risofladan, Vaasa, Finland - OX-3 | ecosystem: Environmental > Terrestrial > Soil > Coastal area > Acid sulfate soil | place: Finland: Risofladan, Vaasa | collected... | reverse complement strand
GCGAGCTCGCGCCAGCACCGCGTCGTCCAGTCCTCCACGTCGATGCGGGCGGGCGGTGCGCCGACGCCCTGACAGGGCGCGTCGCCCGCGGTGCGAAGGGGTGATCGCACCCATCCCACGGGTCGAAGCTCGAAGTCCGGCACCGTCCTCCTCTCGGGCCGCGGCGGACGAGGCTACCCGCGCGACCCGGGTGCACGCCTCGGCAGGCACGCGCGCGAGCGGTCCGGCCGGCACGCGCGTGCCGGCGGGCGCGCGGACCGTAAGAATGGACGAGTGACTCCGCCCGGCCCTGATGCCTCACCTGCCGACGCGTCGGCGCGTGCCGACGCCCGAACGCCCACGAGCGCCCGCTCGGCGTCCACGTCGGCGCGCCTCGTCGTGCCACCCGTCCCCACCGCACCGCCGGTGCGTACCCCGCCGCTGGTGCTCGTCATCTTCGGCGCGTCCGGGGACCTCACCTCGAGGAAGATCCTCCCGGCGCTCGCGGACCTTGCAGACCGCGGACGGCTCGCCGACGAGTTCACGGTCATCGGCGTCGCCCGGACGCCGTGGAGCGACGAGGAGTTCCGCAACGTCGCGCTGAAAGACGTCGCCTACGGCGGTGACCGGTGGCGCAAGCTCGTCGAGCGCTTCCGCTACATCCCCGGCGAGTACGCATCGACCGAGACCTTCGATCGCTTGAAGGGTCTCCTCGCGGAGGCGGACGACCGGTACGGCACGAAGGGCAACCGGGTCTACTACCTCGCCACGGTCCCCTCGGTCTTCTCTCTGGTCGCCGACGCCCTGTCGAAGGAGAGCTGCAACGTGCCCGGCGAAGGGGGCCAGTTCGCACGTCTGGTGGTCGAGAAGCCCTACGGCCACGACCTCGAGAGCGCGCTGGAGCTCGACGGGGCGGTCCATCGCGCCTTCCACGAGGACCAGATCTTCCGCATCGACCACTACATGGGGAAGGAGACCGTGCAGAACGTGCTCGCGCTCCGCTTCGCCAACGCGATCTTCGAGCCCGTGTGGAACCGCCGCTACGTCGAGCAGGTGCAGATCACCGTCGCCGAGAGCATCGGGGTCGAGCACCGTGGCGGCTTCTACGAGACTGCAGGGGCGCTGCGTGACATCGTCCAGAACCACGTGATGCAGGTGCTGGCCCTCACCCTCATGGAGCCGCCGACGGGCATGGACGCGACGCACATCCGCGACGAGAAGGTGAAGCTGTTGAAGGCGGTGGACATCCCCACGCCCGACGAGGCGGTCGACAAGTCCGTCCGCGGGCAGTACACGCCCGGCGTCATCGACGGCGTCGCCGTCCCCGGCTACCGCGACGAACAAGGCGTTGCGCCGGACTCGGTGACCGAGACCTACGTCGCGCTGCGGCTGCGGGTGGAGAACTGGCGGTGGGCCGGCGTCCCGATCTACATCCGGACCGGCAAGCGGCTCCCCGCCAGGGTGACCGAGGTCGCGCTCCAGTTCCACAGCGTCCCGTTCCTCGCCTTCGAGGGGGAGCTCGCCCGGCAGCTCCGCCCCAACACGCTGGCACTGCGGATCCAGCCCAACGAAGGGATCAGCCTCCACTTCGGCGCGAAGGTCCCCGGCGAGGAGTTCCGGGTGCAGTCGGTCGCGATGGACTTCCTCTACGACAAGGCGTTCGGCGGGGATCGCGGGAGCGACGGTTACCCCCGGCTCCTGCACGACGCCATGTGCGGCGACGCGACGCTGTTCATCCGCACCGACGAGGTAGAGCAGGCGTGGCGCATCGTCGATCCGTACCTCCAGGCGTGGTCCGAGCCCGGGGGGGGCCTCCACCTCTACCGGGCCGGGACGTGGGGTCCCCACATCGCCGACCTGCTGCTCGAGCGTTCGGGCGACGCGTGGCGGGTCCCCGAGCTGTGAGCACCCCCATGGAAGCCGGGTCCTCTGCAGGCCACTTCGGCGCGGCGGGCCACGCCCCCGACTGGGCGCCGCCCTCCCATGCCGAGCTCCTCGGCGCGGAGCTCGCCGATCTCGTGCGCGCGGCCGCAACAGTGCGCGACCACGCGCACGGGACGCGTGTCACGTACTCGCCGAAGGTGTTCATCCCACTGACCATGCTCTGCAGGGACCGCTGCGGCTACTGCACCTTCGCAAAGGCACCCGCGCGCGTCGATGCGCCGTTCCTGTCGATCGACGCGGTGCTCGACGTCGCGCGGCGCGGCAGGGACGCCGGCTGCAAGGAGGCGCTGTTCACCCTCGGCGAGGCGCCCGAGGACCGCTACCCGGTCGCGGCCGGCTGGCTCGACGCGCACGGCTTCACCTCGACCGTGGACTACCTCGTCGCGTGCTGCCGGGCGGTCCTGGAGGAGACCGGCCTGCTCCCCCATGCGAACGCCGGCGCGCTCGGTTCCACCGAGCTCGCAGCGCTCCGGGAGGTCAGCGCCAGCCAGGGCATGATGCTCGAGTCCCTCCGTGACGATCTCCCCGCGCACCGGGGCGCCCCGGACAAGGACCCTTCTCGGCGGCTCGAGACGCTCGAGGACGCGGGACGCCTCGCCATCCCCTTCACGACCGGGATCCTCGTCGGGATCGGCGAGGAGCGGGCGGACCGCCTGGTCGCGCTCTCGGCGATCGCGGACGCGCACCGCCGGCACGGCCACGTCCAGGAGGTCATCGTCCAGAACTTCGTGCCCAAGGCCGGGACCGCGATGGCACGGTGGCCGGCGTGCCCGCCCGAGGAGCTGGTCTGGAGCATCGCCGCGGCACGCCTCCTCCTGCCGCCAGGCGTCCACCTCCAGGCGCCGCCCAACCTGTCCGAGGACCTGGCCGCGCTCCTCGCCGCCGGGATCGACGACTGGGGCGGCGTGTCGCCCGTCACGCTCGACCACGTGAACCCCGAGCGACCCTGGCCGGCGCTCGAGACGCTGCGGCGCGCGACCGAGGCGGAGGGCCACACGCTCGCCGCGCGCCTCACCGTCTACCCGTCGTACGCGGCCGACCCCGAGCGCTGGCTCGACGAGGCCATGCGCTTCAGCGTCCTCGACGCCTCCGATGCGGAGTCGCTCGCCCGGGAGGACGCCTGGTGCTCCGGCGGCGACGCCCCGCCCCCCGACCTCCTGTCCACAGGGCCGCCGGCGCCGCGCGCCGGCGCGCACAGCGCGCTCGGGGAGGTCCTCGCAGGCGTCGCGCTCGGGCAGGAGGTGAGCGAGGACGAGATCGTCACCCTGTTCTCCGCGCGGGGGCCGGAGGTCCGAGCGGTCGCCGCGGTCGCCGACGAGCTCCGTGCGAAGACGTGCGGGGACGAGGTCACCTTCGTCCGGAACCGCAACATCAACTACACGAACGTCTGCACGTTCAAGTGTCGCTTCTGCGCCTTCTCGAAGGGACCGCTCTCGCTCAACCTGCGCGGCGCGCCGTACCTGCTCGAGCTCGACGAGGTCACCCGGAGGGTGGCAGAGGCCGACGCGCTCGGTGCGACCGAAGTGTGCCTCCAGGGCGGGATCCACCCCTCCTTCGACGGCGACTACTACGTCGAGGTGCTTCGGGCGGTGCGCGCGGGGTCGCCGGACATCCACATCCACGGGTTCACCGCGCTCGAGGTCACCGAGGGCGCGAAGCGGCTCGGGGAGCCGCTCGAGGCGTACCTGCACCGACTGAAGGACGCGGGGTTGAAGACCCTCCCGGGCACCGCGGCGGAGGTGCTCGACGACGAGATCCGAAAGATCCTCTGCCCCGACAAGGTGACGACCACAGAGTGGCTGGAGGCGCACCGGACGGCGCACCGCGTCGGCCTCCGCTCCAACGTCACGATCATGTTCGGGTCGGTCGAGCGCCCCCGCCACTGGGCCCGCCACATGGTGCGCACCCGTGCCCTCCAGAAGGAGACGGGGGGGTTCACCGAGTTCGTGCCGCTGCCCTTCGTGCACATGGCCTCCCCCATCTACCTCCAGCACAAATCGCGCCGGGGCCCCACGTTCCGCGAGGCGCTGCTCATGCACGCGGTCGGCCGTATCGCCTACCGCGGCGCCATCGACAACGTCCAGGTGTCGTGGGTGAAGATGGGTCCGCACGGCGCGCGCCAGGTGCTTCGGGCGGGGGCGAACGACCTCGGCGGCACCCTGATGGACGAGAACATCTCGCGGGCCGCCGGCGCGTCCCACGGGCAGCGGATGGGGGTCGAGGACCTGGAGGCGCTCGTCGCGCCCCTTCAGCGCCCGCTCGTGCAGCGGACCACCCTCTACGAGCGGGCGGGCCCGGTGCAGGCGGCGCTCGCGTGACCACGTCCGACGAGGTGCTTCCCGCCGCGCCACGCCCGTCCCCCGACGTCCTGGACGCGGCGTTCGAGGAGATCGCCGCGGGGCGCGAGCTCCCGCCCGTCAAGCGCGAGCTCTTCCGCTCCATGCTCGCGACGGTCTTCGAGCTCGCCCACGAGGACACCGCCGTCGGGGACCTCAAGATCGCCGACGCGGCCTTCGGCGAGATGGCGGAGGCGTTCCGGGTCTTCCGCCCGTACCGCTCGGTGCGCAAGCTCACGATGTTCGGCTCGGCGCGCACGCTGCCGGCCGACCCGGTCTACCTCTTGGCCCGGGACCTGGCCGCGCACGTGGCCGGTGCCGGCTGGATGGTCGTGACCGGTGCGGGACCCGGGATCATGGCCGCGGGTCTCGAGGGTGCCGGCCGCGCCCACGCCTTCGGCGTGAACATCCGGCTCCCCCACGAAGAAGGGGCGAATCCCTTCATCGCCCAGGACCCGAAGCTCGTCGAGATGCGCTACTTCTTCACCCGCAAGCTCATGCTCATGAAGGAGTCCCACGGCTACGCCGTACTGCCTGGAGGGTTCGGCACGCTCGACGAGAGCTACGAGCTGCTGACGCTGCTCCAGACGGGGAAGGCGGAGCCGGCACCGGTCGTGCTCGTCGAGACCCCGGGCGGCACCTACTGGCACGGGTGGCGCCAGTTCGTCGACGACCAGCTCCTCCGGCCGGGCTTCGTCTCGCCCGAGGACGTCTCGCTGTACAAGGTCGTCAACACCGTCGAGGAGGCGGCCGCGGAGGTCCTCGGCTTCTACCGCAACTACCACTCGTGCCGGTGGGTGGGCGATCTCCTCGTGCTCCGGCTCCAGGTGCTCCCGTCCACCGCCGAGCTCCAGGAGCTCAACCGGCGCTTCGCCGACATCGTCACGTCGGGCACCATCCGTCCCGCCTCGCCCTTCCCCCCCGAACGCTCGGGCAACGATCACCTCGAGCTTCCCAGGGTTGCGCTGCGCTTCGACAAGTTCCACTTCGCACGATTGCGGCTCCTGATCGACGCGCTCAACGAGTGCACGGGGTAGCGGCGCCTCGCCGCCAGGGTTCGTGCTCACGCACGCGCGGCCCGCAGAGCTGTTTGCATTCTGCAACTGCTCGCTCCCTGGATCGTGCGGCACGCGGTGTTGCGCGCCTACCGGGGGGGTAATAGGTAGTTGCAGGTTGCAGAACGGTTCACCTGCAGGCGGGAAAGGAGCCCCTCGATGTGGATGGTCATCGCCGTCGGCGCACCCGTGCTCGTACTCGCACTTGCGATCGCGATCTGGCCGGTCTTCTCACGCAGTTACCGCTACTCGCGTTGGGAGCACCAGCGGAGCGAGCGCCGGGGACGGTCGCCCCACCGGAACCGTGTGCGCACCCACTGCCCGGTGTGCGCGGCCCCGTTCGACGCCGAGACGCGCGTCGCGGCGGTGAACGCCAAGCACGCCCACGTGGTGCGGTCGCACGCGCGGCGCGGGGCCGCAGACGTGCAGGTCGCCACACCCCCGGCAATCACACGGGGCGCCTGAGGTCCCCACGGTGCGTGTGGGGTCGCTCGAGCCCGGCGGGGGATCACGGTTGCGCCCGTCACGCCTCCGACGGGATCGGCACCTCGACCACCTCGAGGTCACCTGCGGCGTGGTCTGCCCGCAGGACCTTCTTGTCGAACTTGCCGACCGAGGTCTTGGGGATCTCCTTCACGAAGGCCCAGCGCTCGGGTAGCCACCAACGGGCCACCCGGCCCTGGAGGAACTCGACGAGCTCGGCCGCGCTCGGCTGCTTCCCGGGCACGGGCACGACCGCGACGAGCGGCCGCTCCTGCCACTTGGGGTCGGGCACCGCGATGACCGCGGCCTCGTAGACGTCGGGGTGCGCCATCACCTCGTTCTCGAGCTCGACCGAGGAGATCCACTCGCCGCCGGACTTGATGACGTCCTTCGTGCGGTCGGTGATCTGCATGAAGCCGCGCCCGTCGAGGGCCCCGACGTCGCCGGTCCGCAGCCAGCCGTGGTGGAACTTCTGCGGGTCGGGGTCCTTGTAGTAGGAGGCGGTGACCCAGGGCCCCCGGATCTCGAACTCCCCCACCGACTCGCCGTCGTGGGGCAGGACCTGGCCGTGCGGGCCGACCACGCGCACCTCCACCCCGGCGACGACCCGCCCCGCCTTGGTCCGGTAGTCGAGCTCCTCGTCGGCCGACGCGCACGCCGGCGGGATCCCGATCGCCGCGAGCGGGCTGGTCTCGGTCATTCCCCAGCCCTGGGTGAGCGGAATGCCCACCCGCTCGCGGAAGGCTTCGATGAGCACACGCGGGACCGCTGATCCCCCGGCCGTCACGGATCGCAGCGAGGAGAGGTCGGCGTCGCTCGTGGCCGCCGCCCGCAGCACGTCGTTCCAGATCGTCGGCACCCCCGCCGACAGCGTCGGGCGGAGCTCCGAGATGATCCGCAGGAGGTCCTCGCCCTTCAAGAACATCTGGGGCATCACGAGGCTCGTGCCCGCCATGAACCCCGCATAGGGCGTGCCCCAGGCGTTTGCGTGGAACATCGGCACGATCACGAGCATCTTGTCGTGCTCGGTCGGGCCGATCGACGACGCCGACGTGACGGCCATCGAGTGCAGGAAGGTCGAGCGGTGACTGTAGACGACGCCCTTGGGCTGGCCGGTGGTCCCGCTCGTGTAGCACATCGCCGCCGCGGCACGCTCGTCGAGCTCGGGCCAGTCGAAGCCCGGCTCCTCGGCGCCGATGAGCGTCTCGTAGTCGAGGCTGTCCCCGAGGGGCGAGGTGTCCCCGGCGCCGTTCACGATGATCGTCTCGACCGTCGGGAGGTCGTCGACGACCCTGGCGAGGGCCGGGATCAGTGAGGCGTCGACGACGATCACCTTGTCCTCGGCGTGGTTGATGACGTAGGAGAGCTGCTCGGGGAACAGGCGGATGTTCAGCGTGTGGAGGACGGCGCCCATCGAGGGCACGGCGAAGTAGGCCTCGAGATGCGCCTGGTTGTTCCACATGAAGGTGCCGACCCGGTCGTCCTGGTCGACGCCCGCCCGCTGGAGCGCGGCAGCGAGCCGCTCCGCGCGCCCGGCCACCTCGGAGAACGTGGCGGTGCGGTAGCCGTCGACTTCGACGGTGACGACCTCGCTCTCGCCGTAGACGGACTGGCCGTGGCGGAGGATGCCGCTGATGAGGAGCGGTCCGTCTTGCATCGTGCTGCGCATCGGTCCCCCTTGAGGTGGGTCGTCCGCACCTGCTGCCGTGGGTGCGGTCAGCGTACCGGGTCTACATTCGGCGGTACCGCTGGGCTGGCGCGACCGCACCGGCCGCGCGCCAGCGACGAAGGAGGTGCACGCCCGTGACCGCGCTCGCATCCGGTGACCACGACATCGGCCCCCACAACGGCACGCTGCGTCTCCGCACGTACCGACAGGGGCTCGCAGCCAGGGCCGGGCATGACCTGGTCCTTGAAGCCGCCGAATGGCGCGGGCAGGTCCACGTCCCGCTCGACCCGGCCGCGGTGCCGGCGATCGACGTGCAGGTCGACCTCCGGCGGCTCGACGTCGTCGAGGGAACCGGCGGCGTGAAGCCCTTGTCGGCGGGCGACAAGGCCGAGATCCAAAAGGCGATGCGCAAGCCCCTGCGCACCGACGACCAGCCGGTCGCGACCTTCGTCTCGACGGGGATCGGCGTCGACGGTGACGCGGCGAAGGTCACGGGCGAGCTCTCGCTGGCGGGCGCGTCCCACCCCGTCGAGCTCGACGTGCGGCGAGAACCCGACGGCCGAATCCTCGCCCACACCCAGGTCGTCCAGAGCCTCTGGGGCATCAAGCCCTACACGGGCTTCTTTGGCGCGCTCAAGCTCCGCGACGCCGTGGACGTGGAGATCGAGGTCCGCCTGCCGAGCTGACGGCCGGCGCAGCGTCCCGGACCCCCGGGCCAGCCGACCGTTCCCTCCCGAAGGACGTCACCGGACGTCGGGAACGGAGGCGGTCGTGCCAAAGGTCGCAATGGCCGGGTTGACCCTCGTGCTCTTCTTCGGGCTCGGCCTCGGCGCATGCGCCGCCGTGGTCGCGTCGGCCGTGGCCGGCGCGCCGAACTCCACAGGCGGCGGGACACCGTCCGAGGTCGCAGTGACCGGGGCCGCCGGCGCCGCGAGGTCGGCACGGCCCGCCGTCCCGCCGGGGTGGGTGTCGATCGAGCGGTCCGCCGCCGCGACCTGCCGCGGTCTCGAGTGGTCCGTGCTCGGCGCGATCGGGCGCGTCGAGAGCGACAGCGGACGCTCGACGCTCCCCGGGGTAGGGGCGGGCGCCAACGCCTTCGGCGCGCAAGGACCCATGCAGTTCGAAGCGTCCACCTTCGCCGCCTACGCCGTCGTCGGGCCCGGCGGCGCGACACCGCCCTCACCCTACGACCCGGTCGACGCGATCTACAGCGCGGCACGGATGCTCTGCACCGACGGCGCGGGCTCCCCCGCCCGCCTCTACCAGGCGGTGTGGGACTACGACCACACACACGTCTACGTGGAGACCGTGCTCGTCCTCGCCCACGCTCTCGGCGCGGACCCGAGCCTCTCGACACCGCCTGCGACCGCGATCGCCTTCGCCGCGGGCAAGCTCGGCGTCCCCTACGTCTGGGGAGGGACCGGTCCCGACGGGTACGACTGCTCGGGCCTCTCGCAGGCCGCCTACCGGGCCGCAGGCGTCGGGATCCCGCGGGTCGCCCAGACACAGTTCGACGCCGGTCCCCGCGTTCCGAGCGCCGAGTCACCCGTCCCCGGCGACCTCGTGTTCTTCGGAGGCGGATCGCGCGACGTGTCCCACGTCGGCATCTACCTCGGCGACGAAGAGATGATCGACGCGCCGCACACTGGCGCCGTCGTGCGCATCGAGACGACGCCGGTGGTCGCGGGCGACCGCTGGGGAGGCGACGTGGTCGTGGGCGAGACGCGGCCGTGGGCGTGACGGGCTCCGCCGGGAAAGCGTTCACGAGGGGCGCCCGTCACGGCTTCCCTACCACTGCCCCGAGTTCCCCGTGACCCCCGGCGGGCACGAGCGCGGGTCGTAGGAGGTGAGCGGGGTCTTCGCCGGGTAGGCCGCGGTGAATCCTGTTGTGGGCGAGGTGCTGCTCCCGCCCACGGATGCACCGTATGTGGTCGTCCCGGATGTCTTGGTCGGCGGTGTCTGCGTGGCCGATGTCCCCGAGCTCGCTGTCCCCGACGTCGTGGTCGTCGACGACTTGGACGCGGAGTGACCGGGCAGGTTGGGGTTGACGCTGAAGTCCGAGCCCGTCGTGACGGTGACCTCGGCTGTGCCCGTCAGGCTCGGTGTGTACTTCAGGATCACCGCCCCCGAGAGGGAGTCCGCGACGAGTTGCGCCGCCGCGATGTCTGTCGGCGTGCGGTGCGCGTAGGCGACCGTGGTCTCCGAGTACTGCCCGACCGGTGTCGTGTCGCCGGTCCCCGTGACCTTGAAGCCGAGGTTGCCGAGCGCGCTCGCGGTCTGTGTCGCCTGTCCTGTCACGCCGGTGCCGTTGAGGACCGAGACCGTCACTGTCTTGGCCGGCGGCAAGGACTCCCCGGTCATCGTGTTGTCGCCGAGCGACAGTCCCAGGAAGGCGTCGATGGTCGCGTGGTCCTGGGTCGCCGTGGGGAACTCGACGTCGCCGAAGGGGACGCCTTGGTAGACGTATGTGCCGAAGGTGTCGACGATGACCGGGAGCGTCGTGGTCGGCGCGTTGTTCACGTTCACCGAGTGGAATGTGAGCACGAGGTGGACCATGTCCGAGGCGCTGAAGCTGTCGTCGACGGTGAGGTCGGGGGCGATCGCGCTGATGAGCGAGGCGTCGTGGACCGGGTTGCCGAGACCGGTCTTGGACATCTTGGACGCCAGCACCCGCAGGAACTCGTGGTCGCGGGTGATGCGTGCGAGGTCGCTCTCGGCCTCTTGGGGCCATGTGTAGGGGTATGTCTTGGGCTGCCCTGTCACCCAGTACTGGAGGTGCCTGGCCCGGACGACCTGGAGCGCCTGCACACCGGTGAGGTGGTGGCAGCCGGTCGAGAGCGCGCGGAGCCCGGAGTAGCGGTCGAAGATCTCGTCGGGGAACTCCATTGTGAGGCCGCCGAGCTGTGTGACGACCGCGGCGAACGTGTCGAAGTTCAGCTCGACGTAATGCTGGATCGGGATCCCGAAGTCCTCCTCGATGGCCGCCACGAGTTGCGCCGGGCCTTGTGCGAGCGCGGCATCGATCTTGTAGGCGCCTGTCGACCGGGCGTTGGGGATGAACAGGTCCCTCGGCAGCGACAGGATCGACACCGACTTCGTCGCCGGGTCAAGGTGGAGGACCATGATCACGTCGCTGTTGACCCCGGTGACGCCCTGTGTGCACAGCCCGTAGGCGGGGTTCTGCGTCTTCAGCCCGCAACGCGTGGTCGAGCCGACCATGAGGATGTTCTGCGTGTTGGCGTCCTTGCCGGTCGTCTGGCCCGGTGTGAGGCCCTTCACGTTGATCCGCTTGATCTTGTGGTTCAGGTACCACCCGTAGCCGGCGGCGGCGCCGACCGCGAGGACGATCACCGCGAGCGAGATGAGCAGCGTCCGCTTCACCCATCGGCGCTTGCGGGGGCGTCCCGGGGTGGGGCCGCCCCCGCCACGCTCGCCGCCCCCGTCGCCCCCGCCACCGCCGCCACCTCCGGCACCGTCGGCACCGCCGCCACCGTCGGCGGGCGGCGTGCCGTTGCCACCGCGCCCGCTGCTCCCTCCGTCGGGCGCTCCCCGGCCACGGCGCGCGTGCGCCGGACCGCGGCGCTCGCGACGCGGCGTGTCGTCGATCGTGCGACCCAGGGCTCTGAGCCCCTCCTCGTTCGGGGCGGAGCCCGTCATCGACGCAAGGGTATGCCCGCTTCCTTACGTTTCCATGGCGGGCGGCGCGGTTTGTTCACATCTGGTGGCCAGCAGCACGCCGAACGGGTGCGCCCAGCGCGCTGATCGAGCGCGCGCGAGCGCCCGACTTCGCCGCACGGCCGGCCCCGAGGACGTCAGCGCATCGCGACCTGTCCGGGCACGAGCGGGGCCGGCAGGGCGCTGTGACCCATGAGCCACCGGTCGACCGCAGCGGCGGCCGAGCGACCCTCCGCGATCGCCCAGACCACGAGGCTCTGTCCTCGGGCCGCGTCCCCGCAGGCGAACACCCCCTCCACGTCGGTCGACCAGTCCGGCCCGACGGTGAGCGTGCCGCGGTCACCGACCTCGACGCCGAGTTCGGTGACGGCATTGCGACGCTCAGGGCCGACGAACCCCATGGCGAGCAGGACGAGATCGCAGGGCAGCTCGAGCTCACCGCCGGGCACCGGCACGAACGTCGGGCGCCCTGCGTCCTCGGTGAGCACCACCTCGTGTCCGCGCAGCGCGCCGACGGCGCCCGTTCCGTCGTCCACGAGCGCGGTCGGCGATGCCGACCACTGCCGGGTCCCGCCCTCCTCATGGGCGGCGGAGGTCCGGAGGATGACCGGCCACAGGGGCCAGGGCTGCTCGGATCCGCGCGCCGCGGGCGGTTCGGGAAGGATCTCGAGCTGGACGACCGACGCGGCGCCCTGGCGGTGGGCGGTCCCGAGACAGTCCGCTCCGGTGTCACCTCCGCCGACGATGACCACGCGCTTGCCGTGCGCGTCGATGGGCGAGGCCAGGAGGGTGCCCTCCTGCACGAGGTTGGCCGGCTTGAGGTAGTCGAGCGCGAAGTGCACACCCGACAGGTGGCGACCCGGGACCGCGAGGTCGCGCGGCACCGTGGACCCGGTGGCGAGCACGAGCGCGGAATGCTCGGCGAGCAGCTGGCGAGCCGGCACGACGCGCACGCCCGGCGCGCAGGCAGCACCCACTCCCCGACGCTCGCCGGGCTCGGCCGCTTCGCCGGGTTCCACGGGCGATCCCCCTCTCCCGACGCCCACCGACGTCGAGCACACGAACTCCACCCCCTCGGCGCGCAGCTGGGCGAGCCTGCGGTCGAGGACCTGCTTCTCCATCTTGAACTCGGGGATGCCGTAGCGGAGCAGCCCACCGGGCAGCTCGGCGCGCTCGAAGACGGTGACCGAGTGGCCGGCCCGCGCAAGCTGCTGCGCGCACGCGAGCCCGGCCGGGCCCGACCCCACCACCGCCACCCGCTTGCCCGTCCGGGGCGAGGCCACGGACGGGCGCACCCAACCCTCGCCCCACGCTCGCTCGGCCACGTCGAGCTCGATGCGCTCGATAGTGACCGGGTCTGTGACGATGCCGAGCACGCAGGCGGCTTCGCACGGCGCCGGGCAAAGCCGCCCGGTCATCTCCGGGAAGTTGTTCGTCGCGTGGAGGCGCTCGCTCGCGTCGTACCAGTCGGACCGGTACACGAGGTCGTTCCACTCGGGGATGAGGTTCCCGAGTGGGCACGCGTCGTGGCAGAACGGGATCCCGCAGTCCATGCAGCGCGACGCCTGGGTGCACGAGGTGGCGTCCTCGACGGGCTCGTACACCTCCCGCCAGTCGCGCACGCGTACCGGCACGGGACGGCGGCGCGGCAGCTCCCTGCCGTGCTCCATGAACCCGGTCGGCTTACCCATGGCTCGACGCCATCACGGCCTCGTCGACCGGACGCCCCTCGTCGAGCGCGCGGCGGGTGACCTCGAGCACGCGTCGGTAATCCCTCGGCATGACCTTCACCACGTCGCGCGCCGAGCACGCCCATGTGGCGAGCAGGCGCTGCGCGACTGCGGACCCGGTCTCCTCCCAGTGCCGGAGGAGGACGTCGCGGAGCCAGTCGTCGTCGTCGCCGGTAAGCGGCTCGAGATCCACCATGCCCTGGTTGACCCGGTCCGGGAAGGTCCGAGCAGGGTCGTACACGAACGCCGTCCCGCCGGACATCCCCGCCGCGAAGTTACGCCCCGTGGGGCCGAGGACGACCGCCTGACCGCCGGTCATGTACTCGCAGCCGTGGTCGCCGACCCCCTCGACGACGGCGAGCGCCCCGGAGTTGCGCACGCAGAACCGCTCCCCCACCTGTCCCCGGATGAAGGCCTCCCCCGAAGTCGCGCCGTAGAGGAGGACGTTGCCCGCGATGATCTCCTCCTCGGCGCAGAAGGGCGAGCCGTCGGGTGGACGCAGCACGAGCCGGCCGCCGGAGAGGCCCTTCCCGACGTAGTCGTTGGCATCGCCGATCAGGCGCATCGTCACTCCCCGCGGCACGAAGGCGCCGAAGCTCTGCCCGGCAGAGCCGGTGAAGGTGAGTGAGATCGTGTCCTCGGGGAGTCCTGCCGCGCCGTGGCGCCGAGTGACCGCCGCCCCGAGCAACGCGCCGACGCTCCGGTCCCGGTTCGAGATGTCGAGCGCGCGCTCGACCGGGATGCCTGTGGCGATCGCCGGTTCGCACGCCGAGAGGAAGCGGTGGTCGAGTGCACGTGTCAACGCGTGGTCCTGGTCACGCACCCTCCGCCTCGCCACGGTTCCGCCGGCGGTCCCCTGCGGGCTCCCCTGCGGCGGAGCCGCGGGGTCCGCGAGCACGGCCGACAGGTCGAGGCCGGCGGCCTTCCAGTGACCGACGGCGTCGCCCACCCCGAGCAGGTCGACCCGGCCGATGGCCTCGTCCAGCGAGCGCAGGCCAAGCGCCGCGAGGTGCTCGCGGACGTCCTCGGCCACGTACTCGAAGAAGGTCGTGACGAATTCCGGCGACCCGCTGAAGCGCTTGCGCAGCTCGGGGTTCTGGGTGGCGATGCCGACGGGGCACGTGTCGAGGTGGCAGACCCGCATCATCACGCAGCCCGA